>Ga0184605_10000207_pt1 | contig 17086 bp, 16 predicted proteins | sample PLM0_30_coex_FD_132995 | JGI IMG/M metagenome (GOLD analysis project Ga0184605, IMG submission 132995) | Groundwater sediment microbial communities from an aquifer in East River, Colorado, USA - PLM0_30_coex | ecosystem: Environmental > Terrestrial > Soil > Riparian zone | place: USA: East... | reverse complement strand
GCTCGATCTCCAGGAGCGCGGCATGGGCGAGCTGGCGGGGGCGCGCCAGTCGGGCGGGATGGCGCTGCGCTACGCGAACTTCGCGACCGATCTGCCGCTGCTCGAGGCGGCGCGCCGGGCGGCGGGGGAGATCATCGCGCGCGATCCGGCGCTGGGGGAACGGCAACACGCACCGTATCGCGAGCGGATCGTGCAGCGGTATGAACGGGGGTTTGAGCTGTTTCGGGTGGGCTGACGGGACCGTGGAACGTGGAACGCGGAAGTCGGAACAGGCATTTCGGTTCCGCGTTCCCACTTCCGCGTTCCGCGTTTCACCGCTAGTCTATTCGCCCGCATGCCCGGCTTCCATCGGATCGAAGCGCTCCCGCCGCTCGTCGGCCAGACGGTCACCGTGCACGGCTGGGTGATGACGACGCGCTCGTCCGGCAAGATCGCGTTCGTGGCCCTGAGGGACGGCACCGGCTACCTGCAGGTGGTGCTCTCGAAGAAGGACGTCCCCGAGGCCGCGTGGGAAGGGTTCGGCCAGCTCACGCAGGAGACCTCGGTCGCGGTCACGGGCGTGGTGCGGGCCGACGCGCGGGGCCCGGGCGGCGTCGAGCTCACGGCGTCCGACCTGACGATCCTCGGGCCGAGCCGCGACTTCCCGATCACGCCGAAGGAGCACGGCACTGCGTTCCTGTTCGAGCACCGCCACCTGTGGCTGCGGAGTCGTCACCAGGTAGCCATCGCGCGGGTGCGCCACGAAGTCGTGCAGGCGATCCGTGACTTTTTCTACGAGCGGAATTTCGTGCTGGTGGACACGCCGATCCTCACCGGGTCGATCGGCGAGCACGCCGGGACCCTGTTCGCCACCGACTACTTCGACCTCGGCAAGGCGTACCTGGCGCAGACGGGACAGTTGTACGTCGAGGCCGCGGCGGCGGCGCTCGGCAAGGTGTATTGCTTCGGGCCCACGTTCCGGGCGGAGAAGTCCAAGACCCGACGCCACCTCACCGAGTTCTGGATGGTCGAGCCCGAGGTGGCGTGGAACGACTCGGCGGCGAACATGACGCTGCAGGAGGAATTCGTCTCCTACCTCGTGGCGCGCGCCCTCGAGCGCCGCAAGCCCGAGCTGGCGGAGCTCGAGCGTGATGTGACGCCGCTCGAGGCGGTGCGCCCGCCCTTCCCCCGCATCTCGTACAGCGACGCCGTCGCGAAGCTCAAGGTGCTCGGCAGCGACATGGAATGGGGACGCGACCTGGGGGGCGACGAGGAGACGCTGCTCGCCAAGCAGTACGACCGCCCGGTGATGGTCTTCAACTATCCCAAGACGGTGAAGGCCTTCTATATGAAGGAGAACCCCGCCGACCCCCGCACCGTCCTCAACAACGACATGCTCGCCCCCGAGGGGTACGGCGAGATCATCGGCGGCAGCCAGCGGGAGGACGACTACGACAAGCTGATCGGCCGGATCCGCGCGGAGCAGCTGCCCGAGGAGGCGTACAGCTGGTACCTCGATCTCCGAAAATACGGCAGCTTCGTGCACGCCGGGTTCGGGCTGGGCGTGGAGCGCACGGTGGCGTGGATCTGCGGCATCCCGCACATTCGCGAAGCGATCGCATTCCCGCGCACGCTCTACAAGCTGTGGCCGTGAGCGTCTTTCCCCGCCTTCACCTCCTCCCACAGCCGGTCCAGTTCTTCCAAGCTCGCCCGCCCCCGCCCCACCTCCACGCCACGCTCCTCGGCCAGCCGCTCCACCGCCTCGAACCGCCGCCGGAATTTGTCGATCGCCCGCTCGAGCGCCGCGCGCGGGTCCATTGCGAGCTTGCGCGCGAGGTTGACGACGGCGAACAGAACATCACCCAGCTCCTCCTCTAGCGTTTCTCGTTTCCCGTGTCCCGTTTCCCGCTCCAGTTCCGCAATCTCCTCTTTCACCTTCTCCATGGGTCCGTGTGCGTCCGGCCAGTCGAACCCAACACCGGCCGCCCGTTCTTGCAGGCGATACGCCATCAGCAGCGGCGGAAGGGAGGACGGTAGGCCTCGGAGCGTACCTCTGACCTCTCCCCTCTCCCTTTTCTTGACTCGTTCCCACCCCTCGTGATCCGGAGTCGCTTCGCTCCCGAACAGCTGCGGATGCCGCCGCCACATCTTCTCTTCCAGCGCGCGTGTGACCGTTTCCGCGTCGAACTCACGTCGCTCTTCCCCGATCACGATCTGGAAGGCGAGGTGCAGCAGCACGTCGCCCAGCTCGTCGCGCAGCGCGGCGGGTTCGCCATTTTTCAGCGCCTGGTCGAGCTCGAGCGCTTCTTCGATCAGATAGGGGCGCAGCGTCTCGCGAGTCTGGGCGTGGTCCCAGGGACACCGCGCGCGCAGATCGCGGACGAGCGCGAGCGCACGGGCGAGGGGAGCGTCTTTAGCCGGGCTGTTCTGTGGCATCGTGTTGGACCCTTTTCATGTTGCCTTTAGCCAGCGGGGCGGGTTATCATACCCGCGCCTGTGAACGGGTCAATCCGCGGGCGTCAGGCCCCCCCCCGTGCGTGGATCGAGGTGAGCCTCGCCGCCGTCGTCGCCAACGCCCGCACGGTGGCCCGGGTCGCCGGCGCACGGCTCCTCCCAGTGGTGAAGGCGAACGCCTACGGGGTCGGAGCCGTCGCCGTGTCTACGGCCCTGGAGACGGTCGATCCGTGGGGCTACGGGGTCGCGACGATCGACGAGGGGGCTGAGCTGCGGGCGGCGGGGATCGCCCGGCCGGTGCTCGTGTTCATGCCGGCCCGGCCCGATCTGTTCGACGCCTACGAGGCGCACCGATTGACGCCGGCGCTCGGTGACCGGGCCAGCATCCACGCCTGGATCGCGCGCGGGGCGCGGGGCGGCGCGTTCCACCTGGAGATCGACACGGGGATGAGTCGCTCGGGCGTGCGCTGGGACGAGATCGAGCGAATCGCGGACCTGCTTGACACGCCGTACCTCGAAGGCTGCTATACCCATTTTCACTCGGCCGAGCGGCGCGACGGCTCGGCCGAGGCGCAGCTCGAGCGCTTCAAGGCCGCCGTGGGATGCCTGGCGCGCCGGCCGCCGCTCCTGCACGTGGCAAATAGCGCGGCGGCGTTGCGCGGCCAGCCGTTCGCGCTGGATGCGATCCGCCCCGGCATCTGTCTGTACGGGGCATCCGTCGGCGAAGGGTTGCCGATCGGCAAGCCGGTGATTGCGCTGCGCGCGCGTGTGGTGAGCGTCCGCAAGGTGCTGCGCGGCGAGAGCGTCAGCTACAACGCGTCCTGGACCGCGCCGCGCGACACCACCGTAGCCACGCTGGGAATCGGCTACGCCGACGGGGTGCGCCGCTCGCTCGGGCTGAAGGCCGAAGCGACGGTGCTCCTGAACGGCGCGCGCTGTCCCGTGGTCGGGCTCGTGACGATGGACCTGACGATGGTCGACGTGCGCGACGGACGCGCCGCCGTGGGTGATGTCGCCACCCTGGTCGGTGAGGCGGACGGGCTGGGCAACACGCTGGACCAGTTCGCTGCCTGGAGCGGCACGTTGCAGCACGAGCTCCTGGCCGGGCTCGGTCCCCGGCTGCCGCGCATCTACGATTGAAGCGCGCCGCCATCATCGTGCTCGACGGGCTCGGGATCGGGCCGTGCCCCGACCAGGCCGCGTACGGCGACGCGGGATCGGACACGCTCGGGAACGTCGCGCGCGCGGTCGGCGGGCTGCGGCTGCCGAACCTCGAACGGCTGGGGCTGGGAAAATGCCGGTCAATCCCCGGGCTTGCGCCCGGGGTCAGTCCGGGCGCCGCGTTCGGCGTGGCGCTTCCCAGATCGCAGGGGAAGGACTCGACCACCGGACACTGGGAGATCTGCGGGGTGATCCTGGAACGGCCGTTCCGCACGTACCCGAACGGCTTCCCGACGTCGCTGCTCGACGCCTTCGCGCGACGCACCGGTCGTGGGTATCTGGGCAACAAGGCGGCGTCCGGCACCGAGATCCTCGCCGAGCTGGGGGAAGCGCACCAGCGCACCGGGAAGTGGATCGTCTACACGTCGGCGGACTCGGTTTTCCAGGTGGCGGCGCACGAGACCACGGTGCCGCTGGACGAGCTGTACCGCGCGTGTGTGGTCGCGCGCGACCTGCTGGTGGGAGAGCACGCGGTGAGCCGGGTGATCGCGCGCCCGTTCACCGGGAAGCCGGGCGCGTACGAGCGGACGCCGCGCCGCAAGGACTTCTCGATCGAGCCGGTGGGGACGACGCTGCTCGACCGGTTGGCGGCGGCGGGGATCCCGCGCATGGGGATCGGGAAGGTGGACGACCTGTTCGCCGGTCGCAACATCACGAGCGAGCACACGCCGACCAATGGGGACGCGTACCGGCTGATCGAGCGGGCGCTGGACGAGACGGAGACGGGGTTCATCTTCGTGAACGTGATCGAGTTCGACCAGAGCTGGGGGCACCGAAACGACGTGCCGGGGTTTCATGAAGGACTCAAAGCCCTCGACGCCTGGATCCCCCGGCTCCAAGCCCGCGTCCAAGGAGACGACCTGATCGTCATCACCGCCGACCACGGCAACGACCCGACCACGCCGTCGACGGATCATTCGCGGGAGGCCGTGCCGGTCCTCGCCCTGGGCCCGCGGGTGCAGCCCCGGGGGCTGGGGGAGCGGCGCACGTTCGCGGATCTGGGGGCGACGGTGGCGGACTACTTCGGCGTCGCGCCGCTCGCGGCGGGCACGTCGTTCCTCGAGGAGCTCCGGGCGTGACGCCCGAGCTGGTCCGCCGGGCGCGCGCGGTGCAGCAGCACGCGTACTGTCCCTACAGCAAGTTCCGCGTGGGCGCGGCGCTCGAGGCGATGGACGGCCGCGTGTTCGTGGGGACCAACGTCGAGAGCGCCTCGTACGGGCTCACCATCTGCGCCGAGCGGATGGCGATCGGCGCGGCGGTGGCGGACGGCGCGCGGGGGTTCAGCCGCATCGTGGTGGCGACCGACGTGGATCCGCCGGCATCGCCGTGTGGCGCGTGCCGCCAGCTGCTCGCGGAGTTCGGGCTGGATCTCGAAGTGATCGCCGTGGGCCCGAAGACCGAGCGACGCTGGGTGCTGCGCGACCTCCTGCCCGACGCCTTCGCGAACGCGGCGCTCGCCACGTGACGCGGCGTCGCCTCGCGTTCATCGGCGCCGTGCTGGTCGCGGCGGCGTGCGTGGAGCGGGTGGCGGCGCCGGGCCGGTGCCCGAGTTTCTGTCCGTCGGGCCAGATCACCATCGTGGATACGCTGCTGGCCGGCAGTATCTCGGGCGACTCGGCGTTTCGCGGCTACGTGCTGGCGTACCAATCGAGCGTGATGCTGGCCTCCGACACGCCGCTCGTCGACGGCCGGCCGATCTTCCGCATCAACGGGTTGGGCGCGCGCCGCGTGATCACGGCCGGCGACACGACGACCGGCGCGATCCTCGGCGCCGACTCGGCGCGCCTGCAGATCTCGATCACGCGACGCGACAGCTCGATGCGCAACCTGTCGCTGCGGTTCTACCGCCTGCCGATTACGATCGACACGTCGACGCGGTTCGCGGATCTGATCGGACCCTTCGCCGCCTCGCCCGTGCACACCCTGAACGTCGATGCGCTGCTCGCGCAACCGGGGCGGAAGGACTCGGTGACGGGCGACAGCGTCGTGGCGGACGACACGGTGAGCCACCAGCTCGTGCTGTCGCTCAAGCTCGACGCGGCGGCGGCGCGCTACCTCGCCGCGGATTCCGGGACCGTCGCCTACGGCCTGCGGATCGCGGCCGATTCGTTCGCGAGCATCGCGCTCGGCAAGGGGTCGCTTGGCCCCGTCCTCCAGTGGTACCTGCGCGTCGACTCGGCCGGGACGTCCGTGGCACGCACGCCCGGGAGCCTCGGGGTTGCGTTCGGGAGCTTCGTGCACGATCCGCCGCCCGCGCCGCCCGACTCGACGCTTGCGGTCGGCGGCGTCCCATCGGCTCGCAGCATCCTGCGCGTCGCGTTCCCGCGGTCGCTCCGGGATTCGACCCAGATCATCCGGGCCACGCTGTTCCTGCTGCCGGCGGTCCCTGCCCGCGGGGCGCCCGCCGACTCGTTCGTCGTCGAGGTGCGCTCAGTGCTCGCCGACTTCGGCGCCAAGTCGCCGATCGACCCGCGACTCGGCGACACGACCGTCATCCACGTCGGCGCGACCGACACGCTGGCCGTCGAGGTCACCAACCTGCTGCAGCTCTGGGCGGCGGACTCGACCCTGCCCACCACGCTGATGCTGCGGGCGAGGGCCGAGGTGCAGTCCTTCGGCGAAGTGCGCTTCTATCCCTCGATCGCCCAGGCGTTCCGCCCGGCGCTCGAGGTCACGTTCGTGCGGCCCTTCCCGTTCGGGGTGCCATGAACGCGGCGGTCAGGCGGTCGGGCGGTCGGGCGGTTGGTATGGCGGCGGTCCTCGCCGTGGTGTTCCTGACCGCCGGTCCGCCGGACCGGCTGTCCGCCCAGGACTCCCAGTACAGCATCCGCGGGCTCGGCATGCCGGGGCGTTGGGAGTCGGTGCGCGCGCGGTCCAGCGCCGGTGCGTTCGCGCCGTTCGACCCGCTCTCGCCCTTGATGGAGGCGGCGATGGCCGACGTCGGCCGGCTCACGGCGACCGCCGGGGAGGGGACGTCGTATCGCGAGGTCATCGTGGGCGACACCACGACGCGCCTTCGCGGCACCCGGTTCCCGCTGATGGCGATCGTGGGTCAGGTGGCGCCGCGCCTTGCGGTCGCGGCCGGATTCACGACGTATCTCGACAAGTCATGGGACGTGACCCAGCGGGACTCGGGCGTCCTGCGGGGCACCATGGAGCGCTTCACCGACGAGATCACCAGCGACGGGAGCGTCGGGGATCTGCGGCTGGCCGCGGCCGCCCGGCTGTCGCGCGGCATTGCGATCGGCGCCGGGGTGCATCTGCTCGCCGGCTCGACTCGGATGACCGCCGCGCGGCGGTTCGACGATTCGACGTTCCACGTGGTGCAGCAGCTCGCCGAGGTGCGCTACGGCGGGTTGGGGGTGTCGGGCAGCGTGCTGATCGGGCTCGCACCCGGGTTGAGCATTGCGGGCTGGGCGCGGTCGGACGGCCGGCTGCGCGCCAAGGTGGGCGACGCGACCAGCGCGGAGACCGACCTGCCCCGGATGGCCGGCGGAGGGGTGCGCTTGGCGCCCAGCCCGAGCGCGCGCTTCGCCGCATCGGTGGCGTGGCGCTCGTGGTCCAGCGCCGGCGCCGGCGCGTTTGATACGTGGAGCTGGTCGGCGGGGGGCGAGTTTGGGAAGGGGCGCGTGCCGTTCCGGCTCGGCGCGCGCGGCGGCCAGCTGCCGTTTGGGCCCGGGACGACGGCGCCCACCGAGTTCGCGGCAACCGCCGGCACGGGCCGCGCGTTCGCGCAGGGCCGGGCGCTGGTGGATATCGGCGTCGAGCGCCTCGAGCGCCGGGGGGGCGGGCTGACGGAGCGCGTGTGGACGGTGCTCGTGGGGCTCACCGTGCGGCCGTGAACGTCTAGTTCCACACCTTCGGCTGCAGGAGGTCCTCACGGAGGACTACCTTTCGGTCTATCTTCCCACGCACGAGTGGCAAGGTCACCCTCGCTGCGAGGTGACGGTCCGCTAGCAATGCCGCGTATCTACATCGAGACCTACGGCTGTCAGATGAACGTCGCGGACTCCGAGCTGATGCTCGGGGTGCTGGGGCGCGACGGCTACGTCCGCACCGACGATCCCGCCCTGGCCGACGTGCTGCTCGTGAATACGTGCGCCGTGCGCGACCACGCGGAGCAGCGCGTGGTGTCGCGCGTGGGCGAGCTGAAGCGCTACAAGCGGCCGGATGTGGTGCTGGGGGTGGTGGGCTGCATGGCGCAGCGGTTGGGCCCGCGGCTGCTCGCGCAGGTGGCGCAGGTGGATCTCGTGATCGGCCCCGACGGCTATCGCGGGCTCCCCGCGTTGATCGCGCGGGCCCGGGGCGGCGAGCGGGCGGCCGAGGTGGCGTTCAAGCCGTGGGAGCATTACGAGGACGTGCCGCCGGTGCGGGACACCTCGATCTCGGCGTATGTGACGGTGCAGCGCGGCTGCGATTATCGGTGCACCTTCTGCATCGTTCCGATGACGCGCGGGCCGGAGCGAAGCCGCAAGTTGGCCGACGTGGTGCGCGAGGTGACGGACCTCGCCCGCGGCGGCACGACCGAGGTGACGCTCCTTGGCCAGACGGTCAACAGCTACAACGACGGCACGCACGACTTCGCCGACCTGCTGCGCGCGGTGGGCGGCGGCGGCGTCGCGGGGATCCGGCGCGTGCGCTTCACCTCGCCCTACCCCACCGATTTCACGGAGCGGGTGCTCCAGGCGATGGTCGAAGCGCCCGCCGTGTGCGAGCACGTGCACCTGCCGGTGCAGAGCGGCTCGTCGCGCGTGCTCAAGCGGATGCGGCGGCGCTACGATCGCGCCCGCTATCTGGAGGTCGTCGCGGCGCTGCGGAGCGCCATCCCCGGAATCGCGCTCACGACCGACATCATCGTCGGGTTCCCGGGCGAGTCCGAGGAGGACTTCCAGGAGACGCTGTCGCTGGTGGAGCGGGTGGGCTTCGACGACGCGTACACGTTCAAGTATTCGCCGCGCGAGGCGACGCCCGCGACCCGCCTCGACGATCCCGTGCCGGACGACGTGGCGGGGGAGCGGCTGGAGCGGCTCATCGCGCGGGTGCGCGGGATCGCTCGCGCCACGAACGTCGGCCTCGTCGGCACGACGCACGAAGTGCTGGTCGAAGGGCGCGCCAAGCGCGGCGATCTGCTGCAGGCCCGCACTCGCACCAATAAAGTGGCGCTCGTCGCGGGGCCCGACGCGTGGATCGGGGGCTACCGCTCGGTGCGGCTCACGGGCACCACGGGCTCGACCTTCACCGCCTGGCCGCTGGCGCAGGGGCAGGGGCAGGGGCAGGAGCTCGCCGTCGTGGGGTGACGAACGTGACGCTCGAGGTGCTGCAGCGGGAGTACGAGAAGTTGCGTGCCCAGCTGCCACGGTTCTGCGGCTGCGAGACCTGCCGCGGGGACGTGCTCGTGTTCGCCCTCAACCGGCTGTCGCCCAGCTACGTGTCGACGCCGCAGGGCGAGGTGCTGACCGAGCTGCGCCTGGACAGCGATCAGGAGAAGGCGAAGCTCGACGTGGCGCTGCTCGACGGGTTCCGCCGCGTGGGACTCGCGCCGCGCTGCGGGGCGAGGCCGGTGCAGCTGCTCTAGTCCGTTGAGGCGGCCCCGATGCGGCCGCCGATTCTCTTTCTCGCCATAGCGTTCGGGGCCGGCCTGTGGGGCGGCCTCGAGGTGTTTACGGCGGGCGGTGCGCTGTACGCGGTTGCGCCTGTGCTCGTCGCGGCGCTGTCGCTCGCGCGGCGGGCGCCGTTGGGCGCGGCGGTGGGCGTCATGCTGGTTGCCGGGATGGGTTGGGGGACGGCGGCGGCGCGGGAGCGGGGCGTCACGTGCGCGGGACGGTGGACGGCCGGGGAAAGGGGAACGGGGAAGGGCGAAGGGTCGCGCGCGGCGATCGTGCGACTCGCCGATCCCGCGCCGGAACAGGGCGGCGTACTCGACGCGGACGTGGTGGCGGGGCCGTGCGGGGGAGCGTTGCGGCTGCGTTGGCCCGAAGGCAGCGCGGCGCGCGGCGGGACGACGTGGGTGGTGGCGGGCCGCTGGACCGGCCCAGGCGCCCGCGGCGTGCTGGTGGTGCGGCGGGCGCGCCTGCTGGACGCGGCCCGGCGGGGGCGGGGCGCCGTCAGAGACCGGCTGGCGGAGCGGACGATCGCGCTGTTCGGGGCTCGCGCCCCGCTCGTGGACGCGCTGGTGTTCGCGCCGCGCGCCGACCTGGACGCCGAGCTGCGTGAGCGGTACGCGCGCTCGGGGCTCGCACACATCCTGTCGATTTCGGGACTGCACGTCGGCTTTCTCGCCGCGTGGCTCGCGCTGATCCTCTCGAAGCTCGGTCTGTCACCCCGCCCCCGCATGGCCGCGGCGGCGCTGCTGCTCGGCGCCTACCTGTGGCTCATCGGGTTTCCGGCGCCGGCTCTGCGGGCGGTGGCGATGCTGGTGCTCGGCGACGTCGCCCGGGTGCGGCAGCGCGTGGTCGCGCCGGCCGGGGCGGTGGCGCTCGCGGCGCTCATCGTGCTGCTGGTCGATCCCTGGGCGGTGCAGGCGGTGGGCGCGTGGCTCTCCGTCGCCGCGATGGGCGCGGTGATCTGGGCGGGCCGGGCATTCGCGGGCCGGCCCCTGCTGGTGCGACTGGTCGCGCCCTCGCTCGCGGCCACGCTCGTCACGGCGCCGGTCACCGCGTTCGCGTTCGGCACCGTGGCGCCAGTCGGCGTGCTCGCGAACCTCGTCGCCATTCCGCTCGCCGCGATCGCGGTCCCCGGGCTGGTGTTGGCGCTCGCGCTCTCGTGGGTCGCCCTGGGCGTCGCGCAGCTCGTGGCGGCGGGGTCGGGATTGGGCCTCGCGCTGCTCGACCTCGTCGCGCAGGGCGCGGCGCGCGTTCCGGGCGGGCACGTCGTGATGGAGGCGGGTTGGGCGGCGGCGGCGGTGTGGGTCGGGGTCGCCGCCGCGGCGTGGTGGCTGTGGAACACGCCGCGCCGCCCCTGGCTGATCGCGGCCCGCATCTCGTTTGCGACTACGGTGTTGGTGGCGACGTCCTGGCGCGACGTCGTCGGACTCGACGCCTGCCGTTGCTTGACGGTATTTTTCTTGGACGTCGGGCAAGGCGACGCGGCCGTCTTGCGAACGCCGCACGGCCGCTGGATGGTGATCGACGGCGGGCCCCGCATTCCCGGGAGCGATGCGGGGCGGCGGGTGGTCGTCCCGTTCCTGCGACGCCACGGTGTGGGGCGGTTGGCGCTGGCGGTCGCGACCCACGGCGACGCGGACCATTTGGGTGGCATGCCGGCGGTGGTGGACGCGTTCGATCCCGAGGTGGTGCTCGAGCCGGGAGAGCCGCTGGGGCGGCCGCTGTATCTCGAGTTTCTCGCCGCGGTCGAGGCTTCCGGGGCGCGGTGGCATGCCGCACGGGCCGGGGATCGAGTCGAGGTGGACGGCGTGGTGCTCGACGTCTTGAGCCCCGACTCGGTGTGGCTGCGCTTGCCGCTGGACGTGAACGAGCATGGCGTGGTGTTACGGGTGACGTACGGCGCGGAGCGGCTGCTGTTCCAGGCGGACGCGGGCCTGCCGGTCGAAGCGCGGCTCGCGGGCACGGTAGGTCCGGTGGAGCTGCTCAAGGTCGGCCACCACGGCTCGCGCAGCGCGACCTCGGACGCGTGGCTCGACGAGCTGGCGCCGCACGAAGCGGTGATCAGCGTGGGACGGCGCAACCGGTACGGTCATCCGACGCCCGAGGTGCTGGCGCGGCTGGCGGGGCACGGCATCACGATTCTCCGGACGGACGAGCGCGGCACGATCACTTTCACCACGGACGGGCATAGTGCACGGGTCCGAAGTCATCACGATTGAGCGGTTCATCATGGAGCAGGAGCGGCTCTACCCGGAAGCGACGGGCGAGCTGTCCAACCTGCTGTACGACCTGTGCCTCGCCGCCAAGATCATCTCGCGCAACGTGCGCCGGGCGGGCTTGAGCGACATCCTCGGCGCGGCGGGAGCGGAAGCGATCAACGTCTCGGGCGACCTGCAACAGAAGCTCGACCTGTTCGCGAACGAGACGGTGCGCAACAGTGTGCAGCACACCGGTCGGGTGTGCGTCACCGCGTCGGAGGAGGATCCGGAGCCGGTCCCCGTGCCCGCGGGGAAGCCCGCGGGCAAATACGTGGTGCTGTACGACCCGCTCGACGGGTCGATGAACATCGACGTCAACGTCTCGATCGGCACCATCTTCTCGATCCACAAGCGGGTCAGCAAGAAGGCCGGCGTTGCCGGGCTGGCGGACTGCCTCCAGGCGGGGAAGAAGCAGGTGGCCGCGGGCTACATCCTGTACGGCTCGAGCACGATGCTGGTGTACACCACGGGGCAGGGGGTGCACGGCTTCACGCTGGACCCGACCATCGGCGAGTTCCTGCTGTCGCATCCCGACATCCGTACGCCGCCGGTGGGGAAGTACTACAGCGTGAACGAGAGCAACTGGAACCGTTGGAGCCCGCCGGTGCAACGCGTCGTCGGGGCCTTCAAGAACGGTGAAGGGAAGATCCAGCCCAAGAACGCGCGCTACATCGGCTCCCTCGTCGCCGACTTCCATCGCAATCTCATTTCCGGCGGCATCTTCCTTTATCCCGCGGGCACGAACTACCCTCAAGGCAAGCTGCGGCTGCTGTACGAGGCGGCGCCGCTGGCGCTGGTGGTGGAGCAGGCGGGGGGCCGGGCGACGGACGGCTCGCGGCCCATTCTCGACATCGTGCCGACCGATCTGCATCAGAAGACTCCGTTCGTGATCGGCAGCAAGGACGACGTGGCGTTCGCCGCGCGGATTCTCTCGGCGGCACCGGTGGCGGCGAAGTGAGCGAGCGTAAGCCGGTCTACGGTCCGGACGAGTGGCAGGGCGACCCCGCGCACGAGCTCGGGTCACCGGGCGCGTTTCCCTACACGCGCGGCGTCCATCCCTCGATGTATCGGGGCAAGCTCTGGACCATGCGCCAGTACGCCGGGTTCGGGACGGCGGAGCAGACCAACGCGCGGTTCCGTCACCTACTCGCCGCGGGTCAGACCGGTTTGTCGGTCGCGTTCGATCTCCCCACGCAAATGGGCTACGACTCGGACCATGTGATGGCCGAGGGGGAGGTGGGACGGGCGGGCGTGGCGATCGACAGCGTGGACGATCTGGCGCGCCTGTTCGAAGGGATCCCGCTCGACAAGGTGTCCACGTCGATGACCATCAACGCGACCGCGTCGATCCTGCTCGCGATGTACGTGGTGGTGGGCGAGGAGCACGGGGTGACGCGGGCGCAGCTCGAGGGGACGGTGCAGAACGACATTCTGAAGGAGTTCATCGCCCGCGGCACCTACATCTATCCGATCGAGCCGTCGTTGCGGCTGGTGACCGACGTGTGCCGCTTCGTCGCGGCCGAGGGGATGCGGTTCAATCCCATTTCGGTGTCGGGCTATCACATGCGGGAGGCGGGAGCGACGGCGGCGCAGGAAGTCGCGTTCACCTTCGCGAACGGGCTCGAGTATGTGCGGCGTGCGGTGGCGGCGGGGCTGGACGTCAACGACTTCGCGCCGCGGGTATCGTTCTTCTTCGCGGCATTCACCGATCTGTTCGAAGAAGTCGCGAAATTTCGAGCGGCCCGGAGGTTATGGGCGCGCCTCATGAAGGAGAACTTTCAAGCCTCTGACGCTGCGTGCCGGTTGCGGTTCCACACGCAGACGGGGGGCTCGACCCTCACGGCGCAGCAGCCCAAGAACAACGTGGTGCGGGTGGCGATCCAGGCATTGGCGGCGGTGCTGGGCGGCACCCAGTCGCTCCATACGAATGCGTATGACGAGGCCCTGGCGTTGCCGACGGAGCAGAGCGCGACGCTGGCGCTCCGCACCCAGCAGATCCTGGCGCACGAAACGGGGATCGCCGAGACGGTCGATCCGGCGGGCGGGAGCTGGTATGTCGAAGCGTTGACGGACCAGGTGGAGCGCTCGGCGCGGGTGTTGCTGGACGGGATCGAGCGGGCGGGGGGCGCGGCGCGGGCGGTGGAGCGGGGCGTGTTTCAGGAGGCGATCGCGGCGAGCGCGTACGCGCAGCAGCGGGCGATCGAGACGGGGGAGAGCGTGGTGGTGGGCGTGAACGAGTACGGGGACGATCAGACCATCCCGTCCGTACCGGCACCCGACTACCGCGCGCTCGCCGCCGCGCAGCGGCGGAGAGTCGCGGAACTGCGCGGGAGGCGGGAGGCGGGAGGCGTGAAACGGGCTCTCGGGGCGATCGAGGCAGCGGCGCGCGATCCCGTGGCGCCGCTGATGGAGCCGATACTCGCCGCCGTCCGCGCCCGGGCCACGGTGGGGGAGATGAGCGAGGTATTGCGGGGGGTGTGGGGGGTGTACAAGCCGGGGTGAGTGCCTCCGCGGCTGCGTTCTGCAGTTTTTTGACCTTGTCTAGGTTGGTCCTTCCGCTAGGGTGAGGCGTGTCCGGGGATTCTTCGGGAATGGCGTCAGGTCCGCGCACGCTGCTCGGGCGGTTACGCGCGGCGGTGCGGGCACGGCACTACAGCCCGCGCACGGAGGAATCGTATGCCGGGTGGGCGAAGCGGTTCGTGGTGTTCCACGGCCGCCGCCACCCCGACGGTCTGGGCGAGGCCGAGGTCCGGGCGTTTCTCGATCATCTCGCCGAGGGCGACGGGGTGAGTGCATCCACCCAGAACCAGGCGCTGGCCGCGCTGCTGTTTCTGTACGAAGCCGTGCTGGGTCGGCGGCTGACGTTGTCGCCTCAGGGCATCGTGCACGCAAAGGAGCTGCAGCGTCTGCCCGTGGTGTTGAATCGGGATGAGGTGCGGATGGTGTTGGCCCAGTTACGGGGTGTGCCGCGCCTTGTGGTGCTCTTGCTGTACGGCTCCGGGCTCCGGTTGCTCGAGTGTTTGAGCCTGCGCGTGAAGGACATCGACTTTCAGCGGGCCGAGATCCGGGTACGGGCGGGAAAGGGGGGAGTGGACCGAGTGGTTCCCTTGCCAGTCAGGGTGCAGGGCCCCTTGGCGGAACATCTGGCGCGCTTGCGGGCGCGCCATGCCCGCGAGGGGCGCGGTGGCGGTCGAGTGGCGCTGCCGGGTGCGTTCGAGCGGAAGGCGCCGGGCGCAGCTGCGGAATGGGCGTGGCAGTGGGTGTTTCCGGCGACGCGGACGCACCGCGATCTCGTGTCTGGGGAGGCGCGGCGGCATCACCTGCACGAATCGGCCATCCAGCGGGCGGTGCGCGACGCCGTGCGGGCCGCCGGGATCGCCAAGCGAGCGACTTGCCACACGTTTCGGCACTCGTTTGCCACGCATCTCCTGGATGCGGGTTCGGACATCCGCACGGTGCAAGAGCTCCTCGGCCACCGGGACGTCCGCACGACGATGATCTACACGCACGTTCTCAATCGGGGTGGCCTGGGGGTGAGGAGCCCTGCAGACACACTGTAGCAATATCAGGGGTAGCTTGAGCGCAACGTTCCGCGTCTTAGGCTGCGAGCGGTCTTAGGCTGCGAGCCTCGCAATGTTTCCACAATGGACCAGAGCTTAGGGGCTTGACGTTAACAGGCGCCGTCGCAGAGGTTACAGGAACCTCATTGGCTCGACCGATGACGCCTTGGACTGCGGTGAGAACGAGCGGGCGAACCGATGACCAGCAGTCCAATATGAGTTAGGCGGCTCGCACGCACCCCACGACGCTCCGATGCCGACTTCCTTATTGTGTGGTGCTTGAACGGGGCGCCTTCGCCCCGGGCTCTCGAGGAGAGCTCCGCTGCGCGGCGCCCCTCCACCCCGTCCTGTTTCGTGCGGCGCGCCGCCGGTCCATCAGAAGAACCGCGGGCGGTGGGGGATCGGAGCGGGCGAGCCTTGGAGAGCCGCCCGCCGGCCGTCGAGGGGCGCGGCGCGCCGAAGCATGTGTCGGTGCAAAGCTCGCCGTCTAACACGCGCTTGAAGCTGGCGGCGCCTGGCAGTTGGGGTAAACTTTCATTTGTGACGAACCAAGCTGTGCGCCGCAGCTTAAGCGCGATCCGTTAGGCAGCCCATTCGAAGCCATGCACCGGAAGCGACTCAAGCATCAAGCCGATATCCTCTGTCATATGTTCCGCGGCTGGCAGCTCTTGAACGATTATCGGACCCTCACGGAGTTGGGATCTGGGACTCTCGAGATCGATTTCCTCAGCGGGTCGTGTCGGCACAACGGCAAGCCAATCCCTGCGCTGAGCATCCTCCAAGCCGTCGGTGCGTGGTGGCGTAACGATCTCGCCGCGAACAACATTCCGCTCGATGACATCCAAGAGGCTCGTCTCGACGTGGGGCTTGATTTGACTGAGCAGGAAGGGCAACGAGATCATTCGATCACCTGGGCTAAGTCCGCTAGGATCTTCATCAGCTGTAGCATTCGTGCGCGAAGCATCATTCGCACAAACGAGGCCACCTATGCGTCGGAATACGCAGATCATCTCGAGTGGCCTCGTAACTGGGCTGCCTAACAAGCGCTTGAAGCTGGCGGGCGCTCTCGTCTTAAAGGAAGCCGTTGTGTCGAGCCCTGGCGGGCACGGGACTTCGTCAACCATCAGTTGCGCCGGTGGGCCAGTCGCCCGCAGCTTAAGCGCGATCCGTTAGGCGGCATCAAACAGCCGTCGAGCGTACAGCGATACTTGTGCAAAATGATGGTCACGGTCAGGGTTGATGGTTCTGTGAAAGTGGCGCCTATTCGTGCGCGCGCCCGGATCGCCTGGGTGAAACTGTTGATGCTCACCTGCCTCGTGGTTGCCTGTCACCGCGCTGTCCTCGAGACCCCGACCCCGGCCAAGAATGTCGGCCCTGGCCGTAACGCCCAAGACACGGCCGGCCTCCTTGCCTTCTTCAATGACACCGGCCACGTCGTCAGCTTGCCCGAAGCCCGAACCTTCAATCTGCAAATGCCGGGGCAACGTGACTCCCTGCGGACAGCGCTCAGCAGGGAACGCGCGTTGTGGCGCGCGAACAGTCTGTCGGACTATCGGTTTCTGCTCCGCACGGGGTGCTTCTGCCCGGGAAGGCGGGGGTGGCTGCTGATTGAGGTTCACACGGGGCAGCCTCTGCGGGCGTGGGACCGGGCCGGCAGATCTGCCCCGTTGAGCGAGTGGGACACGTTCAGTATCGACGGGCTGTTCGACATGGTGGAACGATCGGCTGACCGCGATGCCGCAGTCCAGGTCAGCTTCGACCCACGCTGGCACTCTCTCACGTACGTCTATACGCGCGCCTTGCCAGGGCCAGACATGTGGGCAATTATCGAGGCGCGTGGGTTCCGGCCGTTCTGACCAAACGCGGATCGCCAACAATGAAGCGATGCGGCCAAGCGAGTTGCTCAGTCAGTGATGCCGCCTAACAAGCGCTTGAAGCTGGCGGCGCGCGTAGAAGATTGAATGACTACTCTTTCACCAGCGCGCCGCAGCTTAAGCGCGATCCGTTAGGC
>Ga0184605_10000206_pt1 | contig 17125 bp, 9 predicted proteins | sample PLM0_30_coex_FD_132995 | JGI IMG/M metagenome (GOLD analysis project Ga0184605, IMG submission 132995) | Groundwater sediment microbial communities from an aquifer in East River, Colorado, USA - PLM0_30_coex | ecosystem: Environmental > Terrestrial > Soil > Riparian zone | place: USA: East... | reverse complement strand
ATGTGGGATGAGGGGAACGGGAAGGTGCTCCTCCAGGCCAAGACGCAAGAAGGGCGCGTGGTGATCAGCAACGCTTTGGCAGAGGTGAAGTAGGTCCCTGCCCAGGATCTCCTCCTTGAAACCTCAAACTCAAAACGCGAGCTCAGCGGTCAATCAAGCCGCTTTTGGTACGTGGGACTTGACCGTCCGTTGCCGTCCGCTCGCAGCGGTTGATTGACCGGCGGCTAGAATTTCTTTCTTGGTGCGGATTCCTGCCTGCGCAGGCCGGCTGCGGCGCCGTTTTTCTTGATTGAGGGACACTCAAAGCCTTGGCGGCACGCTCAATCAACTGACGCGAGGATTCAGGAGACAGAAGCCGCGAGCCAGGAGTAGGGCGCTCGTTAAGGTGCGCTGCCATCAGTCTGAGGATAGCGGGGAGCGGCGAGAAGTCTAAGGGCGAAATGACGCGCAGCCGCGAATTAGGCCCGTGACCCGGCCGCTTCTCAGCCTTCCGCGTATTCAGAAATTTTTCCAAATACCCGTCCGTTCCCCCTTGACGGAGAAGCAGCAGCAATTGATTATCACCGCTGTCAAGCCCAATAAGGTAAGCGGAGGTGCATCGCGTGACCCGCATCTGGCCGATACTTTTTACGCTCGCTTGGCTGTGCTCATTGGCAGGGGCGGCCATGTACATTATCTTGGTCTGGGCGGATGTAAATGGCTACCTGGCTAGGGCCGTGCCGATCCTCGCCTGGCTCATCGCAACATGCCTAGCGCTTCCTCTCGGCGCTGCCGCTCTGGTTACGGGCCAGCGGACGTGGACCGTGCCACCGTACCTATTTGTATGGGTGCTGACGGGGCTTATTAGTTTCGCAATCATTCTAGGTGCGCTGAGAGGCCCGCTAAACGGCGTACAGTTGCTATTGCTCCTCGGCGTTAATTCTGGCGCTGCCTATCTCGCCTGGTGGCTCCTCCTACACGGCTGGACCGTTCCGCGGCCGAACAGGCGCGACGTAGTCAACCCTTGATCCAGGTGTAGCCGGGTGCCCATTTCCAAGGGCCTTACGCAGCAGACGGTACTGCTAGTTTTGGTGGCTGGCCTCCTCCTTGTTACCACCGGAGCGAGAAACGTAGAAGCGCAGGCACCAGCGCCCGGAGGGCCTGTTGTGGTGATGGGACTTGAGTCACCGACATTGTTAGGTTGACGGGTCTGTTTGGGCTAACTTGTACTTCAACAGTGGATACTGATGGCGACGGCCATCCCGACCTATTCGACAACTGCCCGGCCGTATCGAATTCCGACCAGCTAGACGCGGATACTGACTTCATAGGCGATGCCTGCGATACGAGCGATTTTGATGGCGATCAATTTTCAGATCGGATTGAGCATTCAGCAGGGACGGATCCCGCCGACGGCTGTGCTGATGACAGTGGTGATTCTGCATGGCCGCCCGATTTTAACAACGACAGGCGCGTGGATGTAATCGACGTTACACTGGTAAGTAACTACGAAGGTCAATCCGTGCCACCGGCTCCGGCTCGAGTCGATATTGCGCCTGACCCACCAGACAGGCGAATTGATCATCAAGATAGGCTCTCAGTAACGAGCCGCTTCGGGGCGGTTTGCGGACCTTCCGGCTCCTCTTCGCCGGAGTCGGGGAGCCCAGAGTCCGGAGAGGCCCAGCCGAAGCTCAGCTTGGATATGGATCTTACGGGTACTGTCTACGCGGACTCGACCAATACTATGGAGGTGGCCGCCATTGATCGCTGCCTCACGAGCCTGCTGGGCAGCAACGCCGCACATAATCATACGGCGCACCTGGTGATCCAGAATGTGGAAGATCTGATCGGCTGGCAGGCACGCCTAAACTATGACGGCAGCAAAATGCGGCCTCTGAGCATTAACGTCACGCCCTTTACTGATAGCAATACGGGCCAGAACGTCGGTTTCCTCAACCAGCCGGTCGACCAGTCGCTTCGGCGTCCATCGGGATGTCACGCCCGCGAGCAGCGTTCCGCCCGCCCAGGCGGGGCCGCAGACGGCGTTGGTGGGCGCGACTTATAACGGGGCGCAGAACGCCGCCGTTTCGCCCGACACACCGCCGAAGGTGCCGCCGGACGATTCTTCGTACACTGCCGCGACCGGCGGGGTGCTGGCCGCTGTCACGCTTCGCGTCGAGGCCGGGCAGTCGGGGCAGTTCCTCTTGATCGATGTCGACGACTGGGACCCGAACCCTCCGGGCAGCAGCGTGGTCGTATTCACCTCCGGCGGAACGGACACGCTACAACTGACCGGAAGCGCTCTTTGGGACGGTGCCCACGCGGAAGGCACTACGTGTCCCGTCCCGTAGCCTTTATGGCATTTATACGAGTGGACCTCGCCGCGAATATATACATGCTGTATGTATATAAAACACCCGAAATTACCAAACGAATTTAATCGGTCAAGTAACTGAGGCGTGCGCCTTTGTAACGGCATCTAAACCGGCGTGCGTTGCGGGCCTTCGGCGGCGCGACTAGCATAGAACTCGGAGGAGAGTCTATGCGGATCGTCGTGGGCGCTGACCATCGCGGGTACGCGTTGAAGGATGCCGTCGCGGCGGGCCTGCGCGAGGGCGGGCACGAGGTGCTCGACGTGGGCACGAACGGGCCGGACTCGGTCGACTACCCGGACATCGCTCTGGCGGTGGGCGAGGCGATTCGGGATGGGCGCGCCGAGCGAGGAGTCCTCGTCTGCGGCAGCGGCGTCGGGGCGGCGATCGCGGCTTGCAAGCTGCCGGGCATTCGCGCGGCCATCTGCCACGATACCTATTCCGCCCACCAGGGCGTCGAGCACGACGATATGAATGTGCTCTCGCTGGGCGCACGCGTCGTCGGCGACGAGCTGGCGCGGGAGGTCGTGGAGGCGTTCGTGCGAGCGCGCTTCAGCGGGGAGGAACGCTACGTTCGGCGGTTGGCGAAGGTGGAGGCGATGGAGCGGGGGAATGTAGAGACGCCGATTGCTGCGCGCGCTGCCCAAGGGCGGGCGCTAACGACCGATGGGTGATTGGCGCACTTTGGGTGATAGACGAGAGAGAAGTGAGGCGTGTGCTCCGGTCATGGTTCGAGAGCCTCACAACGAACGGGAAGCGGCGGGGTCGGTGGGAGGAAGGGTGTGCCTGGAGGAACTGCGAAGTGCCGAGTATCGGGGACCGATGGCTGATGGCTGATTGCCCATTGCCGATTGCTGATTGCGGAGAAGGGAGTGAATGAGATGACGAACCCGTTGCTGGAACTGAAGAAGTACGGGCAAAGCGTGTGGTACGACGACTTGAACCGAAAGCTGATCGTAACGGGCGCTTTGCAACGCCTGGTCGGCGAGGACGGGGTGTCGGGGGGTACGTCCAACCCGTCGATCTTCGAGAAGGCAATCAGCGGGACGGACGCTTACGACGAGCACCTGCGGCGGCTCGTGGACGAGGGCCAGGACCTGCCGCAGATCTACGATGAGCTTACGACGACCGACGTTGGGATGTCGGCGGACGTATTCCGCCCGATTTACGACGGGACGGAGGGCGCCGACGGCTTCGCCTCGCTCGAGGTCTCGCCGCTGATCGCGAACGACACGCAGGCATCGATCGAGTCGGCGAAGCGGCTTTTCGCCAAGCTCGACCGGCCGAACGCGATGATTAAGATCCCGGGCACGCCGGAAGGCCTGCCGGCGATCGAGCAGTGCCTCGCGGACGGGCTGAACATCAACATCACGCTGTTGTTCGGAGTCGAGAACTACGAGCAGGTGGCGTGGGCTTACGTCTCCGCGCTCGAGAAGCGCTGGGCGGCGGGAAAGCCGATCGACCGGATCGCGTCCGTGGCCAGCTTCTTCGTCAGCCGCGTCGATACGCTGACTGACAAGAAGCTCGAAGAGAAGATCGCCAAGGCCGGCAGCGATAAGGAGCGCGAAGAGCTGAAGTCGCTCCTCGGCAAGGCGGGCATCGCCAACGCGAAGATCGCTTACGCCAAGTTCAAGGAGATCTTCTCCGGCACGCGCTGGAAGGTCCTGGGGGACGGGGGCGCGCGTGTGCAGCGCTGCCTGTGGGCGAGCACGAGCACGAAGAACCCGAACTACCGCGACGTGATGTATGCCGAAGGGTTGATCGGGCCGGACACAATCAACACTATGCCGCAGAGCACTTTGGATGCGTTCCGCGATCACGGAGTCGTCGCGCCAACGCTCGAGAAAGACGTAGACGAGGCGTTCGCGACGATCGAGCGGCTGGAGGCGGCGGGCATAAGCTTCAAGGCCGTGACAGACGAGCTTCAGTTGGAGGGCGTGCGGCTGTTCGCGGACTCGTTTGCGAAGGCGAATGAGTCGATCAAGCAGAAGTGGGACGCGCTTGTGGCGGCGGGGGCGAGAGGTTAGGCGAGCCTAACCGACGTATGTGATCACCTTCCGGGCGAAAGTCATTGAGCTCGCGTCGAAAGTGTACTGCGTGCCGCCGGTTGTAACGAGGCTGAGCACGTTGCCCTCGGCATCAGAGATCCCTCAGTGGCCCTTCTTTCGCTTCCGTATGGAACTCACCTAAGGTTAGGGTCCTTCCGGATCCGAATCGCTCGACGACAACAATAATTCCCTGGCTGTAATCGTCGTAAAGCGAGCCTGCATAAAGCATTCGGTCGGTCCCGGCCCAGGAGTTTTGCACCGAGACCGTCTTTTCGTAGCCGGGAGGAGGCTGCTTGCGTTCCAAAATACCGTAGTGGACACAACCACCACCTAACGACGGGTTCCATTGGTCGCAAGGAATTAGTGGGCCGGGAGTAGCCGGAACCGGCGCTACGATCGGATGCGGAGTTACGTGTCCCGTCGCGAACTTGGACGTTACGGCTTCGCATTAGACGCGTAGGGGCTCCAACTTTCTGTCTCGTACCTTGCCGCCATACCGTGAACGCTCTTCGCAAGCCGGCCCCTGACGTACGGAATCGCCAGTAGACCCTGCTCGGGTGCTGTACAACGCAAGGATGCTGGCACCCACGATTACAACCGAAAGTGTTGCAGCAACAAGCCACCTGATCCTCACGCGGCTCACAGTTGGATCTCCAGTACGCAAAATACAGACGCCAAGCCTTTCGGACCGTTACTCATTACTCGTTCCAACGTCTATCCGTTGCCTTGATGGGCATAGCCTACTCACATCTAACATAATTCAAACGAACTAGGCCCTCTAAACGCTAGCCGTCGACGCAGCCGCGCCAATAGACTGGTTGCGAAGTGCCGTCGAAGTCGTTTCGGTACGTTGTTCACGTCTACCGACGCGCTACGGACTGCCGTGATCTATTCATAATCGCTGAGCTCCCCGCGCGGCGATGGGGGGAAGAAATTGAAACGCATACGCCAACAACGGGGGCTCCGGTCTGGCCGGCGATATCTCGCCTTCTCGAGCCTCATTGGACTGGTCGCGCTCTTCGCGTGCCTGCTGTTTACGCTTCCTACCGCGGTCCAAGCGGCGCCGGGTGATGTCGGGTACCAGGACCAGTCGTTCTCCGGGACCGGCACGCCGACCGGCTCCAAGCGCTCCGAGAGCGTGCTCTGGTGGAACGACGGATCCTGGTGGGCAGACATGTGGAGCACGGCCAGCCAGGACTTTCACATCTTCCGGCTGAACTTCTCGACGCAGACCTGGCAGGATACCGGCGTAACCATCGATACACGGTCGAACACGCACGCGGACGTGCTGTGGGACGGCGGGCATTTGTACGTTGCTTCGCACGAGTTCGTCCCCGACGAACAAGCGGCTGTGTCAGGCTCGCCCGGTTACCTGTTCCGCTTCAGCTATAGCACGGTGACGAAGACCTACTCACCGGACAGCGGGTTTCCCGTCCAGATCAACAACATGAAAACGGAGACGCTAGTCATCGACAAAGACTCGACCGGAAAGCTTTGGGCGACCTGGCAGCAGAACAACACGATCTACGTGAACAGGACGATGAACGGCGACGACCACCTCTGGGGGGCGCCTTTTGCCCTGCCTAACGCAGCGGCGAACGTTACAGTGGACGACAATTCGGCGCTCATCGCCTTCGGCGGGAACAAGATGGGCCTGATGTGGAGCAACCAGGGAAGCTCCAATTACGCGATGTGGTTCGCCGTGCACCAGGACGGGGCATCCGATACGACTTGGAGCGCTGGCGAGCAGGCGTTATCGGGCGGCGGCACGGCGGATGACCACATCAACCTGAAGTCGCTCCAGGCGGACGGCAGCGGGCGCGTGTTTGCGGCGACGAAAACGTCGAACACCACATCCTCGTCAGCACTGATAATGCTGCTTGTCCGCAGTGCGAACGGGGCGTGGTCGCGGAGCCCGATTGCGCTTGTCTCCGACTGCCCGAACCGGCCGATGGTGGTGATCGACGAGCAGAATAACGTCCTGCATACGTTCTACACGGCACCCGGCCCGCCAAGCTACGCCTGCAACTCCTCAGGTGGGGCGATTTACGAGAAGACTTCCCCATTGAACTCGGTCTCGTTTTCGCCGGGGCGGGGGACGCCTGTGATCGTCGACGCGGACAGTCCCTTCATTCACAACGCGAGTTCGACGAAGCAGAACGTAAACAGCAGCACCGGCATCGTAGTCCTCGCCGTTAACGGATCGACCGGCTACTACTGGCACCATTACGAGTCGCTCGGACCGCCCCCGCCGCCGGAGCCGCCGGTGGCGAACTTCAACGGCTCGCCGATAAATGGAGTCACGCCGCTAACCGTGAACTTCACCGACGCCTCAAGCGGACAGCCGACGAGCTGGGCGTGGACGTTCGGGGACGGGGGAAACTCGATCGCACAGAACCCGTCGCACGTTTACACAGTTGCCGGGACTTACTCGGTCTCTCTCACGGCCATGAACTCGCTGGGAAGCAACACACTGACGAAAACCAGCTACGTCACCGTTACGCCGCCGCCGCCTGATTTCACCATAAGCGTCTCGCCGGCGAAGCGGACTATCCCGACGGGTGGGAGCACGAGCTACGCGATCACGATCGTGCCGAGAAACGGCTTTGCGGGACAGGTGACGCTCTCGGTGAGCGGGCAGCCGGGGGGTACAAGCACGAGCTTCAGCGCGAACCCGGTCGATGGCTCGACGACTGCGTCCTCGACGCTTTTCGTCACTACGAACTCGACGGCAAGGCATGGGAGCTACCCTCTGACGATAAGAGCAACGGGCGGAGGACTGACGCACACGGCGACGGTGACGTTGCAGATCAAGCACTAGTGCCAGGCGCGTGGCCGCCTAAATGGAATCGATACGCTTCAATAGCGTCCCGTATGTGAATCTTCACGCGGCGTTATATAGGGTAGCCGTATGGAGTTCACCGAGAGGCTACTGATTCTCCTGCTCACTATCGCGCTGCTGACCGTAATCCTTCCTCAGTAGTCGAGCCCCTATAGTCCGGCCCGCGGTTGAGCGGCAAGCGCTCGCGTTGCAGGCTCTCGCGCGGCCGAATAGCATAGGCCCTGGATGTCACCCATGGACAGCGTTCCCCGCATCAGTGTCGAGGCGCGCCTTTGAACCAACCCCGCTGCATCGATCAAGCGGAGATACTTCGGCGGCTCCTTGCGAAAGACGCTTCCCTCTGGGTAGACGACCCGGAGCAGCAGGCAAAGATCGGCGACCGCCTCGGCTGGCTGAAGCTGCACGATACGATGGGCGTGCGCCGGGCCGAGCTCGAGGCGTTCGGGCAGGAAGTCCGAACGCGGGGCTATCAGCGCGCTGTGCTGCTGGGCATGGGGGGCAGCTCGCTTGCGCCGGAGGTCTTGCAGGCGACGTTCGGGGCTGCGCCCGGGCGGCCGGAGCTGATCGTGCTCGACACGACTGACCCGGCGTCTATCCTCGCGGTAGAGCAGTCGCTTGATCTGACGCGGGCTCTCTTTATCGTGTCGAGCAAGTCGGGGACTACGCTGGAGACGATATCGCTGTTCCGCTACTTCGCCGCGAAGATGCGCGCGCTGAGCGGCGGGCCGCTTGAGAACTTCATCGCGATCACGGACCCGGGGACGCCTCTCGAGGAGCTGTCGTCGGAGCAGCGGTTTTGGCGTTGTTTCCTCAATCCTCCGGACGTCGGCGGGAGGTACTCGGCCCTCTCCTATGTCGGCCTTGTCCCGGCCGCAATCATTGGCGTCGACATCCGCTTACTGCTGGAGAGCGCGCGGAATCTCGATCCGAAGGCGGGCGTCGGCCTCGGTGCATCGCTTGCAGAGCTGGCAGGGAACGGGCGCGACAAGGTGACGTTCCTGCCCGGTGGCCTGCCCAGCTTCGGCACGTGGGCGGAGCAACTGCTGGCGGAGAGCACGGGCAAGGACGGCAAGGGGCTTATTCCGGTCGACGGCGAGCCGCTGGGCCGTCCGGAGGTGTACGCGGATGACCGCGCGTTCGTTCGAATGCGAGCGGCCGACCGCCCGGACGGGCTCGACGAGCAGGTGCAGGCGCTGGAGGCAGCAGGGCACCCGGTGATTACCATAGACGTGCCCTACGCTTATGACCTTGGGGCGGAGTTCCTGCGCTGGGAGATTGCGACCGCGACAGCCGGCGCCCTGCTCGGCTTGAACCCGTTCGACGAACCGAATGTGCAGGAGGCGAAAGACGCGACCGCCGCCATCCTCGCGCAGGGCTCGCTTGACCCGGATGTTGGCGGGGAAACACTGACGCCGCGCAACGAACCGCTCGTGCTTGCCGCCGCGCGGGGAGCGCCGCCGCGGAGCTACTTCGCCATCCAGGCGTTCCTCCAGCGGAAGCCCGAGAACGACGAGCTACTGGCGCGCATTCGAGCGTCCGTCCGCTTTCCAACGCACCTGGCGACAACCGCGGGCTACGGCCCGCGCTATCTGCATTCGACCGGCCAGCTGCATAAAGGTGGGCCGGACCGCGCGGTCTTCCTACAGCTGACTGCGGACGATCCCGAAGAGCTGCCAATACCAGAAGCGGCCTACACTTTCAGCCGGCTGAAGCGGGCGCAGGCGCTCGGCGACTTCAGGGCGTTGCAGTCGAAAGGCCGGCGGGTGATGCGCCTGCACCTGGGCGCGGACGCGACGGCCGGGCTGGGCCGCCTCGTCGAGTCGATCCAGCAGAGCGCGGCGCCGGCGGCGACCCTGACATCGCCGGGAGGAGGTTGAGGCATGCAGCTGGGAATGGTGGGCCTCGGCCGGATGGGTGGAAACATGACAACTCGCCTGCTACGCGACGGCCACGAGGTGGTGGCCTGGTCCCGGGACCCCTCCTCGGTCGACCGAGCGGCGAAGGAGGGTGCGGTCCCGGGGAAGGACCTCGAGGACCTCGTTGCAAGGCTCGCGCCGCCGCGGCACGTTTGGCTGATGATCCCATCGGGCGCGCCTGTAACCGACACGATCAATGCGCTCATCCTGCTGCTAGAGCGGGACGATGCGATCATCGACGGCGGGAACTCGTACTACCGCGACTCGATTCGGCGGGCGGAGGAGCTTTCCGGGAAGGGTCTTCACTTCATCGATTGCGGCACGAGCGGCGGGATCTGGGGGCGCGAAAACGGATTCTGCTTGATGATCGGCGGGAAAAAGGAGATCTTCCGGCGGATGGAGCCGGTCTTCGCGACGCTGGCACCGGCCGACGGGTACGCGTACATGGGACCACCGGGGGCGGGACATTTCGTGAAGATGGTGCACAACGGCATCGAGTACGGAATGCTCCAGGCGTACGCTGAAGGGTTCGAATTGCTTAATGAGTCCCGTTACGAGCTGGACCTGCGTCGAATCGCGTCGCTCTGGAACCAGGGAAGCGTGGTGCGTTCATGGCTGCTCGAGCTAGCTGAGCTGGCGCTGGAACGCGACCCGAGGCTCTCCACCATTCAGGGTTATGTCGAGGACTCGGGCGAGGGCCGGTGGACGGTGTTCGAGGCAATCGAGCACGATGTGCCGGCGACGGCGCTGGCACATGCTCTGTTCGCGCGCTTCCGCTCGCGCCAGGAGGAATCGTTCGGCGCGAAATTGATCGCCGCGCTGCGCCAGGAGTTCGGCGGCCATGCGGTGAAAACGGAGTGAGCGCGCAGGCAACGACGGCAGCAGCGCCGGACCTCGTGCGGCCCAAGCCGGCCGCCGAGCCGTGCACGATCGCGATCTTCGGCGCGTCCGGGGACCTTACCCGGCGCATGCTCCTGCCCGCGCTCTATAACCTGATGGTCGACAAGGCGCTGCCGCCTCAGTGCCCGATCGTGGGTTTCGCCCGGACGGAATGGAGCGACGAGGAGTTCCGCGAGCACGCGAAGGAAGCGGTAGGCGAGTTTTCGCGGCGTCCCATCGATCCGGAGTCGTGGGCGCGCTTCGCCAAGAGCCTGTTTTACGTGGCGGGCGACTACGATACGACGCCGAGCCACGCCAGGCTGGACGAACGTCTCGAGCAGCTCGAGCACGAGCGGGGGATACCGGGGAACCACCTTTATCACCTCGCTGTGCCGCCGAGCGCCTACGCTCCGATCATCCATCAGATCGGACAGAGCGGGCACGCGAGAGCGCATGGCGACGGCGGGCACTGGTCACGCGTGATCATCGAGAAGCCGTTCGGTCGCGACCTAGAGTCCTGCCGCAATCTGAACCGCGTTATACATAGCGTCTTCTCAGAGGATGACGTTTATCGCATCGACCATTACCTCGGCAAGGAGACAGTCCAGAACATCCTGGTGTTCCGGTTCGCCAACGGCATCTTCGAGCCCGTCTGGAACAGGCGCTACGTCGACCACGTCCAGATCACCGTCGCGGAGAGCATCGGCATCGGCGAGCGCGGCCGCTATTATGAGGAGTCCGGCGCGCTTCGGGACATGGTGCAGAACCACATGCTGCAGTTGCTGTCCCTGGTGACGATGGAAGCGCCAATCGCGTTCAACGGGCGGTGGGTGCGCGACGAGAAGGTGAAGGTCCTGGAAGCAATCCGGCCGCTCAGCACCGAAGACGTGCGCAGATACACTGTGCGAGGCCAATACGGACGGGGAATCGTCAACGGCACGCCGGCGCGGGCCTACCGCGAAGAGGAGAACGTGAGCCCGAATTCGACAACGGAGACTTACGTCGCCCTCAAGATGTTCATCGATGCGTGGCGCTGGGGGGATGTGCCTTTCTACCTACGCACCGGCAAACGCATGAAGAAGCGGAGCACCGAGATTTCGATCCAGTTCAAGAAGGTGCCGCATCTGCTTTTCCGGGAGTTCCTGGTTGAGGGCGCGAGCCTCGAGCCGAACTTGCTTACCATGCGCATTCAGCCGGACGAAGGAATATCGCTGATGTTTCACACGAAGGTGCCCGGCTCCCCTTTGCGGGTACGGCCGATGAACATGGACTTTACATACATGCCTACCGACCTCGCCGCTGCGCCGTCGGCCTATGAGACTCTGCTGCTCGATGCGATGCAGGGAGACGCGACGCTTTTCGCCCGGAACGACGAGGTCGAGGCGGCCTGGCGTATCACGGACCAGATCTTGCAGGCGTGGCAAGAGCTACCGCCGCCGGAGTTTCCGAACTACCAGGCCGGGACGCCCGGGCCGGAAGAGGCCGACGAATTGATTGAGTCGGACGGCCACAGCTGGCGGCCGCTCTAGTCCCGAAAAAAAGTGGTGACCGGTTGCCTGTCCACGGTTGAACCGTGAAGTTGGCACCGGCCACCACTTACAGGGCGGAGAGAGCAATCCCAATGGGGTGCATCCCTGGGGGCGGAGCCTCTCCTGTCAAGGGGCGCTCTGTCCGCCCGATGTGCGGATACTATTCCGCCGGTTATCAAGAGGATGTAACAGAAGCAGCCCGACTGCGTAACAAAACCATAACATTCGCCCTGCGAGCCGAAATGGGTACGCCGAATTGCCCTGGCTGACAGGTCTTCCCGAATATTCAGTTGAAACGCGGGTCGGCTCGCACTACGGTGCGAAGTAGCCTACGGCGTCGAAGATGACATGGACCTGGCCATTGTTGTTGTAGACCTGAACGTTGCCGCCGGAGCCTACTTTTACGATCACCAAGTTCGGGACGGTCTGTCCCATTGAGAAGTTAAGGTTGGATGCTAGCGGACGCCCCACGCCTGAGGGCCAGACCGTTAGGTAGCTGCCCTGCGTTGGCTCGGTCACCGTCGTGTTCACAACAATGCCGGACGCTGTGCTCGGAACACCGCCGACCGTCACATCCGCGGTAACCGTGGCGTCGTTGCCTACCTTGCCTGGCGGCGTTCCCTGAGGACCGAAGCGCGTGTCCAGTACGCGGGCAGGTGTGATCGGATAGAACAGGTCCCCAGTAGCACCGTACCAGCCGACAACGTCGAAGATCACGTGGACTGACCCGAGTTTGTTGTACAGTTTCACGTAGCCATCGGCTCCCACCTTCACGATGACAAGGTTTGGAACGGTCTGTCCAGCATTGAAGTTCAGGTTGGACGCGACGGGAAGCGAACTATCGGAAGGGTATACAGTGAGGAAGCTGCCGGTCGTCGGCTGGGTCGCGGTCACGTTGAGGACCACTGCCGTCGCATTCGCCGGTACACCGCCGACGCCGGTCACGTCTACGGCGACAGTTTCGTTTTGGTCGACAGAGCCCGCCGGCGTACCCTGCGGCGCAGTACGAGTGTCCAGGATGCGGGCAGGCGCGAGCGCGTTGTAGCGCGAGCCGCCTGATGGTCCGCCGTACCAGCCAACAACGTCAAAGATGGCGTGCACCTGGCCGCTGTTGTTATAGACCTTCACATTGCCATCAATGCCAACCTTCACCGTCACCAGGTTCGGAACCGTCTGGCCGGCCGAGAAGTTCAGGTTCGATGCCACTGGCCGCGGCACTCCTGTTGGGTAGACCGTTAAGTAGCTGCCCGTCGTCGGCTCCGTCACCGTTGCGTTGATCACGACAGCCGATACATTGGTGGCTGGCACGCCGCTGGGGCCTCCCGTTACGTCCACGGTGATCTCGGAGTTGTTTTGCAATTTCCCTGCGGGCACGCCCTGCGGGCCGGAGCGGGTGTCCAGGATCCGGTATGGGGCGAGCGGATGGTAATAGCCAAGCCCGCCATCGCAGACGTCGCCCGCGCCGTCGCCGTCTGTGTCGGCCTGGTCAAGGTTTGGGAAGAGCGGACAGTTGTCTGCCGCGTCCAAGACAGTGTCGTTGTCGTCGTCCGGATCGCAGGCGTCCCCCTGCCCATCGTTATCGGTATTCGCCTGGTCCGAATTGGCCGCCAGCGGACAGTTGTCAGCACCGTCCGGTACCCCGTCGTTGTCGTCGTCAGGGTCGCAGGGATTACCCAGCCCGTCGCTGTCGGTATCGGTCTGGTCGGGACTGGCGAGAGCTGGACAGTTGTCGCAAGCGTCGCCCCTGCTGTCGCCGTCTGCATTTTGCTGTCCTGGGTTCTGAGTCACCGGGCAGTTATCCGGTGCGCTGTCAAGTACACCGTCCCCATCCGAATCAGGTGTGAAGACTGCAGTCGCACACTGTGCGAACTCGGAGGTGTTGCCAGCGGGGTCGGTCGCCGTCGCTGAAATAGATTGACCCGCGAAGCCGCCTACCGGAATGAACTGGCTGAAGTTAACGTCTCCGCCGGAGTTCGTCATGAAGTTGAATGTGCCGAGCAACGTCGCGCCTTCGCCATAGCCAGACGAGTCGCAGCTGCTGTTGGCGAAGAATTGCAGCGTAAACGTAGTGCCGGCGATGCTGTTGAGCGTTCCGGCCAGTGTTGTGCCGTACGCACCGCTCACGACCGACGTGAGCACAGGGTAGTTCTGGAGGTTGTTGGCCCCGGTGTCAGGGTCATCCAGGTCGTTGGCGGTGTGGCCGTCGACGCCGAGGTTGATGCCAAGAGCGCCACTGGAATGAATGGAGTTAGAGAGCACCGAGTTGCCGGTGCCGGAGTCGATTACCACGCCGGCGCCATTGTTCGCGATAGTGTTCCCCGCGCCCGGTGCGGCGCCGCCGACACTGTTGCTGCTAGCGTTACCGCTGATACGTGTCCCTCCGGAGATGTTTCCAAGGGCAGCCGTACCAGCGGCGTCGGTGCCGATGCGATTTCCACGCACCAGGTTACCGCTAGCGCCGCCGCCCTGGATGGTGACGCCGGTACCGTTGTTGCCTGAGATGACATTCCGCGCGGCTGTTGTTGTTCCGCCGATGACATTACTAGGCGCGCCATCGATCCAGACGCCATGTTGAGTGTTGCCGCGGTCGAGCCCACCGCCCGCGTCTGTGCCTATGTAGTTTCCCTGGACAAGGTTGGCCGAGGCACCCGCGCCCAGATTCAGGATATGGACGCCGGCTTGCCCGTTGGCGGAGATGACATTGGCGCTGCTGGTGGCTGTGCCACCGATGGTGTTCGCGGGCGCGTCGCTTATGAAGACGCCGTCACCCGCGTTGCCGAGACCTGTACTGCCCGAGATATTTAGCCCAATGTAGTTACCGAGCACAACGTTTCCGGTACCAACGGCGGTATCGATCTCGATGCCGTGGATGCCGTTTCCGGATATGACATTACAGGCGCCCGTACAGGGCCCGCCCGGCGTTGTTCCCGTGGTGCCGCCAACGGTGTTGTTAGGCGCGCCGATGATAAGTACGCCAGTGGCGAGGTTGGCAAGCGCCGCGGAGCCGGTGCTATCTGTGCCTATAAAGTTGCCGCGTACCTTAGTGCCGGTCGCACCCGCGCCGTTAATCACTACGCCCGGAGCGGCAACGAGGACGGATGCCTGCCCGTTGCCACTGATCACGTTGCGAAGAGCGGGTGTCGTGCCGCCGACAATTGTGTTCGGCGCTCCGTCCACGTACACACCGGCTTGCCGGTTGCCTACGGGAGCGGTCCCCGCGGCGTTCGTACCGATGTAGTTGCTCTGTACAACGTTGCCGTCTGCGCCCGAACCGACAATGTCGATTCCGTACCCGCTGTTGCCGGAGATTACGTTGCGCGCCGCGGCCGACCCGCCGATCGTGTTGGCCGGCGCCCCGCTGATTGAAATACCTCTGCCGTCGCTTGCACCATTCGGCAACTCAGCGTTGCCGGCGGCATTCGTACCGATATAGTTGCCCTGGACAAGGTTCCCGGTGGCGCCGCTATTGACCTCCAAGCCGTGCTGATCATTGCCGGAGATGACGTTGCGTGCTCCTGGATCAGTGCCGCCAAGAGTGTTGTTGGAGGCGCTGGATGATACGATGACACCACTGAAGGCGTTGCCGAGATCCGAAGCCCCAGTTACGTCGGTCCCAACGTAGTTGTTTTGCACAAAATTCCCGGTTGCTCCAGCGCCCTGGATTTGAATTCCATCACCGTTCCCAGAGACAATGTTCCGCGCACCGCCGACTGTACCGACGAAGTTGCCGGGAGCGCCGTCTACGATGACACCGACAATTGCCCTGCCGCCCGGGATGGACTGGCCGTCCGAGCCCGGCCCGATAAGGTTGCCTTCAAGCCTGTTCCCACTCGCGACTGCTACTGCCGGGCAGCCGTCGTTGACTAGGCTATCGTCCGCCGAGTCGTCGTTGGTATTGTTGGCGCACTGCGACCCTGATTCGGCCGAGCCGCCCGCCATGGGGCACCCGTCGTTGACGACGCCGTCTGCGTCGTTGTCGCTAGCGTTTAGGCAGGCGTTGCCGGCTTCCGGGCCGCCGAAGATTCTGACGCCGCTGGCCTGGTTGGAGGTGATTACGTTGCCGTCGCCCGCCCCGCCGCCGCCAATCGTGTTGTTGGCTACGCCGGTGATGTTGACGCCATCACCTTTGTTACCAATGCCCTTCTTTGTGCCGAATACCGTCGGGCAACCGTCGTTAACAACGCCGTCACCGTCGTTGTCGGAGGCATTGGCTCCGCACTGCGGTCCCGACTCCGCGGTAGGACCCACTTGAGGGCAGCCGTCGTTGATCGCGCCGTCGTTGTCGTCATCTTGCACGGGCCCCGGAAAACCGGGGCCTGAGCCCTCCAGGCAGAGGTAGCCGGATTCCGGGCCGCCGAAGTCGACGCCGATGAAGTTGCCTTTGATGACGTTTCCGGTGGCCCCCGCACCAGAAATCTCGATGCCGTGCGCGGTAAGCGGCGTATGTTGGTGGTTGCCGGAGATTAGGTTGCACGGGTTCGTTGTACCGAAGCAAGAGAGGCCGGGCGTGGGCCAGGTCCCGCCGATAACGTTGTCGGCCGAGCCGTTGATGAAAATTCCGCTTCCGTTATTGCCGAACTCATCGCCGGACACAAACGAGTTTGGATCCGTGACGATACCGTTCACGTCGACGCCTATAAAGTTGCCTTCGATTAGGTTGTTCCCGCCCCCTTGAAGCTCGATGCCATCGCTGCCATCGGTGATGCCGAACTTATTAATGATCAGGCCACGCACCGTGCTGTTCCCGGCTGTTATATGTAGCCCATCCACGAGGGAACCGGAGGTTAGGCCGCTCAGCTCGATTACAGGTCGTTCCAAGACCGTGAATTCAGGCTGGGTACGGCCGTCTATGATTACAGGGTCGCCGATTACAGGAAGGGCTGATCTAGGTTGTATATGGAAGGTCTGGGTTATGGTGTTGTACCCGGGATCGGTCGTCGGGATGTTGAAGGCTATAGTATCCAGGCCTGCGGAGGTAGGTGAGTTCGCCTGCTCTATCGCTGCGCGGAGGGTACAGACTCCGTTACCTGACTCCGTCTCGCAGACGTTGTCACTCGTATCGAAATCGGTCGCCGGTGGAGTGGTGGCGGGTGGAATTGGGCCACCGTAGGTGGAGTTGACGGTATATACGTTCGCAGCATGCCCCGGGCCCGTGCCGCCGACCAGGCCGGCAGCGGCCACCAGGGCGATCATTATCAGGCCGATGTATTTCAAGAGAATTGCCTCCCTCCGCGTTGGAAGCGGGGTTCTTATGTAGGGAACGTCTGGTGCGAGCCGCGTGAGCTCGACGCGCCGGAGCTAACTGTCAAGGTGACAGTCATGCAGACAGGCATGACCGTTCCCTAGTTGTCACAAATGTCAGGACGCCACTGAAGAGAGGTTCGTTGCATGATGCCGGCCGCCTCATTCGACCCGGGACGCAGTTGCTAAACGAGGTAGAATGCTTCCTGCCTGGTACGCAAATGGGTGAGAATGAAGATGGCGCCCCCGGCAGGACTCGAACCTGCAACCCTCTGCTTAGAAGGCAGATGCTCTGTCCGTTGAGCTACGGGGGCGCGCT
>Ga0184605_10000205_pt1 | contig 17141 bp, 15 predicted proteins | sample PLM0_30_coex_FD_132995 | JGI IMG/M metagenome (GOLD analysis project Ga0184605, IMG submission 132995) | Groundwater sediment microbial communities from an aquifer in East River, Colorado, USA - PLM0_30_coex | ecosystem: Environmental > Terrestrial > Soil > Riparian zone | place: USA: East... | reverse complement strand
GGCGCGGTCGCAGGCTGCTCGAGCACTCCTCCCTCGTGGGAGATGTGCCAGACATTGCGGTCGCGTGAGTAGATCTTGTCTCTTGTCGCGGCCACCGGAATCTTGTGGGATTCGGCATAAGCGATTGCGTCTTCGCGGCTCCGAATGTCCCATTCGCGCCACGGCGCAATGACAGGAAGATCTGGAGCGAAAGCGGCGTAGGTCAGCTCGAAACGAACTTGATCGTTTCCCTTGCCGGTACAACCGTGGGCCAGTGCATCCGCACCAACCTGCCGAGCAATCTCGACTTGGCGACGCGCAATGAGGGGCCGGCCCATGGATGTGCCGAGCAGGTACTTCCGTCCATAGATGGCGCCGGCGCGCAGGGTGGGCCACACGAAATTCTCAACGAACTCCTGGCGCAGGTCCTCCACGTAGCATTCGTCGGCACCCGAGGCGATCGCCTTGGCACGGACGCCCTCGAGCTCTTCCCCCTGGCCAATATCGGCCGCGACGCAAATGACACGCGCGCCGTACCGCTCCTTTAGCCAGGGAACGATGATCGACGTATCGAGCCCACCGGAGTAGGCGAGGGCAATGGTACGAATCACGGGCGCCTCAATAAGTATTCAGAATTACTGAATATTTAATCGGTCAGTCGCGGGACGTCAATACCGGGTCAGGGCTCTCCAGCCATCTGGCGGAGCCGCCGCATGACGCGGTCACGTCCCGCGACGGACCGGCAGATGATCAATATGGTATCGTCTCCCCCGACGGTACCCAGGATGTCCGACCAGCCTTCGCCATCCAGCGCAGCCGCAATGGGTTGCGCACCTCCGGGTACTGTTCGCAGTACCAGCATCTCGCTGACGCCATCGAGCCGAAGAAAAAGCTGTGGCAGGAGTGTGTCGAGTGCGGCGCGGCTCTCTTCTATGGTCCCATCCGTAACGGCGTATCTCGCGCCTTCCGGAGTAGGGACGCGAGCCAGCCTCAGCTCGCGCAGATCGCGAGAGAGCGTGGCTTGGGTAACGTCCCACCCGCGCTGGAGAAGGAGCTTTCGAAGATCCTCCTGGCTGCTCACCGCCCGTGAGCCGATGATCTCGAGAATCGTGTCGTGCCGTTCGCGCTTGTTCGCCATTGTGGGTGAGTTTAGCACGAGAGGGCATGCCGCGCGAGCGGGGAGCCCGGATCATTGACGTAGAGGCAGTGTAATGTTATGCATTCCTTATGCATAAAGTTCCGGTGGGAGTACTGGGCGCGAGCGGCTACGCGGGACGGGAGCTGTGCGGATTAATCGCACGGCACCCGAAGCTGGAGCTCGCGTTTGCGTCTGCCAACGAGCAGCGCGGACAGCGCGCGCGCATCGGAGCCACTGAAGTGACGTACGTTGCCACCGAAGATGCGCCCTTGAGCAAGGCTGAGATCGTCTTCACGGCGCTTCCCCACGGGGCTTCGGCTCAGTGGGTAGGGAATGCTCGTGCGACCGGAGCCCGCGTGGTCGATCTTTCCTCCGACTTCCGTCCCGGAGCGGGGCAAACCGAAGCGCCGTACGGTCTTACGGAGCTGATGCGGGCGAAGCTCCCGGGCGCCGAAATCGTGGCCAACCCCGGCTGTTATCCGACGGCCATCCTGCTCGCGCTCGCGCCATTACTGAAGGCAGGATGGGTCGTACCTGGCGCGACGATCAATGTGTCAGCTGCCAGCGGTGTGACTGGGGCAGGGTATTCGCCGCGCCCCGATCTGCTCTTTGCGGAGGTCGCCGAGGATTTCCGCGCCTACGCCGTCGGAAATGAGCACCGGCACCTCGCCGAGATGCAGGCAGTCGCCAACGAGCTCGGCGGGAAACACAACGACATTCTGTTCACACCGCACCTTCTTCCGGTGGCGCGCGGGATCCTCGCAACGATCACAGTGCCGGTCAACGAGTACACCGACGATCCGGCGGCTCTCTGGCGCGAATGCTATCGCGGAGAGCCATTCATCGAGATTGTCGATCAGCCGCCGGCGCTGCGCGACGTCGTGCGGCGGAACGTAGTGCGGTTGAGCGTGACCAAGGCAGCGAATGTGCGCCAGCCAACGCTCATCATCATATCGGCGATCGACAATCTGATGAAAGGAGCGTCGGGCCAGGCACTGCAGAACGCGAACGTTCTGCTCGGCCTGAACGAGCAGGCAGGATTGCCGATATGACGCGCGTCGTGAAGATCGGAGGTCGCGTCCAAGGCGATCCTCTTGTTGCCGCCGCGCTTTGTCTGGCGTGGAACAACTCGCAGAAGAGTTTGTGTGTGGTGCATGGAGGAGGTGATGAGGTCTCCTCAATGCAGCGCGCACTTGGCAGCGAAGCCACGTTCGTTGGCGGGCGTCGTGTCACGTCGCAGAGCGATCTCGAGCTCCTGCGAATGGTGCTCTCGGGCTTGGTGAACAAGCGACTGGTGAACAGCCTGGTCGCGGCGGGCATTCCTGCCGTGGGCCTGTCCGGAGAAGACGATGCCCTGATCAGCGCTGAGCTGATCGATGCAGCCTCTCTTGGATTTGCCGGCCGTCCGACCGCCATCAATGCGCAGCTCCTTCGCACTCTTATGGATGCTGGGTATATGCCTGTCATTTCTCCGGTCGGATACAACGCGGTGAGTGGACAAGGTGGCGCGTTGAACGTGAACGGTGATGATGCCGCCGCGGGCATTGCCGTCGCGCTCAACGCCGAAGAGCTGATTTTGATCGCGGATGTCGAAGGAGTACGAGGTGCTCAAGGCGACGTTGTGCCGGCCCTCAGCATCGAGTCCTCGCGGGAGCTGATAGCGAGCGGCGTCGCGGCTGGTGGAATGGCCGCGAAACTTGAGTCCGCGCACTTGGCGCTTCTGGCGGGAGTCGATCGGGTAAGGATCTGTGATCTGGCAGGTCTCGCTGACAGCGAGCGTGGCACTTTCATAACTCAATCTCAAGGCGTCGTCTCATGAGCGCAGTCACAATGCCCGTCGACGAGGAAATCATGTCGGCAGCCTCTACGGAATCGATTCCGCTTCTCGCTACCTACAAACGGGCTCCCATGGAGTTTGTGAGGGGCGAAGGAGTCGAGCTCGTAGACTCGGATGGCAAGCGCTATCTCGATTTTGCCAGCGGGATCGCGGTGAACGCTCTCGGTTACGGAGATGCCGGGATAGCTCAGGTCATCACTGACGCATTGAGCACAGGGCTGATCCACACCTCGAATCTTTATCGGACGTCGCCCGGCGAGCTGCTGGCGACGAAGCTGGTTGATCGCTCGTTTGCGTCGAAGGTTTTCTTCTGTAACTCGGGCGCCGAGGCGAACGAAGGCGCGTTCAAGTTTGCGAGACGATGGGCACGACAGGCCGGCACTGATGCAAAGGTCGAGATAGTCGCTCTTCGTGGAAGCTTCCACGGCAGACTCTTCGCATCCCTTGCCGCCACGGATCGTCCGTCTTATCGCGCTCCATTCCGTCCTCTGGCGGGCGGGATCTCGATTTGCGAGCGGGATCTTGGCGACCTCGAGACTGTTCTCGATGGGGAGACAGTCGCGGCAGTCATCGTCGAGCCGATTCAGGGGGAGGGAGGAGTCCGCGTTCTCGATACGGATTTCCTGCAAGGCCTCCGTAAGCTGACGGCGAAGCGAGAGATCGCCCTGATTTTCGACGAGATCCAGTGCGGGCTGGGGCGTACCGGTCGTCTTTTCGCGTACGAGAACACGGGCGTCGTTCCTGACATGCTTACCCTCGCAAAGCCTCTGGCGGGTGGCTTGCCGATGGGAGCCGTGCTGGTGTCGGAGGAGATTGCGGCCACAATCAAGCCGGGTGATCATGGTACGACGTTCGGCGGTGGCCCTCTCGTGGCTGCCGTAGCGGCGCACGTCATCGACCGGCTATCGGATCCGTCACTATTGCGCGCTGTCCGCGAAAACGGCGCATGGCTCGGAGAGCAGCTCGACGCAATCGCTCGTCGTTCCGGAAAGGTGCGCGCAATCCGCGGAACCGGCTTCATCTGGGGGCTCGATGTCGTCGATTCCGCCAACGACATTGTCAAGCGCGGGTGGGAAGAGGGCCTTCTCGCACTCACTGCGGGAGACCACACCCTCCGCATTCTTCCTCCACTCATAATGGATCGGGATGATCTGGCACGAGGCGTCTCGATCCTCGAGAAGATCATAAGTTAGTAGGGCCACCGGAGTCGCCAAGCGCGGTGTCTCCCGTTAACATTTCGGAGACATTTTTCCGCAGAGATGTATGACATCGACGAGTCTCTCGTCCGGTCCGTTCCTCGTGCTTCTCGCTCTAAGCGCCGCGTGCGCTCCTGTACCAGCTAACACCGGCGTATCAACAACGGCATCAGTCGCATCCGACACGCTGCAAGCGCGCCGGCTGTTCGAAGAGAACATCGATGCGATTCACAAGCGCGACCGTGGGCGCTATCTCGCGACCTATCTCCACACCAACGCTCTGGCGCGAAACGGCCCCGCGGGACTGGAGCTGGGGTACGACGGGTGGAGCGCGCGCCGCGACTCGACGTGGCCCGACACGCTCATTGCGCGGAATCTTCGCGTACAGCCGATAGCCCCGGGCGTCGTCTACGGTACATACTGTTATACCGTGACCCAGAAGGACACGACGTCGAGTGGCGTCTCGGAGCGCGTATTCGTGAAGACGCCTGAGGGCTGGAGGATTGCAGTTACGACTGCGTTCGGACTTCCGGCGGGCGCTCCCGCGCAGTGTAAGTAAGGCCAGAAACCTCTCGACGGTCACGTGCTCCAACATGCGATCCGGTAAAATTTCGCTTCACGCAGTCTGGAAGGCTTTCGACGAAGTCGAATTCGGCCAGAAAAACACTCTCAATCTGCGAGAGTCACTGCCGACCGCGGCCGATGCGCGTTTCCGCGCGGAAGCTTGGCTGCGAGAACGCCAAGTCAGCGGTGCGAGCGATGTCCTGATAATCACAGGGCGCGGCAATCAGAGCCCGAACGGAGTCTCGCCGGTTCGGGAGGCAATCGTCTCGCTGCTGCCGTCTCTCCGACGGCGCGGCGTCGTGAGCGTATGGAGAGAACACACACCGGGATCCTTCGTCGTGAGGCTCGGATCGATCTCGGCTCTTCTCGATGCGCCGAGGCGCAAGCGAGAGCGTGGGGCGAGCCTGGCAACGTCAAATCCGCAAGCACTCGAAGCGCTGGAGAGCTCTACCCTCTCGCTGCTCCGCAAGCTGGCGATTCGCTCGCTCGAATCTCTCGGAGTGCGCGATCCGGCGAACTTCGTCGAAGGTGAGATGCTGTCGAAGTTCAACTCGCTGGCGGCCGGCATCACTCCCGGACAAGAAGGCGAGGCCAGGCTTCGCAAGGCAATTGCGGCCGCGCTCGAACAGCTCGACGATCAAGATCCCTTCCAACCACGTTGACTTCAACAAGAGAATCGCCCGGCATGACTAGACATTTCGCACTTTCGCTGTTCCTCGTGTTCGCCGCTTCCCTCCGTGCTCAGACGACTCCGGGCTATACCGCGCAGTCGGCCGCGACCGAGCGCGCAACCGAAGCCGACGCAATCTCGCGGCCTTCGGCGCAAAGCTCGTCGGTGCATTCGAAGTTTCTCTCGTTTCAGCCGCACATGGCAGGAACACCCGCGCAGGCGCGGACCCGCGACTACGTCATCGACAAAATGAAATCGTGGGGACTGGAGACCGAGGTACGCTCGTACAGTGTGTGGATGCCGCATCCGCTCAGCACGCGCGTATGGCGAATAGCGCCGGATCCAATCGAGCTGAATCTGCAGGAGGGCATAGTCCCCGAAGACACGACGTCATTCGCTTTTCCCCAGGTGATGCCTTTTAACGGCTATGGCGCCGCGGGTGATGTGCACGGCGAAGTGGTGTACGTGAACTACGGACTGATCGAGGACTACGCCCAGCTCGATTCAATGGGCGTATCGGTAAAAGGGAAAATCGCGATTGCACGTTATGGTCGATCGTACCGTGGCATCAAGGCGCGCGAAGCGGAGAAGCACGGAGCCCTTGGACTGATCATCTATAGCGATCCTGCGGACGATGGCTATGTCCGCGGCGATGTTTATCCAACGGGACCGATGCGCCCATCGCACGGAATTCAGCGGGGAAGCGTCATGAACCCGAATGGTGATCCGAGCACTCCGGGTTACCCCAGTACAACGAACGCGAAACGGATCCCGCTCGGGGAGATGGATGTTCCTCACATTCCGGTGCTTCCCGTGTCCTATGGAAACGGAGCCGAGTTACTGCGTGGACTAACGGGAAAATCGATTCCACAACCGTGGCAGGGCGGGCTTCCATTTCGATATCACGTAGGGCCAGGTCCTGTCCAGGCGAGGATTGCGGTGACCACCGACGCCGCGACGAATCCCTATAAGCGGATCTGGGATACGTTCGGGACAATTCGCGGCAGCGAATTTCCCGATGAGACGGTGATCATCGGTGGTCATCGCGACGCATGGGGCCCCGGTGCGGCCGACAACGTCAGTGGAACGGTGAGCGTCCTCGAGGCGGCTCGCGCAATTGCTGAACAGGTGAAGGCGGGAAAGAGACCTAAGCGGACGATAGTGTTCGCGACCTGGGATGCGGAAGAATGGGGATTGATCGGCTCGACAGAATTCGTCGAAGAGGATTCTCTGCGGCTGACCAGAAGTGCCGTTGCTTACCTGAATCAGGATGATGTCGTGCAGGGTCCCAACTTCGGAGGGGGCGGATCGCCGTCGCTGCGCGCGTTGTTGCGCGATGTCGCGAGGAATGTTCCAGATCCGAGCGGTCAAGGCAGTGTATACGCTGTGTGGAGAAAGCGAGCAAATCTCGCGGCCGATACGCTCGAGCCGCAGATGGAAGATCCGGGCGGAGGCTCCGATTTCGCGGGGTTCTACAATCATCTCGGCATACCGATCGCCAACTGGGGCTTTGGCGGGCCAGCCGGCGTGTATCACTCGGCCTACGATTCCTACCATTGGATGACGAAGTTCGGCGACCCTACCTTCGAGTTCCATGCAACCAGTGCGCGGATCGGAGTGGCGACGCTGCTTCGCATCGCGAACGCCGAGATTCTTCCGTACGACTACGTGGAGTACGCGCGCACGATGCGACGCTTCAGCTCGCAGGTCGAGCGCTCGATTGTCGACAAGCATTGGAGATTGTCCGCTGCCGTACTGAGTGCTGCAGTAGGAAGAATGGAGAGCGCAGCCGTGGTGTTCAACGCGGCACGGGATCGAGCCCTGACTGCTCAGCTGTCATCGACGATCGCGAAGCAGGTGAACGCTGCTCTCCTCGGAGTTGAACGCCAGCTTACAAGACCGCAGGGACTCGTGACGCGACCCTGGTTCAGAAACCTGGTTTACGCATCAGACGAGAACAACGGCTACTCGACCATGGTGCTTCCCTCGGTAAACGAAGCGATCCGTGCTGGAGATGAGTCCGCCGTCGAACGAGAAATCGCCGATCTCGTTCAGCGCTTCGACTTGGCAACACGAGCGCTGCAAGTGGCAACAGGATTGCTGCAAAAGAGTTGAAAATGCTGCGTTAGTGACCTCTTGCTCAGGCCCGGACATTGCGATCACTCGCTCGACGAGAGCAGCATGACGAGAGCCAAATGAAAACTGGGCGAGAAGGAGTGCGAGGCTCGCGTCTCACTCCGGATGAAGTAGCACTCATTGGCGCGTATGGCGCGAGGGCGACCTGGCCCGCAGGATTCCAGCTCTATCAGCGCGGAGTCGCAGCTGACGGTGTCTTCATCGTTCTTGACGGACACGTAGTCCTGCGCAACAAAATCAAAGTCGGGCGCGGATTCGTCCCCGTAATCGCGACAGTGGGACAGACCTTCGGGAGTGAGGGACTCTCGCCCAACAGTCATTACGTCACAGATGCAAGCGCGTCGGAAGAAACGAAGACGATGTTTCTCAGCGGCGCTCAATTCCGGGCGGTGGTGCGCGAGCGCCCCGCGCACATCATTCCTCTCCTGTCGCAAATAATGTCGGAGAGAGCCTACCTTCTCGAGAAGCTGCACGAGCTCGCAGCGCTCAACGTCGATCAGCGTTTGGTCTCGACGCTGACGCATCTCAGCAGGGATCGAACTTTCACCGCCCCTGATGGCCGCCTCAAGCTAGAGAACAATCATCACCGCCTTCTCTGCGAAATGGTTGGTGCGACGCGGGAATCGATAGCGCTGGCGTTGAGCCGTCTGGTGTCGGCCGGAATTGCCGAAAGGAAGGGGATGACATTCTTGATCGAGCCAGCCTCGCTGGGCTCGTCTCTTCGCGAAAACGGCGACGGGAATTCAATGGTCCCGGTGGCAAGAGAGTTATCGCCATCGTGAGGGTGAATGGACGACCGGCAAGGCGCTGACACAGCTGCCATACTGCCCGGGGCTGGAACGATAGATCTGCAGGAGGGGGGCTCGCATGGAGTCCTCCTCCTGCATGGTTTTGGAGACACTCCCCAAACGCTTGCACTTCTGGCTCGACGGCTCAGGAAATCAGGGTACAGCGTGCTCGCTCCGCTGCTGCCAGGTCATGGACGGAGCGTCGAGTCATTTGGAAACTCGCGAGCGAGCGAATGGATTACCGCGGCGAAGGATGCCTACATCGGCATGCTTGCCCGGCACGATTCAGTTTCGGTCATCGGCCTTTCAATGGGCGGAGCGTTGGCGGCACTGCTCGCCAGTGAGCGACGGGAAATCCCGGCATTAATACTGATCGCGCCATACCTCGGCATGCCAAGGCTGTTGCGGGTCGCGGCGGCAACTCACTGGTTGTGGGGAAGGCTGGCGGGGCCAGTGAATGCACGGGACCCCCGTTCGATTCGTGACCCGATTGAGCGCGAAAAGAATCTTGCCTATGGTACTGTAACAGGGCGAGCGTTGCACGAGCTGTCTATCGTAGTGCATCGTGCCAGAAAGTCCCTGACTAATGTCCGAGCGCCTACGTTGATAATTCAGTCCCGGGAAGATCCGCGCTGCTCTCCGGCTATCGCAGAGTACACGCTCAGAACACTCGGCAGCAAGGAAAAGAAGCTGGTTTGGACCGAGGGCGCCGGGCACATCATCACCGTCGACTACGGCCGCGAGAGAGTGTTCACTGAAGTTGAGCGATGGCTCAGCACCCACCGCGGTCCTGGCGCGGCAGCCGCTACGAGAAACAGAGCGGCTGCCGAACGCTCCGGAAGCTAGAACCGATCCTGGACGAAGCCGGTGACGCTATCAACACCACGCTCGGCAAGGTCAACCCCGCGCTCAGCAAGGCCGCCCGCCTGTTGCACCACGGCGGTTGCGACGCGTTTCACGCGAGCCACGGGAGACTGCGACCGACGGCGAGCACGTTTCCGTCCGCTGCTCTTGCGACCGCTGGACTTCCGTGAAGAAGATTTGCGTCCGCCGCTCTTGCGACTGGCGGAAGATTTCCGACCGCTTCGACGACGGGATGTCTTTCTTCCGCCGGATTTGCGTGCACTGCCTGCGCGCTTTCTGCTCGACCGCTTCCGAGCGCCTCCGCTCTTGCGTCCGGAGGATCCGGACCGCGACCTCTTTCTGCCACCTCTTGCCTTGGACTTCTTGGCTGCAGCCATGGGAAAGCTCCGTGTAGGAGGGTTTGTAGAACGGATAGCAAGATTCGCGCACAACAAAGCCAAGAGAGACCGTACGACGCTGCGCTAATGCAGCGTCACTATCATACGTAATCAGCCGAGGACACGCGTTTCGCCATGTCGCATGATCCAGAGATCATCACTGTCGAAACCTGATGCCTGCCACTCGTGCCGCATGCGCGCCGGCGGCTCGTCCATCGGTTCATCAGTGAGCTTGAACGTTCCCCAGTGGGCCGCAGCCACGACCAAACGCCTGCCATCCTGAGCGGTTCTTAGTTGAGCGACCGCCCTCATGCAGTCTTCCGGATTCATGTGAACAGAACCCATGAACCAGCGTGGCTCGTACGCTCCGATCGGCAGGATCGCGACATCGATTGGCCCGCAGCGCGTGGCAACGGAGCTGAATTCCGGATGGAGGGCGGTATCTCCCGCGAAGACAAGCGTCCGATGGGGAGACCGGAGTACCCATCCACACCAAAGCGTGTTGTTGCGCTTGCCAAGTCTCCTACCGGAGAAATGCTGGGCGGGAACGCAGGTCAGATGCAGGTTCGCGACTGTGGTCTCTTCCCACCAATCTCGTTCCACTACTTCGCGAGCCCCGCGATGCCGGAGAAAGTCGCCGATCCCCAGCGGCGCACACCAGACAGCAGCGGGATAACGCTCGGCGAGTCGGGAAATCGTGGGAGCGTCCAGGTGATCGTAGTGGTCGTGGGACAGAATGACCGCATCGATTGGCGGCAATCGATCGAATTCAACGCCAGGTGGAACCCAGCGCCGGGGACCGACGAGACGCAGCGGTGAAGCGCGCTCGCTCCAAATAGGGTCGATCAGGATGTTGAGGCCCGATATCTGGATGAGGAAGCTCGTGTGCCCAACCCACGTAAGCGTAAACGTTCGGGGGTCGGCGCGAGGAACGATGAAATCGGGATTGACCCGTTCGAACGTGCTTGCGTCGGGGTCTGGGCGGCGCGGGTTGCGGCGCCTTTCGACCAACGTCCATTTGAGGAAATCCAGAAACCCGTGGGTCTCTGCCGACGGCCAGGGATTCCTGAATCCGCCTTCTGGCCGATGATGGTTGGGAATTGAATTCATACCGAGATCGCTAGCTGATCTGCGGACACTCGAGATTCTCTTCCAGGTGCGATACCGACTTCATCCCGACGAGCGCGGCCGTCATTGGAAGAGACTGCGCAAACGCTATCGCACGCCGAGCATCGGAGCTGAAACCGGGGAAGGTGGTATGCAGCTGTTTCGGCAGCGATTGGGCCAGCTGGGAGTGCATGAGAGTCGCACTGCCGACGACAGAAACGCCAAGACGGTGGGCAGCCTCGAGTAGAGGAACACGGTCGGATCCTATCGTCTGCGTCGGCAACCGGACTGCCTCGGTCATCGCGAGATTGACGGGAAGCTGTATGACCTTGAAGTGGTGATGCGCGCCGGCGACGTCATGCGCGACGGACACAAGCTCCTCGAGGCCTAGATGGTTTCGAGTTTCGGGTGAGACTCTAAACCCGTTCCAGGTCGCGCACCCATAATTTCCGATTACTCCCCGCCGGACCTGCTTCTCGAGTGCGGAGAATGCGGCCCGCATCACATCCAGAAATTCCGGGCGCGACCGCACGTCGAGCTGCTGCTCCGGGTTGTGGAGATAGTAAACGTCAATGAAGGCGAGGCAAAGGTTCTTTCTGCTACGCTCGATCTGATCATCGAGGTAGCGTGGTGCCAGACAGTGTCCGCCGGAGACGACATCGTCAGGCCCCATGACACCAGGGCCGTAATACTCGCTGTGAAGAAAGCCGCGATAGCCCTCTTTGGTCGCAGGTGGAATCCGCTCCAGCGGTATGTAGCCACCCTTGGTGCACACGACGACTTCGTCGCGCGTGATGTCGCCGCTCGAGATCATGTTACGCAAGGCTTCGCCGATCGCGCGCTCGGAGCGCTGACATCTGTAGTTGATTGCGGTGTCGAGAATATTCACGCCCTTCTCGAGCGCGGCGATCACGGTAGCGGTGTACCGTGCGTCTTCAGCGTCCTCGCACTCGCCGAGGTAGGTTCCCAGCCCGAGCGAGGAGACGATCGCGCCATCGGCAAGCGGGCGATAAAAGTGGTCCGGTTGAGCCTTGGCGAATCGCTTTTGAAATCGCTGCGTACCCTCCGGGGTCGCGCGTCCTTCGACAAGGGACTCCAGGGCTTTCGTTCGAGTCATTGCGATGAGGCTACGGGCACCACTCAAGTACCGCAAGGTGTGCGTCAGGTACACTGGCCCTTACGTTGCTGTTTACGGGTCCAACTCACGAATTTTCTCACAACAAAGGCTCACACAGTGAAGCATTACGCTCTTCTGGCAGTGGCACTGGCGGCGTGCGCGCCGCAGCGGCCGGTCGTGCTCGCACCGGTGCGAATGGAGTCCGCCGATTCGTCCGCAGCAGCAGGTCAATCACGCGCTGTTTTCGACACGCAGCGAGACGATCCGTTCGCGACGATGAACCGCATCGATTGGCCCGGACCAAACCGCTACCGGTCATCGAACGGCGCTCCCGGGCCTGACTACTGGCAGCAGCGCGCGGACTATACGATCGTCGCGACACTCGATACCGGTACGGCGGAGCTCTCTGGATCGGTTGAAATCAGGTATAGGAACAACTCTCCCGACACGCTGCGTTACGTATGGATTCAAGCCGATCAGAATCTCTACCGCACCGGCAGCAAGGGTTCGGCGCTCTTTCCTGCCGACTCCCGGTGGGGCGTAAGGGGTTTTCAGGGCGGTTACAGCTTCACGGACGTGCGCGTGAACGGAACGTCGGTTCAACCGCGGATCAACGACACGATGATGCGCCTGGATCTTCCGTCTCCGCTCGTGCCCGGTGGAGGCAAGGCGACGATCACGATTAGATATTCATTCAAGGTTCCGGAGCATGGCTCAGATCGAATGGGACGCGACAGCGCGCTCTTCGAGATTGCGCAATGGTTTCCGCGCATGGCGGTTTACGACGATGTCCGGGGCTGGAATACCGACCCCTATCTGGGGCAGGGCGAGTTCTACCTGGAGTTCGGCGACTTTGACTACTCGGTCACAGTGCCGGCGGGGTACGTCGTCGCCGGCAGCGGCGTGCTGCAGAATCCAGAGCGGGTTCTCACCGCCGAGCAACGCCGGCGGCTGACGCAGGCTTCCCGCAGCAGCGATGTGGTGCAGGTCATCACGCAGTCGGAAGCAGCAGTCGCGAAAACCGACCCGAAGCCGGGAACCAAGACCTGGCGTTTCCGTGCCCAAAACGTCCACGACGTCGCATGGGCAGGGGCGCCGGACTTCAGGTGGGACGCAACAAGCTGGAATGGAATCCTGGCACAGGCGTATTACGAATTCCCCAAGGCTGGCAAAGCCTGGGAGCACGCCGCGGAGCAGACGCAATGGACGATCAGGCATTACTCACAGGTCTTCTTCCCCTATCCGTATCCACAGGCCACGAGCGTTGCCGGGCCAGTCGGGGGGATGGAGTACCCGATGTTTGTGATGGTTCACTACGGCAGTGATGATCCGGCGTCGATCTTCGGAACCATAAATCACGAGCACGGACACGAATGGTTTCCGATGATCGTCGGGTCCAACGAGCGCCGCTATGCGTGGATGGATGAAGGATTCAACACCTATCTCAATGCATTCGCCAACGAAGCACGTTATCCGGGGCAGAACGCCTATCCAGGCTACCTGAGAAACTGGAGCGACGCGGTGACGCACGGCACACAGTCGCCGCTCATGACGGCACCGGATAACATCGACGCTTCAGCGCTTGGGGCGATCGGATACCGCAAACCCGCTGTAGTCATGTTGACTCTCCGCAATCACGTCATCGGATCCGACCTGTTCGACACGGCGTTCCGGGAATACATCAGGACCTGGGCGTTCAAGCATCCCACTCCCGGGGATTTCTTCCGCAGCATCGAGAACTCGACCGGCGAAGACCTCTCCTGGTTCTGGCGAAGCTTCCTGTACACTACCGACGTTCTCGACATCGGAATCGACGGCGTGTCCACCCGCACCGTTGAAGGGCAAATTTTCGCGACGATCACACTCCGCCGGAATACCTCAATTCCGTTCCCGGTTCGACTACGCATCGCGTACGCCGACGGTACGACGCAGGATTTCTCGCTCCCGGTCAACATCTGGGCAGAGGGTAATCGCTTCGATGCGGTCATTCCAGTGCGTGGGACAGTAACCGGTGTGCGTCTCTGGCCCGATCCATCAGTACCCGACTGGAATCCCTCTAACGACACCTGGGGGAATCCGCCGGCCGGAAATGCACCAAGACCGGTTACGCGTAAGTGATGTGGTCGTTTGGTTTACAGATACCCTTCAGGTAGATTGCAGCTGTAACCGAGACTTAGATAACGGAGCAAGTGATGCCGGATTTTGGAAGCTGGGCAACGGCGTGGTGGAAGCCGATTCTGTTCGTGATTGTAGCCGGACACCTTACCAATGTGTCTGTGACCCTGTTCCTCCACCGCGCGCAGACACACCGCGGCGTGAAGCTGCACTACCTTGCCGAGCTGCCAATGAGACTCTGGCTGTGGCTTTCGACGGCGATCGTCACCAAGGAATGGGTTGCATGCCACCGGAAGCACCATGCATTTGCGGACAGAGAGGGAGATCCGCACAGCCCGTTAATGGAAGGACTTAGGAACATCGTTCTCAAGGGCGCCTTCTACTATAGAAAGACCGTTCGCCAGCCGGGCGTCCTCGACAAGTACGGAAAGGGCACTCCGAACGACTGGCTCGAGCGCCATCTGCTGTCACCGCTGAACTGGGTCGGCATCCTCGTCATGCTCGTGGTCGATGTTTATCTGTTTGGATTCTTCGTCGGACCGCTCGTCTGGGGCGTGCAAATGATCTGGATTCCATTTTGGGCAGCCGGAATCATAAACGGAGTCGGCCATGCGGTTGGCTATCGGAACTTCAACGTAAAGGACGAGAGCCGGAACATCTCGCCCATCGCCATCTGGCTCGGCGGCGAGGAGCTGCACAACAATCATCACGCCGATCCGCACTCGGCCAAGTTCAAGGCGAAGTGGTATGAGTTCGACATCGGCTGGGTCTATCTCCGGCTTCTCTCGATCTTCGGCCTGGCTGAAATCTCCTACGCGCGCAGGTAGCTTCGCGCGTGCCTGAGACAGTAACCTGCGCGCGGTGCGGCCAGACGCGCGCAGGATTCGTAAAGCCTCCCTTTCCCGGCCCCATTGGGGCTCGCGTAGTGGACGAGATCTGCACACAGTGCTGGGCCGAGTGGCTCAAGCAACAGACGATGCTGATCAACCACTACGGCCTGAACGTAATGGATCCCCAGGCCCGATCATTCCTGACGAAGAACATGACAGCGTTTTTCTTCAAGACCGGCGTCTCCGCGGACATCGACACGAGCAAGAAGGGAACGATCACGCACTGATGATGCGGAATACGAAGGCGCTTCTCGCTCTAGCTCTCCTCCTTGCTACGGCGAGCTGCAAGACTGCCAGCAGCAATTCGGCCGAAACCGGCCGGCTTGGGGCGGCAACTTCATCACGCTGGACCGATTCCGTTCTCGTTTCGCTCACCCTGCGCGAGAAAGCCGCTCAAATCGTGTGGCCGAGCGTGCTGGGGGACTATGCCTCGGGCGATTCGCCGCAGTGGCGACGGCTGACGCAGTATATCCAGCAGGAGAAGGTCGGAGGCTTCACGATTTCAGTGGGCTCGCCGACGGAATTGGCCGCCAAGCTGAACGCGCTGCAGTCGATGAGCAAGATTCCGCTTCTCTTCGGAGCCGATCTCGAAGCGGGCGCCGGATTTCGCGCGCGTGGCGGCTACTTCGTGCCGAACGCGATCGACCTCGGTGGCGCGATTGTCTTCCCACCCGAAATGGCTGTCGGTGCAACTCGCGACACCACGCTCGCTTACGAGCAGGGGCGTCTCACGGCGCTCGAAGGTCGCGCGCTCGGAATCCACATCGCGTATGCGCCAGTTCTCGACGTCAACAATAATCCCGACAACCCGGTCATCAATACTCGCTCGTACGGTGAGGATCCAGATCTGGCGGCGCGAATGGGTGTCGCGTTCATCCATGGGTTGCAGGATCACGGGATGATTGCGACGGGAAAGCATTTCCCTGGGCATGGCGACACTGGAGTGAACTCGCACCTGGCGCTGCCGGTCGTCACGGTGAGCAGGAGCCGGCTCGATACCGTGGAACTCGTGCCATTTCGTGCGGCCGTCAATGGTGGCGTGGGCGCGATAATGTCCTTCCACGGAGTGATGCCGGCCCTCGATTCCTCGAACGTGCCCGGCACGCTTTCGGCCAAGGTTCTCACTGGCCTCCTCCGTGGTGAGATGGGCTTCAAGGGGATCATAATTTCGGATGCGATGGACATGCGTGGTGTTCTGGATCAGTTCGGGGCCGCTGAAGCAGTGAAGCGCGCGATCGCGGCGGGGATAGATGTCCTGATCCAGCCGCTCGACGTATCGCAGACAATAGATGCGGTCGTGGCCGGAGTCAGAGAAGGCCGATACACGGAGGCGCGCCTCGATTCGTCCGTACGGAGAGTTCTGGAGGCGAAGCGCAGACTGGGGCTCGCGCAGAACAAGCTCGTTGATCTCAGCGGGCTACGGTTTCTGGTGGGGGACAGCTCGAATGTGCAGATCGCGCGACGGGTGGCGGAGAAATCGATCACGCTTGTGAAGGATTCGCTGAGGCAGGTCCCGCTGATCGTCCCTGGCGCACGAGTGCTGTCGATAACTCTAGCCCGTCGGGCTGATCTTCCGGCCGGCAACGCATTCAACGCAGAGCTGCGAACTGGTCTGCCAAATCTGCGCACCGAATTTGTCGCGACCGAAGGCGCCGCGCTCTACTATCCACGACTGATCGCGGCAGCTGACTCCGCCGACGTGACGATCGTGAGCTCGTACGTGGGACAAAGCTGGGACGCGGTAACCGCGAGTGCGCCGCAGGACTTCACCAACTTCGTGCAGAGCCTCGCTCAGCGCGGACGAAAGCCGATCGTGGTCGCATTCGGAAATCCGTACCTGCTGCAACAGCTGCCGTGGGTAGGCACGTATCTCGTTGCATGGGGAGGCTTCCCCGTTTCTCAAACGGCGGCAGCACGGGCATTACTGGGAACATCGGCAATCTCCGGTCATCTACCGATCAGCATACCGCCATACGCAAGTCGTGGGGCGGGAGAGGATAGAGCGGCGCAGCTGCGCTGAACCGACGCTTGTTTGGTATCCAAGGAACGTTGACCGTGCAACCAAAAACATTTTCAGAAAAAATTCTGTTGACGATCGTGTAGTCGAACCATATATCAGTAACTGCCCACCTGAAGACGTTCGGTATCGAGCTCCGACGTCTCTCCAAAAAAAACAATGGATGCGGCCTTGACTTTAGTCTCAGAAAGTGACTAATTCGCATCCACCATGCGCGACCGCTCCCCGAAGACTGCCTCGTACAGCGTCGATGTCGTTCCGGTGACTGCGATGGGAAACGAGCTGGCGGTCTTGTTCGCCCGCAACTCGAACGAGCGGGAGCGATGGTCTCTTCCGTGGAGAGTTC
>Ga0184605_10000201_pt1 | contig 17289 bp, 11 predicted proteins | sample PLM0_30_coex_FD_132995 | JGI IMG/M metagenome (GOLD analysis project Ga0184605, IMG submission 132995) | Groundwater sediment microbial communities from an aquifer in East River, Colorado, USA - PLM0_30_coex | ecosystem: Environmental > Terrestrial > Soil > Riparian zone | place: USA: East... | reverse complement strand
TCCACTTTGAGCGACCCGTTGTGGTCTTCGACGACTTTTTTTGTAATGTAGAGCCCGAGGCCAGTTCCGCTCTTGCCCTGTTTGGTCGTGAAATAGGGATCGAAAATCTTGCTCATCCGAGCCGGGGGTATGCCGTGACCATTGTCTTCCACGCGAAGGTCCACATAGAAATCCTTCCGGCTGCAATCAACCGAGACCAATCCTTTCTTGTCCGCGCAAGCTTGCACCGCGTTAATGATCACGTTCTGGATGGCGCGTTTGATTTGCACAGCGTCGCCGAGAAGAGTGCAGGTGTCGTCGCAAATATCGGCTTTCAACTCCACGCCATTCTGGACGGCCATGGCCCCGACGCCTTTGATCACCTCGCGCAGAGTGGCCGAAACCGATATCGGCTTGTGCGGCGAGGCTCCGACGCTGCCGTAACTTTGCCACATCGTCAGAAGCTCGCGGCAAAGCCGTACGTTTTGTTCGATGATGCCCAATTCTTTAATCGAGGCGGTGTTTTCCGTGGCGCCTCCGTTTTCAGAACGCTCAAGTTTTTTTGCGAGCAGTTGGACATAACCCCAAACAATCGTGAGCGGATTACCCAAATCGTGGACAAACTCGGCCGAAGCCTGGCCGAGCGAGGCGAGCCGCTCCTTCTGCGCCAGTTCTTTGAGCAGGCGATTATTTAATTCCTTGATTTCGACCCCTGCGCGTTCGCTCGCTCGTTGCACACGCGTGCGTTCGACGTTGCGTCCGATTACTTTTCGCATTTCGCCCGCGTCAAAGGGCTTGCTAATGTAATCATTGGCGCCGAGCCGCAGCGCTTCCTTCGCGGTTTCGAGAGCGCCAAAACCGGTGAGCATGATGACGGAAAGATGTGGATCGAATTCACGGATTTTTCGCAAACCTTCGATCCCGGTCGCGCCCGGCATGCGGATGTCCATTACGACGGTATCGGGCTGTTTCTCTTTCAGGAGCCTGATGCCGGCTTCGACGCAATCGGCCGTATGCACATTGTAATCTGGCTTGAGCAACATCCGCAGACTCTCGCGCGGACCCATTTCATCGTCGATAACCAGGACTTCAGGGGTTTGCGGCGAGACGGTCATGATCGGCCAAGCCGGTTAGAAGCTAGGCGCGTGCCGCATACGACCACAGATGACAAATATCGGCGGGCCATGGGAACTCGGCTGGGAAATTGAAATAAATTTTGATGGTGCGCAAGCTGCAAATTGCGAATAACTTGCAAATTTGGTGAATAAGTAGAGCCGAGAGCGCCCGGAAAATATAATGACTGAATTTAATGTAGCGTTTAGAGTGTGTCGTGATCTGCTTGTGGTCGTCAATAACGCCCAGCATTTAAAAACCTTTCAAGCGCCTCCGAAGATCGCGAGCCGCGAGATCGCTCTCTTCCGTGTTGGCGTGGCGTGGTTATCGCTTTTGAAATGGTCAACATGACTAGGCCTAACCGCATCGTCATGACCAACCGTAACCCGTTCGCCGCGGCGAGCGCAGCGCTGGCCTGCCAATTTCGCGTGCATTGCGTCGCCCGAAGGGCGACGGCTACAATTCGTGGCTACAGCAGAGAAACATGATTAAGCGCAATCGAGTCGTCATCACCGGCATTGGGATTCTCGCCCCCAATGGAATCGGGCTCGAAGCGTTCTGGGAATCCCTTCTCGCCGGCCGCAGCGGCATCGGGCCGATCACACTCTTTGATGCAAACGGCTTTAGGAGTCGAATCGCTGGCGAAATTAAAAACTTTAACCCGGAGGATTACATAGAGCCGGAGTTAAGGCCGAAGCGAATGGCACGTCACACGCAGCTCGCCTACGCCGCAGCCATGATGGCACTAAAAGATGCCGGCCTAGATCCGAACAATCTTCAGTTGCCCAGCCCAACGCCGGTTGTGATTGGGGTAAGCACAAGTGCGATTGACGTCATCGAGAGTGTCTATTTTGCGATGCGAGACAACGGCCCAAATCGCGCGCCGACAACCTCAGCAGCGGCTTCGATTCCTCAAGCAGCTGCCAATGTAATTGCGGACCGAATCGGGATCTCAGCAAATGCCGCGACGGTTTCTTCCGCGTGTCCATCTGGAGTAGATGCACTGGCAGATGCGGCTGCAATGATTCGTTCGGGTGAAGCCGAGATCGCGATTGCAGGAGGAGCCGATGCTCCAATCACGCCGCTAACGATGGCAAGTTTTATCGCGAGCGGGCTCAGTTCATCGCGAAATAGCGAGCCGGAAAAGGCAAGCCGACCATTCGACCTGTATAGGGATTCCGGTGTGATTTCCGAGGGTGCCTGTGTGATGGTGCTGGAAAACTTAGAACGCGCAGAGGCGAGAGGAGCGCGGCTGTACATCGAGATCAGCGGGTATGGCAAGCAGCGCGATCTTGATCCGCAGAAACCAGCCTGCGGGCTTGAGGATTCTATAAGATTTGCTTTGGCCAACGCACACCGGACTACCGACGATGTCGACTATATAAGTGCATACGGGCCAGGACACCCGGTCTTGGATGCCGCCGAAGTAGGTGTCATCAAGAAAGTATTTCAGCGGCGTGCATACGAAGTGCCTGTGAGCTCAATAAAAGGTGTCACTGGTAATCCATTAGCCGCTGGCGGACCGTTCCAAGTCGCTTCTTGCGCACTCGTTATTCGCGACCAAGTAATTATTCCCACCGCTAATCACGAAACTCCGGATCCAGCATGTGATCTCGACTTCGTTCCCAAACGAGCACGCAAGGCCAATGTAAACTGTGCACTCGTAAATGTTCGCGGCCTTGGCGGCAACGCGAGCAGCCTAGTGGTTGATCGCATTGCAGCTTAAATGAATAGCGCCGCCGCTCCGACCCTGGTCGCGCTGATCATACAATGCGGACTAGGATTGGTTGTCTTCTTCGCTAATCGCAAGCGGCGATCGAATCAATGCTTTCTGGTCCTATCGCTGGCTATCGTTGCTTGGATGGGAAGCTTGTATTGTGCGTTTGCCGCGACGGACCAAGGCGTGGCTGAATTCGCCATCCGGGAAGCGTCAGCGGCGGCGGCACTTATCTTTGCCAGCTTTAACCTTCTTCGACTCTCGATTCGCGAAAGGCAAACAAGCTGGGGCCAGATGTTCCGTCGCTCGCGCTCTTGGCTGCTTGTTACTTCGGCGATCGTTGTTCTTTGCCAGACAAAATTCTTTCTGCAAGGCGCGCGGATTCCAAATCATGCTACTGCCGGCATCTTATTACCGAGTCCCATCTACGGTCCGGCTTTTCGCATCTATCTGGTATACTTTGTGGCAGCGATGGTCGCGCTTTTTTACTCGACCGTTCGCGACATTCGAGCAACCGCCGGTAGGGACCGCTCGGAGCTCGCCTTCATTCTCATTGCAGGAATCTTAGCATTGGCGTTTTCCCTGCCGCTGACGCTCATTCTCAATCTTTTTATTGAACCTTCCAAGGTGCTTTGGTTTGCGCCGCTTCGGGTTGTTGTCTTCGGCATCGTCGTCGCCTACGGCATTGCGACACGGAAGATCATGGATGTCGGCGTTTTCCTTCGGCGCGCCATTTCTTACGGGCTTCTAGCCGCGTACCTTCTCGCGATCTACGCTTTGGTTTGGTGGCTCGTAGCGGCGGCACTGCGATCTTCCGCCGCCGACCCGCACGGGATCGCGCATGTAATGGCGGCGATCGTGGTCGCTTTTGCGATGGCACCGGCCCGGGGCGTTTCACAACGTCTAGCCGAGCGGCTATTCGTTAGCTCGCGCGGCTTGGATTTTCGAACAACCATGAATCAGGCGGTTGCCATCCTGAAATCGGTCACCACTTTACGCGATCTGCTCACGCGGTTCGGGGAGACAATTGCACAGGCAGTGGACACGGATCGCGCGATGATCTTGCTGCTGCAAAAGGATATTTACGCACAGCGCTATCCGCCGCCCACTTCTGCGAGCCGGGTCGATCTTCCCAAAGATCACGCGCTCCTGAAGTATCTGCAAAGTTCCGGACAGCCAATTGTCCTGGACGAATTGCATCGTGCTCGCCCGACGCCGGAGTTGGACCGGGTCAGCAAACACATGCAGCATCTCAATCTGGCGGTGGTGATGGGAATTTTCGCGCGCGAACAACTCGAGGGCGTGATGCTGCTCGGGCCGCGCTTGTCGAGGCGCATCTACGGGAGCGTGGAGCAGGACGCGCTCCAGGCTCTGTGCGGTCAGCTCGCCGTCGCCATCGAAAACGCGGAGCTGTTCACGGAGGTGCAGAACGCAAAAATCTACAACGAAACGCTGCTGGAAAATCTGACCACGGGCGTGATCGCTGCCGGGACCGACGAGCGCATCACAGTTTTCAATAATGAAGCGGTCCAGCTCACGGAGTTAAATCCCCGGGAGATTATCAATCATTCACTCGATAACCTTCCGCCCCCGCTCCGGAACGCATTGCGGACGACATTGCAGACTGGTGAGGGCCAGGAAAATAATGAGATTGTTCTGCACGTAGGCGACCAAGGCGTAGTTGTCCGCGCCAGCACGTCCATCTTTCGAGGGGAAGATCGACAAGTGCTCGGCGCATTGATCGTGCTGACCGACCTAACGCCGCTCAAGCGGCTGGAACTGCTCATTCGCCGTAGCGATCGTCTGGCCAGCCTCGGCACACTCTCTGCCGGGATGGCGCACGAGATCAAAAATCCGCTCGTCTCGATCAAGACTTTCGCGCAACTGCTGCCGCAGCGATATCAGGATTCCGACTTTCGCGAAGCGTTTTCCAAACTGATCGGGCACGAAATCGAGCGGATTGATTCGCTGGTCAATCAGTTACTCCGCTTCGCGCGGCCGGCCAAGCCGGACCTCAAGCCGACGCATGTGCACGAGGTTTTGGAGAAGTCGCTTGGGCTCATTAAGCATCGATTGTATGACCAGGACATCAAATTAGCTCGTTTTTTGGAAGCGAATGTGGATACAATCAGCGCCGATGCCGATCAACTCGAACAAGTTTTCCTCAATTTCTTCATCAATGCGATGGAGGCAATGAAGCATGGCGGCGAACTCACCGTGAGCACACAAACCCACACCGACGAAGAATGGGTGGCCCCGATCGCCCACGGCAACGGCGAAGCGTGCGAAGTTCTTCGCATCACCATTCGCGATACCGGTGAAGGAATCCAATCCGACGACATCCAGCATTTGTTCGATCCATTCTTTACTACAAAAGATTACGGCACCGGGTTGGGATTGTCGGTCGTCCATTCAATTATTCAGGAGCACGGCGGCCAAATCGAAGTGGAAAGCGAACTCAAGGAGGGGACCGCGTTCCACATCTTACTTCCGCTGGACCGGTCTCACAGCGAGGTGGCGGCGTGATTCCCCCGCCGGTCTGCATCTTATACACGCAGGACTCCGATCTGGTTCGACGCATAAAAGCGTTCCTCCGCACCATGGCGCAGGTGCGGCACGTGGCGGAGGCCGATCGGCTCGATGCCGTCCTTCAACAAGCCGGGCCGGCGCTGCTCATCATAGACCTACGCGCCAAAGAATGCCGCGACCTCATCGATCAAGTGCAAAAGGAATGGCCGGAGGTTTTGATCACTGCTCTCGGAATTGTGAAGTCGGATCCGCTGCGGGAGGCGGAGCAATTTGGAATTTACGCGGCGGAAGATTTAGAGCTCGACCGGCGTCATTTCCAGGCGTTGGCCAGTCGTGCGTTCGATTACTTAAAAGTTTTGCAGGAGAATCGAGACCTGCGCGAAACATCGACAAGCGTCTCCACTTTAGAACCGACACGCGGAGCCGGCGCAACGCTCGCCGCGTCGAGCGGCGGGCCGTCGTTGCGATTGCTGCGTTTCCCGCGCGTGTTTCGCCAGTTCGATAATGTCGAGGCACTTCTCGCCAGCGTGGTGGAAAGCGTCGCAGATGCCGCCAGCGTGACGCGCGTCGGAATTTTCTCTAAGATTCGACAAGGGGATCACTATCGGCTCCGCGCGGGCCTGCGCTGTTTGCCGGAAACGCACGAGCTGGAATTCGGCGAACGCGACGCGCTGGTGCGCTGGTTCGAATTGCACGCGCATTTGATCTCCCGCGCCAATCTTGCGCAAACGCCTCATCAAGCGGAGCGATCGCTGCTTCGCCGCGCACTCGACACATTCGGCGCGGAAGTGATCGTGCCGCTTTATGCACGCGGGCGCATCATCGGCTGGCTCTTTTTCGGGCACCGCCTAACCGGCGAGCGATTCGATTATTCAGATCTCGAGGGATTGATGATCCTGGCCGAGCACGTTTCGACCGTCCTCGAGAACGCGCTCCTTTACGACGAAATCACGTTGCAGAAGACCCTGGCCGAGACGCTGCTCAAATCAATTCCCTCGGGCATCGTAGCGACAGATGAGGATGCGATCATTCGATGGTTCAATCCGACCGCCGAACAGATTCTTGGGCTCTCGAGCAAGGATGTTTTGAACAAACCGGCCGAATCCGCCGGCAGCGGACTCGCGGCATTGCTTCGCGAGACACTCGAATCAAAAAACACCCTACCGGCGCAGCGATGGATCGACGATAACACGCGGCGATCGCTCTCAGTCGAAACGCGCCGGCTTGGCGATCAACACACGCCGCTTGGCGCCGTCGCCGTCGTCCACGATCTGACGGCCGAGGAAACCTTGAGTGAGAAACAAGCCCTGGTCGATCGAGCCGCCTTCTGGACCGACCTGGCCGCCAGCATGTCCCACGAAGTCCGCAACCCTCTGGTCGCGATCAAAACTTTCGCGCAACTTCTTCCCGAGCGATTCGACGACGCTGATTTCCGCAAAGATTTCAACGATATCGTGGTCAAGGAAATCGATCGCCTCGACAAAATCATCACGCAGATCAACAACTTTGCGCATCCGCCTGAGCTGGTGTTCAAACCGATCGATGTCCGTACGCCCGTAAAGAAAGCGATCGAGATCGCGCGCACTCGATTCGGCACTAATGGCGGCCCGGCGGTGGAAATCTCGCTGCCCAATGATCTGCCCAAGGTCCTGGGCGACGAGACGGCGCTGGCCGAGGCCTTCGCCCATCTCGTGGCCAACGCCACGGAGGCGCTTTCGGGACGGAACAAGCCGCGCATTATGCTGGCCGCAAAACCGATCCGCCAAGGCAAGCGTGCCAGCGGCGTCGTCGTAACCGTGCGCGACAACGGCAAAGGGATCGCGCCTGACTTGAAGGAAAAGGTTTTCTCGCCCTTTTGCACAACCAAACCGCGCGGAATGGGACTCGGACTTCCCATCGTCAAGCGTACCGTCTTCGATCACAACGGCCGCGTCGATATTGAGTCCACTCCAGACGGCACACTAGTGAGCGTGATGTTGCCGGCCAGCCCAAATGGGCACTAAAGTAGGGTCGAAGCGTTAAATCGTTGAACCGTTAAAGCGTTTTCCGATTTCGCGATTTCGGATTTAACTTAAGTCATGATCGTCACGACCGCTCAACTTTACAAAGTCGCCTACGGCAAATTTGCGGTCGGCGCCTATAACATCAACAACATGGAACAATGCCTCGGCCTGTTCCGCGGCAATGTCCAGAGTCGCGCGCCTTTCATCATTCAGCTTTCAAAGGGCGCCAGGAAATATGCCGACAAACGTATGCTCGAAGCGATAATTCGCACCGCCGAAGAAATGTTTCCAGGAGCCATTTTCGCCGTCCATCTCGATCATGGCGATGAAGAGGCGTGCTACGATTGCATCGCGTCGGGTTTTTACAGCTCGGTCATGATCGATGCGAGCCAGGAGCCGTTTGAACAAAATGTCGCGATCACGAAGCGAGTTGTCGATAAAGCGCATGCCAAGGGCATCAGCGTGGAAGCTGAACTCGGCATGCTGGGCGGAGTCGAAGAAGACATCAAAGTGGACGAAGGCCATGCTTGCCTGACGAATCCGGATGAAGCGCTCGAATTTATCAAACAAACAAAATGCGATTCGCTTGCCGCGGCTATCGGGACAAGCCACGGCGCCTACAAGTTCAAAGGACAACAGTCATTGCACTTCGAAGTAATCGAAGGGATTCGCGACAAGGTGAAAAAAGCGGGCTTGCCGCCGACCCCGATCGTCATGCACGGCTCGTCGAGCGTTCCGAAATCGGAAGTCGAGCGCATCAACGCCGCGGGCGGCAAACTCGATCCCTCTGCGCGCGGCGTGAACGAGGAGGAATACCTGCCCGCCGCCAGACTCGGCGTCACCAAAGTGAACATCGACACCGATGGGCGGCTTGTTTGGACGCGCGTTCACCGCGAATTCTTCCGCGACAAACCCGCTGAGTTCGATTTTCGGCCGCCGGGAAAAATATTTATGGAGGAGTACGCAAACTTCATCGCACATAAAAACGAAAAGCTCGGATCGGCCGGGAAACTCGATGAAGTTCGCGCGAGTTTGAAAAAAGTAGCGTAAGCCTGCGGCTTGCGAGCTGAAGCTCGCGAGCGAGAGCTCGGTCACGATTTCTTTGGCCGGGGAGGGCACCGCTTCGCGGTTGACACCAACCGGCGCGGCAGATTGCTTTGAAGCCGTGACTTTCACTCTCCAGGAACTAGTAATGATGTCCGGCGGCGAGTTGCTGGGTGATCCGGCGCAGAAAATAATCGGGGCAGCGTCGCTGGCGGAGGCCACCGACGGTGAAGTTTCATTCTTCGGCAATCCAAAATACGTTGCGCAGTTGCGCAAAACGCGCGCTTCGGCGGTCTTTGTTCCGCTCGATTTTTCCGAGACGATCGCCGCCGCTCAAATTCGCGTCTCAAATCCGGCCAAAGCTTTCGAGCAAGTGGTCTTGAAACTCGCACCGAAACCAGTCGCCTTTGCGCCGGGCGTTCACTCGACCGCAATTGTCGATTCAAGCGTCAAGCTCGGAGCTCGCGTCTCGATTCAACCACATGCAGTCATTGAACCCGGCGTTAGCATCGGCGACGACACCGTGATTGGTGCGGGCAGTTACATCGGTCATGAAACTACGCTCGGTCCCAATTGCATGATTTATCCCCGCGTCACCATACGTGAACGCACTCGCATCGGTGCGCGCGTGGTCATTCACAGCGGCGCCGTCATCGGAGCCGACGGTTTCGGTTTCGAATCCGCGCAAGGGCGTTACGAGAAAGTGCCGCAAGTCGGCATGGTCCAAATCGATGACGACGTGGAGATTGGCGCCAATACGACTATTGATCGGGCGCGTTTTGGCCGAACCTGGATTCAACAGGGAGCAAAAATCGACAATCTCGTACAGGTGGCGCACAACGTCGTCATCGGTAAAAATACCGTTATCGCGGCACAGACTGGAATTGCCGGTAGTGTCCGGATCGGTCAGCGTGTCCTGATTGGCGGTCAGGCTGGCATCATCGGGCATATCGAGATTGGCGATGACACCGCCATCGGGGCGCAGAGTGGCATTTCCAAGAACATCAGCGGCGGGGCGTGGTGGGCCTCACCTGCCGTGCCTTTGGCCGAGGCAAAGCAGCATCTCGCCTGGGTCCGACGACTCGGGAAGCTGATCGAGCGTGTTAGGGCGATAGAAAAGAAACTCGGTTTATAGGAGTGCCGAGAGCTCATTGGATCCTCAGGAATTATCCAAGAAAATCCGTCCTGAGGCGATTTCTGGGGAAGTAGCGGTGGAAAACTGGGCGGTGTGAGCGGTTGGCAAGCTTAGTGCTTATATCCAGTATGGATATTATAGGACATGAAACTGCTCACCCGCGATTCTTCCCAGTTTCTCATCATCGATGATGATCCTGCCCTCACCCGATTTCTCGTCACCTACCTGCGGCAAAAAGGCCATACCTGCCAGGCGCTCACGGAGGGATTCCAGACCGCTACGTGGCTCGCCCATCATGATTGCGAAGTGGTGATTGTCGATCTAAGGATGCCAAAGGTGGATGGGATTTCGCTCATCTCCTTCATCCGCGAAATCAACCCGAGGATCCCTATCGTTGTCTTTACGGGGATCGGTTATGACGAAGAACAAATGCACGCGGCCTTGCGAGCCGGGGCGAATGGTTACGTAAGCAAAAATCTCCCGGTCGAACAACTTTACTGTGTGCTCTCGCGCGTACTGTCCACCTGCCAGCAGCGCGTTCGTCGCGAAACATTGAACGGCGGGCAACGGGCTTTGCTCGGCGCTGCCTGAGCCGTTTTACTTTCTGATTCCCGGCGCTCGCGCGCGGGCTTCTCGCAAAAGTCCACGCAACGTCTCCGGAGTAATGCATTCCGCGCCGCACGCTGTAGCCGTTTGCTGTTCCAGGTAGTCGAAGGTGGCCACCATCAACTCAAACCGATTCGCATATTTGCTCGCGAGCCGCTCGACGATCGCATCGGCTGTTTGTCCCTTTCGCGAATAAAAAATCTGAACGTCGTGCGGATCCGAGGTCGCGCCAACCTGCGCACCTTTGCCATCGAAAACCACCACCACGCGCACACCGGTCCAATCTTGATAATCACGCAGCCGCTTGACTAATGCCTCACGCGCGAGCGACGAACGGCGTCCCTGGAGTTTGCGCAACTCGGGCCACGCGAAAATGACGCTGTGCCCATCGACAATTAAGTAACGTGCACGCTCCGGCATTACTGGGATCTTCGTGCCGCTCCCCACATAGAGGCCCGGTGGGACATCCCCTACTCCGGCACGGCGGCCGGCTCTTTCTTCGCTTTGGGCCTGGGCGACTCTCGACGCGTCACTTTGTTGGAAGCTTTCTTGCGCCGGAGATAAGCTTTTCGCCGTTTGCGTTTGGCTCGTACTCGATGCTGCTGTCCCACGGAGCGCTTCTATAGGTTGAAACGCCCAGAGACGCAACGTGAATTCGGCACGATTCTAAATCGTCCCACCGAATCAAATTCGGAATTGCATTCTTGAGTGATCCCCCATTACAAGAACACAGTGCTCGATGTTGCTTCCGAAATCCATGACCTTTGCCGCCACGCCCAAAACATTGGTCGGAATTTCGGTCGCAATGCTCGTCCTCGCCGCGGCTTTCGGCCTCCTCAATAGCATCAGGGTGAAAGGGCTGCACGCGGACTGGGCAAAGACGATCGCGGCACGCGACGCTGCGGAGCGCGGCCGAATGGCTCAAGCAAAAGAACCCAAGAGTCCGCAAACGAATGTGCCAGGAGCGAGTGCGAAGATCTTGGATGCGGAAAGCAAGGCGGCGAAGGCCGAAACGGACCTCGCGAAGGTGCAAAAGGAGAAAGCCGATTTGCAAACCCGGTTAGAGGCGGAGGCGAACCAAGCGGAGATCGCTTCGTTGCAAAAACGCTTGGAGGAAGCCGGAAGCAAACCGGCTGAGGCAAATCCCGGCGCTCCATCGACAGTGGAATTGCAGGCGCAGCTCAATGATGCTCGCCGTCAACTCGACAGCGCGGAAGGCGATAGAGTATTCTTGTCCGAAAAGATTCGGACGGTCCAGGAGCGTTCGACTCAGCTCGAAGAGGAGAAAAAGCGGCGCGCCGCCGCTGGAAAAACAGGAGTGCGCGGCACCGTCCTCGCCGTGAATCAAGCTTACAACTTTGTGGTGTTAAATCTCGGCAGCCGCCAGGGCGTCGAACCCAATTCGGAAATGCTCGTGGTGCGGGACGGCACTCTGATTGGAAAAATTCGCATTTCGTCAGTTGAACCTATCACCGCTATCGGCGACATTATTACCAGCAGCTTGGCGCGTGGCGTCCGAGTGCAACCTGGAGACATTGTCATTTATGCTGGCACTAATTCCTGAGCTTCGAAAAAAGATTACCTCCGCTCTTTTGCTCGTCACCGCGGCAATGCTCGCCTCTTGTGCGACGCAGAAAGATGCGCCCCGTCTGGTCGATGATCCGGACGATCACCGCGAGTCAACCGTGCCTTGGAATAAACAGGAAAAATGGGAGACAGGCAGCAGTCAGTTCGCCGGCATGACCGATCGGCGTTAAGCATGACACCGATCAAGCTCGACAATCGGGCCCAGCCGGCAAACTGATCAGATCCAGAAACCGGCTGGTATAACGGCGTTTTTCGGCACGATCACGATGCCGTCGCGGATGAAGTAATTGTCCGCATCGAAATTCGCCGGCTTTCCTTCCGGCGTAATCACGGCTCCGTCGGCAATCCGGGCATTCTTGTCGATGATGGCGCGATCGATCACGCAGTTGCGCCCGATCCCAATTGGCGGCAGCCCTGAATCTCGCGCTTGTTCGAAATAGTCCGCGCCCATCAATATGCTGTTGCGAATGGTCGCGCCGCTCTGAATAATGCTGCGTATCCCGACGACGGAGCGTTCCAGATGCGCATCGGAAATGATGCAGCCATCGGAAATAATCGCCTGGCGCAGGGTGGCTCCGTTGATTTTGCTGCCGGGCAAAAAGCGCGGATGGGTGTAGATCGCGCCCTCCGGATCGAAGAAGCTGTATTCGGGAACGATGTCGGTAAGATCGAGATTCGCTTCGTAAAAAGCGCGAATTGTTCCGATGTCTTCCCAGTAACCTTTGAAGATGTACGCGCTCACGTGCCGCTGCTGGATCGATTGTGGAATGACGTGCTTGCCGAAATCGGCCAGGTCGTTATTCAAGGATTCCACCAGCACGTCGCGGTTGAACACGTAAATCCCCATCGACGCCTGGAACAATTCCTCCTCTTCGTTCAAACCGACCGCGGCGAGCAGTTCACGGCTGATTTTCATCTCGTGAAGCACAGCCTCCTCCGTCGGTTTCTCTAAAAAATGCGTGATGCGGCGATCCGCTCCGCTCTGCATAATCCCGACCTGGGAAACCTGATGTCGATGTACGGGTTTGGTCGCCAGTGTGATATCGGCGCCCGATTGAATGTGCTGGTGCAGTAGCACGCGAAAATCCATCCGGTAAAGCTGATCGCCGCTCAGGATCAGGTAATAATCGAACGGACGCTCGAGGAAGTAGCGCATATTCTGCCGGACCGCGTCGGCCGTGCCTTGATACCATTGCGAGCCCTCCGGCGTTTGTTGCGCCGCAAGAATATCGATGAAGCTGCGCGAGAAATTGTCGAACTTATAGCTTGCCTGGATATGTCGATGCAACGACATGCTGTTGAACTGCGTGAGCACGTAAATCGAGCGCAAGCCGGAGTTGAGGCAGTTGCTGATCGAAATATCGACGATGCGATATTTTCCGCCGAGCGGCACCGCCGGTTTCGCGCGGTCCTTGGTTAACGGAAATAAACGCGTGCCCGCGCCACCGCCCATGATGATGGCGAGCGTTCGTTGCGTCGTGCCGGGTGGAAGCGCCGGCGTCGTCGTTGACGAGGCCGATTGGGCCAAAGATGAATCGCGCCGCGGGCGGTTGTGTGTTGCCACATCTGCAATAACTCAGCGTCTGCGGTTTCCGGCAACTTTTTTGCTGTAGCCACCGCGCTCTGCGCAGTCTGAAGCGGGGTAGATCGGCCCGGCAACTGCCGGGGCGATGCTAACTAATTGCGGCCTCGCCGCCTGATTTTAGCATCGAGCCTGTCTGCGGGTTGCTACAATATCGCGCAAACGCTAGCTTCCCACCGCCCAATATGTGCGGAATTGTTGGTTACGTCGGGCGCTCCGAAGCCGCGCCGATTTTGCTCGATGGCTTGCGTCGCCTCGAATATCGCGGCTACGACTCAGCCGGCGTCGCCATTGTCGATGGAAATCATGTCGAGATGCGCAAATGCGCGGGACGCATCGCCGCGCTGGCAAAATTGATGTCGGAGAAGCCGCCATCTGGTTCATTCGGCATCAGTCACACGCGTTGGGCGACACATGGAAAGGTGAACGACGAAAATGCACACCCGCATTTTGATGCCAGTCGAAAAATCGCGCTCGTCCACAACGGCGTAATCGAAAATTATCAGGCGCTCAAGGAGCAGTTGATTCGCGACGGCGACAATGAGTTCCGCTCACAAACCGACACCGAAGTGCTCGCTCACCTGATCGGCAGCATTTATCAGCAGCTCGATGGCAAAGATTCCAAGGCCCGTCTCGTCAATGCCGTGCGGAGGGCTTTGAAACAAGTCATCGGCACCTATGGCATCGCGGTCGTGCACAGCGACATTCCCAATTTTCTCGTGGGCGCGCGACGCGGCAGCCCACTCGTGCTCGGCGTTGGCAAAGAGGAAAATTTCCTGGCCAGCGATGTGAGTGCGATCGTCGCGTACACGCGCGACGCAGTTTACTTAAATGACTTCGATGTCGTCGCCGTCGAGCGCGACAAATTTGAGATCAGTTCGCTGGCCGGCGAGACCGGCGATCATCAGGTCAGCAAGGTTGAGTTCACCACCGAAGACATCAAGAGAGGCGATTACCCGCATTACATGCTTAAAGAAATCTTTGAGCAACCGAACTCGGTGCGCGATGCGATGCGCGGCCGTCTGAGTCTGGAGGAATGCACCGCTAAACTTGGCGGATTGAATATGACGCCGGCGCAATTAAGCGATGTCGGCCGCGTCGTGTTGACTGGCTGCGGGACGGCGCTTCATGCTGGCATGGTCGGCGAATACTTGATCGAGCAGCTCGCCAACATCCCCACCGAGGTCGAACACGCGAGCGAATTTCGACATCGCAACCCCCCGATGACGCGCGACACTCTGGTGTTCGCTATCAGTCAGAGCGGCGAAACTGCCGACACGCTCGGCGCCCTGCACGAAAGCCGGCGCAAGGGTTATCGCACGCTCGGGATTTGCAACAACGTCGCCAGCACGATCGCGCGCGAGAGCGACGGCGGCGTTTACATGCACGCCGGACCGGAGATCGGCGTCGCCGCGACGAAATCATTTACATCCCAACTCGTCATTCTCACTCTCATCGGCTTGCTCCTCGGTCGGATGCGCAATCTTTCCACTGCAGAAGGAAGCCGGATTATTGCCGCACTCGAAACATTGCCAGAACAAATCGAGGAAGCGCTGGAGCTGAGCGATCAGATCAAAGCGATCGCAAAAAAATATGCCGATGTGAACGGGATGCTCTTCTTCGGGCGTCAATTCAATTTTCCCATTGCGCTCGAAGGCGCGCTGAAAATGAAAGAAATCACCTATCTCTTCGCCGAAGGCCATCCGAGCGCGGAGCTCAAGCACGGCATCATCGCGCTTATCCGCCCCGATCTTCCATCTATTTTCATCGCGCCCAATGACGCCGTCTTTTCCAAAAACCTGAACAACATCGAGCAAGTCAAAGCGCGCAAAGGCCCCATCATCGCGTTCACCAGTGGTAACGGAGCGAAGCAACTCAAAGGAATCGCGAACGAAATTATCTCGCTCCCAGACGTCCCGGATTGCCTGATGCCGATTCTCACTGTCATCCCGCTCCAGCTTCTCGCCTACCATCTCGCCGTCGCGCTCGGCCGCGACGTCGATAAACCGCGCAACCTCGCCAAGAGTGTGACGGTGGAATAGCACGCGCGCATTTCGCAGGTGGATCGAGCAGTCTCTTGCTCGATGCTAAAACTACGCGGCGAAGCCGCAATTAGTTAGCATCGCCCCCGACAGCTGCCGGGCCGATCTACCCTAACCCCGCAGCTTAGGTTTGCAGTAAATTCTCCGCTCAGGCATCCTGGCGCACGTGCAACAAAACGAAGATTACGTGCTCCGAGCCCTGCAAGAGGTGGGACTGGTGACGCTCCCGCAGATTGAAAGCGCGCGCTCGCGCTTGAACGGCGCAAATAACGTTATCGATCGTTTGATCAAGGACGGCGTCGTTTCGGAATCGGATGTCTCGCGCACACTCGCCGGGCAGGCGCACATGGATTGGATCGACATTTCCTCGATGGTCATTCCGCCGGAGGTGATCAAACAGATCCGCGCCGAAGATGCGCGCCGGTTCAAAGTCGTTCCGGTGGCGTTCGGCGAGACCGGGCTGATCGTGGCCGTGAGCGATCCGCTCGATATCGACACCATCGACAGCCTCAGTTTTCTTTTGCAGCACGAGATCGAACTCGTTTGCACAAATCCGGAAAAAATCCGTGAGGCGCTCATCAAATACTACGGCACCGCCGATGAAGCCGTCGACATTCTCCAGAAACGACTCGGCGAAGATATCGATCTTGGCCTAGAAATCGGCGACGGCGCGGCCGCGGCGGAAGGCGATGAAACGGATGCACCCATTATTCGGATGGTGTCGATGTTGTTGATCGAAGCGCATCGCGTGGGCGCGAGCGACATTCATCTGGAACCGCTCGACAAAAAATTCCGTGTCCGTTTTCGCATCGACGGCGTCCTCCAGGAAATGCAAGCGCCGTCGAAACGTTTGCAGTCCGCCATCGTCAGTCGCCTCAAAATTATGACCGGCTCGATGAGCATTGCGGAAAAGCGGTTGCCGCAGGATGGGCGGATTCAGGTGAAGATCAAGAAGAAGCCAATCGATCTTCGCGTCTCAATCATCCCGACCAATCACGGCGAGAGCGTGGTTATGCGCGTGCTCGACAAATCGAGCCTCATGCCTGGCTTGCCCGAGCTCGGATTTTTTAGCGACGATCAGGAAACGTTCGAGCGTCTGATCAAACTTCCAGACGGCATTCTGCTTGTGACTGGCCCGACCGGTTCCGGGAAAACGAGCACCCTTTACGCCTGCTTGAATTACATTAACAAACCCGACCGCAAGATCATCACGGTCGAAGAGCCGATCGAATATCAAATGAATGGGATCAACCAGGTGCAGGTAAATCCGGAAATCGGCATGACCTTTCCGGCCGCGCTGCGCTCGATCCTGCGGCAGGCGCCTAATGTCATCATGATTGGCGAGATTCGCGACCTCGAGACCGCGAACATCGCCACGGCCGCGAGCCTCACCGGCCATCTCGTTTTCAGCACTCTCCACACCAATGATGCGCCTTCCGCGGTCGCGCGGTTGGTTGATATCGGCGTGCAGCCGTTTCTCATCGCTTCCTCAGTGCGCGCGATCATGGCGCAACGACTTCTTAGGCGTCTTTGCACCGACTGCAAACGACCGGGCGAACTGAGCGAGACGGAATTGCGCGCGCTCCGGATTGAGCCGGGCCAACTCCGTGAAGCGCAGGTGATGAAACCGGTCGGATGCGAACAATGCCGGACGACCGGTTACAAAGGCCGGATGGGCATCTTCGAGATTTTCGTGATCGACGACGAAGTCCGGCACATGATCAACAAGCGCGGCGCGACTCTGCTCCTGCGACAACGCGCGCGCGAACTCGGCATGCGCACCTTGCGCGAAGATGGCGTGCGAAAAGTTTTGGCCGGCCTCACTTCAGCAGAAGAAGTGATTTCAATTACAATCGCAGACGTGAGCTAATCCATTTATCGACTTACTGATTTTAACGAATGAACGATTACAAAAAGGTCTTCAAATCGCTAAATCATTAAGTCGCTCAATC
>Ga0184605_10000199_pt1 | contig 17351 bp, 19 predicted proteins | sample PLM0_30_coex_FD_132995 | JGI IMG/M metagenome (GOLD analysis project Ga0184605, IMG submission 132995) | Groundwater sediment microbial communities from an aquifer in East River, Colorado, USA - PLM0_30_coex | ecosystem: Environmental > Terrestrial > Soil > Riparian zone | place: USA: East... | reverse complement strand
CTCGCCGCCTCAGTTGCGGGCGCCCAGACCGCAGCCAATCACATCTCGCTCGGCGACAAAGAATACGTCGCCATGAATGCTTCCGCTGCTCTCAAGCACTATGAAGCCGCGATCGCCGAAGATCCGAAGAACTACGAAGCCCTATGGAAAGCTTCGAGATCCGCGGTCGACCTCGGATCTTTCGATCGAAATGACGAAACGCGCGGCCTCTACTTCAAGAATGCCGAGCTTTACGCCCGCCGCGCCGTCGAAGCCAATCCGTCTGACGCCGAGGGTCACTTCAACCTCGCCCGGGCGCTGGGGAAGAACGCGCTGACTCAGGGACCGAAGGCGCGGATAAAGTACGCTGGCGACGTTCGCGCCCAAGCCCTCGAATGCCTCAAGATCAACCCCAAGCATCCCGGGTGCCTTCACGTGATGGGAATGTGGAACGCCGAGGTGATGCGACTGAACGGCTTCACGCGGATGTTGGCGAAGAATTTCCTCGGCGGGAAAGTGTTTTCATCAGCCAGTTGGCCGGAAGCGAAGCGCTACATGGAGGAGTCGGTTGCAAACGAGCCCAACCGAATCGTACACCGCGTTGATCTCGGAGGTGTGTACCGGGACATGGGCGACAAGGCGAAGGCCAAAGCCGAGTACGAGGCGGTTATGAAGCTGCCGAACCGGGACTACAACGATCGCTACTACAAGGGCGAGGCTGACGCGGCGCTCAGAAAGGGCTAGGTCTCTACCGGGACTCGGGTAGCAGCTTTCTCTTCTCTCTCGGCGGCGGCGCGCTCCAGCTCCTCGGCGAGCTCATCCCAGACGTCGTCGCCGCCGCGAAGCTTCCTCACCCCGCGAGAGATGCTGTGGCGCGTCTCATCCCCGCTCGCTGGCGCCAGTAATAGCGCGACGGTCGCCCCGAGAATGGCACCGACCGCAATGCCTGCCGTGAACAGTCCGATGTTGTTCCAGTCCGGAACCGTGCTGCTCGGAATACCGTCCGGTCTGGGCTGCGGGATCGATCCGGGAAGGGGCGCCTTGGGGATGGAGGACGTCGCCATTTCAGGGCTGGGAGACTCAAACATGAAGGCTTAGCTCAGGGGTGGTAAGAAATTTGCCCTAAAGCAGTTCCCAGCAATAGCCGTGCGAGGACACTGAATGAGCAGTTCAGGTAAAATGGTGTTATTGGTCGAGGACAACGAGGACAATCGTATAGTCTATTCCACCATCTTGAAGCACTTCGGCTACGAAGTAACCGAAGCGCTGAATGGAGAGGAAGGCATTGCGAAGGCCCGGTCGGAAAAGCCAGACTTGATTCTGATGGACATTTCCATCCCTATCATCGACGGCTGGGAGGCAACCCAGGTGCTGAAGCACGATCCATCCACGAGGCAGATCCCGATCATCGCTCTGACCGCGCACGCGCTTGCGTCCGACCGCGAGAAGGCGATGGAAGTTGGCTGCGATGGATATCTTGCCAAGCCGTGCGAGCCGAGGGCGGTTGTCGCCGAAGTGCAGAGATTCCTCGGCAAGAATAATGGATCGTAAGAACAAGGGTCGGATTCTTGTCGTAGACGACCACGAGGACAACATTGAGCTCCTGCGCGCTCGCCTCGAGGCGCGCGGCTACGAGGTAGAAGGGGCTAGCGACGGGCAAGCGGCGTTGGATGCGGTGCAGCGCATCTGCCCCGATCTGATTCTCCTCGACGTAATGATGCCGAAGATGGACGGCATGGAAGTCGTGCGCCGCCTCAAGGCAAAGAGCGAAGCCAAAGAGCTGCCCTTCATCCCGGTCATAATGCAGACTGCTCTGGACTCGACCGAGAACAAGGTCGAGGGGCTAGACGCCGGCGCTGACGACTACATCACGAAGCCGATCAACTTCGCCGAGCTCGAGGCGCGGGTTAACTCGCTCCTGCGGATCAAGGCGCTTCAGTCCGAGCTCGAGCGGACCAATGGCGAGCTTGCCGCGAGCAAGAAGGAACTCTCCGAGCTCAACGACCAGCTGAAGCGAATCTCCCTGACCGATGGGCTCACCCAAATCGAGAACAGGCGCTCCCTGAACGAGCGCCTGCACGAGATGTGGAACCATTCTGTGCGCCTGCACGAGCCGATCTCGCTGGTGATGTGCGACATCGACAAGTTCAAGAGCGTGAACGACGATTACGGCCACCAGGCCGGCGACGCCGTACTCAAGGAGTTTGCCCAGCTCCTCAAGAACGAGGCGCGCGAGATCGACCGCGTCGGACGCTACGGCGGCGAGGAGTTCCTGCTGATTCTGCCTGGTACGGTGCTCGATGCCGCGGTCACTTTCGCCGAGCGGCTGCGGGAGAAGGTGGAGCGCCATACATTTTCATACGAGGGCGGGACGCTGTGTCGCACAATGAGCTGCGGTGTTGCATCCTCGCCACACCCGAGAGTGAAAGACGAGGAAGCGCTGTTGAGAGCGGCGGACGATGGGCTCTACGTAGCGAAGGAGACGGGGCGCAACCGTGTCGTGCGCTTCGATAGCACTGACTTCAACGCACATACGCAGGGCAAGGGGAACAACTCGACGGATGGCGACAAGCCGGTCAAAGAAGCAGAAGCAGGAGGAGCAGCCACCCCAGGCTCACCGCCGAGATCCACAGCCTCCACGGACGGGTACCAAGCAAGAGCATAGCCGAGCCGGGGAGCTGCGCGTCCTGCTCACCCGCGCATCCCACGAGTACTACATCCTCGACCGTCCGACAATCTCGGACGCTCAATACGACACCCTCTTTCGGGAGCTCCAGGAGCTCGAGAGGAATTTTCCGGAGTGTCTCACTCCAGACTCGCCGACCCTCCGTGTTGGCGCCGAGCCGCAGAGCCAGCTCTCCAAGCACGAGCACCTGCAGCCGATGCTTTCCCTCGGCAACGCATTCGACGACGAAGAGCTTCGTGCCTGGGAAGAGCGGCTGGTACGAATCGCGGGCGACGATGTCAATCGCTCGGGATATACGGCGGAACTCAAGATCGATGGGACGGCCGTCGCGCTCACCTACGAGAACCAGGTCTTCGTCATGGGAGCGACTCGCGGGAACGGGATGATCGGAGAAGACGTCACGGTCAACCTTCGGACAGTGCGTGACGTCCCGCTCCGTCTCCACGAGAGTGCACCGAAGGGCCGCATCGAGGTTCGCGGGGAAGTCTATTTCCCGTTCGACCGCTTCGAGGAGATGAACGAAGCACGGGCGCGGGCCGGCGATCCGGTGTTCGCGAATCCGCGGAACGCCGCCGCCGGAAGTCTGCGACAGCTCGACCCGGCGATCACGGCGTCGCGTCCTCTGAGATTCTTCGGGTATTCGGTTGCTGCGCCGGATGGCGAGGAGCTGCCGTTCGAGACTCAATCGGAGCTGCTGGACGCGCTGGTCCAGTGGGGCGTACCTGTCGCGCCCCACCGCAGGCGCGCCAAGACGCTCGCCGAGGTCGAGAAATGGGCGTACGACCTGGAGCACAATATCAGGAGCGAGCTCAACTTCGCAATCGACGGTGGCGTGGTAAAAGTGGACTCGCTACGTCTGCAGGAGGACCTCGGCGTCGTGGGCGGGCGCGAGCCGAGGTGGGCGATCGCGCGCAAGTTCGCCCCCGATATCGCGGAAACAATTCTGGAGCGTATTGAAGTCAACGTCGGCCGCACCGGAGCTGTGAATCCGTATGCTGTCCTGAAGCCTGTCGAGATCGGGGGCGTGATCGTCAAGCTTGCGACGCTCCACAACGAAGACCTAATCAGGGCGAAAGCCTTGCGCGTTGGAGATGTTGTTCAGGTAAAGCGAGCGGGTGAAGTGATTCCTCAGATCATCGCGCGCGTTCCCGACCCGGACGGCCAGGACAAGAAGCCCGTGTGGACCATGCCCGACACGTGTCCGTCCTGCGGGACCGCGCTCACCCGAGAGCAGGACGAAGCTGCGATCTACTGCCCGAACGTCGCTTGCCCGGGAAGACAGCTCGAAGGGCTGGTGCATTTCACGTCGCGTGGGGCGATGGACATTCGAGGGCTCTCGTACGCCCGCATCCAACAGTTGCTGGCCAAGCGGGTCATTCGAGATCCGGGCGATCTTTACGAGCTCACGGTCGACAAGCTCCTCGAGCTGGAGGGATACGCCGACAAGGGCGCGGACGCCCTTATCAAGGCGATCCAGGCGTCCAAATCCCAGCCTCTCTCGCGACTCCTCCACGCGCTCGGCATCAGGCACGTGGGCTCGATTGCGGCGCAGCTGCTGGCGCAACATTTCGGATCGCTCAAAGCTGTTATGGCCGCGTCGGCGGAGGAGATTCTCAACGTCCGGGGAATCGGAGCTACTATCGCAGACGGCGTGGTGGCGTACTTCTCTGATCCGGCTGGTCGCGCGTTGGTGGAAAAACTGCGTAAGAACGGCGTCAATTTCACCGAGCCGCGTGCGGTCGTAGCGGGCGGACCGCTAAGCGGCAAGACTGTCGTGATTACCGGAACTCTGCCAACATTGAGCAGAACGAAAGCGACCGCGGTGATCGAGGCAGCAGGCGGTCGCGTCACAGGCTCGGTGTCGAAATCAACCAGCTTCCTTCTCGCCGGCGAAGAAGCAGGAAGCAAGCTCGAGAAAGCAAAATCGCTCGGAGTCGATATCATTGACGAGGCCGAGCTATTGCGTCGAATCAATTCCCCAGCAACATCCTGACAGTGAAATCGTCATACTCCGCATGGCAACTTCTGAAGCTCCAGAGCTGATTGGTCTGGCGCAGCGCACGCTGCGCGATTTGCGGCTGCGCGTCGCCGGCGCGAGCGGCGGAGGTCCCGACGCGCTGCGTGAGGCGGGTTACGCCGGCGGGACGTCGTTGTTCGATGCGTTCGAGAGCTGGCTCAGCGATCAGGCATCCGGCAGAGCGGAAGATCTCGCCATCGACGAGTTTTCAGCGCGGGCATCGGAATTCTTCCAGCACGCCGGTTGGGGACGGGCCTCCTTCAGATCCCTGCACGATGCGCTGGCGGTGATCGACATCGAGGACTGCTGGGAATCCCAGCTGCACGGACAGGGCGAGACGGGATGCCATCTCACCACCGGCACGCTCGCGGGATTCCTCGGCTGCCTTGCAGACTATCCCGTCGCGGTGATGGAGATCGAGTGCGGCACGAGCGCCAGCTCGCGCTGCCGATTCCTGGCGGGCAACGCTGACATGCTCGAGCACGCCTACGAGCGGCTGTCCCGTGGGGAAGAGTGGGAGACGATCGGGGCGGGAGAGTTTTGATCGCTCGATACAACTACGAGATAAAACTACAAACTCAGAACTACCTGTTCTGAGTGATGGTTACCGGTGACGGGTTCCGTGTCTCTGCGCAAAGACACGCAACCGGGCTACTCGCAACCATTACCCGCAACAGGTAGTTCTGAGTTTGTAGTTAGTCCGAGCGCCTCGTTGATCATTCGGCTGTCCCCAGTGCATCTGCATAGAGAGGATTCGGCCGCAGTTCTCCGTCGACGAGAATCTCCCGATCCCACGGGAGAATGATGGTGCTCTCGGTCGCAATCGCGTGGAAGTCGGGAGCGTACGCGCCCGTCCTGATCCCCACCGCCGTTTTGACCTCGGAAGCGCCTGCCTCGTTTACCGCCGAGGTCGCCAGCCGCAATGTGTCGCCGGAATCGCAAGTCTCGTCGACGATCAGCACGCGCTTACCGCGCACTTCCTTGGGCGCGCTTCCGAAGACTTCGGGGGCCGGCCGCTCCTGGGATGCATGAAACCGCCGGCTGACCACGAGTGAGTAAAACTCTCGGCCCAGGATTGCCGCTATCACTGCGCCCGGAATGACTCCCGCCGTCGCGATCCCGACCACGATCTCCGGGTCGTAGGCTCTCGCCACTTTTAGCGCGAGTCCGCGCGACAGCTCGCCGAAGAACGGCCATTCTATTTCGAGCACTCCTTTGGTGGCGTCGACGGTGTGTTTGCGCGGTGACATTTTACTCTCAAAGCGTTCGTGGAAAAGCAGTTAGAGTTAAGCTAGCCCTCTCACATCTTAGTCGGTAGATTCGACCAAATGTCATTCTGGGACCGTCTGACAGGCGGAAAGCCGAAACCGACGAGTACGAACCTCGACTATTTGAACGAGGCGCTCGCGCTGGAACGCCAGGGCGATTACGACGCCGCACTGACGTCTTATCGGCTCGCACTCAGGCAGACGCCAAATAATCACAAGGTCCTGCAGAACATGGCCATCGCTTACTCGAAACTCGGACAGATGGAGGAAGCTGTTCGCTGCTATCGTCGCGCACTCGCGATCGAGCCGAAGCTCTCGGGTGCGCACTACGGACTCGCGTTTCTGCTCCTCAGGCGCGGCGACGTGAGCGACGCTGCCTTTCATCTCGAGGCGTTCCTGATGGATCCGCCCAAGAGTCCTGAGGCGGAGCGCTGGGTGAAGCACGCGCAGAAGACACTGGACGAGATGAAAGGTGCGGGGCCTCCGCCTCCTTCCCATCCTGGCCAAAGGATGAAGACGAATGAGTACCCTGGGATTGCAGAGTAGATGGGGGCGGTACTCTCAGTCGTAAGCCAGAAAGGAGGAGTCGGCAAAACCACTACCGCAGTCAATCTCGCAGCAGCGTTCGCGCGACGCGGGATGAAGACGCTGCTGATCGACGTCGATCCGCAGGGGTCGGTGAGATACGGCTCCGGCCTTGCGCGGGGTCACGAGACCGCTGGGTTCGCCGACTACCTGAACGGCGAGAAGACGCTGCGCGAGATCATTCTGCCGACGGCCCTGCCCTGGCTCAGGGTAATCCTCGCGGGCTCTGTCGCCGACGAGGCTGATCACGCCCATTATTCGCAGCTGGTCCGGGAGACCAATGTGCTTCATGATCTCCTCACCATGGCAGAGCAGCGTTGCCAGGTCGTTGTCGTAGATACTCCGCCGGGGCTCGGACCAATCACGCGCAAGGTATTGGGTCAGACGGAGCACGTGATCGTACCGCTACAGTGTGAGCCACTCGCGCTGCAGACGACGCCCCAGATTCTACGGTTGATTCAGGACATCGTCGCGACCAACGAGCGCCTGACGCTCGACGGCATTCTGCTCACGATGTACGAGGAGAACAATCCGGCCAGCGACAGGGTAGTGGATTACGTGAGGAGACACCTGCCCGCCAACATCGTCTTCGATGTCGTCATCCCCCGAACTGCCGCGACTGCGGACGCATTCGCCTCAGGCCAGCCCGTGGTGGTGCGCAGCCCTGCCGATGCTGCGTCGCAGGCCTACGTGAACCTCGCGACGATATTGGCTGATCGCCTCGTATGAAGCTTCGCTGGGGGTCAACGTTCGCGTCTGCTCTATACGTCATCGCAGCGCTGGGCTGTGGCGATGTGAGCGGGAGCTCTACTTCTGTTCTCTCTATCCAGTTCGACTCTCTCGCGGCGCCATCGGTGGTCGTGGGCGATACTCTCCGCGATACTACCGGTGCCGTGATCGTTCCAGTAGTTCACGCCTTCAACTTCAAGGGCGAGGAGATTACTCCGGTCGCCGTGCGCTTCCAGTCGCCCGACTCGGGAGTAACCGTTGACAGCATCACCGGGACCATTGTCGGCGACAGCCTCAGATCCACACCCGCCCGGATAGTGGCCACCGTAGGCTCCCTGCAAGCGATCCAGAGGGTGGACCTTACGCTCCGGCCGGACCTGGTTGCGGCAGCCCATGGCCTGGATACACTGTCCTATTCACTCCTCGATACCACGGTTAACGTCTCGTCGCAGCTGACGGTCAAGCTCACCCACGGCGTCGCCCCCAACGACAGCGTGGTGAAGTCGTACATCGTGAGTTTTGCCATCGTTTCGCAGAGCAATCCCGGCCTCGGTCAGCTGGTGAACGACGGGGGGAAGGCATCTGGTGTCGACACCACCGACACGAACGGTGTAGCGGGACGGAGGATTCGTCTGCATCCTCTCTTCCTGGCCAACCCCGTTGACTCGATAATTGTGAACGCCACGGCCAGGTATCGTGGCAGCGAAGTGACTGGAAGTCCGGTGCGACTAGTTCTCGTGGTGAGACCGCCCAGCTAGACCACGTATTGGAGGGAAGCGCTGATGGAAGCACGAGGTGGACCACGACCCGCTCCGGGGACGCTGACTAAGCTCTTTTTCGATTCGGTCTCGAAATTCAACCGACCCGACGCGCTGCAGGTCAAAGTCGCCGGTGCCTACAAGCCGATCTCGCACACGGAGGTCGCCAACCGGGTACGACACGCCGCGCGCGGGCTGTCATCGCTCGGAGTGACTCGGGGCGACCGCGTCGCCATCCTCTCGGAAAACCGACCGGAGTGGGCAATCGCCGATTTCGCCTGCCTCACCGCCGGACTCACCGACGTTCCGATTTACCCGACACTTCCGGCGGACCAGATCGCCTACATCCTCAAGGACTCGGGCGCGGTTGCAATCTTCGTTTCCAACAAGTCGCAAGCGGAGAAGATCCGCGAGATCCGGTCGCAGGTTCCGGCGCTCAAGAGTGTTATTGGATTCGATGAGACTCCCGGCCTGACCAACATGTCGATCGCCGAGCTGGAGAAGCGCGGCACCGAAGGGGAGACGAGCCTCTCGATCGCGACCTACAAGGAAGACGCGCTCACAGTGAAGCCGGACGATCTGGCGACGCTCATTTATACCTCCGGCACTACGGGTGCGCCCAAGGGCGTGATGCTGACCCACGACAACATCTACTCCAATGTCGCAGCCTCGATGAAGGCTATCCCGTTCGAGGGTCGCGATGTCGGACTCAGCTTCCTTCCCCTGTCTCATATCTTCGAGCGGATGGCCGGCCACTACATGATGTTTGCGACCGGGACGTCGATCGCGTACGCTGAATCCATAGACACAGTGCCGATCAACATGCAGGAAGTGCGTCCGACGCTCGTTCTCTCCGTCCCTCGGCTCTACGAAAAGATGTACGCGCGCGTTCTCGAAGCGGCCCTCACGGGTGGCTTCCTCAAGAAGAAGATCTTCTTCTGGGCCCGGGGCGTAGCCGAACGGTGGGCTAACGAGAAGCTGGCGGGAAAAGAGCCGGGCTGGCTTCTCGCCAGACAATACGCGATCGCGCAGAAGCTTGTCTTCTCGAAGCTCAAGGGACGGACGGGAGGACGCCTCCGGTACTTCGTCTCCGGCGGCGCGCCACTCGCGCCGGAGATCAACAAGTTCTTCTATGCCGCCGGGCTGGAGATTCTCGAGGGATACGGGCTTACGGAGACATCACCCGTCATCGCCGTGAACACTCCGGAGAACTTCCGCATCGGCACCGTCGGCAAGCTGATCGATGGAGTTGAGGTGAAGATCGCCGCCGATGGAGAGATTCTGACGCGCGGCCCCCACGTCATGAAGGGCTACTACAACAAACCTGAGGCTACGCGGGAAGCGATCGAGCCGGACGGCTGGTTTCACACCGGCGACATCGGCGAGTTGCGCGACGGATTCCTCGCCATCACCGATCGCAAGAAGGACATCATCGTCACCGCGGGTGGAAAAAACATCGCGCCACAGCCGCTCGAGAACAAAGTCAAGACCAACAAGTACGTCGCACAGGCCGTCATGCTCGGCGACAAGCGCAAGTTCCCGTCGATGCTGATCGTCCCCAACTTCGATCAGCTGGAGAAGTGGGCGATGAAGCGCAACATCATCTGGACCGATCGCGCGCAGCTACTTCGCATGCCGACGATCCAGGCGAAGATGGAGCAGGAAGTGAACAAGGAGCTCGCTGGCGCCGCTCATTTCGAGGTCCCGACGAAAATCGGACTGATCGAGCACGCTTTCTCGAACGAGAAAGGGGAGCTCACGCCCACGCTGAAGGTAAAGCGGCGGGCAATCGACAAGACCTACAAGGCGCTCATCGACTCACTCTACGACGAGGCCGAGAGATCAGGGATCACCGACTCGCACGCGATAGCTTGATGACTTCGGGTGCCTTCTGCGCCACCCAGTAATGATCGTCGTGAGCAAGCACCGCGAGCCCCGGCGGAGGAGTCATGTTCACCGGACCGACCACTCTCCCGCCGGGACGAATTGCTTTCACGGCGGAGTCGATGATCTTCGCGGGAAGCCATGGGTCGAGCGCCACTCCAAGAACTGATCCGGTCTGGACGGGAATCGCCGATCCCACCTGGAGCAATCCGACAGTCGGCGATTCTTCCACATCGGCTGCCGCATTGAGTGCGAGCACGCGCACTTCCGCCATCTCGCTGAGCTCCTGCGCGGCGTAAGCCCACACGCCCCCGAGAATAACGGTTGCGCCCGGCTCGGTCGCGGATAAATAAGCGCCGGCACGGGTTGCGAGCTCTTCCCTTCTGTGGCTCGCCGCAGCCCGTTCCGCTTCGCAGGATGCCAGCTCCATACCGGCGCTAAAGTCTGCAATCCCGTCCAGAATTCGATACTCCGCGGAGCAGGATGGGCAGCCCAGGCTCCCTTCGAGAACAAATCGGTGGGATACCGTAGTGAACGACGCCACCAACCAGGTGTCCTCGTGCGCGTTGATGCAGCGCAGCAGGTCGATCAGCTCGATGAACACCCGAAGCTATCTTTCTCGGCGCGCAATCAGATTACGCATCAACACTCCCACGCAGCTAGCTGTGCGAAAGCCGCAGCTCGTCGATGTTCACCCGCTCGGGTTGCGTCAGGGCGAACATCACCGCTGCGACGACATCGTCCGTGCTCAACAACGGGCGCGTCGCATGCGGCTTTCCGGCCGGATCCGTGATCGTTACGGAATTCCAGATCTCCGTATCGGTCGATGCGGGAGAGATCAGCGACGCGCGTATGCCGCTGCCCCGCAGCTCTGCCCGTAGCACTTCGTGGACCGCTCGCAGTCCGAACTTGGCAGCAGAATAGGCGGCGTTGCCGGTGAAAATCGTCCTATCCGCGACCGACCCTATCGTCACGATGTGACCACTCTTCCGCTTTTTCATGGCGCCGATAAACGCGCGGATGAAGAGAAACGGGCCCACGAGGTTGGTGTTGATCGTGTCCACGAAGAAATCGGTCTTCGTCTCCTCGACGATGGAGACGCCGAAGATCCCGGCGTTGTTTACGAGAATGTCGGGCGCCCCTCCAAGATCCTTTTCGATCTGCTTCGCGGCCTTATCCACACTCTTCGGGTCGGACACGTCGCACGCAATGGGAATCGATCCCTTAACACCTTTGGCGGCCTCCTTGAGCGTGGCTTCGTTGCGCGCAATCATTACGACCCGCGCACCCTGGGCGGCAAGCGCCGATGTGATTCCCGCGCCGATCCCGCGAGAAGCGCCCGTTACGACAGCAGTGCGACCGCCAAGCCGAGTCGTCAATTAGATCCGTTGTGCGCCAGGCGCAGGAACTCGTCGCGCGTCTTTGGATCCTCGCGAAATACTCCCGTCAGCGCCGATGTGATCGTCTTCGAGTTCTGCTTCTGCACGCCGCGCATCATCATGCAGAGATGATAAGCCTCTATCACCACCCCCACTCCCGCCGGGCGCAGCACTCGGCAGAGTCCTTCCGCAATCTGCTCGGTGAGCCGCTCCTGGACCTGGAGCCGCTGCGCATAGACGTCGACGATGCGCGGAATCTTGGACAGGCCCACGATCTTGCCATCCGGGATGTAGGCTACGTGCGCCTTGCCGAAAAACGGCAGCATGTGGTGCTCGCACATCGAGTAGAGCTCGATGTCACGCACCATGATCATGTTGTCGTGCTCTTCCTTGAAGATGCCATCACCTACTACCTCCTCCGCGGAAGAGCCGTAGCCCTGGGTCATCCACTTGAGAGCAGCAGCTACCCGAGCCGGGGTCCTGAGCAGCCCTTCGCGCTTTGGATCTTCACCCAGCAGCTCGAGCTCCCGGCGAACGAGCTCCTCGAATTCCTTATTTGCCTGAGTATTCGACATAGTTGTTTTCAGTCTCCCACAGGACGAGCTTGGCGAGCTTACCAGGCTTTACCTCAGGGACGAGTATCTTCCAGAACGCGCTGACGATGTTCTCGGACGTCGGGATGATGTTCTTCATGAACGGGACGTCGAGATTGAAGTTCTTGTGGTCGACGATATCGACGATTTCGCGCTCGACGATCTTCTTGAGCTGCGAGAGATCGCATACGTATCCCGTTTTTTCATCGATCTCGCCTTCGACCGAGACGTCGAGCGTATAGTTGTGGCCGTGCCAGTTCGGGTTGTTGCATTTCCCGAACAGCCGCGAGTTCTCAGCTTCGGAGAGCTGCGGATTATGGACACGGTGGGCGGCGTTGAACCGAACCCGGCGGGTGACTGTTACGCGCGGCATGTTTAGGGTAAGATACCGACAATAAAGAAGCTCCGCCGGGTGAGCGGCGGAGCTTCAGATAAAATGGGACGGAGAGGTTTTTTGAAGCCCGGTCGAATTTTTGAGGCCCTCACCCTGCCTACCGTCTTCCCCGCACTGGGGCATGACGTCAGCAAAGTTTATTGGACCCACTCGAAGGACTTGTTGGCTCAAAAAGTGAGTTCTCCGCCCCAACGATGATGCAGAAATACTCTTTATTGCGCGTGCAGTACTGACTGTCTGAACTTACCGGTCGTCACATTCAACGTCAACGATACTTCTCCATGGATCTAGGCATAGTTGCAGCGATCGTAATGCTCCTCGCGTGGGCAATTGTCACGTTCACTACCACGGCTCCGGGATGGATCCATCTCCTCCTCACACTCGGGATGTTTCTGCTCATCTATCGCATTGCCATTCGTGGGTCTCGCGGCGTGGACCGCGGCCGTAAGGACTGATGCGTAATCGCGGGCCGTACTCCTACGGGAGCGAAGGACCCGCTACCGCCGTCGCCGAACAGCCACAACCCCATTCGGCCGACAAGAAAAAACCTGTCTTAGTAACGGGCGCCGCCGGCCTTGTTGGCATCCATACCTGTCGGGAGTTGTCGAAAAACGGCTGGCAGGTGAGAGCGTTGATCAGGGATCCGGCGAGAGCGGCAATGGCGCTGGGCCAGCTGCCAGTGGAATTTCGCGTCGGGGATGTTCGTGATGCGTCGGCACTTCGGAGCTCGCTCAATGGCTGCGGCGCCGTCGTGCACCTTGCAGCGATCGCGATCGAGAAAAAAGGGGAGACCTACGCCGACTCCAACACCGCCGCGACTGAGCGCCTTATCTCCGCTGCGCGCGCGGAAAGTGTTCACCGGATGATCTTCATGTCCCAGAACGGGGCCGACAGCCAGTCTCCATATCCATTCCTGCACAGCAAGGGAGTCGCGCAGAATTCGGTAAAGACGAGCGGGCTCAAGTGGACCATACTTCGTCCATCGGTGATCTTCGGGCCGGAGGACCAGTTCGTCAACGTCCTCGGCCGCTTGATCCGGCTGACGCCGAAAATATTTCCGCTGCCCGGTGGAGGGACGGCGCGCTTTCAGCCGATTTCGGTGGACGACGTTGCACGCGTGGTTCGCCTCTCGCTCGAGAAGAAGGAGACGGTCAATCAGACGTACGATCTCGGGGGCGCGGTACCTCTCACCCTGCGCGAGATGACGGAACGGATCCTCACCGCCATGGGCACGACCAGAACGCTGGTACCGGTGCCGGTGAAAGTACTGAGGCCGCTCGTGGCATTGGCCCAGCGTCTCCTGCCAAATCCCCCAGTGACGTCGAGCCTGCTCGATCTACTCGCGCTGGACAATACTGTCGCGCACAACGCGCTTACCGAGCACTTCAAGGTTGTGCCGATTCCGTTCGCGGCCGACGAGCTTCAGTATCTCAGACGCATCACGGCGAAGAACGCGCTCAGGTCGTTGTTCGAGCGGCAGTAGTTGATCCCGGTTATCTCCGTCTCCAACCTCGGCAAACGCTACGGCCGTACCGTGGCCGTGGACGATGTCTCGCTCGAAGTGTTCGAGGGAGAGATCTTCGGACTGATAGGTCCGAACGGCGCGGGAAAGACGACCACCATGGAGTGCGTGCAGGGCAACCGGGTCCCGGACAGGGGCACGATTTCGGTGCTCGGCCTCGATCCACAGCGTGATTCGAACGCGCTCCGGCAGCGGATTGGAGTCCAGCACCAGGAGGCGCACCTCCAGAAGCGGATCAAGGTCTGGGAGGCGGTGGACCTCTGGCGGTCGCTCTACACCCGCGTCGTAGACACCGACGCGCTCCTCGCCAGGCTCGGGCTCGAAGCCAAGCGCAACGCGTGGTTCATGACGCTCTCGGGCGGCCAGAAGCAGCGGCTCTTCATCGCGCTTGCGCTCATTCACGAACCCGAGGTGGTGTTCCTTGACGAGCTCACCACTGGGCTCGACCCGCAAGCGCGTCGCACGATCTGGGACCTGGTGACCGGCATCAGAGATCGGGGAACGACAGTGTTCCTCACGACGCACCTGATGGAGGAAGCTGAGAGACTCTGCGACCGCGTGGCGATCATCGAGCACGGACGCCTCATCGAGGTAGGGACCCCCGATGAGTTGGTACACAAGCACTGCCCCGAACGTACGGTGGTGTTCACGAGCGATGATGCCGACGTAGCTGAGCGAATGCAGAGGTTGGGCGCGGTCGAACGCACCGCAGGGAGCGGCGGGATGTACACGATTCGTGGCGCGGGCGACGACTTCGTCACGGACGTCATCAACTTCATTGCGCGCGAGGGCATTCGCGTGCGTGGCTTCCGTACCGAGATCCCGACGCTCGAGGAGGTGTTTCTGAAGCTAACCGGCCACGGGATCAGGGACTGACGATGCGACCTCAGTTCCTACGTGGCTTCTGGAAGCTCACCTGGGTCGAAACCAAGATCTTCACCCGCGAACCGATGGGGTTCGTCGGGACGCTCGTGATGCCGGTGGTGTTGTTCATCATTTTGGGCCGCGCGTTCGGCGCCGGTCAATCGGCGACCACGCCGCAACTCGACATTCCCTTCAACGCAGCGATCCTTGCGGCCGTGTTGATCGCGATCAGCGCGGTGCAATCGCTCGTCGCGATCATGTCCATCTACAGGGAAGGCGGCATCCTCAAGCGCCTCCGCGCCACGCCTCTCTCACCAGTGACGATCCTTGGAGCGCACGTGGTGGTGAAGCTCGTTTTCACGGTGATCAGCCTCGCCTTGCTCTTGCTCGCCGGCCGGCGGCTCTTTCCGGGCGTGATGCAGGTGAACGTCTTCAGCTTCACCGTCGCCGTGCTACTCAGCACGCTCAGTATCCTCTCACTCGGCTTCGTGATCGCCAGCGTCGTGCCCACGGCGCGATTCGCGGGACTGGTCAGCGCGGCGGCGCTCTACCCGATGCTGGCCTTATCGGGATTGTTCTTTCCGGTAGACCGCCTGCCGCGCGCGCTCAGGACGATCTCGTACGCGCTCCCGACCACACACGCCGTGTCGCTTCTCCAGGGCGTGTGGGATGGATCGGGGTGGAGCGCGCACTGGGTGAACGTCGCGGCGCTGGTCGTGCTCTTCGCGGCGTACACCGCACTTTCAACGAAGGTCTTCCGCTGGGAGTGATCGGGCCGAGCGGCGTCCGGCTTGGCGACTATCGCTTGGAGTCCTGCCTCATTGGCTGGCGGTCGCGACCAAACGGATCGCCAGCAATCGATTCGGTGTGTAGCGCGCAGACCCAGCGCCCGTCGCGGCGCACCCATGTAGATGCATCCGCCGCCTCGAGCGTGAGCGGCTTCCCATCCACCGTCAGTTCCTCCCTCACCTTGTAGGCCACGACTGCGACATCGTCTGTAACCGCGCGCGCAATCACCTCGCCGACGAATTCAAACTCATTGAGCGTCCAGTCGGGGCTGTTGAGCATTCCTGCAAACGCCTTCCTGTCGATGCTCGCGGCACCTTGAGCGCCGGTGACGATACATGTGTCGTCAGTCAGCTGCATCGCGGCTTCCACGTCCTTGTCCTTGATCGCCTGCCAATACTGTCTCTCCAAGTCGACAATTTCGTTTTCGATGGTTGCGGTAGTCATTTGATTTTCCTTAAAAGGCCTCGATGATGGACCGCAGAAGGTATGCCCGCGCCAAAAGCTCCTGCCGCAAGGGCCAGAACAGCTGCCCCGATCATGACGACCCGGAATCCCGACACAAATGCATCGTCGATGGCGCGCTGAGCGGCGACTCGTTGCGCCGCGTCGATCGCCACCTTGCTCAGATCGGCGCCGGCCATCTTCGGGAGCTGCTGCACGATTTGCGACCGTGCAGCTTGCGACAATGCCAGACTGTCCAGGCGCGGTTTGACGTCCGCGTCGAACCTTTGTGCCAGCAGGACACCGAACAAAGCGATAGTGAGAAGGCCAGCGACCCGAGCAACAGTGTTGTTGATTCCGGATGCGACTCCCGCCCGATGAGTCTCGACGGCGCCCATCACTGTTGTTGTCAGCGGAGCGACAGTGATCGTCATCCCGAACCCGAGCAGACAAACTGCCGGGAAAATTGTTGACCAGTAGGAACTGCTGAGCCCCCCACGTGCGAACAGCGCGACACCAGCTGCGGCGATGGCCGGTCCCACAGTAAGCGGCAGCCTGGGACCCACCCGCCCCACCAGACCGCCCGCCCATCGCGACAGACCAAACATGATTATCGCGAAGGGAACGAGCGCCGCTCCGGCCGCGGTGGCTGAGTAATGCTGCACCTGGATGAGATAAAGCGGGAGCAGAAACAGTGCGATTCCCAGAGCACCGTATAGCAGCAACGTCAGAACATTCGCGAGCGTGAACGTGCGCGAGCGGAAAAGATCGAGCGGCATCATGGGGTTGCGCGCGCGGCGCTCCATCGCGACGAATAGCACGAGGGATAGCAAGCCAATCGCCAGCGATCCGATCACTAGCGGATGCCCGGGACCAAGCGGCGGCCACTCCAGCAAACCAAAAACGATTCCACCAAGCCCTAGTACCCCGAGGAGTGCGCCGCTCCAATCGATTCGCGAGGTCCGCGCCGGATCACGGCTCTCGTCGATGAACCGTAGGGACAACACTACGACTATTGCCGCGAGGGGCACGTTGAGAAAGAATGCGGCGCGCCAGCTCACGTGCTCGATCAGCCAACCGCCCACTACCGGTCCGATGGCGGTAGTGATGGCGCTGAATCCTGACCATGTCCCGATCGCTTTGCCGCGCTCAGCATCGCTGAACGCCGCGCTGATGATGGCCAGGCTGCCCGGCACCAGAAACGCAGCGCCTATGCCCTGCAGCGCTCGGGCGAGTATGAGCAGGCGCGGCGATGTAGCGAGGCCGCAAAGAATTGAAGCCGCAGTGAACGACACCACGCCAAAAAGAAACACGCGCTTGCGTCCGAGCTGGTCCCCCATCGCGCCGCCAACGAGAATCAACGCTCCGAGGAATAGAGCGTAGGCTTCGACGACCCATTGGACGTCGGTGATAGTGGCGTTGAGGTCGGCCTGCAGCGCCGGCAGCGCGACGTTCACGACCGT
>Ga0184605_10000198_pt1 | contig 17417 bp, 18 predicted proteins | sample PLM0_30_coex_FD_132995 | JGI IMG/M metagenome (GOLD analysis project Ga0184605, IMG submission 132995) | Groundwater sediment microbial communities from an aquifer in East River, Colorado, USA - PLM0_30_coex | ecosystem: Environmental > Terrestrial > Soil > Riparian zone | place: USA: East... | reverse complement strand
GCGAGCGCCTCTACAACTATCTGCGCGTAGAACTGCCAGGTTTTGGTTTGGCAGCACGCGCCGCCTCGAGACGGAAAATCGTTTCGCCTTCTTTCATCAGATCGAGACGATCGCGCGCAACTGTTTCCAGATAGGTTGAGTCAGTCTTGAGCAGATTGATCTCGCGGGTCTGATGTGCGAGCAGATTTTGTTGTTCGTTTACCTGCTGTTGCAGATTGTCGATCTCGGCGCGGCTCTGCATCAGTTTTTTGTAGGGGGGAACGAACAAGCTCACGATGATGAGCCAGATCGCCAGGACCAGCAGCACCTTGAGAGTTCGGTTCAGGCGCTGCCAGACAGTGGCTTCGCGGCGCGCGCGGAAATCGGCGTAAGTCTGATCCACCTAGCGGATTGTAGCGCCGTATACCGCTTTGTCACCAAGTTCTTCTTCAATTCGCAAGAGCTGATTGTATTTGGCGATTCGATCGCTGCGGGAAAGCGAACCGGTTTTGATTTGACCGGCATTTGTCGCCACTGCGATGTCGGCAATCGTGGCATCCTCCGTTTCGCCGGAGCGATGACTGATCACAGTTGTGTAGTGATGTTTCTTTGCCAAATCGATCGTCTCTAGCGTTTCGGTCAGCGTGCCAATCTGATTCACTTTGATCAAAATCGAATTCGCCACATGCTCGGCAATTCCCTTCCGGAGAAATTCTACATTCGTGACAAAAAGGTCGTCGCCCACGAGTTGAATCTTTTTGCCGAGTTTTGCAGTAAGTTTTTTCCAGCCGTCCCAATCGTTTTCGGCACAACCGTCCTCGATCGAAATGATGGGAAAACGCGCGCAAAGTCCAGCGTAGTACTCGATCAGTTCGTCGGCAGTTTTCTTCGACCCGTCCGATTTCTTAAAAATGTAAACGTGGTTTTTGCTGTCGTAGAACTCCGAGGCAGCGGGATCGAGCGCGATAAATATTTGTTGACCAAGCTTGTAACCGGCCTTCTCAATGGCGGTCGAGATCGATTCGAGGGCGTCGTCCGCGGAATTAAGATTCGGCGCAAATCCGCCTTCATCGCCAACTGCCGTCGAAAGGTGGCGACTTTTCAGGACCGACTTCAGCGCGTGGAAAACCTCTGCGCCGTAACGGAGCGCTTCAGAAAAACTTGGCGCGCCGCGTGGCATGATCATGAATTCCTGAAAATCGATCGGCGCGTCCGAATGCGCGCCTCCGTTCAAGATGTTCATCATCGGCACCGGCAAAACTCGCGCGTCCGGTCCGCCAAGATACCGGAACAAGGGCAGATTTTCCGCTGCCGCGGCAGCGTGCGCCACTGCCAGCGAGACGCCGAGCAGCGCGTTTGCGCCCAGATTTTTCTTGTTAGGCGTGCCATCGAGTTCGATCAACTTCTTGTCGATCTTCGCCTGGTCCAGCGCGTCCCATCCTTTGAGAGCCGGCGCGATCTTATCGTTAACGTTGGCCACTGCTTTTTTAACGCCTTTGCCGCCGAACCGGCCCTTGTTTCCGTCGCGCAATTCCCATGCTTCATGTTCGCCGGTGCTCGCCCCACTTGGCACCGCAGCGCGCCCGAGCGTTCCGCTTTCAAGACGCACATCCACTTCAACCGTGGGATTTCCGCGCGAATCCAAAATTTCCCGAGCATGCACTCGGCTAATGGTAGTGCTTGCCATATTCTCTGCGCGGACTAGAACAGCTTTCCGCATACGAGGCAAATCACGTTCTAACATGCTCGGCCAAGTCTTCTGTCACACATGCCTTTGTTCGCGAAAGCCGAAAGAGACCAAAAAGGAGCTTCGACTGCCGAGCGAGATTCATATTGGCAATTTCGCCGGGACACGCATAATCTCAGCGATGATTCGTTTAGCCGGATTAGGCGTGATGGTGTTGGCGGGCGGTATCTTGGTTGCCGTTGGCGCAGAGACCGGGCGCATTCCCGCCGACCAACTGACCAAAGCCGCTAGAACCGATTCGATTACTATTCCAACGCCGGGCGAACTTTTCACCGCCCTTGAAAAATCCGGTAAGATAAACTGGGCGGGCCAATATCGTGGGCCAATTCCGGTGACTTACAGTAACCGCGCACAGATCGCCCTCAATCTCGGCGGTTTGATTGCTGATGGCTTTATCGCCGTGGAAGCAAAGGACGGTCAGCAGGTCAAAAATATTGGGTCAGACATCATCAAACTCGCAAAAGCGCTCGGCGTCAGTGAAAAGCTGCTTGGTCGCGGCAGTAGCATCAACGACTTTGCCGAGAACAACGAATGGGACACGTTGCAGGAAGAACTGGAAGCGACGCAGAACGAAGTGAAATCCTCGATGCAATCGCACTCCGACCAGGACCTGGTAATTCTGGTAACGCTCGGCGGTTGGATCCGAGGCACGCAGGTGGTCACCTCGGCGATCGTCCAGAACTATAACGAACAGAGCGCAAAAGTTCTGCGACAACCGGCGCTCGTTCATTTCATGCAGTCAAAAATCAACGAAATGTCCCCTGAATTGCGCGACGAGCCATTGGTCAAAAATGTAAGTAACGAGCTCACCCAGATTGAAAAGCTGGTTTCGTCTCCCGAAGGCAAGACACCGGATGTTGAACAAGTGCGGAAGGTCAACCAAGCGGTCAGCAAGGCGATGGAGCAAATAGAGAACAAAGAAGCGCCAAAATGAAACGGAGTTTACTGATTCCATTATTGGTTGTTTTGCTGACTATCAGCACCATCGTGCGCGGAGACACGGATGCCGAGGTGCAGGCGCGCAAAGACGCCATCGATGTTGCCGCAGCATTTTCAAACGATGGTTTCAAAATCCGGGACGGATATTGGTGCGGCGTTGTCAAACCGCATGACCACTCGCTCGTCGCGGTGAATCTCTACGCAGGGAACCAGTATTGGTTCTCCGCCAGCGCCACGGAGCCGGCAAAGAAAATTGCGGTCAGCGTCTACGATGAGACGGGGAAACAGGTGACTACGGAAAGCTACGACAACGGAGAAAGAGCTGCGGCCGGGTTCGCGCCGTCGAGCAGTGGTCAGTACTTTGTCTCGATCGATCTGGTTGAAGGCGAGCAGGGCCCCTTTTGCCTGGTTTATTCGTACAAATGACCGATGTCGCGTGTTCGTGCGCTGCGTCTGCCATCCGGTAATAACATCACCAGCTTTACAGCAGGCCGATGACTTCACTGCAGGTTTTCTATGAGGGAAATGTTCAGGGCGTCGGGTTTCGCTGGACCGTGCGTGACGCGGCCAAAGGCTTTGATGTGACCGGATGGATCCGCAATCTGCCGGATGGACGCGTGGAACTTCAGGCTACTGGAGAGGAGGATGAAGTGCGCGCGTTCCTCGATCGTATCGCACAAGGCGAGCTCCACTCACTGATTCACAAGCAAACGGAAAACAAATTGGAAAAACCGGTGACAGCCCGCGGCTTTGAAATTCGCCATGACTGACTCGCCGCGCCGTAGCCGCACGGAGGCGGGTCCAGCGGTCGCGGTTCACGGACTAACGAAAATATTTCCCGTTCCTTTGCATCCCTCTCGCGGGATTGTCGCTGTCAAGGACCTCAACCTTCGGATTGAACCGGGTGAAGTATTCGGTTTGCTCGGACCGAATGGTTCGGGCAAAAGCACAACCCTCAAAATAATTCTCGGGCTGGTTTCGCCAACGCGAGGCCGCACGGAAATTTTTGGGCGTGACAGCCGTCTAGTGGAAAGCCGGGAAGCCGTCGGATTTCTGCCCGAGAATCCGTACTTCTATAAATACCTTAGCGGAGAAGAAACGCTGCGTTTCTTTGGGCGCCTTTGTGGGCTGCGCGGCGCTCGCCTAAAGAAACAGATAGACGAATTGCTCGAACTGGTTGGCTTGACCAGAGCGCGCAAACGGCGACTCGCGACCTATTCCAAGGGCATGTTGCAACGCATTGGCCTTGCACAAGCACTGATTCATGACCCCAGATTGGTCGTGCTGGATGAACCAACCGCAGGTGTTGATCCAGCAGGTTCACGGGAGATTCGTGATTTGATTCTCGACCTGAAGCGCCGCGGAATCACCGTTCTGCTCTCGTCCCATTTGCTGGCGCAAGCACAGGAGATTTGTGACCGGGTGGGCATTCTCGCGGATGGCCTGTTGGTACGCGAAGGGCATCTCCAAGAATTGATTGCTATTGAAAATCAAACCGAGCTCGTCATCGCCGACGCGTCCACTCAGCTAGTCAACGAAATCGAATCGATGATTAACCGGTCAAGCGCGAAGCTGATCGAACGTCGAAAATCGACCACAACACTGGAGAGATTGTTCCTGGAGGCGACAGCTAAAAATGACGAAGGAATGACGAAGCACACATGACAGACGTCGAAGACGCTTCAACACTCCAACGCTTAGGCGATTTAACGACAGCGAAACCGCATCGCGCTTTCTCTTTCTCGCGGGTTCTCGCGATTACGTTCAATACGCTCACTGAACTGACGCGCCTGAGAGTTTTTTACGTCTTGCTTGTTTTCGCCCTGCTCTTGATTGGCAGCTCAGTCTTCATGGCGCAGTTCTCGTTTCAGCAGGAATTTCAAATCCTGAAAGACGTATCGCTCGGCGCGATCTCGATTTTTACGTCGCTGCTGGCAATCGTTGCAACCGCGCGACTGCTTCCTCAGGACATCGAAGATCGCACCGTTTACACGATCCTCGCCAAACCGGTGCCCCGCTTTGAATACGTGCTCGGGAAAATCGCCGGGGTCCTTCTGCTGCTGGCAATCAGCACGCTGGTGATGAGCGCAGCGTTTCTCGCGATGTTGTATCTGCGCGAACAAGCAGTGATTCATGCGACGCTGCGGCAAATGACCGGCGCACCGCCTGAACAAATTGCCGATGCGCTCCGGGCAATTCGATCATCGGCCCTCAATATCGATATCTTTCCAGGAATAATCATTATTTACCTGAAAGCGTGCTTGCTTGCCGCACTTACTCTCTTCGTCTCGACATTCGCCACCACGAACATTTTCACAATCGTGGTGATGGCTTTCGTTTATTTCATTGGTCATTTGCAGGCGACTGCGCGCGAATACTGGCTACAGGAACACAGCAGTGGACTGCTGACCCGAATCTTTCTTGCAATCGTTGCGCTCCTGTTTCCGGACTTGCAGGCCTTCAACCTGGTGGATGATATCGTCGCCGGCACGGCCATTTCGATGGCTATTTTTACCAAGACAGCACTACTAGGAATTTTCTATACAACAATCTACACCCTGCTGGCGGCGTTCGTATTCTACGGGAAAGAGTTATGATGCGGACCCTTATGGCGCTGGCGATCTTGGTTGCACTTGGCGGAATCAAGCTGCCAATCGAGCACAACCTGGCGGCGCTTCATCGTCAGGAACATTTTCGCGGCGTTGAATTTAATCTCGATCTTCGCGAAAAACTTGGCCAACTCGGCTTCATTGCTGCCTTGAGCGGATTTCGAGCGATCGTCGCGGACGCGCTTTTCATCCAGGCACATGTCGCTTGGGAGCGCATAGAATGGGGCCGGATCTTGTTATTGTTTCGGCACATCACAACGCTGCAGCCCCGAGTGCTCCTGTTTTGGGACACGGCCGCGTGGCATATGGCCTGGAACGCAAGCGTGGCGGCGATGAACGACCGGACCCAGCCGCGGCTTGCGCTGCGTGTCAAAGCGCAGCGCGAATGTTTCGCGCTCGGAAAGGACTTCTTGGAACGCGGAATAAAAAATAACCCTGATCGCCCTCAGCTCTATGAAGCGCTCGCCCGCCTGTACAAGGAGAAATACAAGGACCACCAGCACGCTGCCGAGTTTTACGCCAAGGCAGCGGCCTTGCCGGATGCACCGACGTTCGACCGGCGTTTCTCAGCCTACGAGCTGTCCTACTGCGAAGGGCGCGAGCCCGAGGCATATCAACTCTTGCGCAGCCTTTATGATGAAGGGCCGCAGGAACGGCTGCCGACTTTGATTTCGCGGCTGAAATTTCTCGAAGACAAACTCACGATCCCGCAGGATCAGCGGATTCCGGATCAAAGCCCGATCGGCAGGTAGTTAAAAGGTCGAGCTTCCTGGCGGCATGGCTCCTTCGGCACGATATGAGACTAAAGTCTGATATCGGAGCGTTAAATCTTACGAGCGTGTCCGCGATTTCGTTGTAAAGTTGTGGCTTTTTAACGACTGAATAAAGCGTCTATGCGGTTTGCAATCTTCAGCGATGTTCACGCTAATCTCGAGGCGTTGGAGGCGGTGCTGGCTGATGCACGCGCGCGCAAATGCACGCGTTTTGTATGCCTGGGTGATGTGGTCGGCTATAACGCCAATCCGAGAGAATGCGTGGAACGCGTTCGGGAACTGGATTGCCCGGTCGTCAAAGGCAATCATGATGAGGCGGCGTCGCGCCTCACGCCGCCTGGCGACTTTAATGAAATCGCGGAACGCGCCATCGCATGGACCCGTGAGCGTTTAACGGATGATCACAAGGAATGGTTGCGCGGATTGCCGCTGCAGACGCGTGTACACGATTTCACCATCGTGCATGCCACGCTCGATACGCCGGAGCAATGGGGATATGTTTTTAACAACCTCGATGCGGCGGCGAGCTTCACTTATCAACGCACCAATGTTTGTTTTTTTGGGCACACACATGTGCCCATGGTGTTTGTTCGGGACGAAAGCGTCATGCGGGAAAGGGTCGAGCACGTTCGCATTGAGCCTGCCAAAAAGTATTTCATTAACATGGGCAGTGTGGGCCAACCGCGTGATGGAAACTGGCGCGCAGCGTACTGCATTTACGATACGGAGAATAACCTGGTCCAACAGTTTCGTGTAAAATATGATCTGGCGGCCGTGCAAAAGAAGATTGCCGAAGCAGGTCTGCCGCGGCTCCTGGCGGAGCGACTGGCGATTGGAAGATAGGATCAGCTTGGGAAGCCACACTTGGCTAGCCAACGCGTTGAGGAGTCGCCGCGGCGACCGTTCCACCTTCTTGCTTCCCACGGTGGATCGGCTTCTCTGAAGACGATGCCAGAAAAGTCGCCGAAGGCGCAGTAATTTTCACGTCCACCTTGAGCCCCAAATCCATCCTGATCATCAAGCCGGGCTCCCTCGGCGACATCATTCATACGCTGCCCGCAATTGCGGCGCTTCGTGAGGCACATCCACACACGGAGATTACATGGGTCATCAACCCGGAACTCGCTCCCCTGCTCCGAGGAAACCCTGATGTAAATCATGTTTACTTTGTGCCGCGCGGTGAGTTTCGAGGTCTCGGCGCACCGAAGAGTTTATTGACATGGCTAAAGAAGACACAGGCGATCCGACCTGATCTTGCGCTCGATTTCCAAGGAGCGATGGGTAGCGCTCTCACCGCAAAAATCAGCGGCGCCAAAGAAGTCTGCGGGATGAACAGTGCAGTCGTTGGAGCAAGCTGGTTATATGACCGCGTAGCGCGGGTCGATCGCCACGGTCATCCTGTTGAGCGCTATCTAAAGCTGGCGGAATGCGCCGGTGCCAGGATTGGCGAATCGCTTCGATGCTCGGTTCCAAGTGGCGATCCACTTCCGCGCTTCGATGCGCACCCGCCGTTCGTTCTTCTTCACCCTTTCGCCCGCGGGCAGGACAAATCGCTTTCAAACGCTGTAATCGATGAATTTTGCCGCTCGCTCACTCCAACTCGCGTGGTGGTTGTTGGACAATCGCACCGTAGAATTAATACACCTGAGAATTGCGTCGACCTGACCAGGCAAACTTCACTGCTTCAATTAATCTGGCTTACTCGGGTCGCGCGATTTGTCGTGAGCGTGGAGAGCGGCCCAATGCACATTGCCGCCGCTTTGACGGGCAACTTGTTGTCAATCCATACCTGGACGGATCCGCACCGCATCGGTCCTTACAATCCCGACGCTTGGGTTTGGAAACACGGTCAACTTGCCCGTGTTGGGGAACTTGAGACGGTTAGAATTCGAAAATACGGCCGTCGTTTCAGACGCAAGGATGTCGCATCCATGGTCGAACTGATTCGTCCACTTGTTCCCATCGATCCGATGGTTGCTTAGCTAATTTCTGCATGATCCTTAGACAAAGCGGAGAAGTCGCTACAAAACCCTGATCGTGCTCTCTCTACGCTTTTAACGCGATCGTTGCTTCAGAACAAATTCGGCCAGCGCCAAGTCTGGCGGATAAGTGATTTTAAAATTCAGATCCTTGCTTGGAACTAGAATAATCTTGCGACCGAGCCGCTCGACTGCTGAAACCTCGTCCGTGACTGACGCGTTCTCTGCATAAACAGCTCGATAAGCATCTTCTATCAACCGTCGCTCGAAAACTTGCGGCGTTTGCATAGCATAGAGCTGATGTCGATCTGCTGAGCCGGTAACGAAAAATGCGGGGTCAGCATATTTGAGCGTATCACTGATTGGCTCAGCCAGACTGGCAGCGGCATGTATGCGGCATTGCTCGAAGACCGATTCGATTTGTTCCGCAGTGATCAACGGCCGCGCTGCATCATGGATAGCAACGTATGTTGCCCCTGGCTTGAGATGATCCAGGCCGGCGCGGACAGAATCCTGACGATGTTTGCCACCGGGAATGATCGACCGAACTTTTTTGAAGTTTTCATCGTGAACGAGTGCTTTGATTTCAGCGTGTCGATCTTCACGTGCAACCACGATGATTTCATCGACACAGCCGGAACGCTCAAATGCGCGGATGGTATGGGCGATGACCGGTCTATCGGCGATCGTCGCAAACAATTTGTCGAAACCCATGCGTCGACTGTCACCGGCGGCGACGAGGATGGCGGTCAGCATGACTGGCCCGTTGAAGCGTTGAAGGGTTGACCGGTTGAAGCGAAGAACGCCGCTTTAACGCTTAAACGCTTCATCGCCTTAACGCGTCACGACAACTGTCGTGACACTTCCGCGCTCAGCGCTTTGCCGTCAACACGACCGGCCACTTTCGTCTGCAACGCTTTCATCACCGCGCCCATTTGCGTTCGCGAGGTTGCGCCTGCTTCGGCAATTGTTTCGCGCACAACCTTCGAAATTTCATCAGCGCTCATCGGCTGCGGCAAATATCCGTTCAAGATCGAGAGTTCTTTTTTCTCCTTTGCCACCAGTTCAGCGCGGCCGCCTTTTTCGAAGCTTTCTATCGAGTCTTGGCGTTGCTTTACCTGTTTGCGGATGACCTGCGTGGCCTCGGCGTCGCTCAACTCTGCTTCCGTGTCTGACTTCGCGATAGCGGCGTACTTCAATGCAGACTTAAGCATTCGCAAAACACCAAGCTTTGTCGTGTTCTTAGCGCGCATCGCGTCTTTCAGGTCTGAATCCACGCGTTGTTGCAGTGTCATGCGGGAAAACTACGTAGCCAGAGTCAATTGTCGATTTGTAGCCACGGCGCTGTATTGCCGTGCTTGAATACGGCTCCGAAACGCGTCGACGCGGCGAGGCGGCTATAGCGCCTCGGCGCATTTCCGCACCGAGTCTACATCAGCAACCGACACCACGTCGGCGCCTTTGAGAGTGCGTCGCAATAAGCCTGCCAACACTCCGCCCGGCCCCAATTCAATGAAGAAATCGCACCCAAGCGCGGCAAGCCGCTCCATGCAATCAAGCCAGCGAACTGTGCCGGTAACCTGGTCCTGGAGCGCGCGACGAATCTCAATCGGGGTTCTCACTTCCTCGCCTGTCACATTGCTGATCACAGGAAAAGACGGTGGCTGCATCGGAACATGTTGGAGCACTGGGCCGAGTTTCTCATACGCGCTTTCCATCAGGCGGGAGTGATATGCGCCGGCGACATTCAACATCGTTGCGCGACGAACCCCGTATTCCTTCGCAACGCCGACAGCCGCTTCCACTTTGGCCAGCTCACCTGAAATCACGATTTGTCCCGGCGCGTTGATGTTCGCGATATCGACGTCTTCGTCCGCGGCCAGTTGCCTGACGATATTTTCTTCCGCGCCAATCAATGCGGCCATTCCACCGGATGTTTTCTCACATGCCTCATCCATCAATTCGCCCCGCCGCTGCACGAGTTTCAGCCCCTTTTCAAAATCGAATGTGCCTGCGGCGGCGTGCGCCGTCATTTCGCCTAACGACAGGCCGGCGGCGCCACCGATGCGAAAATTGCCCGCAAGCTCACGCAGGACCGACAAACATGCGAGCCCGTGAACGAAAAGCGCAGGCTGACAATTCGACGTCTTAGTCAGATCCTCAATCGGTCCGTTCCATGCAATCTCGCTCAACTTCCGCTCAAGAACGTCGTCCGCTTGCTGAAACAGATCGGCTGCGGTAGGAAACTGTTCCGCCAAATCGCGTCCCATCCCGACGGCTTGTGCGCCCTGGCCAGCGAAAAGTAGCCCGATTTTTTTTGGCATACGCTCTGTAGTTAACGCGCTTCGATTCGCGACGCGAGTGAGATTCTGTTTCTGGAGAGCACAGGCTGCCAGCCGGTCGCATCCGGGAGCTTGCCGGACGCAATTTCTCCACGCACGCGCGTTCGTTTCATGTTCGCGGCAGGCTGCCGCGAACTACAGGCTGGCAGCCTGTGCTCTCCAGACAAAAATGCGTGCGCCGAAACTGCTTGCACGCGCTGGCCCACTCGCCAGCGTAAATGTTATCGGTTTTATTTTGTAGCGTTGTAACTTTGTAACTTCTTTTATGGCCTTCACGACACGTGAGATTGAATCGCCTGATCCCGTGACCCGAGTAGTCGCGGCGGACGCAGAGGTGCATCGTGCCGATGACGACATTGGCGAGAAGATGGTCCTCAATATGGGGCCATCGCACCCGGCAACTCATGGCGTTTTGCGACTCGTGCTCGAGCTCGACGGCGAGATCATTACCAAAGCGACTCCGGATATCGGCTTCTTGCATCGCGGCGATGAAAAGATCGCTGAGAACATGCAATACAATCAGTTCGTGCCTTACACCGATCGCCTGGATTATCTCGCGCCGCTCTCGAACAACGTTGCTTACGCGCTTGCAGTTGAAAAATTAATGGACTGGGAAATCCCGCCGCGCGGGAAAGCAATTCGCGTCATTTGTTGCGAAACTTCGCGGATCTCGTCGCATTTGCTCGGCTTGGGAGCGATGGCGCTCGATCTGGGCGCGATGACGGTCTTTTTGTACACATTCACCGAGCGCGAAAAACTTTATAATCTTTTTGAGCTGTTAACCGGGGCCCGCTTCACGACGTCCTACACGCGCGTGGGCGGACAGATCCGGGACCTTCCGGAAACCTTCAGCCCGCAGCTCAAGAAATTCCTCGACGAATTCATTCCGAGCCTGGACGAGTGCGATAAACTGCTCACGCGTAATCGAATCTTTGTCGATCGAACGAAAGACATTGGCGTGATCTCGAAGGAACGCGCCATTGCTTATGCCATTTCCGGCCCAAATTTGCGCGGCAGCGGGATCGAGCACGATCTGCGCCGCAAACACCCTTATCTCGACTACGAGCAATATGATTTCGACGTGGTGATCGGTAGCGCTGGTGATTGTTACGATCGCTACCTGGTACGAATTGAGGAAATGCGCCAGAGCGTCCGGATCCTGCGTCAGGCGATCGATAAATTGCCAGGCGGCCCCATCAACGTCGCCGATTGGAAAAACATGGTGCCGCCCAAATCGCGCGTCATGACCAAGATGGAAGAATTGATCCATCATTTTATCGTCGTGACCGAGGGACTCGATGCGCCGGCGGGCGAGGTCTATTTCGCGGCGGAAAACCCAAAAGGCGAGCTAGGCTTTTACATTAACAGCAGAGGCGGGGGCGTACCGTATCGCCTGAAGATTCGAGCGCCGTCATTTGTGAACTTAAGTATCCTGCCTGAGCTTCTGCCAGGTTGCATGGTGAGCGACGTACCGGCGGTGCTGGGGAGTCTGGACTTCGTCATGGGGGAATGCGACAGATGAATATGCTGCGATCCATATCTCGATTCTTGCTCGTACTCGTGCTGGCGCTCGGCGTTTCGTGCACTCCTGGCAAACGCATCACGAAAGCCAATGTGGAAGAGGTAGAACAGGGAATGTCGAAGAAACAGGTGGAATCAATACTGGGACACCCGACCTCCATTAGCAATGAAGATCTCGTTATCATGAAAAAAACGACCTACGTTTACCGGCAGGGCAAAGATTCGGTGACGATTGTTTTCCAAGACGACAAGGTGCAGTCGAAGGAAAGCACATTGTCTAATTAGATCGCGCGCTATCGTGGTCTCGACGAACACGCGTGTTCCCGCCGAGTTGGAGCGGAAAATGGACGCGGCAATCGCGCGCTACCCGCATGAGCACCGGCGCAGCGCGGCGATGCCGCTGCTTCACTTATGGCAGGAACACTTCTGTTTCATCAACGATGACGCGGTAACATGGATCGCAGCGAAGCTCGGCCTCCAGCCGATCAACATTCTCGAACTGGTCACCTTTTACCCGATGTTTCGCCAGAAACCTGCCGGCAAGACGCACATCCGCGTCTGTCGCACGCTCAGCTGTGCAATGGCAGGCGGCTTTCAGTTAATGGAAAATCTATGCGCAGCGACCGGAATTAATCGTGAAGGACACGGAGAGGGAATGCACGATCCGATTGCGGTTAGTCCCGATGGAAATTACAGCGTCGAGTTCGTTGAATGCCTTGCAAGCTGCGGCACGGCGCCGGCATGCATGGTCAACGAGAATCTGCACGAAAACGTGAACCCCGATTCCGTCACGGACCTTCTCCGAAATCAAACCGACAAGATCGGACATCGAACAACTCCGCACCCCTTGGAACACCGATTGATTTTCAAGAACCTCGGACGCGAGGATTGGACCACAGACATCGATTGTTATCTGCGCGCGAGCGGTTACGAACAATTGAAGCAAGCGCTGACCATGTCTCGTACGGAGATTGTCAACAAAGTCAAAAACTCGGGGTTGCGTGGCCGCGGCGGCGCCGGTTTCTCGTGCGGGCTAAAATGGAGCTTCATCAAACCTGACGAAAAACGACCGGTGTACCTGATCTGCAACGCCGATGAATCCGAACCAGGCACGTTCAAGGACCGCTACATCATCCACGAGGATCCACATCAGCTGTTGGAGGGAATTCTGATCTCCTGTTTCGCGTTGAACGCGCGTACGGCCTACATCTATATCAGAGGTGAATTCCCGGAAGGCGCGAAAATCCTCGAACGCGCCATCGAAGAAGCGCGCGAGCACAATTTCCTTGGAAAAAACATTCTTGGCTCCGGATTTGACGCCGAGGTTTATGTTCATCGTGGGGCAGGCGCTTACATCTGCGGCGAAGAAACTGGCTTGATCGAATCGCTGGAAGGCAAACGCGGCTATCCACGGATCAAGCCGCCCTATTTCCCCGCCGTGCTGGGTCTCTACATGTGTCCAACGATCGTCAATAACGTGGAAACGCTTTGTCACGTGAAACACATCATAGCGATGGGCGGCGCGGAATATGCCCGGCTGGGCCGCCCCAACAACACCGGCACAAGAATCGTGTGCGTAAGCGGAGATGTACAGCGGCCCGGCTATTTCGAAATTGAAGTCGGCGCCGTGACCATGGGCCAGCTGATTTATGAAATGGCTGGCGGATTGAGGGCGGGTCGAAGACTCAAGGCTATCATTCCAGGCGGAAGCTCTGCGAAGGTTCTGCGGGCCGATGAGCGATTCAAGCTGAAACAGCGTCAGCCCGACGGATCAACGATCGAACAGGAGATGTCCATCGATGAGATCCCGATGGATTTCGATTCGCTCGCCGCCGCGGGTTCGATGGCCGGCTCTGGGGGTGTCATCGTGCTCGACGATTCCCGCGACGTGGTTTGGGTGCTCAATAATATCAACGAGTTCTATGCGCATGAGAGCTGCGGTCAGTGCACACCTTGCCGGGAAGGTTCTCTTTGGATGAAGAAAATCACCGATCGTATGCTTCGTGGTGGCGGTGTCACGGAAGATCCACACACACTAAAGACTATTGGCGATAATATCGCCGGGCGGACAATCTGCGCGTTTGGCGAGGCGTGCGCCTGGCCGACGCAGAGCTTTGTCCAGAAATTTCCCGAGGAATTCGCCGCTCGCGCTCAAAAACCGATGCCTCCGCCGCTACCGCCGGAATACATGCCCGAGGAGCTGATTGAAGAGGAAACGATCCCTACGGTTCCGATGGCGCATGATCCCGGATGGGAGAAAGCCGGAGCGAAAGGGACTATTTAGAATCTCTTGCTCCTACTCATGCTCATGCTCATGCTCTTTTGAAAAGTGAAAGCGTATTTTGATCACGAAAAGCTTAACGTTTATCAAGTTTCACTCGCGTTTAACGAGTGGATTGGCGAACTCCTTCCGTCAATCGAAGCAAAGGCTGCTGCAAAGGATCAACTCGATCGAGCCGCAACCAGCATTCCGCTGAACATAGCGGAAGGAAATGGAAAGTTTTCAAAGCGAGATCGCGCCAGATACTTCGATATCGCCCGTGGCTCTGCCCTTGAAGCAGCGGCGAGTCTTGATGTTCTGGTCTCGCGCAAGCTAATGGCCGCGCAAGTCATTTCAGCAAAACAGCAACTCGTTCAAATCGTGAATATGCTCATGGGGCTATTGAAGGGGTTGGGTTATAACTTCGAAACTCAAACTGCGCTCGTGCGTGAAGAAGGTGATTATTCATTCAGCTTTGAGCAAGAGCAGGAGCAAGAGAAAGAGTAAGAATGAGTAGCACCGCGGAATCGGTTCCAATGCTAAACGTCCAGATCGACGGCGTGTGGCATCAGTTCCCCAAGGGCACCCGCGTGATCGAAGCGTGCGAACAGGGGGGAAGTTACGTGCCGCGCTATTGCTATCACAAAAAGCTCAGCTCACCGGGCAATTGCCGGATGTGTCTGATCGAGATGGGATTTCCAAGACTCGGGCCGGATCGCAAACCAGAGCTTGGCTCGGACAACAAACCAATCATCAACTGGATGCCCCGTCCTCAAATTTCCTGCGCACAGGATATCGCTGAAGGAATGGGCGTGAGGACTAATTCTCCTCTGGTGAAAGAATGCCAGCGCGGCGTGATGGAATTCCTCCTCATCAATCATCCCCTTGATTGCCCGATCTGCGATCAGGCCGGCGAATGTCGCTTACAGGAGTTCAGCGTCGATTTTGGAATGAGCAAATCGCGCTTTCTCGAACACAAAGTCAAGAAACCGAAAAACGTCGTGCTCGGGCCGCGTGTTACGCTCGATGATGAACGCTGCATTCTTTGCTCGCGCTGCATTCGCTTTTGCCAGGAGGTCGCCCACGACGATGTGCTTGGATTTGTCGATCGCGGCAGTTACACCGTGCTGACCGCTCATCCCGGAAAGGACCTGGAAAATAATTATTCGCTTAACACGGTCGATATTTGCCCGGTCGGCGCGCTCACTTCCACTGATTTTCGCTTTAAGATGCGCGTCTGGTTCCTGAAGGAAACCAAAAGCATCTGCACCAGTTGCGCGACAGGCTGCAACACGATCGTCGGCACGCGAGAGGATGTGATCTATCGGCAGACCCCCCGTGAGAACGACCATGTCAACTCATGCTGGATGTGTGATTACGGACGACTCAATTTTAAATATCTCGAAGCCGAGAACCGTTTGCTTGACCCACAGATCTTTCTTGAGGGAAAACTCGCCTATACCGATTGGGCTACCGCAATTTCACAGGCGGCCCTTCAGCTAAAACAGTTCCCCGGCCCGGAAATCGCCATCATTGCTTCCGCGCGCATGACGAACGAGGAGCTTTGGCTCACGGCGCAACTGGCAAAGTCGTTAGGCACGGAATGGATCGACATCGTCCCCCGCCGCGAACCAGGTGACAACATCCTGCTCAGCGAAGATCGCAACCCCAATACAAACGGCGCACGACTCATCCTTGGATCGGAATCTGAACCAGGCGCAAACCTGCTTGCGATTTCGGAAGCTGTGAAATCAGGAAAAATCAAGGCGCTGCTGATTTTGAAGGAAAACACGATGCATTTGGGCGTACCGGTTGAGCAACTGGCGAAACTCCCTGTGTTGATCATGATGAATATCTTATCGAACGAAGCCACTGAAAAGGCGACGATCGTTCTGCCCGCATGCGGATTCGCCGAAAAGCGCGGCTCAATGGTCAATGGCAAAGGACGATTGCAACGATTGAATCGCGCCGTGCGCCCACCGGGTAACGTGCGCGATGATTGGGAAATTTTGCGGGATTTGCTCCAGGCAGTCGGCGGTGGCGATTCCATTCTCACCATTGATGACGTTTTTCGCCGAATCAGCGAGACAGTGCCGCAATTTGCCGGATTAAGTTTGAACAAGATCGGCGACCTCGGCGTGCACATTTTGCAAATGGAAGAATTACCGCCAGTGCGCCCAAGGGACGACGAAGCAATCGAGCAAGCGGTCGCGATGCAGGCCCGCCGCCGCGCTGTCGGGCGACAGGTCGATGAAGTCCGTAAAGCTGCCGCTGCGGGAACCCACTAGGCTGCAAGATCACGATGGATTCCTTTTTTGTAATCACGTCGCTGGTCAAGATCGTCGGGATTCTTTTTCTGGTAATCCTTCCGATGGTTTCCTACGCCGTGTACGCCGAACGCAAGGTTAGCGCGGCAATTCAGGACCGGCTTGGACCGAATCGTGTCGGACCGGCCGGCCTTCTTCAGCCGATTGCCGACATGTTCAAATTGTTGCTGAAAGAAGATTTCACGCCGCGCGCCGCGAACACATTTTATTACTGGCTCGCTCCTTGCCTGGCCGTGATGCCGGCCATCATTACCATCGCCGTTGTGCCTTTTGGCAGCACGCTGTTCGGAGTCCCGATGATCATCGCAGATGTGAACGTCGGCATTTTGTTTGTGTTCGCTATCGCTTCGCTTGGGGTTTACGGAATAGTCATCGGCGGCTGGGCGTCGAGTTCCAAGTATCCATTTCTCGGCGGTATCCGTTCGAGTGCGCAGATGCTCTCTTACGAGCTTTCGCTCGGTCTTGCAGTCATTCCCGTTTTTCTGCTCGTTGGCAGTCTGCGTCTGACCAGTGTGGTGCAATACCAGATCGACCACGGCTGGTTCATCGCGCCGTTTATCGGCGACTGGACCAACCCATGGAAATGGTTGCTCACCATTCCCATGATCATTTCATTCCTCGTTTTCACAATCGCCATTTTTGCCGAGACAAACCGACTGCCATTTGATCTTCCCGAGGCCGAGCAGGAACTCGCAGGCGGTTACAACACCGAATACAGCTCGATGAAGTTTTCACTCTTCTTCCTTGGCGAATACGCAGCAATGATCACCGGATCGGCGGTGATCGTGACATTGTTTCTTGGCGGCTGGCATTTCCCGGGAATTCCCGATGGCTCTCACGGATGGATTTTCGGTCTGATAAACATCGCGGTGTTCTTCACAAAGGTCGCCATCGTCATTTTTGTTTTCATGTGGGTGCGATGGACCTTGCCCCGATTTCGT
>Ga0184605_10000197_pt1 | contig 17426 bp, 17 predicted proteins | sample PLM0_30_coex_FD_132995 | JGI IMG/M metagenome (GOLD analysis project Ga0184605, IMG submission 132995) | Groundwater sediment microbial communities from an aquifer in East River, Colorado, USA - PLM0_30_coex | ecosystem: Environmental > Terrestrial > Soil > Riparian zone | place: USA: East... | reverse complement strand
TCAACGTCATCGTGCGCGGCATCGGACCGTCCCTCGCCTCGAGGCTTCCGCGCGCGTTGCCAGATACTTCCTTGGAGTTGCACAATGCCAATGGCGCTTTGATGCAATCGAACACCGGCTGGATGAACAGCCCCGATTCTCCTCAGATCAGCTCGAGCGGTTTGGCGCCAACCAACGCGGCCGAGTCAGCAATTATTGCCGGATTAGCTCCTGGCAATTATACGGCCATCCTTCGAAGTCCGAGCAACTCCACCGGCATTGGACTTATCGAAGTTTACGATCGCGATTGAGCTGCCTGCCTGCTTGGATCGACAACTTAAGGAATTTCGTTTTCCTTGCGCTGCTTCGACGCGGTTTTGGCAACGGAGTGGCTCGTGTCGAGCGTACGTTTCATCCAATTGCGCTTGCTCACTTTGGGCAGCTGGCTTGTTTGCGTCCTCGAATCCGTTGCTTCAGGAACGTCTTTCTTGTGCAAGATAAAAACAAAGCCAATACCTGCCATGACGAATAAGGCCACAATCGGACGCATACCAATGAAATGCAGCATCTCCCGAGCCATTTTCTTGTCGTCTTCCGTTGCCCATTGCTGAGCGCTCCGGCCGGTGTTACGTAGCCGTATGCGATCGGCATTCCCGCTTTTGCTTGGGTCGGCACTTTGTTTGTCGATCTTCGGCCTTGCCCCGCAGGGCAAAACCCAGACTTATGAGGGAAAGCAGCTCGTCCAGGCCGTACTGGTTGCCGACACGAAAGCAATTGTTCCCGGAAAATCGTTTACGGTCGGGTTGCTGCTTCGAATGGCGCCTGGCTGGCATACTTACTGGAAATTTTCCGGCGATGCTGGTTTACCAAGCGAGATCAAGTGGAATTTGCCGGATGGTTGGAAAGTCGGAGACATTCAGTGGCCGATTCCGCTGAAAACGACCGACCCGGGCGATATTCAAACCTACGGTTATCAAGATGAGGTCCTGCTCATGCAGGAAATCATTCCGCCTGCGAAAATTGACAGTCCGTCGGTGAAGCTTTCCGCCGAGGCAAACTGGCTGGTTTGTGAAAAAATCTGCATCCCGGGAAGCGCCAGCTTGCAACTCGAGCTGCCAATATCGACAACGAGCGCTCCAGCAAACACGGAAATGTTCGCGCGCTTCCGTCGTTTGCTGCCGCAAAACTGGCCCGGCGCAGGTGTCGCCAAAGCAAACTGGTCCCGCGTCGGATCCGATCTTCGTCTTAGCCTAACGAGTGCCACCCTGGCGAATTACCCGACCGCAGATTTTTTCCCTTTGCCGCCAACCAACGTCGTGGTTGGCCATCCGAAGATCGAGTCGCGGCAGGGGGATGAAATTGCATTCCGAATTCCGATAGAGTCGGCGGACAAAAATTTATTGTCGCTCCAGGCTCTTGTCGTTTTTGGCCAACACACCAATGGCAATGACCGCGCGGCGTGGCAAATCGCGAGTTCCGCCGTCGTCTCGGCTGCCGGTTCGACTCCCGCACGCGGAGTCTTCACGTTCCTTTTCTTTGGTTTTCTCGGCGGCGTCATTTTGAATTTGATGCCGTGCGTCTTACCGGTGATCTCGCTCAAGATTTTCGGTTTCATCCAGCACGCCGGCCAAAGCCGGCAGAAGATTTTGCGCAGCGGCCTGGCCTTTGCCGCGGGAATCTTTGCCTGGTTTGTCGGTCTCGCGCTGCTCTTGATTGTTCTCAAAGCTGCCGGGCGCGAGGTTACCTGGGGCGGATTTCAATTCACGAATCCCTATTTCGTTCTTTTGCTGAGTGTGATCGTCCTTGTTTTCGCGCTGAATCTTTTCGGCGTGTTCGAAATTTCGCTGCCGCAAACCGCTGCGCGCGGATTGCTCAGTTGGACCGCAAGGGAAGGTGAAGCGGGCTCATTCTTTCAAGGCGTTTTCGCGACTATCCTCGCGACTCCGTGCACTGCGCCGTTTTTGGGGACAGCGCTCGGTTTCGCCTTCACCCAATCGCCCGCGATCATCTTGTCGATCTTTGTCGCGATCGCCGCCGGAATGAGCGCGCCGTATTTGCTGCTCTGTGCGCAACCGGGGTGGCTGCGATTTCTGCCGAAGCCGGGTCCGTGGATGCTGCACGTGAAACAGCTCATGGGCTTCCTGCTTCTCGCGACCTTGCTCTTTCTCCTCTATGTGCTGGGCGCACAACGCGGTCTCGACGGCATCATCTGGGCTTCGTGCTTTCTGCTCGTTGTCAGCGTGATCTGCTGGATGAAAGGCGCCTTCTTTTCGCCGGTTGCATCAATGACAACGCGCGTGATTGCCGCGTTGACGATGTCGATCTTGCTTGTCGTGAGCGGCGTTTATTTCATCGGCGAAAAATTTCGCGCGGCAAAAATCGCTGCGAACGGTTCGCAATTGCGTGGTGACTGGCAGGCGTTCACGCCGGAACGTTTGCAAACTGAGCTGACGCAGGGCCACACCGTCTTTGTCGATTTTACGGCGGCGTGGTGTCTCACTTGCAAATTTAACGAGGCCAGCGTGCTCGAAAGCTTTGCCGTGCGCGAAGCTTTTCAGCGCCACGGCATTGTTAAACTGAAAGCCGATTGGACGAACGGCGATCCGGTCATCACAAAATTATTGCAACAATTTGGCCGGCCGGGTGTCCCATTGTACGTGCTCTATCCGGGCAAATCCGGAGAACCGATTGTATTTCCGGAGTTGCTCACCAAGAGTATCATTCTCGACAAACTTGAAACCGTCTCGCGCACTATCGCTTCACAATAACCTATGAAAACAAAATCCATTATCGCCATTCTCACATCCCTCGCCGCCATCGCCGTTTTGGCCGTTGACGTGCCGCCCGTCGGCAGCAGCGCCCCGGACTTTTCGCTCACTGACGCGAAGGGCGGGACGCATTCGCTTTCGCAATACAAAGGCAAATACGTCGTGCTGGAGTGGTTCAATCCGGAATGCCCGTTTGTAAAAAAGCATTACGGCAGTGACAATATGCAGAAGCTGCAACAGGAATACACTGGCAAAGGCATCGTCTGGCTGACGATTGATTCCAATGCGCCCGGCACGGAGGGCAACATTACGCCGGACCAAGCACAGAAAATCATGGCTTCCTGGAAAACAAAGCAGACGGCCTTGCTTCTCGATCCAGAAAGCAAAGTGGCCAAGCTTTATGGAGCGAAGAACACGCCGAACATGGTCGTAATCAATCCCGAAGGTAAAATTGTTTACGAAGGCGCTATCGACAGCAAAGCGTCGCCTAATCCGGCCGACATCCCGAGCTCGACCAACTACGTCAAAGCCGCGCTCGACGAATCACTGGCCGGTAAAGCGGTTTCCAATCCAACGACCAAACCGTACGGCTGCTCGGTCAAATACAAATCTTCGTAGCGCGTCCCCGGTTTGTATTGGTCGTAGCGAGTGGCGCCGACGCCGCAGCTATGGTTTACCGCGGCTCGCGGAAAATCGCGCAGCCCACCGTAAGACCGGCATTGGCGTCATGCGGACGAGAAACATCCCGAGTTTCATTACGAAACCTGGAATGACCAGCGGTCGGTCGGCCTCGATCGTGGCCAGCGCGTCGCGCACGACTTGCTCGGACGAAACTTGAACAAATTCCGGGCCGCCCTCTGGCTGGCCGCCCGGACGTTTTGCCTTTTCCTGAAATTCGGTGCGCACCGGTCCCGGACAAAGCACGCACACGCTAACGCCCGTGCCGCGCACCTCGGCGCGGAGCGCTTCGGAAAAACTTGTAACGTACGCTTTCGTCGCCGCGTAAACGGCAAAACCGGGAATCGGCAGAAAACCGGCGGACGAGCTAACGTTTAAAATTGCGCCGCGCTTTTTAGCGATCATCTGCGGAAGCAAACGGCGGGTGAGCGAAGTCAGTGCCACCATATTCACAAGCATCATCTCCTCATTGCGCGCGGGATCGCTCGTCGCAAACGGGCCGAGATCGCCGAGCCCGGCGTTGTTGATCAAAAGATCGACATCGATCTTTTCGCGTTCAAGCCATGCGATTAGTTCTTCGACCTGCGAAAGGTTGGCGAGATCAATTTTGCGAATGTGAACCGTGAGACCAGGGTGATTTCCCGTTAGTTCATCGCGCAACTCGCTCAATCTTTCTTCGCGTCGCGCGACCAGAATGAGCGATTGCGCACGGCCAGCGAGTTGCCGCGCAAACTCACGGCCGATCCCAGCCGAAGCTCCCGTGATCAGCGCGTTACAGTTATCGATCTTCATCGCGCGCGCCTCAAAGACGTGGTGGAAGACAGTCGTTTCCCGGTTGTCGGACAGGCCGGAGGCCCGTCTTCCATGACAGGCGAGACGCCTGTCTTCCGCGCCCGTTTCAAAGATGTGAGTTCAGATTTTGTGAGCGCGCGCCAATGGCCGCGCGGCAAATCGCCGAGGCGAAGATTTCCAATCCGCGTTCGTACAAGATGTTTGACACGATATCCGACCGCTTCAAACATGCGACGAATTTGGCGATTGATGCCTTGTCTCAAGACCACGCGCAACCGCGTCGGCGCGATGGGATGCAATCGCGCAATTTGTGCCTTTCTACCGTCGAGAAAAATTCCGCGCAATAATTTCGGCGTGAGAGCTGCGTCCCACGGCCGATCCAGCGTGAGTTCGTACTCCTTGTCGATCTTGTAGCGGGGATGGGTGAGGCATTGCGCGAGTTCGCCGTCGTTGGTGAGAAGGAGCAGGCCTTCGCTTTGCGCATCGAGCCGGCCCACATTCAAAAGACGCGAAAATTTCGCAGGCAAAAGATCAAAGATAATGTCGCGCGCATGCGGATCACTTCTAGTCGAAACAAAACCGGCAGGCTTGTGCAAAATAATGTGCAACCCCGAAAGCTTTCGGGGGACGAGTTTGCCATCCACTTTCACGTGGTCGCGCTCCGTCGGTTGCGCGCTGAAATCTGTGCAGCGCTCTCCGTTGATTGTGACTCGACCCGCCGCGATCACCTGATCGCACTGCCGGCGCGAACCAAGCCCGGCCGCGGCGAGGAAGCGATTGAGACGCATGGCGTCATCGATGAAGCCAATATCCGGAACGAAGGCCGATGGAAAGCAGCGCAACGAAACGGATGACGGAGATGAGATTCATAATTTCCTTCTCAGTTGTATTTAGTTCGCGTCACCTTTTTCGGATGCGGCCTAACTATAATTAGACTGCGTTTTGCAGACTATACGACTCGAGCAAAGATCGATAATGCAAAAGGTGCGGGAATTGAACGCGCTCGTTGCAAAATCGGCTGATACGGATTCGGCAGACTCGGCGCAAGTTTCAAACGTAAACAGCTTTGCCCGAATCTTTCCGGGAGCGGAGTTCGGCGAGCATGTCTTTCTCGCTCGAGCCAGCTGCCCACGTCGGGCGGAGTTGAAAGTGCGGTTCGTCCTGGATCGATTTCCAATTACCGCCCCATTCCAGACCGAGATCAGTACCCATTGCGCCGATCGCTCTGTAATTCGGCGATTCGTCCAGATATTTGCTCCCTTCGAACACGCCGATGTCGAATGCGATGCCGAAATTGTGGTTCGAATATCCGCCGCGCGCGTTGGTGACGATCTTGCCGGGCTTGGTGCGGCCTTGCGCGTAAAGGTCGTTCTGCTCTTCATACGTGCGCAAACCGCTAATCACCTTGATCATGATTCCGGCAGCGGCCGCTTTGAGAACAAGCGCCCGGGCGTACGGTTGTACGTCAGGCAGGAGCGTCGCGATGACTTTCTCGCTCCGATCATCCACCTTTTCACTCAACGCTGGACTCGCGTTCTGGTTTGGACAGATCCGATTGTAAATCGCTATCCAAGTCTCCGGTCCGGCATTGCCGTCAACGTTGACGCCTAACTCATCTTGAATTGCACGGATGAGCTTGTCGAGATTCACGGATGCGTTCCGCTGTTATCGAAATCGCGCCCGTCACGCGTCTGGCTTGGTTTTGGGGAGGCCGATGACTTTGTTGCCCTCCTTCCACTGCGCGCGTTTCTTGAGAAGTTCGACCCGCTCAAAGCGTTTTAGGACATTGCGCTTGGCGGCGATGGTGCTGGCGCCTTTTAGACTGCGGTGTTGCGACATAAATTCGTTTTCGTGCGAAAATGAGCCGCCACATTAAGCCGCCACTTGGATTTTTCAAATGGAGATCGTTCGTCCGCATCCGCCGCCGCGTGCGCCGACCGTGCGACTCGGCATTTTGATGACGGCTCTCATCGTGCTTGTCGCCGGATTTGGCGCGAGCAGGACGAGCGCGTTCCAGTGGTTTTTGCTGAGGGCCTCGCTGCACAACCAATTCCCGCGAGTGCAATGGATCACGGCGCGCGAACTGGCAGATTGGCTGGAAGATCGACATCGTCCGCGGCCGGTGCTTCTCGACGTGCGGGCAGTCGAGGAATGGAACGTGAGCCATCTTCCGGGTGCGCGGCGGGTCGATCCGGGGGCTTCTGCGGAAATAGCTTTGCCCGAAGCGGCAAAAGATGTTCCGGTCGTTACCTATTGCGCGGTCGGTTATCGCTCCGCGGAATTTGCCACCCGCTTGCGCGCGGCCGGTTTCACTCATGTGCAAAATCTCGAGGGCTCCATTTTTCAATGGGCGAATGAACATCGCCCGCTCGTGCGCGATGGCACGCCTGCGTCGCGCGTGCATCCTTACAGCAAATCTTGGGGACGCCTCTTGGCGGACGACGCCCGGGCGCCGTTATAACTGATTGCTCAAGACAACGTACGGGCCGCAGGCCGTAACCTGATGATAAATGTGAAAGCGCTGGATCAACAAGTTTTCCCAGTGAGCGAGGCGCCCTTGCTCGACGATCAGATAAACAGCGTCGGGGTCGCCCCATTTTGTAAGAACGAGGTCCTCGCCCAGGACAAGGTCGGCAGTATTTGAGGAAGCGTGCATTTCATCGTCGCGCGGCTGATTCACGAGGTAAAACCGCCGATTCAAATAAAAAATAAGGCTGCTGCCTACGTCCAATGATCCCTCGTAAATGACTTCGTCCTTCTCGCCAAGCCTGGCGTTGAGAAACCGCGCAGCATCGGCCAGCGAAAAGCGCGGCGCCATCCGCGCGACACCGTCGATCATGCTCAATCCGGTCGGAATCATGGCCGCGGCGAGCGCAACGCAGGCGAGCTTTGGCCGGCGCGTCGAGATGAAGTAGATTGCGAGGAGGGAAAAAGTAATGAGAGCGACGCCAATGATCGCGAACATTGGGCGGACGACCAACCAGGCTGGACTGGGAATGTGTTGCAAGGCGCGCCAGGTCGTCCATCTTGTATCTGCATCGCCCGAACTCCCGTCAATTTGTCCGATCATCACCTTCGGCAACAGCAGCGCCAGGGAACCGATGGCGATTCCGACAAGGCTGAGCAAGCTCGCGCCGGCCAAGCGCAGTTGCCCCGGCATTCTTTGCCACGCCGCTGCCGCCCAGAGCGCAAATGCGCTCCACATACTCATCGAATAGTAATCCTGGCGCTGTCCGAGGAGAAGCAGCGGCAAAAAAAACACACCCATCCAGCAAAGGGGCAAAGCATCCGCAAATTCTATTTCGCGCGGCCGCATCACTTGCCGCCAGGCCAAGAGCACTCCGGGCAAGAGCGCGATCGACCATGGGAACCACCAGGCGAAATGCAGTGCGATAAATTGCAATCGAGGAACGCCATTATCGCTGCCGGGCACATCGGGAGCAGCGTGCAGGTGGCCCAGCCATTCTACACCCACCAGTTGGCGAAAGAATCCGGGGAAATGCCATTCCGCCCAAATGTACCACGGGGCCACCATCAACAAAAAGATCGACAAGTAGGACCAATGAAGGAGCAGGCGGAAGCGGAGACGCGCCTCGCGATACAACAACGCGAGCAGCAGAAAGACCGCCGCCGGACAGATCAAACCGTGCAAACCCTTGGTCAGGCAAGCGAGCGCCGCGCAAACCCAAAAACCGAGGAACCAGAAGCGGCGAAAATGCCGGCGCTGATAACCGCACACGCCGCAGAAAATCGCGCCGGCGACGAACGTGCTGAAGATGGGCTCGGGCATGATGATCCGTCCGAGCAAAAAGGCGCTGCACGAGCAGAGGTAAATCAGCCCGGCCAGGAAACCGCGCCAATAGTCCGCTAGCCGTTCTCCGATTAGAAACGTCACGGCGACGGTTGCGATCGTTCCCAGCGCAACAGGAAGGCGAGCGGCGGCCGCGCTGATGCCGAAGAACTTGAACGACGCGATAATCAGCCAATAAAGCAGGGGCGGTTTTTGCAGGCGCGGAAAACCATCGTTGGTCGGCGAGAGCCACTGATGTGTCTCGATCATTTCGCGGGCCGCTCCGGCGTACTGCCCTTCGGTGTGGCCATAGAGATCGCCCCAGCCGATCGTCGTCAGGTGCAATAACGCCGCCAACGCGATCAAAAGAAAAAAAAGAGCGTAGCGCGTCGGCGGCGGATTGATGGCGGGCGGCTCGAGAAGAGTTTCCTCAATGCTGAAAGTGCGAGCGCCGGCGACCATCGATTCGTTAGGCTGTCCGGCGGGCGCGCTGCACGATCGGCACGTCCAGGCGAGTCCTTGCTTGCGGTGTCCGATATTTTTCCCAATCCTCCGGCAAACGCAGCAGTTTTCCCGCTGGCATCTCGATGAGGGCCAGCGTCTGGCGGCATTCGGCGATCAACTCATCATCCTCGTGGCGAATTATGCGGAACGCGCACCAAAATCGCACGCGTTCCAGTTGGTCGAGCCAGCCTTCGACCACGAGTCGATCCCCGAGCTTGGCGGCGCGTCGATAGTCGATCTCCGTGCGCACGACCACGGGATATTTTTTGTCTTCGGTCATCTGGGCGAGGCGGAGGCCGAGTTCTTCAGCGAGCAGCGTCCGCGCGATCTCGATGAAGCGCAGATAGGCGATGTTGTGCACGACGCTTCCGCAATCGGTATCGAAGAACATCACTCGCACTTCGGTGCGAATGCGCGGTGCATCGGCGGAGAGCATGCGGAGCAATCATTCCGTAAGCCTCACCGAAATCAACGGCAATCATCGCGCGTCGGCTTTCGCAGGTCGGCAGGAGGAGATGTCGATCTTTGCAAGATCGACAAGAGGGCGTCGATAACTTCCTGGACGCTTACGGCTTTCATGCAGCGAAAATCGATCGGGCATTCACGCAAGAAGCATGGGCTGCACTCCACTTGATGACGCAAGATGGTGTGACCTGTGCCGAGCGGCCCGGTGAGTTGCGGCTCAGTAGAACCAAAGATGGCGATAACCGGCACCCCGAGCAGCGAAGAGAGATGCATCGTGCCGGTGTCATTTGTCAGCAGCAAACGGCATTCGCGTAGCTCGTCGATCAGTTGGTCGAGAGTGGTTTGGCCGATGCGATTCACGCAGCAGTCGCCCAACGCGTTGGAAATCAACTCGCCGATCGTTGCATCTTTCGACGTGCCGAAAAGAATCCACTGCACGGACGATTGCGCGGTGATCGCTGTTGCCACCTCGGCGAAGCGCTCCGGCAACCATCGTTTGGCCGCTCCGTATTCCGCGCCCGGACAGAGACCGATCTTAAGCCGCCCTTCCGTCGCGGCAGAAATCAAGGACGGGCGATTTTCAATCGCCCCGGCGGTTGAAAACAGCCGCTCCTTGTCTGCTACGCTTGCCCCGAGTTCGCGCGCCATTCGCAAATAACGATCTGCCTGATGTTCGATTGGCCCGGGAATTCCGCGATCGGGCACGATCTGGTTCAAGAGCCAACTGCGAAAATGCCCACCATAACCGACTCGTCGAGGAATTCCGCTCAGCCAAATTTCCAACGCCGTGCGCAATGAATTTGGAAAGAGAATGGCCACGTCAAACCCCGAGTGCTGCCGAACCGAGCGGACCGTTGCGAGAAGGGACTTGTTCGGTAGCGGCACAATTTCGTCCACTTCCGCAACCAACTTCCACATCGAGGCAATTTTCGCCGGCGCGGCGACTATGATGTGCGCATCTGGGCGCCCAGCCTTGATCGCCCGGACCGCCGGCACACTGATCGCGGCGTCGCCCAGCCAGTTCCCCGCGCGAATGAGGATGCGGAATGGTTGTAAATCTCGAGCCGAAATGTTGGAAGGCAGATAGACACCGCGTTTGTAGCGCGTGAGAAGGAAATTGGGCCACGGAGTTTTCCAGCGATTGTGCACCCAAAACCAATCTTCTGGCGCGCGACGAATTTGTTGCGCGACAATTTCCGTGGCTTTCGCGGTCAACGATTCTACTGATTGGTTAGCTGTCTGCAAAGGCTCCGTCACAACCATGCGCCAGCGCGCCGCGCTGCTTGTGTAGAGAGCCGCGCCAATCAGGGCCGCGCCCGTGCGTTTCGCCAAAAGAGCCGCCAGCGGAGAAGTTGATGCCAGCCGTCCGAAAAACGGAACCCACAAGCCATGATCACCGGCATGTTGATCGCTCAGGATACCGATGGCGCCGCCGCCGCGAAGCAGCTCGATGGCTTTTTGGAAACCTTCTTTGCGATCGAACATTTCAACGCCGGCGCGGCCGCGCAAACGGCGCACGTGTTCATCGATGAAACGATTGCCCAGCTTTTGATAAATCGTGCTGTCTCTGACGTAGCCAATGAGCCTCGGCAGAATCTGGGCAAACAATTCCCAGTTGCCGAGATGGCTCAAGATGAGCACGACGGGACGGCCGGCGCGCAATTGCCGATGTACCACATCGAAGTTTTCCGTCTCGACCCGCGCTTCCATCTTTTCCAGCGGCATGGCGCTGAGTTTGACGCTGCAAAGAAGGTTCGCGCCCAGGCGCTGAAAATGGCGGCGGATAAGACAACGCAATTCGCGCGCCGATTTTTCCCGTCCGAACGCGATCGAAATATTTCGCAGCGCCAGGCGCCGATATTTTCCGAGAATGATCCAGGCACAAAACCCCGAAACGTTTCCCAGCGCGAAAAGCGCGCGCAAAGGCAGCACTGCCAGAAGCGCGGTGCCTGCGCGATAGAGGAGATAAATTGAAAAATCGAGCATGCAGAATCGGGCGGGAGTATGGCGCGGCGGCGTGGCAGAGTAAATTTGCCTGCGCCGCGCTTCAATTAATATACTGTGCGAGTGTTGCAAACCGCTTCAAATCCCATGGGCAGCACGGAAGAGGACTTCGCCGCGAAGGAAGCGAATTTCGCTCGCCTCCAGTCTCAGGTGGATCAATTACAACGAGCATTGCGCGCGCGCACGACCGAGCTCGACCAAGCCGACCGGCACATCGCGCGACTCGAAGAGAGTCTGCTGAGATTAAAGCAGGCCAAGCGCGAACTGCAGGAACTAAAGCGGGAAAGGCGAGCATTGCGGAGCTCTCCGGAGCGCAGGATCGGTCAGGTCTTGCTCGCGCCTTATCGATTGCCGCAGCGTCTTTTTCGAGAAATCAGAAAGCGCTTCGGACTGCCGTATGGGCTGTCGTCTGAGCCTTCGAAGACTGAATATCAAGCGTGGTTGGAACGGCATCGGGTCTCACCAGCTCAAGCGTGCAGCATGCGGGAAGAGTCACGCATTTTTTCCTACCGGCCTCTCATCAGCATCGTCACGCCGGTTTTCAACACTCAGGGCGCCTGGCTTGAAGAGGCGATCGATTCCGTCCTCGCGCAAGCTTACGAAAATTGGGAACTGATCCTCGTTGATGATGCTTCCACAAATCCCGAGACGCTCGAGGTTTTGTCTCGGCAATCCTCACGCGATGCGCGCATCCGCCTGATTCGCCTTGAGCAAAACGGCGGCATTTCTGTAGCGTCGAATCGCAGCCTTGCCGAAGCCCAGGGCGAATGGATCGGCCTGCTCGACCATGACGACCTGCTTGAGCCGGATGCGCTTTTCCAAACGGCGAAATTGCTTCAGACGCTTTCCGATGTCGATCTTATCTACTCCGACGAAGACAAGCTTACGGACGAGGGTTTTGCGGCTCCCATGCTTAAACCCGATTGGTCGCCAGACTTCTTCATGGCCTGCAATTACCTCTGCCATTTTATCACCGTAAGGCGCGAGGTTGTCCTGCAGATCGGCGGGTTCTCTTCAAAATTCGATGGCTCGCAGGATTACGATCTCCTCCTCCGCGCCATCGAGTGGACCGATCGGATTCATCACATTCCGCGGGTGCTGTATCATTGGCGGCGAAGCGCAACCTCCAGCTCGAGTGGCCTTCGGCAAAAACCCGGGCAATTCGAAGCCGGACGGCGCGCGGTTGATGAGCACCTTCAGCGGAAAGGCATCAGGGGTCACGTCGCTATCGACTGGCGCACGCACGCTTATTGGGTGAAGCGCGAACTTACAGAGGTGAAGAGAATTTCCATCATCATTGCGGCGCACAATCGCATCGAGCTGCTCGCGCGCTGCATCGACAGCATCACGACCCGGACGGCCTATCCGAATTACGAAATTGTCGTTGTCGGCAACGGTAGCCGATCGGAGGAGGCGCGCGCTTACTTCAGCCGGTGCAGGCACCGGCTGCTGTATTATGAAGGACCGTTCAATTATTCGGCGATCAACAATTTCGCCGTCGAGCAAACAGAAGGTCCCTGGCTGCTCTTTTTGAATAACGACATCGAGGTGATCGACGGCGAATGGCTCAGCACAATGGCCGAACATGTCCAGCGTCCGGAAGTCGGAGCCGTCGGTGCGCGCTTGCTTTACCCGAACAATACGATCCAGCATGCCGGCGTGGTGCTGGGCGTCGGCGGAATCGCAACGCACGCATTTCGCGGATTTCCGGCCGAAGATCCCGGCGTCTGCCGGCAACTGCAGGTGACGCGCAACTACAGTTGCGTGACGGGCGCCTGTCTTCTCACGCGGCGCGATGTTTTTATGGAAGTCGGCGGCTTTGATGAAGAACGCCTGCCGGTGACCTTCGCCGATATCGATCTTTGCCTGAAAATGCGGCGTGCCGGTTACCTGATCGTTTACACGCCGTTCGCAAGATTGTATCACCATGAATCGGCCAGTCGCCGTCGGACCGTCGAGCCGCTGGAGAGCGATGTCATTCGCCAACGCTGGGCCGGCGTTTTGGAGCGCGATCCTTATTACAATCCAAATCTTTCTCGCGAACGCGCCGATTTCTCGTTAGGCATTTGAGCGGCTTTACAAGATCGAGATGAGCAAGCGCGAAAAAAATTTGTGGACTGGTCTGAGCGGGGCCGCGCGAAAGGCGCTCGCTGCTCGCGATTACAAGGCAGGTTCCTTGGCGCGGCGACTCGCCCGCTCCGGAGTTGACGCCGGCGAATTGGCGGCTGCCGATCGACGCAAGCCCGAGATAAAGAGCGTCTGGATTCCAGGCGTGGAAATTTTTGCCCGCGCGCTTTATCCGCAGCGTCACCGCGGAGTCTTCGGCGAGTTTGTCCGCCGCGATGAGGGCATCCTCGCGAAAATCGAATTTTGGCCAATGCAATGGTCGGCCGCGCGCATGTTCGCACGGAGCGCAAAAGGATTTCACGTGCATCCGCCGAGCATTCCTTCCGAGACGAGCGCTGAGAAATGGCAGCGACGCCTGTTCATTGCGGAACCGCAAAATTATTCTTTGCGTCGTTACGATGACGAGCAGTGGGACGTGATGTTTTTTGTGCAAGGGCGCGCCGAAATGATTCTGCGCGACGTTCGCGCCGGTTTGTCATCGCGCACCATGCGTTTCTTTGTCGATGGTGACAATCATCGCAGCGCTAACAACGTTGGCATCGTGGTTCCACCCGGCGTCGCGCACGCCATTCGCGTGGAAGGTTCGGAAGATGTGATCATGGTTTACGGGACGAGCACGACTTTCCATCCGGAATTCGAGGGTCGGATCGCGAGTGAAATCGAGACAGCGCAGTTGCCGGAAGCGTGGGAAAAATTTGTGATTAGTGAAAAGTAGTTTCTCGCTTCTCACTAATCACTTTTCTCAATGAAGCGATGCTTCGATCCGGCCACGCCGGAACTGATGGATCGACCACAGCCGATCTCTGCCGAACTGGAGCGCGACCTGCAAAATCTTCGGCAACTCAATCGTTACTTCGGCAGCCATCGCCTTGTTTTGCATTTTTTGCGTCGCTGGATTAAACCGGGTGATCACGCGCGCATTGTCGATCTTGCGACCGGCTCGGGCGACATTCCGCGATTGATTGTTGATTACGCGCAAGAGATCGCTGCAAAGGTCGAGGTTGACGCGTTAGATCGGCAATCAGCCACGCTGGAGATCGCGAGAAAATTAAGCGGCAACTATCCGGAAATCTCATATATCGATGCAAACATCTTGGAATGGCAGCCTGCGGAGCCTTACGACATCGCGCTTTGTTCACTCGCGCTTCATCATTTCAGTGATGAAGACGCCGTGCGCCTCTTGCGACGTTGTTGCGAACTCTCGCAGAAATTTGTTCTTGTGTCCGATCTGCGACGCGGACTTCTCGCCACGATTGGCGTTTATCTTCTGACCGCACTCATTTTCCGTGAACCGATGACGCGCCATGACGGGCGCGTCTCCGCCGCGCGCGCATTTTCCTTTGCGGAATTGGACGACTTGGTGGGCCGTGCGAGTTGGCAAAATTTTCAGCACAAAAAGTTTCACTTCGCGCGACAGGCGATTTGGCTCGAAGAGATCGACGATTAACTTCGCGATTTCTGGAATGAAGATTTTGACTACGGTCGCGGGCGTGAACGCTTCATCGCACAAGCGCGCGGGAAAACGGCGTGTGCTTGTGCCGACGATGGGAGCATTGCACAAAGCTCACCGTGAGTTGATTCGGGTCGCACGTGGGCGTGCCGGTCGCGACGGCGAAGTGGCGGTGAGCATTTTTGTGAATCCGCTGCAATTTGAACCGGGAAGCGATTACGAACGATATCCGCGGCCGGAAAAAGAAGACGAAGATTTTTGCCGAGATGCCGACGTCGATCTTTTGTTCCGACCGGCGGCGGCGGAAATGTATGCGGAGAATCGTTCGGTATTTGTCGAGGAAACTTCGCTGTCGAACACGCTCGAGGGCAAATCGCGTCCGGGACATTTTCGCGGGGTCTGCACGGTCGTGGCGAAGCTGTTTTACATCCTCGAACCGAATGCGGCGGTGTTTGGCGAAAAAGATTTTCAGCAGCTCGTGATCATTCGCCGGATGGTGCGCGATCTCAATTTCAAGATCGACATTGTGGGTGTGCCGACGGTGCGCGAAGAGGACGGACTGGCGTGCAGTTCACGCAACCAATATTTGAGCGCCGAGGAGCGAAAACAGGCGACGGTTTTGCGGCGGGCGCTGCTGGCGGCGGCCGGGTGCGCGAAAGCGGGCGAGAAATCCGCGAAAGTGATTGTCGATCCTGCGCGCACGACAATCGGTGGAGCGCCGCTGGCGCGGATCGATTATGTCGATCTTGTCGATGCAGAGAATTTGCAGCCGATCGAGGTTGTTAGGCCAAATTCGTTGCTCGCGCTGGCGGTTTTCTTCGGGAAGACTCGTTTGATCGACAACATCCTGCTCGCATGAGGGAATACGATTTCGTTGTGATCGGTAGCGGCATTGCCGGCCTTAGTTTTGCGTTGAAGGTGGCGAAGCACGGCTCGGTGGCCGTGATTACAAAACGCAAAGGCGCCGACACGAACACGGCCTGGGCACAGGGCGGAATCGCATGCGTGACGAGCGACGAGGATTCATTCGGGTTGCATGTGCGGGACACGCTCGAAGCGGGCGCGGGATTGTGCGACGAAAAAGCTGTTCGCGCGATCGTGACGGAAGGACCGAGGCGAATTCACGAACTTGTCGATCTTGGTTTGCATTTTGATGAGCGGGAAATTTCCGGCCATCGCGAATTCGATCTTGGCCGCGAAGGTGGTCACTCGAAGCGGCGCGTGTTGCACGTGCAGGACGTTACGGGGAAAGAAATCGAAAATACTTTACTGCGTGAGCTTGGCCGGCAATCACATGTCCATCTTTTGGAAAATCACATGGCAGTGGATTTGATCACGGCGGGCAAACTTGGTTTCGCGACGGAAGATCGTTGCCTCGGCATTTACGTTCTCGATGAAAGAGCGGGCGAGGTTGAAACGATCCGCTCGGATCGGATCGTGCTTGCGACCGGTGGCTGTGGGAAAGTTTATCTTTACACGACCAATCCGGACATCGCGACGGGCGACGGCGTGGCGATGGCTTGGCGCACCGGCGCGGTGATTGCGAACATGGAATTCATCCAGTTTCATCCGACGTGTTTGTTTCACGCGAAAGCCAAATCGTTTTTGATTTCGGAAGCGGTGCGCGGCGAAGGCGGAATTTTGCGGAACAATCGCGGCGAAGATTTTATGAAGCGCTACGATGCGCGCGGATCACTTGCGCCGCGGGACATCGTCGCGCGCGCCATTGACGCCGAAATCAAGCGCTCTGGCGCAAAATGCGTTTTCCTGGATATCACGCACCGATCGCCGGAGTTCATTCAGGAACGTTTCCCGCACATTTACGAGACGTGTTTGCGGTTTGGGATCGACATGTCGAAGCAGCCGATTCCGGTGGTGCCGGCGGCGCATTATCAATGCGGCGGCATCAAAACAGACGTGGACGGCGCAACGAGTTTGGCTGGGCTTTACGCGGTCGGTGAAGTGGCGTGCACCGGATTGCATGGAGCGAATCGGCTGGCGAGCAACTCGCTGCTCGAGGGTGTGGTGGTCGCGCATCGCGCGGCGGAAGCATCCGTGCGCGTGCAGCCGCCATCGCATGCGGCCCGGAAAATTTCGTTGCCAGAGTGGGAATCGGGCAACGTGCAGGACGTGGATGAGCTGGTGGTGATTTATCACAACTGGGACGAAATCCGGCGGCTGATGTGGGACTACGTTGGCATCGTGCGAACGGACAAGCGGCTACAGCGCGCGAGTGCACGGTTGCGAAATCTTCAGCGCGAAATCCGCGAGTTTTATTGGAATTTCAAAGTGTCGGTCGATCTTTTGGAGCTGCGTAATCTGGCGACGGTGGCGGCGCTGATTGTCGATTCGGCGTTAAGCCGCAAAGAAAGCCGTGGTCTTCATTTCACGCTCGATTATCCCAAAACGGAAGATCGACAATTCAAACACGAAACGTTGCTCAGCCGGGTCTGAGCGTGGAATGGATAGTGCTTCTATTATCGATCACCCATCTGAGGGCAGTGTTTTTTACATAGAAAATACCTTGCCTAAAGGCCGGTGATCGGATAAAAAGGTGGGCCAATTTGCACATGAAGAGGCTTTTAGCGCTTTGTTTCATTCCCGCGATCGTGGGCCCGGTTAAGGCCGAGGATCAATCGACTTCGCCATACGCGACCTCGGCCGATTTTGCCAAGTACGCGATGAAGCTGCGCGAGCAAGCGCTTTTAAAAGTGGAACCGCAGGTGTTCGTGCCAACGTCCTCGCGCCCGGCGACGACGCGCTTCGCGTGGAAAACCAACATCGTGACCACGGTGTTTTGGATCGGGGAAAAACCAACGGCGAACAATCCTGTCCCGAATCGCTCGAGCTCCTGGGACGCGAACTGGAC
>Ga0184605_10000194_pt1 | contig 17554 bp, 18 predicted proteins | sample PLM0_30_coex_FD_132995 | JGI IMG/M metagenome (GOLD analysis project Ga0184605, IMG submission 132995) | Groundwater sediment microbial communities from an aquifer in East River, Colorado, USA - PLM0_30_coex | ecosystem: Environmental > Terrestrial > Soil > Riparian zone | place: USA: East... | reverse complement strand
TACCGTGGCTCGTCCGAGACGCCGGGCGAGTTCCAAGGGAGCAACTCCGGCTGCGGCGTCATCGCCATCTGGACCAAGTCTTCGCCCTAGCCCGGGCGGTCCCGCCCACTCCGTAAGCCCGTTACCTTAGGCGGCATGACGCGAGGCCTTCGCACGCGACCTGCCCGCCTGTTGGTCTCCGCGTTCGTCGTTTTCACCTCGTGTCGTTCCAACGCTGGCAAACGCCCCGCCGCCCCCACCTCGGCGCCGCCGTGGCTGCTGGAGCGCGCCCACCAGGAAGCCGAGCTCGTGGCGCAGTCCCCCGCGTTTCACGACTTCCAGTTCACCGACCGGCTCGAGGCGAGCGGCATCACGTTCGAGAACCGGATCGTCGACGACGCCGGCAAGGCGTACAAGAAGGTGCACTACGATCACGGAACGGGACTATGCGCCGCGGACGTCGACGGCGACGGGCTACCCGATCTGTACTTCGTCACCCAGCTCGGTCCCAACGATCTGTGGAAGAACCTCGGCGGTGGTCGGTTCACGAACGTCACGGACGAGGCGGGCCTCACCATGCCGGACGCCATCGCCGCTGGATGCGCGTTCGCCGACATCGACAACGACGGCGATCCCGACCTGTTCGTCACGACGGTGCGCCACGGTAATCGACTGTTCGAGAACGTGGGCGGCGGCAGGTTCCACGATATCACCGCGCAGGCGGGCGTCGGCTACGTCGGCCACTCCTCCGGCGCGGTGTTCTTCGACTATGACGGCGACGGCCGGCTCGACCTGTTCGTGACCAACGTGGGCGTGTACACCAGCAACGTGAAGGGGCCCGGCGGCTACTATGTAGGCCTGCCGGACGCGTTCCACGGCCACACGCACGCCGAGCGCACCGAAACCAGCATCCTCTACCACAACCTGGGTGGCGACCGATTCAAGGACGTCACCCGCCAGGTCGGTCTGGTGGATCGGAGCTGGAGCGGGGACGGGACCGTGATCGACGTGAACGACGACGGATTCGCCGACCTCTACGTCGTGGATATGCAAGGGGAGAACCACCTCTGGCTCAACGAGGGCGGGAAACGGTTTCGCGACGCGACCCGAAGCTATTTCCCGAAGACCCCGTGGGGCGCGATGGGGGTGAAGGTGTTCGACTTCGACGGAGACGGCCGGCTCGACGTCTTCGTCACCGACATGCATTCGGACATGTGGGTCAACATCCCGCCTGGCGACTGGGCGGCCGAGACCCGCAAGGCCGACACCACGCCGGCACCCGCCGATTTCTTCCCGACGGGCAAGCGCCGGTTCATCTTCGGGAATGCCCTGTTTGCGAACCGGGGCGGTGGACGGTTCGAGGAAGTCTCCGATTCAGTCGGAGTAGAGACGTACTGGCCCTGGGGACCGAGCGTCGACGACCTCAACGCCGACGGCTGGGACGACATTTTCATCACCGCAGGCATGAATTTCCCCCACCGCTACGGGATCAACTCCGTGCTGCTGAACGAAGCCGGGCGGCACTTCCTCCCCAGCGAATTCCTGCTCGACGTCGAGCCACGCCCGAACGGCGTCACGGATCAGGCCTGGTTCACCCTCGACTGCAACGGAGCGGACCGCAAGCAGTTCTTCTGCGCCGCGTGCCCGGAGCCGGGTGGGGCGGCCTTGGGGTGTCGATTTGACGCCGCTGGGAGGCTGACGATGATGGCCTCGCGGGGCACCCGCGGCGCGATCTTGCTCGACCTGGACGCCGACGGCGATCTCGACATCGTCACCAACGAGTTCAACGCGCGGCCACAGGTGCTCGTCAGCGACCTGGCGCAGCGACAGCACGTCAACTTCCTCAAGGTTCGCCTGCGGGGAACGCGCTCGAACCGACAGGGGATCGCCGGGCAGGTCACCGTCGTCCTGCCGGATGGCAGGCGCGTGCTCAAGGTCATGGACGGGAAGTCGGGGTATCTCTCGCAAAGCGACCTGCCGCTGTACTTCGGCCTCGGGAGCGCGGACCACGCCGCCTCGATCGAGGTGCGTTGGCCCTCCGGTCGACGCCAGGCGGTCGCCGGCCCGGTCCGCGCTGGCGGGGTGATGGAGGTCGTCGAGCCGTAGCGACGCGCTACGGCCGCGCTGCGAGAACCCGCGCCGCCTCAGCAAGCGCGGGGAGGTTCGTGTCGGCGCGATGCCAGATCTCCCGTAGGTCGCCGTAGGCGCGGGCAGCGGTCGCCCGGTCCCCCGCCGCCACCGCTGCCCGGCCGAGGCCGAGGAGCGACAGCGCGCGTTTGGGGGCCAGCTGGAGCGCGCGCGCAAACTGGCGCTGCGCCTCTCGGGGACGGCCGGCCTCGAGCAGGATCTCCCCGAGCAACTCGTGCGCCGGCTTCAAGTCCCCGGGTGGCCCAAACTCCACTGGCATCGCGTCCTCGAGCGACACCGCCTCTCGCATGAGCGCGACCGCCCCGTCCAGGTCCCCGTCCGCCTGCCGGAAGGCCGCCCCCAGCTCCTTGTCGAGAATCGCAGGGACGGGGTCCACGTAGCCGGTCTCGGGTGCGGGGGGAGTTCGGTTGAGCGCCGTGAGGTCCGTCCGGGCGCTGTTGGCGGCGGCTCGGTCACCGCCCTTGAGCGCGGAGAACGCCGCGACGAACGCTTCCGCCGCTCGAGCCCTGGAACGCGCCTGGGTGAGGTCGATGCGCCATTGCAGCGACGGACTGTCCCATCGCTCGGTGTTGATGACGTAGTCGGCTCGCATCTGCGCCAGCAGCGCGAGGCCGTGCCCCGTAGTCCAGTCCGCATTCTGCCGCATCCGCTCGAGATGCCGCAGCGCCTCTCCGTATCGGCCTTGCTGGAGATAGCCGTAACCCAGCCATTGGGTGTAATGGTTGGGCGCCCAGGTGGCTGGATCGCGCCCGGACGCGATCTCGTTCTGCGACACCACCTCATCCCACATCCCCAGCGCGAGGAAGATGTGGGTAGTCATGTGCTGCGCGTGTGCGGCGTCGGGCGCGATCTTGGAATACGCGCGAGCGGCGGGCAGGCCGAGTCGCGCGTGGGTCGGGTCGTCGTAGCAGTGAATCAGGAGGTGCGCCGCCCCCGGGTGGTCCGCGTTGGCCCGGAATACACGCTCGACAATGGCAGCGGCCCGCATGTAGGTGGGCACGTTCCGCTCCCCCTGACTCAACCCGAGAAGCGAGGCCGCATAGAATACCTGGGCCTCGCGGTCCGCGGGGAACCGCGCCACGAGGCGCTTCATGGCGTGCGAATAGGCGGTGTCGCGCTGGGCCTTCGAGCCGTCGGCGTAGAGTATCTCCACCGTGTTCAGATACGCTCGCTCCCTCGGTGTGGGCGCTTTGGCGCGCCGCGCGTCCGGGGTCGGGCCCAGGCGCTGCAGGACTGCGCGCGCGGCGTTCCCGTCTTGCTCGTTCCAGAGCGGATGGGTGTAGGTCAACGCCTCGCCCCAATAGGCCAGCGCGAACCCGGGATCGATGCGCTGTGCCTCGCGGAAGGCCCGCGCGGCATCTTGATATTCGAAGCTGTGCAGGAGCAACACGCCGCGGATAAACGGCGCCTGAGCGGCAGGCGGCGCCGACGTGGGAAAGTCAATCGTCCCGAGACGCTGGGTCTGCGCCGACAGTGCGGCCGCGGCGAGGCAGGCCGGCGCGATCCACACCGACCTCATCATCGAGTCCCTCATGTCGTCCTCACCTTCACAGCCACGAATGTAAAGCGGGGCGGCTGCCGCAGGTAGGCTATTGGTGCAGTTTCAGCTGTTTCGATTGCAACACGGTCGCGGCAACCTCAGGATAGATCCCGATCACGTGGCTGCGATAGTGAAGGGCAAACGGCTTCGTCGCGGTATTGATCTCGATGGCGGTAGAGTTCTGGTTGGGCATGTGGCAATCGATGCACGCCGTGATCATTCGCTCGCCGATCTGGTCGGCCATCGGATGCTGGCCAGTCCGATGACACGCGAGACATTTCCGCGCGAACCCTGCCACGTCTCGCTGCGGTTGGTGGACGTCGTGGCAGGTCGAGCAGGACACCTCCGGGCTCGCGCGAAAGCACTTGCTGCGCTGTAATAGCCCAACCTGATTGCCGTGGACGTCGGCGATCGGAACCGCGCGGTCCGACGGAGGCATGAGGTAGTCATCGAGGTTCTCACCCGGCCGGTATGAGAACGGCGGCTCCCTCGAGTCCCGATCGCCTGAATGGCACAGCGCGCAATTGTCCACCTTCCGGTCTCTGGAGAAACGCCCAGGGTTGAGAATGTACTTTCCCGGTGTGTCGGCCGGATGGGACGACTGATACGCGACGTGTGCTCGCCCGTCGCCGTGGCATTTTTCACAGGAAAGGCCCAACACGTAGTGGCGGGAGTAGCTCACCCTGCCACGATTCGTTTGCAATGGAAACGACGTGCTATGACATTCCAGACATCGAGGGACGATGAGCCGTCCGAAGTCGATCTGGCCATCCAGGTAGCCGGGACTGTTGATCCACTGCCCGACGCCAGTCAGATACGAAACCGGCAGTTCGAACAAGAGCCCGTTTCTCCAATACAGGTACGACTGCCCTCTCCTCCCCGATCCGATCACCACGTCGATGCGCCCCGTACGTGATGCCCGCCGGCCCGAGTCCACGCCGGTTTCATAGAAAGCACCGTCGCGGCGCTCCATTTTGAAGTAGATGCCTTCCTTCCTGGTGCGCAGCAGATTGTGTCCCTCGGAAAAGCGGCCCTTGATGGACTGAGCGGTCGCCTCCGCGGAGGTCTGGAAGTGCGCGGTCCGAACGAAAGTCGCGACGATCTGCTGGTGGCATGCCCGGCATGATCCGGCTTCCGGCACGGGGCGGGCCGTAGGATGAGACGGTGCACCGCCGCAGATCGTTGCGACGAGCAAGCCGACAAGGAGGCGAGGCATATGCGCAAGCTGCGGGCCGGTGACGACGGCCGCAACAGCTTAGCTTGGGAAGACAGTCCCTGGACCGGAAGACAAACCTTATGGAAGACGCGCTGATTTCCCGCCGGGTCTTGCTCGCCGGCGTCGCGGGCGCGCTCGGCGCGCACGCACTCCAGCAGACGGGGCTCGCCCAGGTGCCCGGACACGCCCCTACCGTGCCGCCGGACCCCACCAAGGCTCCGGGGGCGCCCCTGAGCGAGCTCGGCCGGCGCTCCCCGTTCGAGCGACCGCGGCGCATTCCCATCGGGGATCGCCAAGGCAGCTCGCTCGCGCCGCTGCAAGACTTGTACGGGATCGTGACGCCCGCGGATCTGCATTTCGAGCGCCACCACGCCGGCGTGCCGGCCATCGACCCCCAGCGGCACAAGCTGCTCATCCACGGCATGGTCGAGCGTCCGACGGTGTTCGACCTCGAGGCCCTCAAGCGGTTCCCGTCCGTGTCGCATCTGTATTTCCTCGAGTGCTCCGGGAACGGCGCCCCGAGCTACCGGGGCATCCGGCCGGACCTATCGCCGCAGCTCATCGACGGCCTCACGAGCACGAGCGAGTGGACGGGCGTGCCGCTGGCGACACTGTTCCGCGAAGTGGGCGTGAAGCCGGGCGCGAAATGGTTCCTCGCCGAAGGCGAGGACGCCGCCGTGATGACGCGGAGCATCCCACTCGCCAAGGCGTCGGACGACGCCCTGATCGCGTACGGTCAGAACGGCGAGGCGCTGCGCCCCGAGCAGGGGTACCCCGCTCGGCTGGTGCTGCCGGGCTGGGAGGGAAACGCCAACGTCAAATGGATCCGGCGGATCGAGATCGCGGATCGGCCGTTCATGACACGGGAAGAGACGTCGAAGTACACCGATCCGCTCGCGGACGGCACGGCGCGTATGTTCAGCTTCACCATGGACGCGAAGTCGATCATCACGTTCCCGGCCTACCCGGTGATCCTTCCCGACCGGGGCTGGTGGGAAATCAGCGGAATCGCCTGGAGCGGCCGCGGCCGGATCAGCAGGGTCGACGTGAGCACGGACGCCGGGCGGCGCTGGGCGCCCGCCGAGCTGCAGCAACCCGTCCTCCCCAAGTGCCACACGCGGTTCCGCTACCTGTGGAACTGGGATGGCAGGGAAACGACGCTCCAGAGCCGCGCCGTCGACGAGACCGGCTACGTGCAGCCCGCCCTGGCGCAGTTGCGGCAGGCGCGTGGGCTCGGCACATCGTATCACTTCAATCACATCCGAGCGTGGCGAGTGCGGCGTGACGGCGCCGTCATTTTCGGGTTGGAAGGGTGAGCGTGCGTCAGGCGGCTGCGCTCGTCGCACTCGCCCTCGTTGGCGGGGCGTGCGCAAACGGGGATCGGCGAGCAGGGCGACCCGATGCCCCGGGGACCTTCGACTTTGGGAGTGCGGCCACAGCCGAGGAAATCGCGGCGTGGAACATCGACGTGATGCCCGACGGAACGGGACTGCCGCCGGGGAGCGGTACGGCGTCGCAGGGTGCCGCGATCTATGCGCACAAGTGCGCGACGTGTCATGGCCGGACGGGCACGGAGGGTCCGTTCGACCGGCTGGTGGGCCGGGAGCCTCGGGTGGGCTTTCCGTTCGGGCGCGACCCGCGCTTCGTGAAAACCCTCGGCAACTACTGGCCCTACGCGACGACCCTGTACGACTATGTGAATCGCGCGATGCCGCTCAACGCGCCCGGCTCGCTCACGCCCGGGGAGGTATACAGCCTGGTCGGGTTCCTGCTGTGGCGGAACGACATCGTCGCCGACAGCGCGGTGATGACCTCGCAAACCCTGCCTCGCGTGATCATGCCGGCACGCAACCGATTCGTGCTCGACAATCGCCGGGGTGGGCCGGAGATCCGCTAGCTGGGCGGGCGCGTTTGCCCCCTCCGTTCCGGATTTCATTACTTTTGGTGGCATGAACCGACGCCTCTTCGCGGGCGCCGCGCTGTTCGTGCTGTGTAGCGGCGGTGCGCAGTCCGACCCGCTCGCCGCCCGGTCCAAGGGCCGGGCCGACGCACCCGTCACGGTCTACGAGATGTCGGACTTCCAGTGTCCCTACTGCCGCGAGTTCGCCCTCGGCACGATGCCCCTGCTCGAGCGGGAGTACATCGCGACGGGTAAGGCGCGCCTCGTGTACATCAACCTGCCTCTGGCGAGCGTCCACAAGAACGCCACCGTGGCCGCGGAAATCGCGGTGTGCGCCGCCCGGCAGGGACACTTCTGGCCGATGCACGACCTGCTGTTCCGCCACCAGGACCAGTGGGCCGGGCTCGCCGCGCCGCAGGCGTATCTCCTCGCGCTGGGCGATTCCGCCGGCTTGGACCGCGCCCAGCTCACCCGCTGCGTCGCATCCCGGGCCAGCGCGGCCGATGTGCAGGTCGACGCCGGGCGCGCGCAGCGCGCCGGGGCGACGAGCACTCCCACCTTCTATATCGAGGGCGGCCTGCTCGAGGGTGCGGCGCCCGTCACCGTGTTCCGCGCCGTGCTGGATTCGATCTACCGGAGCAAGACGACACAGCGGCCGCGCTGATGGCGCGCCCTTCCTTCATGTACCGGCTCGGCATCCGGCTGGCGCAGCGGGCCCTGCCGCTCGCGGCGCGCTTCGACAAGAAGCTGGCGCGCGGCCTCGACGCGCGGCGCGGCGTCACCGAGCGGCTGGCGGCGTGGGCGCGGGCGCACCGCGACCCCAAACGCCCGCTGGTCTGGGTGCATGCCCCGTCCGTGGGTGAGGGCCTCCAGGCCAAGCCGGTGCTCGAAACCGTCCGCGCGGAGCTGCCCCATTGGCAGCTCGCCTACACGTTCTTTTCTCCCTCCGCCGAGCGACTGGCCCGCACGCTGCCGGTCGACGTGACCGATTACCTGCCGCTCGACCGCCCGGCCGAGGTGACGGCGGCGCTCGAGGCGCTCCAGCCCACCGCGCTCATCTTCTCGAAACTCGACGTGTGGCCCGAGCTGACGCTCGCCGCGGCGCGGCGGGGCACGAAGCTGGGCCTCATCTCGGCGACGGTCGCGCCGCACAGCTCGCGACTGCGCTGGCCGACCCGCGGCTGGGCGGAGTCGGCCTACCGCGCGCTGGACCGCATCGGCACCATCAGCGAAGCGGACGGCCACCGCCTCGAGCAGCTGGGCGCGCGCCGCAGCGTGATCGAGGTGACGGGTGACACGCGATACGACAGCGTCGCCGAGCGGGCCGAGCGGCTGGACCGCGCGCGCGCGCCGTTCGCGCGCCTGGCGGCCGCGCCGGCCGACACCTTCACCGTGGTGGCGGGCTCCACGTGGCCGGCCGACGAGGCCGTGGTGCTCCCCGCCTTCCTGGACCTGCTCGGCCAGGTGCCCAAGGCCCGGCTGATCCTCGCCCCCCACGAGCCCAACCCGGACCACCTCGCGGCGATCACGCAGCTCGCGGGCGCCCTCGGCTTGCCGCGTCCGGTGCGCCTGTCGCAGCTCGAGCACCAACCGGCAGCCCCCGTGATCGTGGTGGATCGAGTGGGAATCCTCGCGGACCTGTACGGGCTCGCGGACGCCGCGTTCGTCGGGGGCGGCTACCACCGCGCCGGCCTGCACTCGGTGCTGGAGCCCGCCGTGTTCGGCGTGCCCGTGGTCATGGGCCCGCACTGGCAGATGAGCCGCGACGCGACCCTCCTGATCGAGCGCGGCGGCGCCGTGGCGCTCGCTGCCGATGGGCGACACCCGCTGCACTCGCAATGGCTGGTCTGGCATCACGACCGGGCGGCCCGGGCGCGCGCGGGAGCGGCGGGAAAGCGGCTGGTCCGGGAGGGGCGCGGGGCGGCCGAGCGCACCACGGCGCTGGTGAAACGCCTGGTCGGCGGAGGTTGAGACTGAAGGAGGTACCTACTGCCCCACCACCACTCCTTCGAACGTCACCGACCGCGTCACGACCAGCCCCAGCGTCAGCCCCGTCACCAGCAGATCGCTCCAGCGGCTCCGCACCTGGATGCGCAGGTTCGCGATCCGCGCGCCCGCGCCGACCTGCCCGGCGAGTACGTCTTCGAGGTTCGGCTGGGCGACCGGCAGCAACCCCGCGAACATGTACACCGAATGCTTCGTCACCCGGAACGCCGTCCCCGAATCGGGCGCCTGAGCGCCGGCCGCGAGCGAGACGGGGACGCCCAGATGGGTCGAATCGAGCGTGAGCGCGCAGCCGCCCAGCGCGAGGGCCAGCGCGAGAACCGACGCCCGCGTGACGAAAGAACGGATCACACAGCTCCTGAAAAACGGACGGGGCGCGCCGCGGTCCGGCGCGCCCCAAAGGTAGCGGCTCCACTGCGGGTTGTGAACCAGGGCTACAGTCCCATCACGGCCGGAGCCCGATGTTGGCGCCGATGCCGAACACTCCGTGTCTGGTTCCGTCGTCGAACTTTTCCGAGTCGTAGGCGACGTGGATCCCAATTGGGCCGAACCCGAGGTTGCCACCGATCACCCACCCGAAGTTGGTCTCGTGGTCTCGAGCGCCCGGCGTAGCGCTTGAATAGTGGTGATACCGGATCCCGGGGGAGACGTACGGCGCGACGCTCACGCCCGGCGTGGGAAGCGGGACGCTCAAACCCACCGCTGCGCGCAGCGTGGTCTCTACTGGCAGGGCCGTGATAGAAGACTTGATGTTCAGGCTGTGCCCGCCACCGAGCTGCAGGTTGACCGCAACCGGGATGAGGCTGCCGCCCATCAACCGGAATGCGGCCGTCCCGCCGAAGGTGGTTATGCGCTCGCTGGCGCCGTCGGCCTTCCAGGACGACACCCCACCCGTCAGCGTGAACGTGCCGGCCCCGAGCGCGAGGCGACCGCCGACGGCGTTCCCCCCTCCAGCATCAGTGTTGGGCTGACTGTAATCCCCGTAGATCGTGAAGCCGGTCCCGGCTTTTGGGTTGTTCCACATCGGCTCACCCAACCACTGGGCCGCGGCCGGCGTCGCCAGCAATGCCGTCAGTCCCAGCGTCAACGCTGTGTGTCTCATGTGCCCTCTCAACGCCTGAGGAAACCGTGTGGGACCGGGGCGCACGGTCCGGCGAAGGTGGAGCAACGAACTCACATCCCGACGGGCAGCTTGAGACCCACGTGCGCGCCGATCCCGAGGACGCTCTCTGTCACCCCGTTGTCGAGCTTCTCGGTGTCGTAAGCGAGGTGAATCCCCAGGAGGCCGAAGCTCAGGTTCGCGCCGATGACCCAGCCGACGTTGGTCTGGTGATCCGAGATGCCCGCGGGGACGTTGGACGCCTTGTGGTAGCGGATCCCGGGCGAGATGTAGGGCTCGATGCTGATCCCCGGCGTGGGGAGCGGGACACTCAAGCCCACCGCGGCGCTCACCGTCGTCTGCGCCCCCAACGTGTCGAGCCCGGACGCGGATTCACCACTGTGCGTCGCGCCCACCTGGAGATTGACGGCCACTGGCAGCAGGCTGCCGCCGATCAGCCGGAAGGCCCCCGTGCCGCCGTACGACGTGGCGCGGGCGTCGACGTTGTCGGGTTTCCACGACGCGACACCCGCCGTCAACGAGAGCGTCCCGAGACCCAAGGCGACGCGCCCGCCAAACGCATTGCCTTTTCCTGCGTCGGCGTTGGGCCGGCCGAAGTCGCCGGAGACGGTGACGCCGGTCCCGCCCTTGGGGTTATTCCAACTGGGCATGCCCAGCCACTGCGCCGCGGCGGGCGCTGTCCCGAAGGCCGCCAATCCCAGCAGCAACACTGCGCGCTTCATAGGTGCCCCTTCAGGGGAGGTTGGTGAAGGTTGTGGCGGTTGGGGAGGTGGTGTAGGGGGAGGACCTCCCGAACCTCCCCCAACCTCCAGAACCTGCTTTTGTCAGTGCACCCACACGGCGCCGATCGACACGCCTTCGGTGTCACCCAACCCCGCGCTCAACCGCGCGTCGAACGCGCGGCTCAGCCGGAAGTCGGCCCCGAGGCCGAGGGCGAACTGGACGTGGTCGACGACGTTGCTCCCGGCGATGAGGAATAAGGTGGGTTGGACGTACGGCACGATGCTGACGGTCGAGCCCTGCGGATTGACGCGCCGGCCGAGCGACAGGCCCACGGGGAACAGGAACGCGGAGCTGCCGCTCACGAACTCTCCGCCCGCCCCGACGATCAACGCGCCATCGAGCGGGAAGTCCACGGTGTGCGTGATCACCCGCTCCCGAGCTTCCGCGCCGAGCAGGAGCACCGAGTTGCCCGGACCGGGCGTGTCGAGGAAGCCGGCTTTGAAGCCGATGTCGAACTTGCCGCTCGCCTTGCGGTACGCGCCCTCGACGGCGGTTCCGCCGCCGTTGGGGAAGCTCATGAGCACCCCGATCTCGGAGCGCTGGAAGGCGCGATAGGGGGCGTTGAACGTCGTCGTGCCCGTGGCCTGCGCGCCGGCCCCCGTGGCCAGCACGGTGAAGACCGCGGCAATCGCCAGTGTTGCGTTGCGCCGCATCCCACTCTCCTGGACTTGGTCACGCGTGAACCGACGAACCAGAGGTACCCAATCGGGCGGGCATCTGTTCCGCGCCACCCGCCCGAACGAGACGGGGCGCCGAGATCTAAAAGCGAACGCCGCCTGTGAGAATGAGCGTCTTGCCGCCGCCGAGCTCCCCGCGAGCTTCCGCGAATGGGAGGAGGTTGGAGCCCTTCACTTTGAACGTGGTGCCGCCGAGCACATTCAGCCCCGCCTTGGTGTCGGAGCCGCTCACGCCTCCAAACGTGACGGACGCGTGGGCGATGTTCAGGCCTCCGCCGCCGTAGGGCCGTAGCGAGCTCCTCGCCGGGACCTTGAAGCGGTACGCGACGTTGCCGTTGATCTCCCAGTACTTCACGTTATTCCCGGGAAAGAAATAGTCGAACGAGACGATGCCGTCGAGCGGCGTCCCGGGGAACAGGGAGCGCAGCGGGAACACGCCTCGCCCACCGATTCCGAAGTTGGGGTCGTTTCCCCAATCGAGCTGCAGCCCGAACGACGTGCGCTGCGCGGCGGTAGCGGCAGGCCGGCGGGCCGCCGGGCGTCGCTGCGCGTGCGCGGCGACCGGGAGTGCCGCGAGCATGGTCACGAGAACTGCACTGCCGATCCACTTCCGCATACGGGTGCCTCCCCAAGGACGAGTGAAGGGCGCGACGGTTGTCAGGAGTCGCACGTTGTCAGGAGTCGCACATCGGTAAGAACGATGTGCCGATCTGTCAAGCGGTGTCGACCCGATCGACCACGATTCGGACCGCGTCGCCCCCCCCGACCACCTGGAGGAATCCCCCCGACACCCGGAAGCGACTCGACGCGCTCCCCTGCCGCACCTGCAGCACGCCCGTCCCGAGCAACGTGAGAAACGGCGCGTGCCGCGGCAGGATCCCCACCTGGCCGTCGTAGGCCGGCGCGACGACCGCATCGGCGGCCCCATCGAATACCGCCCGCTCGGGGGAAACCACCGTGACGCGCATCACTCAGCTCGTGGCCAGACGTTTCGCCTGCTCCAGCACCTCATCGATGCCACCCACCATGTAGAACGCCTGCTCGGGCAGGTGGTCGAATTCCCCGGCTACGACGCGCTCGAACGAGCTGATGGTCTCCTCCAGTTTCACGTACTTCCCTTCGAGACCGGTGAACTGGGTGGCCACGAAGAACGGCTGGGACAGGAACCGTTGCACCCGCCGGGCGCGCGCCACGAGCTGCTTGTCCTCCTCCGACAGCTCGTCCATGCCGAGAATGGCGATGATATCCTGGAGATCCTTGTAGCGCTGGAGGATGCGCTGCACCTCGACGGCCACCTTGTAGTGCCGCTCCCCCAGGTACTGCGCGTCCTGCAGCCGGGACGAGGACGCCAGCGGGTCCATGGCAGGGTAGATGCCGAGCTCGAAGATCTGGCGCGACAGCACGACCGTGGCGTCGAGGTGGGAGAACGCGGTCGCGGGCGCCGGATCGGTGAGATCGTCGGCGGGCACGTAGATCGCCTGCACCGACGTGATCGAGCCCTTCTTGGTGGACGTGATCCGCTCCTCCAGCTCCCCCATCTCGGTGGCGAGCGTCGGCTGGTAACCCACCGCCGACGGCATCCGGCCGAGCAGCGCCGACACCTCGGACCCGGCCTGGGTGAAGCGGAAGATATTGTCGATGAACACGAGCACGTCCTGGCCCTCGACGTCGCGGAAATACTCCGCAACGGTGAGGCCCGACAGCCCGACGCGCAGCCGCGCCCCCGGCGGCTCGTTCATCTGCCCGTAGATCAGCGAGCAGGACTTGAGGACCCCGCTCTCCTTCATCTCGAGGTAGAGGTCGTTCCCCTCGCGGGTGCGCTCCCCCACCCCACAGAACACCGAGCGCCCACCGTGACCCATCGCGACGTTGTGGATGAGCTCCATGATGATCACGGTCTTGCCGACGCCGGCGCCGCCGAACAGGCCGATCTTGCCGCCCTTCACGAACGGGGCGATCAGGTCGATCACCTTGATCCCGGTCTCGAACACCTCCGTCTTCGGCTCCAAGTCGACGAACTTCGGCGTCTCGCGGTGGATCGGCCACCGTTCGGCGTCGGCGGGAATCGGGTCGCCTTCGTCCACCGGCTCGCCCAGCACGTTCAGGATCCGGCCCAGCGCCGCCGCGCCGACCGGCACCGTGATCGCCTGGCCGGTGTCCACCGCAGCCATGCCGCGCACCACGCCGTCGGTCGACGTCATCGCCACCGCGCGCACCTGGTTGCGGCCGATGTGCTGCTGCACCTCGGCGGTCAGCCGGATCGCCGGCGCGCCGTTCCCGCCGTGCTCGATCAGCAGCGCGTTGTACAACTCGGGCAGGTGCTCCGGCTCGAACTCCACGTCGAGCACGGGGCCGATGACCTGGACGACCTTGCCCACGTTGTGCGTGGTCTCGGCAGCGGGCTTGGTAGACACGTTATTCGCTCTCGTCGCCATCGTTCCTCAGGTGTTGGGTGTTGGGTGCTGGGTGCTGGGTGCTGGGTGCTGGGTGCTAGGGCGTTTCACCCTAGCCTCTAACCCCTAGCCCCTTATCCCTTCAGAGCCTCCGCTCCCCCCACGATCTCCGCCAGCTCCTGCGTGATCTGCGCCTGTCGTGCACGATTGTACGTGCGTCGCAGAATGTCGAGGATGTCTCCGGCGTTGTCCGTGGCGTTCTTCATCGCCGTGCGCTGCGCGCCGAGGAACGCCGCCGCGGTTTCCACGAGCGCCCGGTACACTTGGTTGCGCACGTAGAGCGGGAGGAGCTGCTCGAGTATCGCGTCGGCGGAAGGCTTCAGAATGTAGTTGACCGCCCTCTGCCGCCCTCTGCCGCCCTCTGCCGCCCGGGGGGCGGCGATGGGGAGGATGCGGAGCGTCGTCGGCGGAGTGCTCACCGCGCTCTTGAACTGCGCGAACACCACCTCCACGGCGTCCACCGCCCCGGACTCGAACTGCGCCATCAGCGGGCCCACCACCTGGCTCGCGTGCTCCGCCGTCGGCTTGTCGCCGATGTCGATACGCTGCGAAGCCGCGGGCCGCTTCGCGAATTTGAAGTAGCTAATCCCCTTCTTGCCGATCAGATGAAGGTCGACCCCGGCCCCGTCGGCCTCGAGCTGCTCGATCCGGCGCCGCGCCTCGCGGATCAGGTTCGCGTTGAACGCGCCGCACAATCCCCGGTTCGCCGTGATGACGACGAGCGCCACCCGGCGCGGGCCCCGGCCCCCCGCGGCCTGACGCAGGAGCGGAAACCGCTCGGCCAGGTCGGGCGCATACAGGTCACCGATCACCTCGGCGAGGGCCGCCGCATAGGGGCGCGCGGCGACCACGCGGTCCTGGGCGCGCTTGAGCTTCGACGTGGCGACCAGCTCCATCGTCTTGGTGATCTTACGGGTGCTCTGCACCGACTTGATCCGCCGGCGCAGCTCGCGGGGCTGCGGCATCAGCGCGCGGCGATCTGCTTGTACGCGTCGATGGCGGCGCGCAACCGGGCGGAGAGATCATCGCCGAGCACTTTGCGCGTGCGGATCTCCTCGCCCAGGTCCCGATGCTGGGCGGCCATGAAGTCGCGGAACCCCTGCTCCCAGCCCCGAATCGTCTCGACCGGGACGTCGTCCAGCAAGCCGTTGGTCACCGCGAAAATGATCATGACCTGCTGCTCGACGGGCATCGGCCGGTACTGCGGCTGCTTCAGCACCTCCACCACCCGTTCGCCGCGTGCCAGCTGCTTTTGCGTCGCCTGGTCGAGCTCCGAGCCGAACTGCGCGAACGCCTCGAGCTCGCGGTACTGCGCCAGGTCGAGCCGCAACCGCCCCGCCACCTGCTTCATCGCCTTGATCTGGGCGCTGCCCCCCACCCGCGACACCGACACGCCCGGATTGATCGCCGGTCGCACGTTCGAGTAGAACATGTCGGTCTCGAGGAAGATCTGGCCATCGGTGATCGAAATGACGTTGGTCGGGATGTACGCCGAGATGTCGCCCGCCTGCGTCTCGATGATCGGGAGCGCGGTCAGCGACCCGCCGCCCATGTCCCCCGACAGCTTCGCGGCCCGCTCGAGCAGGCGGCTGTGGAGGTAGAACACGTCGCCGGGGTACGCCTCCCGGCCGGGCGGGCGGCGCAACACGAGCGACAACTGGCGGTACGCGGCGGCCTGCTTCGACAGGTCGTCGTAGATGCACAGCGTCGCTTTCTTTTCGTCGTACATGAAGTATTCGGCCATCGCGCAGCCCGAAAACGGCGCGATGTACTGCATCGGGGCGGGCTCCGAGGCGGACGACACGACGACGATCGTGTAGTCCATCGCCCCGTGCTCCTTCAACCGCTCCACCACCGCGGCGACCGTCGAATTCTTCTGGCCGATCGCGACGTAGACACAGACGACCCCTTCCCCTTTTTGATTGATGATCGTATCGACCGCGATGGCGGTCTTGCCGGTGCCGCGGTCGCCGATGATGAGCTCGCGCTGCCCGCGGCCGATCGGGATCATCGAGTCGATCGCCTTGATGCCCGTCTGCAGCGGCTCCCGCACCGGCTGCCGCTTGATGATGCCGGGCGCGACGATGTCGACCTTGCGGGTCTTCGTCGCGGGAATGGGACCGAGACCGTCCACCGGCCGTCCCAGGGCGTCGACCACACGCCCCACCAGCGCCGGACCCACGGGCACCTCGAGCACGCGGCCGGTGCGGCGCACCTCGTCGCCTTCGCGCAACACGAGATAGTTGCCGAAGATCACCGCGCCGATGTTGTCCTCTTCGAGGTTCAGCGCCTGCCCGACCACCTTCTCGCTGGTCTCGGACGACGTGAATTCGAGCATCTCGCCCGCCATGGCCGACGTGAGCCCATAGATGCGCGCGATCCCGTCCTTCACCTCCAGCACTGTGCCGACTTCGCGTACGTCGATCTCACCGAGATCGGCCGCCTGGATTTCCTTGAGGAGGATATCTTTGAGCTCGCCGGGCCGGAGAATGGAATCGGTTGCCATGGAATCCGGGGTTTGAGTTTGTGAAAAATATCACATGAACGGGGAACGCGGAAGTCGGAATGCGGAACAGTAGTGGAAGGTCGTTCGCGAGACGACCCCACCGTGTTGTTCCGCGTTCCGCGTTCGCACTTCCGCGTTCACATTCTCGACCTCGTCCTTCCTCTTATGAATCGCTGGAGCACGCCACGCGGCCCCACCGTCCGCAGCTCCTGCGGCGTCGTGCCTGCCACCCGCCGGGCCGCTTCTGCCAGGTGGCTGGGTGAGGCGTAGCCGAGAATCTTGACGACCGCCCGCACCGTGTAGGCGGGGTTGCCGAGCAGATCGGCGGCACAGGCGGTGCGCGCCAGATCGATCACCCGCTTGAGATTGGGCGCGCCGCCGGCGGCGAACTCGCGCGACAGGTGCTCGCGCGTGATCCGGAGCGCCGCGGCCACGTGGCCGGTCTGAGTGGGGAAGCCTACCCGGCGCAGCACTTCGTCCCACGCGGCGAGCTGCAATCGGTCGGTGAGGCGCAGCAGCCTGGGCGCGTCCGCCAACGCCTCGCGTCGCGCCACCTGCGCCGTGCGCGCGGCGATCCACTCCCCCGCGACCGCGTTGTCCACCCCTTCGACCAGCACGCCCGCGAACCCGGCCGCGTGGCAGGCGGCGAGCAACGGGCCGTCGTCGGGACGGACGGGCGACATGACGAACATCGGAATGCGCGGGAAGCGCGGCGGCAGCGCGAGCGCGGCGCGAGGCGCCGCCTTCACGTCCAGCACGACCGCATCCACCAGCCGCTGGTACAGCAGTCGCTCGACGGCGGCGAGGGTGCGGCACAACCGCACGGTGCCCGCGCCACGGGGGTAGCCGCGTTTGACCGCGCCTCGCGGCTCGGCCCGGGGATGGAAGACCGGGACGACGGCGGTCATCGGGACTCCTCGCCGCTCGGTCCATCGGCCACCTGCGCGAGCGCTCGCACCATCCCGGTGGACTGCTCGAGGACTTCGCGCGCGTTGTCGTAGGAAATCGTGCGTCGGGCGTCGTCGGAGAGGTGCCACGCGCAGTCGGTGATGCCTTCCTCCGTCTGGGGCACGGGCTCGCCCTGCTTCGACTCGAACAGGAAGAAGTGGCAGTACTTGTGGATGGTTTTGCCGCGGAACCGGAAGTACCAGTCGATCACGCGGATCGGGCCGTGCAGCACGAGCTCCGTGAGGCCGGTCTCTTCGGCCACTTCGCGTCGCGCGGCATC
>Ga0184605_10000192_pt1 | contig 17607 bp, 15 predicted proteins | sample PLM0_30_coex_FD_132995 | JGI IMG/M metagenome (GOLD analysis project Ga0184605, IMG submission 132995) | Groundwater sediment microbial communities from an aquifer in East River, Colorado, USA - PLM0_30_coex | ecosystem: Environmental > Terrestrial > Soil > Riparian zone | place: USA: East... | reverse complement strand
TCACCGGCGCCGCACACTATCCGTTGTTCGGGGAGGGTCTGTTCAATTCTCCCGCGCTCGCGGCTGTTTACAGCCAGAATGGAACTTATCTTCTGCCGCAGGCATTTCCCGAAGGATCGCCTCTCCATCCTTCCTATGGCGCCGGGCACGCTACTGTGGCGGGCGCGTGCGTTACAATCTTGAAGGCTTGGTTCGACGAGTCCTTTGTCATTCAAAACCCGGTTATCCCCGCGCCGGATGGACTCTCCCTCCTGGCTTACACTGGTCCGCCTCTCGCCGTGGGCGATGAACTCAACAAGCTCGCCGCGAACATCGGCTTCGGCCGAAACATCGCCGGAGTGCATTGGCGCTCGGACGCGATCGAATCATTCAAACTCGGCGAAGCAATTGCCATCAGCATTCTGCGCGATCAGCGCCTGACCTACACCGAAAACTTTCAAGGCTTCCATCTCACCAAGTTTGATGGCACCACTATCGTGATCTAAACGCGGCTGAAGCCCGCAGCGACAATTTGCCAGTCTTAGAATGGCGGTGAGGGAGGGATTACGCGCCCTGCTAGTGCTGCAATAATGTGCCCGCTCATAAACGTTGCCCCCACGCCTTGGAGGCTTTGGAGGCAATGGCAGTCGAACGAATTCGAATCTCCGGTCCACGAACGCGCGGGATGTAGCGAAAGCGAGCGATTTGCTGAGTCTGGGATCTGGCGGTGAGGGAGGGATTCGAACCCTCGATACCCTTTTGGGGTATGGCGCTTTAGCAAAGCGCTGCTTTCAACCACTCAGCCACCTCACCAGCGGGTCGCGAGAATATGAGGTGGATGGGATGCTCGTCAAACAGTCTGGCGATTCTGCTCGAACTTTGAAAATAAAATGCGAGGCTCATCCACTTTCGCCAAGGCTATAGCGTGACAGGTAGAGCGCCGCTACAATCATAAGCGTCCGATACCATGATTAGCGAAGACGAAGCGCGTGCTAAGATTCTCGAAGCGATTCGGCGGCGGTCCACTCGCCAAATCTCGCTGGCGGACGCGCTCGATCGTTTTGCGGCTGAAGATCTTTTCGCGCGACTGCCGCTGCCGACCTTCGACAACTCGGCGATGGATGGTTACGCCGTCGTCGCCAGTTCCTGTGCTCGGGGCAAACGATTGTGCGTCGTTGGAGAGCAGCCCGCGGGTTTGGATCGACATCTTCGCATTAATCTGGGTGAGGCGTTGCGCATTTTTACCGGCGCTCCGATGCCGAGTGGGGCAGATGCGGTCGTCATGCAAGAAGATGTCACGCGCGAAGGAAACGAGATTGTTCTGAATGTAGATGTCGATGTTGGCGAGTTTGTCCGGCCTCGCGGCTGCGATCTCGGCGAAGGGCAGAAGATTCTCGCGGCGGGCGAGCGCATTCGCGCGGCGACGCTGGGGTTGCTGGCGTCGCAAGGTTTCGGCGAGATCACGGCCGGCGGCGACGTTAGCGCGGCGATCATTTCCACCGGCGACGAGCTGGTGAAATTCGGCGTACAGCTGAGGCCGGGTCAGATTTACGAAAGCAATTCGATACTGCTGCAAGCGCTCCTGCAAAGATGCCGCGCGATTGTTAAGTCAGTTCAAAGCTGCCGGGATGATGACGATTCCTTGGGCCAGGCTCTTCGGTCGGGCATTAGAAATCACGTTTTGATAATAAACGGCGGCGTGTCTGTCGGCGAACACGATTTAGTTCAAGCCGCGCTGCGCTCGCTCGGCGCCGAGATCGACATCTGGCGCGTGGCCATCAAGCCGGGCAAACCATTTCTCTACGGTCGCATCGGTGAATGCGCGGTGTTTGGTTTGCCGGGGAACCCGGTCTCCGCGTTCGTGACATTCTTGCGATTCGTCCGTCCCGCAATTTTGAAGATGATGGGCGCGTGCGAGAGCGAACTCGAGCCGGCGAAAGTCCCCGCAAAGTTGATGGTCGATCTTCGCAACGATGGCGATCGAGCCCGTTATTTCCGCGGCAGATTTGAGGCGGGAAAATTCTCGCCAATTGGCCGCCAGGAATCGCATGCGCTCTTTGGTTTAAGCCAGTCAAACACGCTCCTGCGCCTGGCCGCCGGAGAAGAACTAAAGAGCGGGACCATGGTGGAACTCCTGCTCTTTGATTAGTGTGATTCTTCGCCGTGACCACGTTTGACAGACCACGCGACCCTTTTAGCTTAAGCGCGTTGAATACCGGAGCCGCCACCGCGTTTGCACGAAATCCACCCGACCAAATTCGTGCCGACGCCGAACGCCTTTCCCATATCGTCCTGGAGATGCAGCGCTGCTTCATGTTGCATCTGTGCAAAGAATTGGCGCCGGGCAACGTCTCGTTTTCGCAGTTTTTTCTGCTCGCTTTCCTGGATCAGAAAGAAGTCCTTACCATGTCCGCCATCGCGCAGAAAATGGGACACACCACTGCGGCAGCGAGCGGTCTGGTCGCGCGTCTGGAAAATCTCGGCTACGTCGTGCGTTCGATCGCGCGGGAGGACCGGCGCAAGGTGATGGTCTGCATCACCCCGAAAGGTTCGGCTCTCGTCCGGCGAATCCGCGAGGAGATGGTGGGCAATCTCATGAAGATTTTGGAACACCTCACGCCCGATGAACAAAAAGCCTGGCTCCAGATTTACAGTAAGATTTATGATTACTGCCAATCGAAATAATTCTGATCCGTTCGGGGGCAGTGGCGTCAGGTAAGGGTAAAACCAACGCTGCTTGAATCTGCGCGCTGACCTTGGCGCATCTAACTTTTCGGACCTCTACGCCAATGCAAAAACTTGCTCTCCGAATTTTTCTAGCTGTGCTGACACTTGGATTCGCGCAACCAGCGCGCGCTGGCGGAGAAACCTCTTCGTCGTCGCACGGCGTGCGCAAATTTACACTGGACCAGGCAATCCAAACGGCGTTTCAGCGCAATCCCAGCCTTCTGCTCGCTCTCAAGGAAATTGAACGCACCAAGGGAGTAATCATCGAGATCCGTGCCCAAGCCTTGCCGCATATCACCGTGAGTGGAAGCTACACCTGGACAGATCCAAATCTTGCTCGTTCGACCTCCATATTTGGAACTCCGACAACCACCGGCATGGTCGCGCCTGTCGTTACTTCGCAGCGGTCACAGGAGGGCAATGTCCAAGCACTGGCTACGCCAGCACCAACGCCAGGCATCTCCGCTGCGCAGCAAAGTGATATATCCTACAATATTCGCGTTACGGGAACGCAGCTGATCTTTAACGGCACGACGCTGCCGGCAATCCGCGGCACTTTTTTCCAGCGGGACAGCGCCTATTTCGCGTTTCGCAACGTGCTCGATCAGCTCATTTCCACGGTGAAGACGCAGTTTTATCAGGTGGTCGTCAACAAGGCGCTCATCGGGGTGCAGGAGGAATCGGTGCGACTGCTGCAAACCCAGCTCCAAGATCAGCAAAATCGCTTCGAGGCCGGAACGGTGCCGCGTTTCAACGTGCTGCAAGCGGAAGTTGCCCTTTACAATCAGTACCCTCAGCTGATTGCCGCAAAAAATAATTATCGGATTTCGCAATTAACATTGGCCAAGACTCTTGGTCTCGACTTCGATCCGCGGCGCGGCGAGAATCCGCCGCTCGAAGTCATCGGCGAAATGCCATACAACCCGCGAAAGATTTCGTTAGTCGATGCGATTGAGCTTGGAAAACAGCGGCGCCCGTTTTTGAAGCAAGCGCGTGCCAACGTCCTCAACCAAATCGAGCAAGTGCATGTGGCACTCGGTGGTTTTCTTCCAACGATCGACGCGACCGGCGGCGGCGAATGGGTCAGTTCACCGTTCAACTCGAGTTTTCATGACATTTCGAAAGGCTGGATCGCGGGAGTAACCGGCAGTTGGCCAATTTGGGACAGCGGCGAGGTTTACGGCCAGGTCAAGCAACAGCGCGCGCTCTTGTCCGAGAGCAAAATCACCTACGACGACGACGTTCGCCAGGTTGAGCTGGAAGTGCAGACTGCGTATTCAAACTTACAGCAGAATAGCGAACTCATTCAGAGCCAGGAAAAAAACGTGGAACAAGCTGAGGAAGCGGTTCGCTTGGCCAAAGCCCGGCTCGACGCTGGCGCGGGGGTGCAGCTCGACGTGCTAAACGCCCAGGTGCAGTTGACCACGGCGCAATCGACACGGTTGCAAGCGCTCTTTGGCTACAACTCCTCGCTCGCTGAATTTGATCGCGCCACCGGCGCACAAAGCGTTTATACCGAGTCGTTCAACGGCTTGGCGCCGCGCGCCACGCGCAGGTCGATCTACGACACGGGGAGTAACAGGAACGCAGAAGGAAAGCGCCGCGAAAGCTCATCGAAATAAGCGCTCCGCGTTCAGGTCGTTCGATTCTGTGCCCGGAACGCAACCTTCGACCGAACGATTTGACGGCATAGAAGCAATTCCGCATTGCCGTCATATTTTTATACGGCGCATCGCGGGCATCGATGTCTCGCACGACAAAGCCGAGGCGCTGAAGCGACTCGACGCGGCGCATCGCGAGATTCGTCGCTCAATCTGCGTCGATAATTGGCCACTCATCACGGCGGAGCAGATTCACGGCAACAAAATTGCGATTGTCGATCTACCGGTTGAAGCGGACAAACATTTCGCAGGCTGCGACGGCTTCATCACAAATCAGAGAGAACTCTGGCTCGGCATCCACGTCGCCGACTGTTGCGCAGTTTACATTGTCGATCCAAAAACGCCCGCCATCGCCCTTGTCCATTCCGGCCGCAAAGGTACAGAGCTTGGTGTGGTCACAAAAGCGATCACGCAAATGACCGCGCGCTTCGGATCGAAACCGGCAGATCTAATCGTGCAACTCAGTCCTTGCATTCGCCCCCCGCATTACGAAACCGATTTTGCGATGGAAATTATTCACCAGTGCAAATCCCAAGGCGTTTCACAAATTCACGACAGCGGCATCTGCACCGCGTGCCATCTTGATCTTTACTATTCCTACCGCGCGGAAAAAGGACGCACCGGCCGCATGCTCGCATTGCTCGCGTTGATGTAGAGGCGTTTGTGTCAAACGTCTGAGACGGCTTCACGCCCGCGTTTGTACGGACAAATGCCGCGCTTCTTTGCTGCCGCGACAAACGCAAAAAATTCTCGCGCTGGCGCGCCAAATTTTGCCGCGGCGGCTTTTTTTTGCGCCTGCGAAATGTTCAGGCCGCTTGTGTAAAGCAATTTGAACGCATTCTTAATTTCATCTCGATCTTTCGCGGTAAATCCAGCGCGCCGCAGTCCGACGACGTTTACGCCAAAAACAGAATTGCGTTCCGCCGCGACCACGAACGGCGGCAGATCTTTTCCAAACGCCGAGCTGCCTTGCACCATCACGAGACGTCCCACCCGCATGTACTGGTGAAATGTCGATCCACCGCCGAGAAAAGCACCGTCATCAATCCGAACGTGACCGCCGAGCAGACAATTGTTCGCGATGATGACGTTGTTTCCGATTTCGCAGTTGTGGCCGACGTGCGCGCCGGCCATAAGAAAATTTTTGTCGCCTATTTTCGTCGCACTTCCTTCGGCGCTGCCACGATGAATCGTGCAATACTCGCGAATCACGTTGTCGTTTCCGACCTCGATCTTGGTTTTGCGTTCCGGTGCAAAGGAAAGATCCTGCGGCGGCGCGCCGATGATTGCGCCGTGCCCGATGAAATTTCCGGCGCCGATCGTCACTTCTCCTTCGATGACGACGTGCGACTGAATCACGGTCCGCTCTCCGATCACGGTTTGCGCTCCGATCACGGAAAAGGGGCCGATCTCCACATTTGCGCCGATCTGCGCGCCAGGATCGACAATCGCCGTCGGATGAATTTTCACAGCACGCCTGCTTCCTTGAAACTGAAATAGCCGGCGCCTCGCTCGCTCGGCGCACCGATGATGATGTGGTCGAGCAGTTTGATTTGCAGCAATTCCGCCGCCTCCGCCAATCGTCTCGTTAAGCTGTGGTCTGTCTGGCTCGGCGACGGATCACCGGAAGGATGATTGTGCACGACGATCACCGCGTAGGCGGAAGAAACGACCGCCGGACGAAACACATCGCGGGGATGGGCGATGCTCTCATTCACACTGCCAATCGAGACTTCTTCGATGCGGATCAGATGATAGCGAGTGTCGAGCAGAATCACCCGCAGCGATTCCTTGTGCAGTCGTCGCATTTCCGCGCCGACCAGTTCATTCACCAGTTCCGGTGAATCGATTTTCTGTTTCGCCAACGTTTCGCGCGCCAGACGCTGGCCAAGCCCAAAAGCCGCCACCAGCTGCACGGCTTTCGCGAAGCCAACTCCACGAATCTTTGCCAGTTCCTCAACTGTGCAGCGACTCAGGCCGGCCAGGGAGCCGTACCTTTTCAAAAGTTCACGCCCCACTTCCACGGCGTTGGCGCCCACAACTCCGGTGCGCAGAAGAATCGCAATCAATTCCGGGTCCGTGAGAGCGGAGGACCCGTGCGCCGCCAGTTTTTCGCGCGGCCGCTCCTCCGGCGGCATCTCGCGAATCTTAATCTGCGACATTCCGCAAAGTAGAAGCGGCTTCCAGCCGCTTGTCCAACTTACACACGCAACTGCTCGAGCATTTCCCGCAACGCTTCGCCCAGTCCGAAGAGCGCGTCGATGTACGCGTTCGAAGAAAAGGCTTCGATCCCGGCTTGTGCCTCGCGGATGAGATCGTTCCCAGCCGCGATTGACCCGTTGAGGGCGCCGTTGGTCGCGCGATTTTTCAAAAGCTCTGTCATCTCCTCACATTTTCCCGCGAGGATGAGCGTGCAACAGCGCTCCCGTTCAAACTCGGAAGCGGACCGCAAAAAAGCCAGTACCGGAAGAGTGAACTTGCCCTTGCGCAAATCCGTCCCGAGCGTTTTTCCAGTCATGCTTTCGTTGCCGGCAATGTCGAGACAATCGTCGTAGATTTGGTAAGCCGTGCCGATTCGCATGCCAAAGGTTTTCAGGATTTCGATTACGGCGGAGTCGGCTTCGCTGATGGTCGCTCCCAATCCTGCGGCCGCCGCGAAGAGCGCCCCAGTTTTCATTTTCACGATCCGCAAATAATCCTCGACTTGGAGTTTGAGATCGAAACGCCGCTGCGTTTGGATCATCTCGCCAGAACAAATTTCACTCGCCGTGCGCGCAATCGCGCGACTGATTTCCGCGTTTTCGAAATTTGTCGATAAGCTCAAAGCGTGCGCGAACAGGCAATCGCCCAACAGCACGCTGAGCGAATTTCCCCAGCGCGCGTTCACGGTTGGCCGCGACCGGCGCCGTTCCGCTTCATCCATGATGTCGTCATGCACCAGCGTGGCCACGTGAATCAGCTCGACAATCACGGCAAGATCGACATGTCCAGCATTGAGATTGCCGGTCGCGCCGCCGGCCAGAAGCGCGAGCAGCGGACGGAGGCGTTTCCCGCGTCCGCCTATCGCATAGGCGACATAACCTTCGATCGCTGGATCGAAATCCGCCGCTTGGCGCGTGATGCGCGCCTCGACTTCATCGAGCTGTGGTTGCACCAGCTGCGCCACTCGAGCCAGCGGGCTGAGAGGAAGAGCGGTGGCCGGGGCGGAGCGTGCAAAAACTTCCACAACCGCAGGATGAAGGGCGACTAACCGATTGTCAAAACAACACGCTCGCGAAATCGCGAATTCTGGGGAGCACAGGCTGCCAGTCCGCCAGTCGGACGGACTCGTCCCGTGGCGAGCCTGCCGTCTTCGGCAACTTGCCGAAGACTTCTTCAGCGCCTTCGCAACCACGCTTGAGTAGCGTACTTCTTCTCAGCAATCTCTTTCGCTCGATCTGAGAGTTCGTTGTCGATCCTCCTCTCGCTGCAATTCTCCGAAAGCTCCTTCGCAAAGTGGCGCGCGAAATCCTCCACCAGATCGACCTGTTGAATACTGCCTTGATGAAGCAAACCGGCACGCGTGCGCCGTTGCGCGGCGCCGGCAACTTTGCGCCCGTTTACCAGCACATCCGCCCGCACCGGACTTGCGAAACATGATTCCGAGACTCTCGGACTTTCATTGGGAGCCATTTCAGCGCGTTCTCCACTTGCCACCAGCGCATTCCGGATTGCTGAGTGAACGCCAGCATAGATGGACATCGATGAATGGGCGAAAAACGAATCGCGTGCCGGAATGATGACCGAGTAGGTGAGATCATCTCCGTGCAAAACAATTCCTCCGCCCGTCCATCGGCGGACCAAGTCGCGCTGTGCCGCATAATCAACAACGTCAGCAAACCTTCCGAAATATCCAAATGAAAGAGAAGGGGAATGCCATCGATAAAAACGAATCGAAGGAATGTTTGCCATTTCGAGCAAAGCTTCGTCGATCGCCATGTTCATCGCCGCCGATTGCGGCATATCGTCGTGATAAACTTCCAGATCGGCGAAGAGGTCTTTTGTCATTTCGAGCGAAGTCGAGAATCTCTTACTCTAAATAACGAATAACGACGAGCTGATAGCTCATCACGCACCCAAAAATAAGCCGGCGGAGAGGGCGGTGGATCGGCCCGGCAGCTGCCGGGGCGATGCTGAAATCACGCGGCTGCGCCGCCATTTGGTTAACATCGACGGAGCGCTCGATCCATCTTCAGCAAGTTCCGACTGCTTTCGGAGCTGGATTCAGAAACAGAAAAACTTAAGTCGCATTAGGAACGACAGAAGCAGCCCGCCACGCTTTCAATCCTTCAGTTCATCGAGGATCCTGGCCACTGCTTCGGGCGGGCTGCGGTGGGCGATAATCGGGCGGCCAATCACCAAATAATCCGCGCCTGCTTCGAGCGCTTCGCGCGGTGTCATTACGCGCTTTTGATCAACCGCTCCCGCCCAGCTTGGCCGAACTCCCGGCGTGACGATCTTGATTTCTTTGCCGAACTCCGCACGTAACATTTTTGCTTCGCGCGGACTCGCCACCAGTCCACCGATTCCCGCTGCCACGCCGAGTTTCGCCAGTCGCAAGATGTGCTTATCGATCTTGTCCGGAATTCCAATCTCGCGAAGCGTCTGTTCGTTTGCGCTAGTTAGAAGTGTGACGCCGAGCAAAAGCAAGTCGCCCGAGCGCGCGGAACCGGCTACGCGAATCATTGCGCCGCCGCCGCTCAAATGGACGGTGAGCATTTGCACTCCTAATTCCGCCGCCGATTCGACCGCGCGTGCGACCGTGTTCGGAATGTCGTGCAGTTTAAGATCGAGAAGAACCTTCGCACCAGTCCCAAGGACCGCACGCACCATCTCCGGGCCTTCCGCCGCGTAAAGTTGCAGGCCGATTTTGAAAAATGAAATCTGGCCCGCAAGCTGCCTAACGAGATCAAGCGCCGCCTCTTTTGTCGAAACATCGAGAGCGACAATAATTTTATTGCGCGCAGCAATTGATCGCATCCTGTTCTTCTTCGAGTTTGGCGGACAAATTGCAACCTATGCAAGTTTCCGCGCCGGCGAAGATCAATCTTTTCTTGAAAGTTTTGCGCCGTCGCCCCGATGGCTTTCACGAGATTGAAACTTTCATTTCACCGATTTCACTCTGCGATCAATTTGAGATCGACAAGAAGGAGCACGGGCAGGGGATCGAATTGAGCTGTGATGATCCCTCTGTGCCGCAAGGCGATGAGAATCTTGCCGTGCGCGCGGCGAAAAGTTTCTTCGCGGCGACGAAGTTGAAACCAGCAGTTTCTATTGAGCTCAAAAAGAAAATTCCGCACGGCGCGGGTTTGGGCGGTGGAAGTAGCGACGCGGCGACGACCTTGCTCGCGCTCAACCAGCTCTTTGAGACAAACCTGTCGCGTGAAGAATTGGCCGAGCTTGGATCGTCAATTGGCTCGGATGTTCCGTTCTTTATTTTCGAATCCGCGGCGATCTGCAAGGGGCGTGGCGAAATCGTTACGCCGATGAAGTTGAAGCACAAATTGTCGATCTTGCTTCTGAAACCTGGCTTTAGCGTGTCGAGCGCGTGGGCCTACTCGCGGTGGCAAGATTCGCGCGAAATTCCCGGAGTTTCATACGAGCCTCAGAAATTTGCCGGCCAAACTTTCGTAAACGATCTCGAGCGTCCCGTATTCGAGAAATTTGTTTTTTTGGCACAACTCAGAATCTGGTTGCTCAAGCAACCGGAAGTCGGCGCAGCGCTAATGTCCGGGTCGGGTTCGACAGTCTTTGCGGTCCTGCGCCCAAATGTAGAGGTCGATCTTGTCGCCGAGCGCGCGAAATCGGAACTCGATCCGGCATTGTGGACGTACGCGTGCGAGACGCGCTAGGTGGATCGAGCAGTCCCTTGTCCGCCAATTGGACGGACTCGTCCGTCGGCAAGCTCGATGCTAAATAATGCGCCTTCGGCGCCAAATTTAACATCGCCCGACGGAGCGGTCGATCCACCTATTCGCTCGCGCTTGCGCGCATCGTCGCACGCCCGTATTCGCGATTCAGTTTCCCGATGAAACTGGCACTGATCTCGGCCGGACAAACCGCTTCGCATTCGTAGGTGTTACTGCAGTTGCCGAAACCTTCCGCGTCCATCGCGCGCACCATTTTCAAGACGCGACTCGCGCGTTCCGGGTCTCCTTGGGGCAAAAGCGCAAGATGGGAAACTTTGGCTGCGGTAAAAAGCATGGCCGATGCGTTCGGACAAGCGGCCGCGCATGCGCCGCAACCAATGCAGCCTGCGGCTTCCATCGCGAGGTCGGCGTTTCCTTTGGGAATAAGAATCGAGTTTGCCTCCGGCGCGGAACCGGCCCGCGCGGAAATGAATCCGCCCGCCTGCACGATGCGATCGAGCGCGCTTCGATCCACCACTAAATCCTTGATGACCGGAAACGATCTTACCCGAAACGGCTCGATGATGATGGTCGTGCCGTCGCGAAATTTGCGCATGTAAAGCTCACAGGCCGCCCCGGGATGGTCCGGCCCGTGCGCTTCGCCGTTGATGGTGAGCGCGCACGTGCCGCAAATGCCTTCGCGACAATCGGAGTCGAACGCGATCGGTTCTTCGCTATGCCCGAGCAGATTCTCATTGACGATGTCGAGCATCTCCAAAAAAGAAGTGTGCGGCGAAATATCGCGCGCTTCATAATTGACGAGCTTGCCGCGCGATTTCGCGTCCTTTTGCCGCCAGACTCTCAAAGGAAAGTTCATGGTTGAGAGTTGAGAGTTGAGAGTTGAAAGCGACGCATCGGCGGGCTAGCCAGGGAATAGTGATTTTCGCAACCCGCTAAGCATCCGGCTCGGTTCTTCAGCATCTTCATAAAGTGACCGGAAGCTCTCTTGTCTGAGAAAATCCTGCCTCTTCGCAATGAAAGCTTGTGAAACGACTTCAAAAACCGAACCAGTGCCGATCTCGATAAAACGTGCAAAGTCCGTTTGCGACATTCGCGAAGAGCCTTCTGCAATATTCGAAGAGATCGAAACTGCAGCGCGTCGCATTTGGTTTGTCAGACCAAAACGCTCTTCAATAGGAAAATCTCGCGTTGCGGAGTAAATGAAATCCGCAAAATCAATTGCTTTTTGCCAAACATCAAGCTTCTCAAAGTTAAACATACGGTTTGCTTTTCTTCTCTCTCAACTAACGACTCTCAACTTCACTTGTAGCTCCTTTGTGTTAAATGGACCGTTTCGAAATGGAGCGGCTCGCGATGCAGCTTTGGCTCAGCGATTTCACCGTTGCCTTGAAATTCCCAGGCGAAAACGTCCGCAAAATTTTCGTCGTCACGGAGCGCTTCACCTTCCGAGGTTTGATGCTCTTCTCGAAAATGCGCGCCGCACGATTCGTCGCGCGCCAAAGCGTCGATGCACATCAACTCGGCGAATTCGAGGAAATCGGCAACGCGGCCGGCGCGTTCGAGTGATTGATTGAAATCCTCACCGTCACCGGGCACGCGCACTTCGCGCCAAAATTTTTCTCGCAGCTCCGGAATTTTCGCGAGCGCTTCCTGCAAGCCTTTTTTATTTCGCGACATTCCGCATTTTTCCCAGAGAAGTGCTCCGAGCTCGCGGTGAATGGAATCGAGCGAACGTTTTCCGTTCACCTTGAGGAGATTGTCGATCTTGGCGCGGACATCGCTCTCCGCTTTCTCGAATTTGGGATGATCGGTCGAAGGCCGTTTTCCCATCTGACCTGCGAGATAATTCGGCAATGTGTAGGGCAAGATGAAATAACCGTCGGCCAAGCCTTGCATGAGCGCGCTGGCGCCGAGCCGATTCGCGCCGTGATCGGAGAAATTCGCTTCCCCGATCACGTACAGGCCGGGAAGGTTGCTCATCAAATCATAATCGACCCACAAACCGCCCATCGTGTAGTGCATGGCGGGATAAATGCGCATTGGCACTTCGTACGCGTTCTCGCCCGTGATCTTCTCATAAATCTCGAACAGGTTGCCGTAGCGCTCGCAGATCGTTTGTTCGCCGAGCCGCTTAATTGCATCAGCAAGATCCAGGTAAACGCCGCGCCCGCCGGGCCCAACACCGCGTCCTTCGTCGCAAACTTCTTTTGCGCTCCGTGAGGAGATGTCGCGCGGCGCAAGATTGCCATAGCTCGGATATTTTCGCTCGAGATAATAATCGCGCTCCGTGTCGGGAATTTCATTAGGCGCCTTGCCGCGATCTTCTTTCCGTTTCGGGACCCAGACCCGTCCGTCGTTGCGCAACGATTCGGACATGAGGGTCAACTTTGATTGGTACTCGCCGGAATGCGGGATGCAGGTCGGATGGATTTGCGTGAAACATGGATTGGCGAAGAGCGCGCCTTTTTTGTAAGCGCGATAGGTGGCGGTGACGTTGCAGCCGCGCGCATTGGTTGAGAGATAAAAAACGTTTCCATAACCGCCGGTGGCGAGCACGACAGCATCGGCCGCGTACTTGTCGATCTTTCCCGAAACCAGATTGCGCGTGATGATTCCTTTGGCGTGACCATCGGTAATAACCAGGTCGAGCATTTCGGTTTGCGGAAACATCTCCACCGTGCCGGCGGCGATCTGGCGGCAGAGCGCCTGATAGCAGCCGAGCAAAAGTTGCTGCCCGGTTTGGCCGCGCGCGTAAAACGTTCGTGACACTTGGGCGCCGCCGAAGGAACGGTTGGCGAGCAGACCGCCGTACTCCCGCGCGAAGGGAACCCCTTGCGCGACGCACTGGTCGATGATGTTCGAGCTGACTTCGGCGAGCCGATAAACGTTCGCCTCGCGCGAGCGAAAGTCGCCGCCCTTAATCGTATCGTAGAACAGCCGATAAACGCTGTCGCCGTCGTTCTGATAATTTTTCGCGGCGTTGATTCCGCCCTGCGCAGCGATCGAATGCGCCCGACGCGGCGAATCTTGATAGCAAAAACATTTTACTCGGTAGCCGAGCTCGCCCAGCGTCGCCGCGGCCGATCCGCCGGCCAGTCCGCTGCCAACAATAATGATCTCGAACTTGCGCCGATTATTCGGACTAACGAGTCTGGCGTGATCTTTGTGGTTGGCCCATTTTCCGGCGAGCGCTCCGGTCGGAATCTTTGGGTCGAGCGTCCCAATCATAGTTGTTGTGCCGGTTTGACGAGGCCGAGCAAAATCGCGACCGGAATCGAAGTGTAGCCAACGAATATCAGCCACGTGAAAACTCGTCCGCCGAAGGCGAGACGCGGCGTCAGCGTTCTGTTGTTGAGTCCGAGCGATTGAAAAAAGCTCGATGACCCGTGGCTCAAGTGAAGTGCGAGCAACCACATTCCAAGAATGTAAAATCCCGAGACGAGATAATTTTGAAATCCGTAAACCATCATCGAGTAAACATCGTAACGGTTAAGCGAATCCAGTTTGAGCAGTGCAAAGCGCGCATCGGTTTTGCGGAAAGTGAAATGAGCGAGGTGATAAATGAGAAAAGCGAGAATGATCAGTCCGCTCATCACCATATGACGCGACGCGAAAGTGGCTTTGACATGTTCCTTGTCCATGTAGGCCTCGGGCCGGGCGCGCCGATTTTCGATAGCCAGCTGAATCGTCACGTAGATGTGGATTGCGACGGTGCAGAGCAAAAAAAAGCGAATGCCCCAAAGAAGTGGCCCGAGATCGCGCAGATGTTGCGAGTAGCCGTTAATCCAATCCGGCCCGAGAAAGATTTGCAGATTGCCCAGCAAATGACCGATAACGAACAGAATCAAAATAATGCCGGTGATCGCGACGATCATCTTCTTCCCGACTGAGGAGCGATAGAAAGAAGAGATCGCGTTCACAATTAAACTTCGGGCGATGGCGACGATTGAGATTATGAGCGCTCGTTAGAGCGTCAAGAAGGCTTCTGTAGTGGCGCCCGTGTCGGGGGCGAAAGAGCAGCCGACACGGTGCCACCACAGTTATTTGGCGCCCGGTTGCACCGCCGGAATTGCGGGGAGATCGGGCGGCAATTTTAGCTCAACTTCGCGGAGCTTTGCGGCCCGGTTAGGTAAGCGTGAAGATGCCGCGGCGCTCAGGCGCTTCGTCTATGAAAATCGCGCGGCGATAAGATAGACAATCTGCCGGCCAGCGGCGCAATTATTTGCTTCCGGGTTTGACTGCCGGGATCGCGGCGAGATCGGACGGAAGCTTGTCCGCGGGAAATGTTTCGACGGTCATCTCGATCAAGCTGACGAATGGACAATCGAAATTCGGTTTATCCTTACCGCTTCGATCGACGATCACGCCGACGGCGGTCACTAACCCGCCCTGCGAACGGACGATATCGATCGTTTCCTGAACGCGACCGCCGCGCGTCACGACGTCTTCAACGACAATGAACTTTTCGTTAGGCGAAATTTGAAAGCCGCGCCGCAAGGCCAGTTTGGCGGATTCCTTTTCGACGAAGATATGACGTTTGCCTAACGAGCGCCCGACTTCCTGGCCAACGATGATTCCGCCGAGGGCAGGGGAGATGACTGCGTCGCAAACAATCGCGCGCAGTTTTTCTGCAAGCATCCCGCAAACGCGCGCCGCAATGTCCGTGTGCTGCAAAAGCAAGGCGCACTGAAAATACTGCCGGCTATGCAGACCAGAACGCAAAATGAAATGTCCGTCGAGAAGCGCACCGGTTTTGCGAAAGAGAGCGAGGAGACCGTCGTCGCTCATTTTGGTTGTCTTCTGCATTATTTCATTCAGCGACGGTCATAGACCGCCGCTTACGGTTAAAATCTAGCCCGAGGTGTCGTATGCGGTTTGACCGCCCAAGCCGCCTCCGTCGGCCACGGCGATGGCTTCGATTTCCACACGGGCGCCTTTTGGCAAAGCCGGCACTTGAACCGTCGATCGTGCCGGCGGCTCTTTCTTGAAATAAGAAGCGTAAATTTCGTTCACCGTCTGGAAATCGGCGAGGTCGGTCAGAAAGATCGTAGTCTTCACGATGTTCTCAAACGTCAGCCCTTCCGACCGAAGAACGGCGCCGATGTTGTCCAGCACCCGCCGGGTCTGCTCGGAGATATCTTGCGAAACGATCTGGCCGCTTTTCGGGTCGAGCGGAATCTGCCCGGCGCAGTAGATTGTCGATCCAACGCGCACGGCTTGCGAGTAGGGACCGACGGCGGCAGGCGCTTCCGAAGTGGAAATGATTTTCTTCATGCGACCGATATTAACCGCAAAAAAGCCTCGCACAACGGTCGCAACGGACACAATGAAAAGAGTTTGAGATCCTTTGTGGCTTTTGCGGACTTGATGCGAGGTCTTCGCAGCAATTGCGACTGACCGATTTTTGCCGATATTAAAAACGAAATGGTTGGCTGGATCTTAAAGAAAATACTGGGGTCGAGAAATCAGCGCGAGCTGAAGCGCATGATGCCGATCGTGCGCCGGATCAACGAGTTCGAAGCGCAGCTCCATAACTTGTCCGACGAGGCTCTGCGCGCGAAAACGGCGGTTTGGAAGCAAGAGTTCGCGAAAATTCCGGAGCTCGAGGATCAATGGAAGCGGCTCGACGAAATTTTGCCAGAAGCATTTGCAGTCGTAAAAAACGCGGCCCGGCGATTAAACGACCGGAAGCAAACCTTCACCGTGTGCGACCAGCCGATGGTTTGGAACATGGTGCACTTCGACGTGCAATTGCTCGGCGGAGTCGTCTTGCACCGAGGGCGGATCGCTGAGATGGCAACAGGCGAAGGCAAGACGCTCGTGGCGACATTGCCCCTTTATCTCAATGCCCTCACTGGTCGCGGCGCGCATCTGGTTACGGTCAATGATTATCTGGCGCGGCGCGATGCCGAGTGGATGGGCCAACTCTATGATTTCCTCGGCCTCACCGTTGGCTGCATCGAGCACGATCAAGAGCCGGACGTCCGGCGCCAGCAGTACGCGATGGACATCACCTACGGAACGAACAGCGAGTTCGGCTTCGATTATCTGCGCGACAACGGCATGGCCACGACGCGCGAACAGCAAGTCCAGCGCGGCTATCATTATGCGATTGTCGATGAAGTCGATTCTATCCTGATCGATGAGGCGCGCACGCCGCTCATCATTAGTGGGCCGACGACTATTTCCACCCATCAATACGACAAATGGAAAGCGCTCATCGAGCAGTTGGTGCGCAAGCAAAACATGCTTTGCAACCGGCTGGCGAGCGAAGCGCTCGAGAAGTTTGAGCAGGGCGAGATCGAGGAAGGCGGTCGCCTCATGTTCAAAGTGAAGCTCGGCCAACCGCGCAACAAGCAACTCTTGCGCATGATGGAGGATCCGGACAAGCGTCGCGCGATCGATAAAGCCGAACTCTCCTTTTATGCGGACAGTCGGAAAGAGGAACTCTTTGCACTCAAGGAAGAACTTTTCTTCACCATCGACGAAAAATCGAACGAATCTGATCTCTCCGAACAGGGCCGCAATTTCCTGAATCCGGATGATCCCAATTCATTTGTGCTGCCGGATTTGATCAGTGAGTTCACGGAGATCGATCTCAATCCCAATCTCTCCGACGAGGAAAAAGAGCGGGCCAAGACGGAGCGGCAACAACATTGCGACGCGCAGGCCGAGCGCATTCACAACATCTCACAGTTATTGCGCGCCTACTGTCTCTTCGAAAAAGACGTTCAGTACGTCATCGAGGAGAACAAGGTCGTGATTGTCGATGAATTCACCGGCCGCAAAATGCCCGGGCGCCGCTGGAGCGACGGTTTGCATCAAGCGGTGGAAGCGAAGGAAGGCGTGCAAATCGATCGCGAGACGCAAACCCTCGCCACGATCACGATTCAAAATTATTTCCGGCTCTACCAAAAACTGGCCGGTATGACCGGCACGGCCGAAACCGAAGCGGCGGAGTTTCACGACATTTACAAACTTGACGTCAATGTCATCCCCACGAATCGACCGGTGGCGCGCAAAGATCATAACGACCGCATCTACAAAACGCGGCGGGAGAAATACAACGCGGTCATCAATGAGATCAAAGATTGTCACGCCAAAGAGCAGCCCGTGCTCGTCGGCACGGTGAGTGTCGAAGCATCGGAGTTGCTCAGCCGGATGCTGAAGCGCGAAAAAATTCCGCACAACGTGCTGAACGCGAAATTCCACATGCAGGAAGCGGAGATCGTGCAGCGTGCAGGTCAGCCAGGGACGGTCACGATCTCAACGAACATGGCTGGTCGCGGCACGGACATTAAGCTTGGTCAAGGCGTCGCCGATAAAGGCGG
>Ga0184605_10000189_pt1 | contig 17889 bp, 20 predicted proteins | sample PLM0_30_coex_FD_132995 | JGI IMG/M metagenome (GOLD analysis project Ga0184605, IMG submission 132995) | Groundwater sediment microbial communities from an aquifer in East River, Colorado, USA - PLM0_30_coex | ecosystem: Environmental > Terrestrial > Soil > Riparian zone | place: USA: East... | reverse complement strand
GTCGCGGAAATACTCGCCCATGGTGCAGCCGGAGTAGGGCGCGATGTACTGCATCGCCGCCGACTCCGAGGCTGAGGCCGCCACCACGATGGTGTAGGCCATGGCGCCGTGCTCTTCGAGCTTGCGCACGACGGTCGCGATGGTCGAGGCCTTCTGGCCGATCGCGACGTAGACGCAGATCAGGTCCTTGCCCTTCTGGTTGATGATGGTGTCGACCGCCACGGCGGTCTTGCCCGTCTGGCGGTCGCCGATGATGAGCTCGCGCTGGCCGCGGCCGATCGGCACCATGGAGTCGATCGCCTTCAGGCCGGTCTGCACCGGCTGCGAGACGGATTTTCTCCAGACCACGCCGGGCGCCACTTTCTCGATCACGTCGCTCATCTTGGCGGGGATCGGGCCCTTGCCGTCGATCGGCTGTCCGAGCGAGTTCACCACGCGCCCGAGGAGCTCGGGGCCCACTGGAACCTCGAGAATGCGGCTGGTGCACTTGACCGTGTCGCCCTCGGTGATGTGCTCGTATTCGCCGAGGATGACCGCGCCGACCGAGTCGCGCTCGAGGTTGAGCGCGAGGCCGAAGGTGTTGTTCGGGAATTCCAGCATCTCGCCCTGCATCACGTCCGAGAGGCCGTGGACGCGGCAGATGCCGTCGGTGACGGTCACGACCGTCCCTTGCGTGCGCACGTCCGCCGACAGCGAAAGATTCTGTATCTTGCTGCGGATCAGGTCGCTGATTTCGGATGGGTTCAGCTGTTGCATCGTTGCTCCTAGTTAAAACCGGGGACAGACCACGTTTTTCATCGTGCGCTCGTGCGCGGCGAATAGCATGCGAAAAACGTGGTCTGTCCCCGGTTTTTTTCCTACGCCTTCAGCGCCGCGGCCATCTCTTCGAGCTTGCCGCGCACCGAACCATCGATCACTTCGTCGCCGGCGGTGATGCGCACGCCGCCGATCAGCTCCTTGTCCAGGGCGACGCGCGGCTGCACCCTGCGCTTAAGGCGCCGCGAGATGTCGGCGACGAGGCCGTTGATCTGCGCGTTGTCCAGCGGAAAGGCGGTGCGGATCTCCGCTTCGACCACGCCTTCGAGCTCGTTCTCCAGGTCGATGAACTGCTCGTGGATCTCGGGAAGCAGCGCGAGACGGTCGTTCGCGATCAGCACGCGGATGAAGTTGCGCGCGTCGACCGGAAAATCCTCCCTGCACAGGTCCATGAACAGGTCGTAGAGCTGCTTCGCGCCGAGATTGGGGTTCGAGATGCACGAGCGCATCTCCGGGTGCGCCGCGACCCGCGCCATGATCGCGAGCCTCTCCAGCCACGGGGCGAAGGCGCCCGCCTTCTCCGCGAGGCCGAACACCGCTTCGGCGTAGGGTCGGGCGATGGTCGCCGCTTCAGCCATGGGGACACACTATTCGGAAAGTGAAGTAAGAAGACATGGAGTTGAGAAAATGGTGGTCTGTCCCCGGTTTCAGATTTCTCTCTTCAGCTGGCCGAGCAGCTCGGCGTGCGTCTCGGAGTTGATCTCGCGGCGCAGGATCTTCTCGGCGCCCGCGACGGCGAGCGATGCGACCTGCTCCCTGAGCGCTTCCCGCGCGCGCGCGATCTGCTGGTCGATGTCGGCCCTGGCCGCGGCGAGGATGCGATCGGCCTCGGCCTTGGCCGCGGCCTTCGCCTCGTCGAGCATCTGCGCGTCGCGCTTTTCCGCAGAGCCGATGATCTCGCCGACGCGCTCGCGCGCCTTGGCGAGCTCCTCGTGCGCGTGCCTGCCCGCCGCCTCCAGGTCCCGCCGGCCCTGCTCGCCCGCGGCGAGGCCGTCGGCGATCTGCTTCTGGCGCTGCTCGATCGCGCGCATCAGCGGCGGCCAGATGAATTTGACCGTGAACCAGATGAAGAGCGCGAAGGCGAGAGCCTGCGCGATCAAGGTCAGGTTGATGTTCATCGGAAATCCGCGCCGGCCTAGCCGCCCAGCGCGCCGAGCAGCGGGTTGGCGAACGCGAAGAACATGCCGATCCCGAGGCCGATGATGAACGAGGCGTCGATCAGGCCGAGCAGCAGGAACACCTTCGCCTGGAGCGCCGGGATCATTTCCGGCTGGCGCGCCGCGCCTTCGAGGAAGCGGCTGCACATGATGCCGACGCCGACGCAGGCGCCCAAGGCACCCAGCCCGACCATGAGGCCGATGCCGACGCCGGTATAGGCCTGGATCAGGGCGATGAGTTGGAGTTTTTCCATTGTGGGTTCCCTTTCTGGAACGTCGGTTGATCAGTGGCTCGCGTGCGCCATCGAAATGTAGACGATCGTCAGCATCATGAAAATGTACGCCTGCAGCAGGACGATCAGGATATGGAAGATCGCCCAGACCAGGCCGAGCGGCACGGCGAAGACGGTGCCGGCGAGGCCGGCGCCGGCCATCATCCACAGGAGCAGGAAAATGATCTCGCCCGCGTACATGTTGCCGAACAGCCGCAGCGAGTGCGACAGCGGCTTGGAGATGTATTCGACCATGTTGAACAGGAGGTTGAACAATGCCAGCAAGGGCGACGCCCAAAGTGGCTTGACGCCGAAGGGCGTGCAGAACAGCTCGTGGATCCAGCCGCCCAGTCCCTTCACCGCGATCGAGAAGTAGATCATCAGCACCCACACCGAAAGCGCCAGGGCGAAAGTCGTGTTTACGTCGGCGGTGGGAACGATGCGGAATCCGTGCGGCGCGAAAAAATGCGTGATCCACGCCATGATGTCCGCCGGCAGGAAATCCATGGCGTTCATCAACAGCGCCCACAGGCCCACCGTGAGCGCGACCGGCGCGATGAACCTGCGGTCGCCCTGGAAGATGTCCCTCGCCTGCCTGTCGACGAATTCGAAGAGAATCTCGACGAAGGCCTGGCGCTTGTTGGGGACGCCCGAAGTAGCCCCGCGCACCACCCACCAGAGAAAACCGAGGCTGAAGACGCCGAGCAGGGCGGCGGTCACCAGCGAATCCACGTTCAGCGTCCAGAACGAGCCCTCGCCCACCGGGTGCTGGAGGAACGTGAGGTGATGGCCGATGTAGGAGCTCGGCGTCAGTTCATGCTCGGCGGCCATTGCGGGAAGCTCTTCGTAAACCCTATTTTTCGCGAACCCATACTGCCATGGTGAAAATCAGTACCGTGGCGATAAAAGACCCTATCAGCCCGATTGCGACGACGTCCCTATACGTCGCCAACGCGATCCACAGGAGCAGAACCATGAGCACCAGCTTGACGGCCTCGGCCCTCAAGGCGGTATACAGCGCCTCCCCTGCAGACTTCGATTTGCTGCGTGCCGCCAGCCCTACGAAAACCAGCGCTGCGACAATTCCTATCGAGCCACCCAGCGCGGCGGAAACCGCGCCGTGTGATCCGGCGAGCCAAGCCGAGAGCAGCGTTGCAGCCGCAGTGCACAGTACTTGCAGCCCGATTATCGGGCGGAAAACGCGCCACACTCCCCACCCCGCCGCTGCAAAACCTCAGAATTTTAAAGGGAAAGCGACGATTGCGTCAAACCGGAGCGCGGTAAAAACGCTCGGAATTCTGATAAGCTCGAGCGTAGATTGTGCCGCGCATCCTGTGCAAGTGCCCAATGGCGAATCCTCGCCCTTGGTCCAACCGGGGCAGCGGATCGAACCACGGAATGCAACATCGCTCAATTATCCTTTTGCTCGGCATCAATCCGTGGAGGTGGCCCCGATGAAGTGCTTTCTTCGCCACCGCAACGCCCTGTCGCTTCCCGCCCGCGTGCTGGCTCTGGTTATCTTCGCGTTCGCGGCGGCCGCGGCGCCTGCCGGGGCGCAAACCACGACCTCTCCGACGCTATACAGGCTGGAGGCGGGCTCCTCGTTCAGCCGCGGGTGCTACGGGCCGTGCCAGTGCCCGATCTTCACGACGAAGGATATCCGGGGGACGTACACGCTGGCCCTCGATCATGTCTATCCGCTGTTCACGTGTTATCGGGTGTAGAATGTTAACTGAGTTGTCGCACTGGGCGGGGTGGACACCCGCGTCACCGGATCGGGGACCTACCGGGTCGGGGGCGAGGTGGCGCTGCAGCAGCAGATGAAGCTCACGCTCACGATCGGGAACGAGCGTGCGCAGACCTTCGACAGCGGCCTGGTAGGCGTGGAGGGTTCCTTTCCGGAGATCGACATCGCGATGTCGATGAACGGGATGTCCTGCTTTGACACGGTCATCGACATCCGCTCCAAGCCGGTGTCGACGCCATACGCGCTCAGCGCCTCGACCTACGACGAGGGTTGCTTCGCGCCGTGCCTGTGCCCGATCCGCGAGTGGCCGGTCGCAGGCTCGCTCGACCTCGTGCCATTGCCCAACGCCGCGACACCGATCCGTGAGGAGTTCGCCGTGGTGGATGTGGTGTGGACCACGATTTCGACGAGTCCGCCGCCGGACCGGCAGTTCACGGGCTTCGGCACGTATCAGATCGTGCGGAAGGAGTCGACCAGCCAGCACCGCATGGTGCTGGACCTGACCGAGGTCAACAGCGGGGCCGCGTATCGGTTCGACAGCGGAGCGGTGGCAGGGGGCGGGGAGTTCCCGCGGATCGACATCGATATCGCGGTCAACGGCTTCGCCTGCTTCGACCGGGCGTTCTCCCTGCACGCGGCGCCGTCCCAGTGACTCTTAGCACCCTATAGCGCTCATCCCGCTCAGTACTCGCTCCGATCGCGGTCCTCTTCCGGGGAAGGGCCGGTATGCAACGGCCCTAGATCGGGTAGAGCAGCGCGTCGGGCGGAACGTCCGAATCGAGCACGCACAGCTTCTCCTTGAAATGCAGGCGCGTGCCCGTGATCACGATGCGGTCGTCGTAGCTGCCCGAGACGAAAAGCTCGCTGCGCTTCCCGGGGAAGGTGCGCAGGATCTCGAAGTTCGCCTGCACGCGCAGCTCCTCGTCGGAGGCGGCCCGGAGGCGGAAGTTCGAGATGAGGTGGCGCTGCGTGTGCGGCTCGTAGTCCTCGGACTGGCCGATCGCGACGATCCGGTCGCGCATGGTCGTCCGCGTGGAGAGCGACACGAGATGCTCGTCCGGGCCCAGGCGCAGGTTGCGCCGCGTCGTGACGCGGTAGGTGCACGAATCCAGGAAGAACTCCGTCCATTGCTGCAGCCTGCCGCCGTCGAGGCATTCGGCGTAGCGCGCGTAGAACTCCTGGACGTCGAGCCGCAGCTCGGCGGTCAATACGGATTTTTCCGTGACGGGCATGGGCTCTCCGATTCTCTCGACACGAGCGATTTCCAGGTGATCGGGCATGGGTCGATTCAGGCGTACGCCGGCGCGATTCGAACATCACTCTCGCCTACCCCCTCGACGTACGCGTGCAGCACGTCTCCCGGCTTCACCGGCGACACTCCTGCGGGCGTTCCGGTCATGATGATGTCTCCGGGATGCAGCGTGTACATAGCCGAGCCGAACTCGATCAGCCGCTCGACGTTGTAGACGAGATACTTGGTGTTCGAATTCTGCCTGAGCTCGCCGTTCACCTTGATCGAGAGATCGAGGTCGTTGGGATCGGCGATCTCGTCCGCGGTCACGAGCCAGGGCCCGAGCACGCTGTAGGTGTCGATCGACTTCCTGAAGCACTGCAGCTCCGGCCCGCGCACGGTCATGTCCAGGCCGATCGAGTAGGCGCACACGTACTGGAGCGCTTTTTCCTTCGGGATCTTGCTGCCGCGCTTGCCGATCACGACCGCGAGCTCGACCTCGTGGTCGTTGCGCCGGTCGGGCCAGCGCAGGCGGATCTCCTCGCCGAAGCCGATCAGCGAGGAATTGGCCTTGAGGAACAGGCCCCAGTCGGCTATGCCCTTCTGGATGTTGGTGCGCCCCTGCGCGATGCCCGGGTCCTTGATCGACTCGGCGATGTGGTCGTCGTAGTTGATCGGCGCGCCGATGATCTTTCCGGGATTGGGAACGGGAGCGCGCAGCCTCACTTTCGCCAGCGGCTTTCTCTTCGCCCTGGGCGCGAGCTTCCTCGCCGCCGCGAGCACGCGCTTGAAGTCGAGGATCAGGGGGTCGCCTTGCGGAATCGGCCAGCCCGGCTGCGGAATACCCTCGAGCGCCTTGCTGACGTCCAGCACCTCGTCGCCTTCCACGATTCCCAGGCGGTTGTTGTCGTAGCGGCAGATCTTCATGTTCCCGTTCTTACAGAGTCGGGTTGTTGAGCTCGCCGCCGAGAGCCACCAGCCCCCAGCTCGAGGCCTGCGCGTCGAAGCTGAAGCTGATGTGGCCGGCGAGCGAGTGCGCGTCGCGGAAGATCCGCTCCATCGGAGCGGCCTCGTAGATGCCGCTCGCGCCGGCCATCGCGTGCAGCGCGTCCACCGCCTCGGTGGCGAGGCCGACCGCGTAGGCGAGATTGCGCTTGAAGCGGAGCTTGGTCGCGACGTCGGCGATCTGCCTGCGCCTGGCGATTTCCTGCGCAGCGAGGCAGTCGTTGCGCAGGATAAGGCGCGCCGCATCGATTTTTGCCCCCGCAGCGCCGACGCGCAGCTGCACCGCCTGGAAGTCGCGCATCTTCGCGCCGGTGTAGTTGGTGCTGCGCTCCTTGACGGAGGCTATCGTCGCTTCGAGCGCGGCCTCGGCGTTGCCGACCGCGCAGGCGCCGATGCCGTGCCCGCCGAGCGCCGAGAGCGGCACGCAATAGGCCGGGTTCGGGTTGGTCTTCGCGCCGGGGAATTTGTCGCCGCCGCGCGCGTCCAGCATGCCGAGCGCCTTGTATTCGGGAACGAAAACGTCCCTGGCGACGACGGTCATGCTGCCCGTCGCGCGCATCCCGAGCACCTGCCAGTCGTCGATGACTTCGTACTGCGATTTGTGCAGCAGGCACATGCGGTAGTCGACCGCGCGCTCGCCGTCCCTCACCGTGACCGCGAGCATGTTCCATTCTGCGATGTTGGAGCAGCTCGAGAAATTCCACTTTCCGCTGATGACATAGCCGCCCTCGACCTTTTTTCCGCGCCCCTGCGGAAAGGCGATTCCGGAGGCGATCAGCGCTTCGGGATTCGCGCCCCAGACTTCCTCCTGCGCGCGCTCCTCGTACATCGCAAGCATCCAGTGGTGCACCTGGAGATTGCCGAAGTTCCAGGCGGTCGAAGGACAGCCGCGCGCGAGCTCGTAGCAGAAATCGACGTAGGCGACGAAATCGAACTCCATCCCGCCCCAGCGCTTGGGCTGCATCGAGCGAAGGATCCCGCTCGCGTGCAGCTCGGCGATCGTCTCGGGCGGCATGACGCGCGCTTTCTCGGCCGCGGCCACCCGTGCGCGCAGCGCGGGCACGAGCGTCCGCGCGCGCTCTATCGCCTCCTCGTAGGAGACGCCGGCGAAGCTGCGCGCGCCCGGGTGGGGAGCGTTCATTACGCCGTGGCCTTGGCCTTCGTCGTTTTTTTCTTCGACGCTTCTTTCGACGAAGCGCGCGGCATCCTGGAGTAGTCCTCGCCGCCCCAGTCGGGCGCCTTCGTGATGCCGAAGAAGTTGAGCTCGATGGTGAGTCCGTCGGGATCCTTGATGAAGAGCTGGTAGAGCTGCGACTCGGGGAAATTCCGCGGCCGGCAGGGTACGCCGACCGCCTTCAAGTGCTTGACGAATTTTTCGGGGTCGGTCGCGAGGAAAGCGACGTGGTCGATCACGCCGGAGTTGTCCTTTGCGGCGTTTTTCGGGCTGCCGAGGTAGTAGAGCTCGGAGTTGGGCACGCCGCCTTGAGCCATGTGCACCTGGATCTTGCCGTTCACCCCCAGCCAGTAGCCGGGAAACGGGAAATCCGGCCGCGGCATGACTTCGAACCCGAGCACCTTGCAGTAGAAATCCTTGGTGCGTTCGAGGTCGTTCGCGCGGATGAGGAAGTGGTTGAGTTCGGTGACGGGCATGGCGTGCTCCTGTAGCTTGTTCTGGCTGTACGGCGACATTATGCCAAAGAACGAAGTACACTTTGCGCTTCACAAAGAACACGAGAGGAGACACGAACGTGGGCAAGATGATCGAGCTGACCGCCTCGGACGGCCACAAACTCGCCGCCTACCGCGCCGAACCCAAGGGAAAACCCCGCGGGGCCTTGATCGTGGTGCAGGAGATCTTCGGGGTGAACAGCCACATCCAGAGCGTCGCGGACGGCTACGCCGCAGACGGCTATCTCGCCGTCGCGCCGGCGTTCTTCGACCGCGCGCAGCGCGGCGTGGACCTCGGCTACACGCCGGCCGATATCGAAGTCGGCCGCACCTACATCCCGAAGATGCAATGGGACAAGGCGATGCTCGACGCCGCGGCGGGGAGGGACAACGTGAAATCCTCGGGCAAGGTCGGCATCGTCGGGTATTGCTGGGGCGGGACGGTGTCGTGGATGGCGGCGGCGCGCCTCTCGGGCCTGGCGTGCGCCGTGTGCTACTACGGCGGCGGCATCCCGAACAACGCCGGCGAAAAGCCGAAGTGCCCGGTGATGTTCCATTGGGGCGAGACCGATCAGTCGATCCCGATCGACGCCGCGAAGAAGGCCGCGGCGCAGCACCCGAGCGCGCAGTCCTTCGTGTATCCGGCCGGTCACGGCTTCAACTGCGACCAGCGCGGCTCGTATCACGCCGAGAGCGCCAAGCTCGCGCGCACGCGCTCGCTCGAGTTTTTGCGCAAGCACATCGGCTAGACTCGCCGCAGGGGAGGGACACCATGTCTTCGATCCAGGTCAGGAAGCTCGCAGACGCTCTCGGCGCCGAGGTGAGCGGCGTCGATCTGTCCCGGCCTCTCGCCGCAGGAACCTTCGCCGAAATCCGCAAGGCCTGGCTCGATCACCTGGTGCTGCGCTTTCGCGGACAGACGCTCTCCGACCCGCAGCTTAAGGCGTTCAGCGAGCTCTTCGGCGAGCTCGATCCGCCTGGACCGAATCCCTACGGCAAGCCGTTCCTGCCCGAGCATCCCGAAATGAACGTGATCTCCAATATCAAGATGGAGGGCGCGCCGATCGGCGGCCTGGGCGACGGCGAGGCGATCTGGCATGCCGACATGACCTACGTCGACTCGCCGCCGAAGGCCGCGATCCTGCACGCGCTCGAGGTTCCGGCCTCGGGCGGCGACACCTACTGGGCCAACATGTATCTTGCGTACCAGAAGCTGCCGGCGAATCTGAAAAAACGCATCGAAGGCCGCAAGGCGGTGCACGACGCCACCTACAACAGCGCCGGTGTCATGCGCAAGGGCTACCAGGAAGTCACCGATCCGCGCAAGGCGCCGGGCGCGCAGCACGCGCTCGTCCGCGCGCATCCCGAGACCGGGCGCCCCTGCCTCTTTCTCGGGCGCCGGCGCAACAGCTACATCCTCGGCATGGAATTGGACGAGAGCGAAGCGCTGCTCGACGAATTGTGGGGCCACGCGACTCAGGCCCAGTTCACTTTCCGCCAGCAATGGCGGGTGGGCGACGTGTTGATCTGGGACAACCGCTGCACGCTGCACCGGCGCGACTCTTTCGATCCGAAAGCGCGGCGCCTCATGCATCGCACCCAGATCAAGGCGGACCGGCCGCACGCCTGAATTTCCCGGATGAGCGCGCAAATCGCCCCGCGCCGGATTTCCGAAAGCCGGCCGCAGCTCGCGATCGAGCGAGTCGAAGTATTCGGCGTCGCCGTGCCGCTCGTGGGCGGCGGATTCAAGAACGCCTACGTGACCAAGACCGTGCAAAAGAGCGCCGTCGTGCGCGTGACCGCGGCCGGTGGCGCGATCGGCCTCGGCAACATCGATCCTTCGCCGGGCTATTCGACCGAGACCATCGAGGAATCTCTCGCGGCACTGCGCGGCAAGCTCGCGCCCGGCGTCATCGGCGCGGATGCCGCGAACATCCACGTTCTCAACGCACTGCTCGACAAGGCGACGCCCGGTTTTCTCGACGCCAAGGCGGCCATCGAGATGGCATGCGTCGACCTCTCCGCGAGAGCGCTCGGCGTGCCGGTGTACACCTATCTCGGCGGCGCGGTGAAAGAGCGTCTGAGTTTCAACGCCTGGATCGGCATCGTGCCGCCCGAGGAAGCGGCGGCGGAGGCGCGCAAGTGGTTCGAGCGCGGCTTCCGCTCGGCGAAGATCAAGGTGGGCGGGGGCATCGAGGCCGACCGCGACCGCGTGAAAGCCGTGCGCGAAGCGGTGGGCGGAGCGATGGCGCTCCGCATCGACGCGAACGCGGGCTACGACTCGGACACGGCGATACGCCTTGCACACCTGGTGCAGCCGTACAACTTGCAGCTCTTCGAGCAGCCGGCGCCCGCAGACGATCTCGCCGGCATGGCGCGCGTGCGCCGCGAGGCGGGCGGCGTTTCCATCATGGCGGACGAATCGATTCTCGACCACGCGAGCCTGATCGCGGTGATCAAGGCGGGCGCCGCCGACATCGTCAAACTGAAAGTCATGAAGCAAGGCGGATTCCACCGCACCGCCGCCATGCTCGCCACCGCCGAGGCCGCGGGGTTGCGCTGCGTGATAGGCCACGGCTTCGGACTCGGCGTAAACACCATGGCGGAGATCATGCTCGCCGCGACCAGCGCGAACGTGATCGACGGCCTCGAATGCGTCGGGCCGCTCAAGACCGTGGACGACATCACCACCGAAAAGCTCGACCTCGGGGCGGGCGTTCTCGCGCTTCCGCCGGGTCCGGGTCTCGGCGTCGCGCTCGACGAGGCGAAGCTCGCGCGCTATCGGTTCGCCTAGCCGCCCGGCGCAGCATCGATGACCTGCTCCTTCGTGCGCACTCTAGCCGCGCTCACGTGTGCGCTCGCCGCGGCTTCCGCGTTCGCTCAAACTTATCCGACGCGGCCGATAAGAATGCTCGTCCCCTTCGCTGCGGGAGGCACGGTGGATATCGTGGCGCGCCTCCTCGGCGTGAAGCTCGCCGAAGAGCTGGGCCAGCCGTTGGTGGTCGAGAACAAGGGCGGCGCGGGCGGCACCATCGCAGCCGCGATGCTCGCCAAATCGCCCGGCGACGGCTACACGCTGATGACGATGCACCAGGGGCTCGCCTTCAACGCGAGCCTCTACTCAAACCTTGCCTACGATACGTTGCGCGACCTGGCTCCGATCGCCTACGTAGGTGCGACGCCGAACGCACTGGTCGTCACCGATGCGCTGCCGGTGAAAACGGTGCAGGAGTTTCTCGCCTACGCGCGCGCCCATCCGGGCGGAATCGCCTACGGCTCGGGCGGAATCGGCAGCGCGGGGCATCTCTCGGTCGAGCTGCTGCAGTCGCTCACGGGCACCCAGCTCACGCACGTGCCGTACAAGGGATCCGTTCCGGCGATCACCGATCTCATCAGCGGCCAGATCCAGGCGATGTTGCTCACCATGCCCGCCGTAATGCCTTACGTAAAAGGCGGCAAGGTGCGGGCCATCGCCACTTCCGGGGCGCTCCGCTCGCCGGCGCTGCCGGACCTGCCCACCATCGCCGAAGCGGGCGTGCCCGGTTACGAATACGTGCCGTGGTATGGAATGTTCGGCCCGGGCGCGCTGCCGAAGCCCCTGATCGCGCGGCTCAACTCCGCCGTCAACAGAGCGCTTGCCGATGCCGGCGTACGGGAGAAGCTCGCGCAGCAAGGTCTGGAAGTGCAATCGATGACGAGCGATGAGTTCGCCGGGATCGTGCGCGCCGACGTGGCGCGCTGGGGAAAAATCATCCGCGAGCTCGGCGTGCGCGGGGAGTGAAGCGCTCGAAGGTGCACACGACCCCCTGCGTTTGAATTTCTAAGCGCGGTTCGATCGCGCTCGCACCGGCGGACTCATGCGCGATCCATCGGGTCAAGGAAACTTTGCGCCTTGTTCCATCAACAGGGTCCTGATGTCGTTCATCACGACTTGCGGATGCAGAAAGGTCGAGGTATAGATCTCGCGGATGCTCCCGGACCGGTCGATCAGGAAAACCTTCAGCACGTGGGAGAGTTCCCGCACCGGCCTGCCGGTGGATTTGTCCACCGAATAGCGGATATCCTGGCCGAAACCCTCGACGAGCGGCAGCAGGTTCCGCACCGAGCGCGTGGTCAGGAAATACCAGCTCAAGCCCCGGCTTTCCTTGATGCGGCTCCCGGCGTAGTGCTTCATGACCTCGGGTGAGTCGCGCGCGGGGTCGAAGCTGAGGGTCACGAAGCGCACCTGGTCGTGCAGGGCCGGGGCGGCCTGGATTTCTTTCTTCAGGCCGTCGAACACCCGATAGGCAAGCGGGCAGCCTTCAGGATCGGTGCACGTGGTGTAGATGAAACCGAGCAGCGTGATCTTGTCCTGAAGAAAGCGCGAGAGCTTCTGCGAGCGTCCCTCCGTGTCGAGCACTCGGCCGTCGGGTGCGGGCATGATGCGATGGAGCTGGTAGGTGCCGGGCCCGGGAGGTTCGAATTCCAGGATCGCATCGCGGCCGTCTTGCTGGTGTCCGCAGGCGATCCGGGACACCAGCATGACTGCGAAGAGCGTCAAGAGTCGCGCGATGGTCGCATTGCGGCGCACGATCATCGGTTGAGCGCGAGCTGCCGGGACGCCTCCGGCGCCGTGTTGGCCGTGCGCAAGGCCTTCGACCCCAGCTTCATATGATGGGCGCGGCCGAGCTTCTCCCCGGTGAAATCCACCTCGAACACCTGCTTCAACTCCTTGCCGTTCCAGGTGAACCCGCGCAGGAACTGCTCGTTGTCCGCGCCGCCCTTGTCCCAGTTCGCGAGCAGCGACGACGTGATATAGACCCGCTTGCCGTCCCAGCTCTGCGAAATCATGTTGACCTGCTTGCCGGTCAGCTTTTCGTAGGTCTGCTTGGGCGCTTCGGGATTGGCAAGATCGAAGTAGCGCGTCTTCCCGTCCATGAAGGTGTTGACCCACAGGCCCTTGCCGTCGCGGGTGATGCTGATATCGACGGGCAAGGGGATCTTGGCCGGGTCGCCGATCGTCGCCACGTCCTTCGCCTGCCATTCGCCCTTGGCGTCCTGCTTCACGAGCCAGATCTTGGAGGTAAGCGCCGTCGCCGCGACCGCCCAGTTGTCGCCGGGCTTCAAGGACCAGCGAATCTCGAGCGGCGCGCCGGGCACGCTGAAGACTTTTTGCGGCTTCATGGTCTTCAAGTCCCACAGCACCATGGTATTGCCGAAACGCTTCATGGCCTCCGGGTCCTTTACGACTTCGCCCAGGGAGCGCATGTAGTTGTTGTATCCGGTGAAGCTCGAGGTGAGCAGCACGTTTTTCCTGGGATTCACCGCGAGATCGTAGCCGTAGCCGTCCCCGCCGCCATCGACGGGCATCGCGTAGCTCGTGATGAAGTCGCCTTTGTTGTTGTATAAGGCCATCCCCGTGACGCCGCCCTTGTCTTTGGCGTTGGAGAGCGCCTGGACCAGCATCCGCCCGGGCAGAGCATAGTAGGTGTGCGGACCGACATAGCCGGTCTTCTCCGCGAGGTTCAAGAGGGTGTTGACGAGCCGGGGTTTGCCGGGATCGGCCGCGATGTCGAAAACGTGGATCCTGCTGTCTTCCAGGCCGCCCGCCCAGAGGTAGCGCCGGTCGTCCGTGAAGCCCATGTGATGAGCCTCGCCGCGTGACCCGACCGAGACCTGTTGAATCACCTTGCCGTAGCTCTTCGACCTGGGATTGACATCCACCGTCACCATTTTGTCCGAGCCGTCGCCCAGGCCCTCCACGCCCAGCGCCCAGACATAAACGTAGTCCTCCTGTCCCTTGATCAATTTCGTGACGTAAGGCGAGTTGCAGGTTTCGTCACCGTAGGCTTGCGGGACTTCAAGCGACACGGCACCTGCGAAGACGAACGCCGCGCAGGACATTGCCCGACTGAACCGGATCATGACGATCTCTCCTTTGGAAAATACGTTGATTAAGTGTACACCTCGTTAAAAGGAGGGGAAATGCTTTGAGCCCTTCAATCCAGTTTCGCGCCGGAGAGCTTCACCAGCTTCGCGTATTTCTCGTACTCGGCGCGCATCAGCGCGTCGAACTGCTCGGGCGTGCTGGTGCCGATGCGCACGCCGAACCCGGCGATCTTGTCGTGGACCTCGGGCGAGGCGACTGCGGCGACGACGCCGGCGTTGAGCTTCTCGATGATCGCGCGAGGTGTTCCAGCAGGCACCAGCGCACCCAGCATGGAAGCCATATCGAAACCCGGAATGCCGAGCTCGGCGATCGTCGGGATGTCCGGCAGCGCGGGCGTGCGCTTGCCGTCGGCGCTGGCGAGGATGCGCACCTTTCCCGCCTTCACGAACTGCGCCATCGCGGTGTAGCTGGAGAACGCGACCTGCACGTCGCCCGCGATCAGCGCCGGCGCGGCCTGTCCCATTCCCTTGTAGGGCACGTGCACCATCTCGATTCCGGCAAGCGACTTGAAGAGCTCCGTGGTGATGTGATGGATCGAGCCGTTGCCCGAGGAAGCGTAGGAAAGCTTGCCGGGATTCTTTTTCGCGTAGATGATGAACTCCGCGTAAGTCGTCGCCGGGACCGATGGGTGGACCGTGAGAAAGGTCGGGAGCGTCGAGATGGTGCTGATGCCCGCGAAATCCTCGAGCGGCCGGTAAGGCACTTTCGCGTACAGGTGCGGGTTGATCGCCCAGATCGCGCTGTCGCAGACGTAGGCGGTGTAGCCGTCGGGCGCGGACTTGGAGACCATTTCCGCCGCGATGTTTCCGTTCGCGCCGATGCGGTTTTCGATCACCACCTGACCCCAGGACTCGCTCATCTTCTGCGCGATCAGGCGCGCGAACACGTCGGGCGAGCCGCCGGGCGAGGTGCCGACGACGATCCTGACCGTCTTCGACGGATAGGCTTGAGCGGCGGCGGGGAACGGCGCCAAAACGCCGAGCGCGAGGACGAGGAGGAGGCGCATGCTTTGCATGCTACGCCGGCGCGAGACGCGCGTCGCGCTGCAGCATCGTCATCACCTCTCCGGAGAACAACGCGACGGAGCGCAGCGTCTCCTCCAGAGTGAGGTTGCCGAAAGCGAATTGCCCGACGAAATAGTTCGCGCCCGACTCGGCGAGCTGCCTCTTCACGTATTCGGCCGCGTCCTCGGGCGTGCCGGCGAACGCGCGCCCGTCCTCGGCGATGGCGTCGAACTCCGCCGGCCGCGAGTGCCGGTGGCCGACCCCCATGAGCGAGGAAAGATAGGTGAAGCTCTCGTGCCAGCGGCGATACGCCCTGCGCGCGACGGCGCGCGTCTCGTTTGCGTTCTTTCCGACGACGATGAACCTTCCGAGCCCTACCTTGGGCAAAGGGGCATCGCCCCGCGTCTCTTTCCAGACCGCGCGAAACCGCGCGAAGCAAGGCTTGAGCTCAGCGATCGTATCGAGGCCGACCACGTTCATTCCGCGGCGCGCGGCGCGCTCGGCCGCCTCCGGCGAATGCACGCCGTACCACAGCGGCGGATGCGGCTTCTGCAGCGGCGGAATGGCGAGCGGCAGGCGCCGCTTTCCGCCCTCCGCCGTGACTGTGACCGCGCCTTCGTTCAGGCCTTCGAGGATGAAACCGACCATTTCCTGGTGCACCTTCTCCGTCTGCCCCGGATCGACGTCGAAGAAGCGCACCTCGGCGGGCAGCGCGCCGCGGCCGAACGCGATTTCCAGCCGGCCGCCGCTCATCTGGTCGAGCATGCAGATCTCTTCGAGCAGCCTCAAGGGGTGATAGAGCGGCGCGACGTACACCATGGGTCCGAAGCGCAGGCGCTTCGTGCGCTGCGCCACCGCCGCGAGAAACACCGAGGGCGAAGGCGCCATGCCCAGAGGCGTGAGATGGTGCTCCGCGACGTGATAGGAGGCGAAGCCCGCGCGCTCGTAGGCCTCCACGATCTCCAGGCGCTCGCGGTAGAACTGCTCGTGCGGGCGCTCGCCGAGGTCCAGGTGATCGAAGACGCCGAATTCCATTCCTAGCGCACCTTGCGTGCCAGGCGCGGCAAGGCGCCCGCGGCCTCGATCTCGCGCATCGACTTGTTCGTGAATTCCGAGCTGGGCGCGTTGCCGCCGATCACGAACATCAGGGTCGAGTACTGGTTCTTCGGTCCCCGGGTGACGTTCATGAAGCGGCGTATGGCGCCGGGCGGGAACGAGATCAGGTCGAGCGGCTTCAGGTCCACGTGCTCGAGCTTGCCGCGCTCGTTTTCCCAGAGGGCGCGCCAGGTCCCGGTCATGGCGATGAAGGTCTCGTTGGTGTCGTGGTTGTGCAGCATCGGGCCCTTGCCCGGGCGTGCCCGGCAGTAGCCGAGGTTGAATCCTTCGGAGATCTTGATCGCGGCCATCCGCGCGGCCTTCACGCCCACCGGCGACTGCTTGCCGCCGCGCTCGGTCCTGGGCGGCTGGAAGCCGATGACGTTGTAGAGAATGCGCTCGCAGCCCGGCATCTTCGAATCGGGCAGCCCGCCGTCGGAGCCCTTCAATTTCCCGAAGCGCGCGACGCGCTTCATCATCGCCTTGCGCGATATGCCGCGTCGCGGCAGGGTTTCCACGTATTCCATGACGACCTCCCTTAGGAAACCGGGGACAGACCACGGTTTTCTGGATTTGCCTGTCTCGCCACCGTTCGCGTTTCGCCCTTCCACCCAATACCGTAAGCCGAAAACCGTGGTCCGTCCCCGGTTTTCCACCGCATAATACTACCGAGGAGGAGAGATGAAAGCACCGCGCTTTGCCTACGCGCGACCGGCAAGCGTCGCCGAGGCGCTCGCGCTTCTTGCCGAGCACGAAGACGAGGCGCGGGTGCTGGCCGGCGGCCAGAGCCTGGTGCCGATGATGAATTTCCGCGTCGCAGCACCGAAAGTTCTCGTCGACATCAACCGCATCGCAGCGCTCGCGGGGATCGAGGTGGCGAAGAACCACGTCCGCATCGGCGCGCTCACGCGCCACGTCGAAATGGAGCGCTCGGCCGACATCGCCCGGCACCTGCCGCTCGTCGCGGCCGCGATGCCGCACGTGGCGCACCCGGCGATCCGCAACCGCGGCACTCTCGGCGGGAGCTGCGCGCTCGGCGACCCCGCCGCGGAGCTGCCGGCCTGTGCGCTCGCGCTCGGAGCGACCTTTATCGCCGCCGGCAAGAAAGGCGAACGCCGCATCGCAGCCCGGGATTTCTTCACCGGCCTCTACGCCACCGCGCTCAAGGCGGGCGAGCTCCTCCTCGCCGCCGAGTTTCCGCTCCCGAAGCCGGGCTACGCCTCGGCGTTCGGCGAGCTCGCGCGCCGCCACGGGGACTACGCCATGGTCGGGGTCGCCGCGCACGGATCGACACAGGGGAAGAAATTTTCGGACATGCGCGTCGTGTTCTTCGGCGTAGCCGACCGGCCGCAGCGCGCGGCGCAGTTCGAGCGCGCGCTCGACGGCCGGCCCGCTGCGGCGAAGACGATCGCCGCTGCGCTCGCCGGATTGGATTCCGATCTCTCGCCGCGCGCCGACCTCCACGGCTCGGCCGCGACCAAGCTGCATCTCGCCAAGGTGCTCGCCGGCCGCGTGCTCAAGACGATGGAAGGCGTCGCCGCATGAACGCCCCTTTGGAAACAATCGAAATCTCGGTCACCGTCAACGGCGAGCGGGTGAAGCGCAGCGTGCCCGCGCGGCTCAGCCTCGCCGATTTCTTAAGGAACGAGCTCGAGCTGACCGGCACCCACGTCGGCTGCGAGCACGGCGTGTGCGGCGCGTGCACCGTGCGCGTCGACGGCGAAATCGTAAGGGCCTGCCTCATGTTCGCGGTGCAGGCGGACGGCTGCAAGGTGGACACGATCGAAGGCATGTCCGCTTCGCGCGAGCTCGAGGAGCTGCAGAGCGCCTTCGTGCTCACCAACGCGCTGCAATGCGGCTTCTGCACGCCGGGCGTCCTCATGGCGGCGCAGGCGCTGCTGCGCGACGAGACCAACCCCACGCGCGAGCGCATCCGCGAATATCTCTCCGGCAATTACTGCCGCT
>Ga0184605_10000188_pt1 | contig 17951 bp, 18 predicted proteins | sample PLM0_30_coex_FD_132995 | JGI IMG/M metagenome (GOLD analysis project Ga0184605, IMG submission 132995) | Groundwater sediment microbial communities from an aquifer in East River, Colorado, USA - PLM0_30_coex | ecosystem: Environmental > Terrestrial > Soil > Riparian zone | place: USA: East... | reverse complement strand
GTGGTGCGGGACGGTGAAGCCTTGAGGCTCGACTACGAACGGCCGAAGTCGATCGGCAAGGTCCGCGGCTTCTGCGGGCCGTTCGGCGTTTTCGTCCGCTCCTACGCCTACATCCGCTCGTTCGGTCCGGCGCTGAAAGAGATGTCCGAGGTCTCGGTCCTGAACGCGAACTACCTCCTCGCACAGCTCAAGGGTGCCTACGAGCTTCCCTTCGACCGGTTCTGCATGCACGAGTTCGTGCTTTCGGGCCGAAGGCTGAAGCGCGAGCACGGGGTCACGACACTCGACGTCGCCAAGCGGCTGATGGACTACGGTTTCCACCCGCCGACGATCTACTTCCCGCTGATCGTCCCCGAGGCGCTGATGATCGAGCCCACGGAGACGGAGGCCAAGGAGACGCTCGACGCGTTCGCAGAAGCGATGCTGGCGATCGTGCGCGAGGCCGCAGAGGAGCCCGAACTCCTGAAGGAGGCGCCGCACGTACGGCCGGTCAAGCGGCTCGACGAGGTCCGCGCTGCGAAAAACCCGATCGTGCGCTACCGGTTCGGGGAGCACGAGGAGCCGCACGCTACGGGCAAACCTCGGCAGCTCGAGGCGCAGAAGGGAGCCTGATCGCCGGCGAATCGCGGCTCGAGCGGCGGCTCGACGCGCGGCTCTTGTCCCCTGACGGTACTCGTTCGGCACGCGCGTGGCTCTCGATCTGGGGACTCCTCGTTCTGATGGGGTTCCGCTATCGCCTGGCGTTCGCGACTCGCGCGTTCTTGGCAGCCGCAGTCGCACTCGCGTTCTGGCGCGGTCAGCCAATCGGTGGCGGCATCGTCCTCGTCCTCTTCCTGACGTACTTGCTCCAGATCCCTTTGATCGTGGGGATCGCGCTCGGCGACCGATCGACTCGTCGCCGTCGGGGTGGTTAGGACGCGGCCGCTAGCTGGCCACAGGCCGCAGCGATATCCCGGCCCCGCGTCAAACGAACCGTCGTCGGAATTCCGCCCCGTTTGAGCTCGGCCTCGAACGCGGCGATCGCCTTCGGCGAGGAGCCGGCAAACGCGCCCGTTGGGTTGTACGGGATCAGGTTCACCTTGAAGACCTGCGGATCGAGCAGCTCGGCGAGCGCCCTCGCCTGCTCGACCCGGTCGTTCACGCCCGCCAGCATCACGTACTCGACGAAGACCTTGCGGCGGCGAAGCTCGAAGTAGCGGCGGCATTCGGCGACGACGTCCGCCAACGGGTAACGGTCGTTGACCGGCATCAGCTCGGAGCGCAGCGCCGGCTCGGCGGCGTGGAGCGACAGCGCGAGGCGTACCGGCACCTCGACCTCGTCGACGAACCTGCGCAGGCCCGGCAGCCAGCCCACCGTCGACACGGTCGTCCTCCGGTGCGTGACCCCGATGTCCGGGAGCCGCCGGGCGGCTGCGATCACCTCGTCGACGTTCAACATCGGCTCGCCCATTCCCATGAAGACACAGTGGTCGATCGGCTCGAGCCGGCGGAAGTGCAGGGCCTGGTCGAGCATCTCGGACGCGGTCAGATTGCGACGGAACCGCATCTGTCCCGTCGCACAGAACGTGCAGGTGAGCGGGCAGCCACTCTGCGAGGACACGCAGACTGAGCGGCGCCCGTCGCGGAACCGCATCAGCACAGCCTCGACGGGGTGTCCGTCCGCTGTCCGGAACAACACCTTGACTGTCCCGTCACTCGACCGCGCCTCGTGCTCGACCTCGAGCGTCGAGAACGGAATCCGCTTCGCGAGCGCCGCCCGAAGCGGTGCCGGAAGATCGGTCATCTCGCCGTAGCCGGAAGCGCCGCGCGCCGCCCAGGCCCAGACCTGGCTGGCACGGTACGCGGGCTCGCCGGCCAGTTCGTCTGCCAGCAGCTCGAGGTTCACGCGGTCACGGTAGCGCCCGTTGGGGCTCCGGCTTCCGGATCGCCTGCGCGAAGTACCAGTGATGTCCCTCCCGGTCGATGGCGGTGTAGCGGCGGTCGCCGTACTCCTGGTCCTCGGGCTCGGCGACGATCTCGGCGCCGCCCGCGCGAGCGCGCTCGTAGTGGGCGTCGACGTCGTCGACGAGGACGTAGAGACCGACAGTCTCCTGACCCAGCCGCTTCGGGTTCTTGTAGTGGTCGCCCGGGTCGCCCAGGTAGACGGCCGCGTCTCCGAGCCGCGCCTCGGCATGGTTGACGTAGCCCTCGGGCCCAGTGAGGCGGACATGCTCCTTGAACCCGAACGCCCGCTCGAGGAACTCGAGCGCCCCGGCGACGTCCTCGTAGAGCAGGTACGGCGTGATCGTCTGCGTCATCGCTTCCTCCTTCGTCGCTTGATCTCCGTCTCGAGGGCATCGAGCCGGTTCGTCCAGAAGCCCCGGTAGCGCGCCAGCCATTCGTCCAGCTCCGCGAACGGCGTGGGGTCGAGCGAGTAAAGGCGGCGCCGGCCGTCGCTGCGCACCCGCACCAAGCCCTGCTCGCGGAGAACCCGCAGGTGGCGTGAGACTCCCGGACGGCTGGTGCGGAACTCGGCCGCGATCTCGCCCGCCGAGTGCTCGCGGTCGGCGAGCAGCTCGACGATCCGCTGCCGTGTCGGGTCGGCGAGAGCGGCCAGCGCGTTCAACGCCGTTCTCCTCCGACCGCCTCGCCGAAGCTGTCGAGGCGCGGAGCCCAGAAGCTGAGGTACCCCATGCACACCCGGGCGTCGAGCCGGCTGTGGTCGACGACGAGGACGGTGCTCGCGCCGTCGGGCGCCAGCTCGAAACGAACGAGCGAGTCGCTCTCGCCGCGCCGCGTCCAGTCGAGCTCGAGCACCCGCCCTGACTCGACCGTCCGCATCCGCGCCTCCACGTCGTCGGGGGGACCGAGCCAGCGCGAGATCGAGTCCGGCTCGGTCAGAGCGCGCCACACCTCGTCGAGCGAGGCCGAATAGCGGCGCGTGAAGCGAACCGCGGCGTGTTCCTCGGCCACGGGTGGATCTAAGCGGTGAATTATGTAACTGTCAAGTTACGCATTCCCCTCGCTAAAGTCGCGGCGTGATCGACCTTCGTTCGGACACGAAGACCCAGCCGAGTCGCGGCATGCGCGAGGCGATCGCCAACGCCGAGGTCGGCGATGAGCAGCGGCGCGAGGACCCGACCGTCAACGAGCTCGAGCGTCGGGTGGCCGGGCTGCTCGGCCAGGAGGAGTCAGTCTTCGTTCCCACCGCGACGATGGCGAACGAGATCGCCCTGCGGACGCTGTCCGAGCGCGGCGACGAGCTGATCGCGGAAGAGAACGCGCACATCCTGCTCTCCGAGCTGGGCGGGCCTGCGGTTCACGCGGGTCTGATGACCAGACCGATTCGCGGTGAAGCGGGCCGATTTGGCCCGAACGAGGTGCAGCGGATGGTGCGCCGGACTGACGAGTCGCACGTCCCTCCAACCCGGGTGGTGGCGATCGAGAACACGCACAACACATCGGGCGGACGGGTCTGGCCGCTCGAGGAGATCCGGGCGCTCGTCGCGGCTTGCCGGGAGCTCGAGCTCTCCGTCCATCTCGACGGCGCGCGAGTGCTCAACGCCGCCGTTGCCAGCGGCGTGCCGGCCCGGGAGATCTCGGGCGAGTTCGACACGGTCACGATCTGCCTCTCCAAGGGCCTCGGTTGCCCGCTCGGGGCGCTCGTCGCCGGGTCCGGCGAGCTGATGCGCAGGGCCCGCCGCCTGAAGCACCAGTTCGGCGGCGCGATGCGCCAGGCCGGGATCGTCGCCGCGGCCGGAATCTACGCGCTCGACCACAACGTCGAGCGGCTCGCCGACGACCACGCGAGGGCCCGCCGGCTCGCCGTGGGTCTACACGCGGCCGGGGTGCCAGTCGACGTCGAGCAGGTCGAAACGAACTTCGTCCAGGTCGACGTCGGCGCGCTCGGCCTCGACACCGATGACGCGCTCGCGCGGCTCGCGCGAGAAAGCGTCGGCCTCTCGGCGACGCCGCACCCGGGTGTGCTCCGCGCGCTGACCCATCTCGACATCGGCGACGAAGACATCGACCAGGCGATCGAGCTGATCCCCAAGGCGCTCGGCGTGCTCGCGCGCGCTTAAGAACCGCCACCGGCAGGCCCTCAGCGATCGCCGGCGAACCCGAAGCCAATCACGAGCGTCGCGTACAGACCGACGAGCGCGAGCCCCTGCCAGCGCTTCGAGCAGCCGTCGAAGACGATTGCGGCGACGACCACGGTCGCCAGCGCCATCGCGCCGAGCTCCTCCCAGCGGAAAGCCAGAGGTAGCGCCGGCGTCACCGCCCATGAGAGCAGCGCCACCGCCGGCGTAACGAACAGCGCCACCTGGGCGCTCGACGAGACGGCGATCTCTGTCGCGAGCCTCATCTTCCCGCGGCGGGCGATCACGATCGCGCCCCCATGCTCGGCGGCGTTGCCGACGACCGCGATGATCACGATCGAGATGAAGAACTGCGAGAGCCCGGCCGCCTTCGCGAAGCCGTCCAGCGAGTGGACGAGGATCTCGCTGATGACAGCGGTCGCGGCGGTCGCGAGCGCAAGCGCAGCTAGGGCGCGCCGCAGCGGCCAGACGCCCGCGCGCTCCTCGTGACCGGAGGCCGCGTGCTGTTGCCGAAAGCCGCGCAGCTGGATCGTTTGCACAACCACGTAGAGCGCGAGCAGGATGGCCGCGAGCGGCGCTGTCGCGACGGCAAGCGAGTGCCGCTCGGGATTGCCGTGCCAGCCCGCCACAGAGGGGCCGAGGAAGAGCAGTACCGAGGCCGCGACGAGCCCCAGTTGTAAGAGCAGGGAATTTCTGTCGATTCGCTTGCCGGTCTCGCCTGCCGCCATTGCCACGCCGAGCACGAGCAACAGGTTCGAAACGACACTCCCGGCCAGAGAGCCGCGGACGACGTTCGGCAGTCCGTCTGCGATCGCGAACGTGGCGATGATCAACTCCGGCGCGTTGCCGAAGCTTGCGTTCAGGAAGCCGCCGATCCCAGGGCCGGTGTACTCGGACGCCTGCTCGGTCGACTCGCCGATCAGCCAGGCGAGAGGGACGAGCGAAGCTGCGGCAAGTGCGAAGAGGGCGACGTCGCCCGGATGGAACGCAAGGTCGACGGCGAATGTGATCGGGGCGAGCGCGAGAGACGCCCAGAGGAGCTTTCGCGCCACGGCGATACCCTAACGGCGTGCCCGCGGCGGCCCTCTTCGACTGGGGCGACACGCTGATGCGTTTCGCCTACGACGAGGCCCTCGTCGAGGCCGGCCATCGCGCCGGGCTGGCGGCGCTCGAGCGCGAAGACCTGCCCGAGGTCGAGCGGCTGGCGGCGCACTTCCGCGAGCGTTACGAGCCCTTCTTCTGGACGCCGGGGACAGTCGAGGAGCTCGAGTACCCGGGCCTCGTCCGTCAGCTGCTCGGGGACTTTGGGGTCGAGGTCGACGACGAGGAGCTGCCGCGCTTCCTCGAGGCCGAGCACGCCGCCTGGGATCCGGCGCGGCAACTTGCGGCCCACACGCCCGCCCTGCTCGAGTCCCTGCGCGAGCGCGGCCTCAAGCTGGCCCTCGTCTCGAACGCATTCGATCCCGGCTGGCTCCTGCACCGCGACCTCGAGCAGATGGGGCTCGCGGAGCGGCTGGACTTCGCCGTCTTCTCCTCCGAGATCGGCAAGCGCAAGCCGCACCCCGCCATCTTCGAGCGGGCGCTGGAGGCGCTCGGAGTCACGGCAACCGAGACCGTTTTCGTGGGCGACCGTCTCTACGAGGACGTTCGCGGCGCCGGCGAGCTTGGGATGACGACAGTGCAGGCGCTCTGGTTTCGGGCCGACGAGCATCCCGAGGGCGGCGAGCCGGACTTCCAGGCCTTCACCCAGATGGACGTCCTGAACGTCGTCGACCGCCTCGCTGCGGCGGCCTAGCGCGCTAAGGCGTTCGCTTGCGACGCCGACCTGGAGGCGTCCGGGCTTCGCCGGGGCCACCCGGCTAATCCCGGCTTGCAGAGCCGCCGCCAGTGCGTTCTTCCTAAAACGGCTCCCGGACCCGCGCGACGCCCTAGCCCGTTCCGGCGTGGTTGTCAAGTCTTGCGGAGGGTGCATGCGTTCACCCAAAATTCCGATATGGAGACCAAGCGCGACCTCGTCACCCGGGCGAGTGAGCTGCCGCTACACCCTCAGGACGAGGTCGAATGCCGGCGCTGCGGGGTCTACTGCGACAAGGTCGTCCATCCCTCCGCCTGCGTCGAGCGGGGCTGTGCCTTCCTCTACTCGTACGAGGAGTTCGGCCACACCTACGTCGGCTGCATGCAGAAGGTCTTCGACGTCGAGATCGACCTCGACCTCTTGCGCGCTGCGGAGGCGACCGGAGAGTTCGGCGCCGTCAAGGCGACGCGGAAGCCGCTGCCGATCTGCCGCGCCGAGGTCGAGAGCTGCTACGACAGCCGCACCGAGGACGTCGGCTGCCTCAACCCCGAGTTCTACGAGTTGCCCGTCGGGGAACCGACTTTCCGGGTCTTCGCTCAGCTTCGCTCTAAGCCAACGTGACGCACGAGCCGGGGTAAACGGCCGCGCCGCCATGTCGGCGCGTCCTCTTAACCGGCGTCGCGAGCGACGCCTGCGGGTCTTCGCTCAGCTTCGCTCCAAGCCGACGTGACGCACGAGCCGGGGTAAACGGCCGCGCCGCCATGTCGGCGCGTCCTCTTAGCCGGCGTCGCGAGCGACGCCTGGGGGTCTTCGCTCAGCTTCGCTCCAAGCCGACGTGACGCACGAGCCGGGGTAAACGGCCGCGCCGCCATGTCGGCGCGTCCTCTTAACCGGCGTCGCGAGCGACGCCTCGGCGTTTTCGCCCAGATCCGCCCCGCGGCTTCTTCGTAGCGCGGGCGTGTAGCTCCTTTAGTTTCCGCACTTGCTCCGCGTCGGGGCCGTGGCCGTCGGCGCCGGGCACCTCGAGGTAGGCCGGCAGGCCTTGGAGCTTCGGGTGCGAGAGGAAGACCCCGAGCTCCTCGCCGAGCAGTCCCTCGCCGATGTTGTCGTGCCGGTCGCTGTTCGACCCGAGCGGGGACTTCGAGTCGTTCACGTGCAGGGCGCGCAGCCGGTCGAGGCCAATCCGATCGTCGACCTCGGCGAGCACGCGGTCGAGCTCCTTGCGCTTCGTGACGTCGTAGCCGGAGACGTAGAGGTGGCACGAATCGAGGCAGATCCCGAGCCGTTCGTAGGCGCCAAGGGCGTCGCAGAGCGCCGCGAGCTCCTCGATCGATCGGCCGATCGTGCCGCCCGCGCCGGCCGCGTTTTCGATCAGCAGCCAGGTCGTCTCTGAACAATGCTCGAGCGCCTTGCGCAGTGCCGGGACGGCGCGCTTCAGACCGACCTCGAAGCCGGCGCCCTGGTGTGAGCCGACATGGAAGACGACGTCGGCCTCGATCGCGCACGCGACATCCACCGTGTTCTCCAGCGCGGCAGTCGACTTCTCGTAGATCTCGTCGGCGGGGCTGGCGAGATTGATCAAGTAGAGCGCGTGACACAGAGCGCCGCCGATCCCCACCTCGGCGCGGCGCTCCTTGAACCGCTCGAAGTTGGCGGGATCGTGGTTCGTCGGCCGCCAGGTGCGAGGGCTCTGCGTGAAGATCTGGACGCAGTCGCCCCCGATCGCCTCGATCCGGTCGATCGCCGTGTGGATGCCGCCGGAGGTCGAGACGTGGGCACCGAGTTGCACGCGCCTGACGCTAGCGCCTGGGGGACTGCAAGCACGGCAGTACGCTACTGCCGTGGGCCTCCGAGTCCGTTTCGCGCCGAGCCCGACCGGCTACCTCCACATCGGCGGCGTCCGGACGGCCCTCTTCAACTGGCTCTTCGCGCGCCACGAGGGCGGCGAGTTTCGGCTCCGAATCGAGAACACCGACACGGGCCGCGAGGTCGCAGAGGCGACCGGGCAGATTCAGGATTCCCTCCGCTGGCTCGGCCTCGACTGGGACGGTGACCTGACCTTCCAGCTCGACCGGATGGAGAAAGCCCAGGAAGTCGCGAAGCAGCTCGTCGCGGAGGACAAGGCCTACGAGGACGAGGGCGCGATCCGCTTCCGCATGCCCGACGAGGGGGTCACAGCATGGGACGATGTCGTGCTCGGCCGGATTGAGTATCCGAACGAGAAGCTCGAGGACGTCGTTATCGTGCGCTCGGACGGCCGGCCGACCTACAACTTCGTCTCGCCGCTTGAAGACATGCTCGACAGGATCACGCACGTGATTCGCGGCCAGGACCACGTCCCGAACACGCCGAAGCAGCTGCAGATCCTCGCTGCCCTTGGCGCGGAGCTACCGCGATACGCGCACGTGCCGCTCCTCAACGGGCCCGACGGCAAGAGGCTGTCGAAGCGCCACGGCGCGACGAGCGTCGAGGAGTTCCGGGGTGCCGGTTTCATCCCCGAAGCACTCGTCAACTACCTCGCCCTGCTCGGCTGGAGCTACGACGACCACACCGAGCTGATGACTCGGGAGGAGCTGATCGAGCGCTTCTCGCTGCAGCGGGTCGGCAAGAGTGCAGCCACATTCGACTACGAGAAGCTGACTCACATGAACGGTGTCTATCTGCGGGCGCTGCACCCGGACGAGTACGCGGATCGCCTCGTCGCCTACCTCCGCGAGCAGGGCTACGACTGGGACGAGCAGCTCGTTCGCAAGGTGGCGCCGCTCGTGCAGGAGAAGATTGCAACGCTCGGGGAGTTCCCGAGGTTCGCACTGTTCTTCTTCGAGCGGGTGCCGCCCGAGGAGCCGCTCGAGGACGGGGCGGTTCTGCCCGCCGCGGCAGAGGCGTTGGCGCAGATCGAGCCCTTCGACGCGGCGACGATCGAGACGGCGTTACGCGAGCTCGCGGAGCGGCTCGACCTCAAGCCGCGTCAGGCGTTCCAGCCCATTCGTCTCGCTTTGACGGGATCGAGGGTCTCGCCGGGTCTCTTCGAGAGCCTCGAGCTACTCGGAAGGGAAGAGTCGATCGAGCGGATCAGCGCGCCGGGGAGCGGCCTCGGAGGCGCGAGCGGATCGAGCGCGCGCTGAAACTCGAGCCAGGCGCGGCGCCGAAACTGTGTGGTGGGGCGGGGAAGAAGCTCTTTCAACGAGAGACCGGTCCGCCGAGCGAAGTTTACGATTTCTGAGCAATAAAACGCCCAGGGGCGCTACCTGGTTACGGCCGCGGCGAGTAGACGAGCACGCCACTTGCGAAAAGTGCCAGCCCGAGCGCCCAGACCGGCCAGAGCTCGAGCGTCGCGCCGGCGGCAAAAAGCGTCGCGCCGCTCAGGGCGAGCAGCGTCGCGGCGAGCGCGTCACCGCGAGCGGGCGGCTCGGGCTCGCTTGCCTCCTCAGCCGGCAGCGGCTTGGGGGTCGCCACGCGTAGCCTGGCGAGCCGGACCCTGAACAGCGCCCCCCGCCATTCAGGCAGCAGGGCCTCGGCCGCAAGCCCGCCGCCGTGCTCCAGCACTTCGGCGATCTCTGCGGTCGCGTCGCGTGCTCCGGCCAGAGCGGCGGCGAGCTCGGCGTGTGCGACCTCGGCGCCGGCCGGAGGCCGCAGGCCGAGCGCGAGCTCGCCGGCGGCATGAAGCGCGTACTGGAGCGAAGGCAGCCGCTCTAGCACGCTGTCCTCGTCGAACAACTCGCCGGGATCCCCTGCGATGGCCTCGAGCTCGGTGAGCGCCCAGGCGAGCCTTTTCCACAGACCGGTGAGCGCTGCTGCGTACCCCTCGCGCTGCCCACTCGCGACGCCCGGTCTCACAGGCCGATCTTACAGCCGAAACGTTCGTCTCCGTCCCGTTCGGGGTGGACTGCCCACCGCGGTTCAGCGGTCGCGCCGCCATGTCGGCGCGACCGCTTCATCGGCATCGCGAGCGATGCCTCGGCGCTACAGTGACTGCGGCCACATGGGGGGAGTCGGACATACCGTGCTCGTCGTCGAAGACGACGACAGCTTGCGAATGCTCTGTCGAGTCAACCTCGAGCTCGAGGGCTACCGCGTGCTCGAGGCCCCGACGGTCGAGCTTGCCGAAGGACTGCTCCGCGACGAGGCGGTCGACGTCGTACTCCTGGACGTCCACGTCGGTTCCGGGGACGGCTTCAGCGTCCTCGGCAAGGTCAGCGGCGAGCGGGTCGCCCTGTTCACGGGCAGCTTCGAGGTCGACGAGAAACGCGCAGCCGAGGTCGACGCCGTCCTCCGGAAGCCGTTCACGCTGACCGAGCTCTCCGAGACGGTCGGCCGCCTCGCGACAGCCTAGACCCCCTTTCACAATGAAGCACTGAGCCGCCGGGCCGCGCTGGACGCCACCGGCTCCGCCCTGGTATCGCAGTCGCGCCCGTATCTACTGATACGGGCACTCCCTGCGTCCTTGCCAGGAACCGACCATCGCACCCCGGCGACGAGGCCTCATCATGAAAGGGACTCAAGCCGCTAGATTGCGTCGCCCATGAGCGTCACCGCCGTCCGCACGCCGGCCGAGTACGAGTCGCAGCTCCGCCGCTATCTGTACGACCGCTCCGAGGAGGGCCGCGCGGTCCGGGTCGGAGAAAAAGAGGTCTCCGAGCGAGCCGAGATCGTTGCCCGCTATCGCGATCTCTTCAGCCGCGAACAGCTCGACGCGCTGCGCTCGGCCGAGAACGACGCCTCAGAAGGCGACGAGCGGGAGCGCTTGTACCGGCTCCGGAAGACGTGTGAAGCCGGGGTTGTCTCGGCCGAGATGGCGGAGCGGGAGGACGCGCTCGAGAACGCCGTCCTAGCAGCGCGAGTCGAGTTCAAGGGCGAAGAGCTGCCGATTCGCTCGGCGCAGGCGAAGCTCGCCGTGCTCGCGGACTACCGCGAGCGCGAACAGCTCGGCGAGGTGACCGCCGATCGTTCGGCCGAGTTCAATGCCGACCGGTTCGACGTCTTGCGCGCAGGCGAGGAGCTCGAGGCCGAGATCTCGGGCCAGCTGGACATGGTCGCCCGTAACGAGGAAGAAAAGGGCATCTCGCTACGCGAGCTCGAAGCTGCACTGGCGCAGGCGAGCGAGCGCTCGACCGCTGCCTACGTCCTCCTCCGTGACCGGTGGTTTGAGCAGCTGCTAGGCCCCGAGCGGGACCAGGTCCCCTCCTCCTACCACGTCGCCTACCTGCGCCGCCTCTCGCCGCTCGAGTCGACATACACGAAGGACCGCGCAGTGGAGGTCTGCATGGACACCGTCAAGCGGCTTGGCTTCGATCTCGAGAACGAGCCGAACATCCGCCTCGACCTCGACGACCGGCCGCAGAAGTCGCCGCGCGCCTGCGTGATCCCGTCCGACCCGCCGACGGTCGTGCACCTGATCACCCGCGCCCAGGGCGGGCTCCACGACTACCAGGCCTTCCTGCACGAGGCCGGACACGCGCTCCACTACGCGGGCTGCGACCCGAATCTGCCGTACACGTTCCGAAACATCTCCCGCGACCACGCGCTGACCGAGATCTATTCGTACATCCTCGAGGCGATCACGCGCGAGCCCGAGTGGCATGCTCACTACTTCGGCCTCTCCGACGAGGAATCCGTTCAGAACGCGGAGGCGACGACCTTCCTCGAGGCGGTGCTCTTCCGCCGCTACACCGCAAAGCTGCAGTTCGAGCTCGACTTCTGGGCCCGCTTCAACGAGAACGGCGGCGGCCCGGAAGGCTACGAGGAGCGCCTCACCGAGGCGACGGGCGTTCGTTACCGCGCCGATGCCTACCTTGCCGACATGGACGCGGGGTTCTACTCGGCCGACTACCTGCGGGCATGGATCCGCTCGGCGCAGCTGCGCGACTACCTCGTTCGCGAGCTCGGCGAGGATTGGTGGCGCAACGCCGAGACGGGCGAGCGGCTACGCGCGCTCTTCGCGGAGGGAACGCGGCCCTCGAGCGAGGAGATCGCCGCACGGCTGGGCTACCAGGCGCTTGATATCGGGCCACTGCTACACGAGCTCGGCGCCTAGGAAGCAGCCACCGTCTCGGACGTTGCCTCGGCCCCCGAGGGCCCGAGCGCTCGGACGCCGAAGAACTTCGCGTCTGTCTTCAACTCGATCGTGGTCTCGAAGCCGGCGCGCTCCACCGTTCGCAGCGGCTTCAATTCAGTGGACGTTGCGCCCGCGATGACCTGCCACCGCGAGACGTCGGTGGCGCCGTTCCAGCTCGCGTAAACCGTGACCCGGCCGTCGCCGCTCTTGCGGGCGAGGGCCCTGGGCTTGTCGGTCGGCTGTCCGTGCCACTCGAACTTGTAGCCCCGGTACGAATCGGCGCCCTTGACGAAGTGACCGTCGGAGACGACAGTGCCGTCGGCTGCGAACTCGGTGAACCACGGTTCGGAGCCCCAACCGACGAAGATGTGCCCGTCGGACAGGACCTGCATATTGCCCTGGCTGGTCGAGAGGAGGTGCTTCGGGTGCGTGTACGCGTGCACGAGCGTCACCTTCCGGCCGGGGAGATCGACGTGCAGCAGCAGGGCCCGCGACTGTTTCTCGACCGCCGGTGCCGCGCCGTTGTCGAAGAGAGAAATCGTCGTCGGTGAGCGCCAGCGGGCATTGTGCTGCCACGCGAATGTCGTCCCGGATCCCATCGCGAAATCGCTCCGTTTGCCACCGAGACGCCAGATGACGGCGCCCGTCTGCCGGTCGATCTCGTAAATCGCGCGGGTGTTGCGCGCCGAGATGAGCAGATTGCCGTCGCGGCCGAGTTCGACGGAGTTGATGTGGAAGTAGTCGAACGGCGCCTTCCCTCGTCGCTTTGCGTACGACTCCGCCAGCGCGATGTGCCCGAGCGCGTGCCACTCGAACAACACCCGCCCCGCCGCGATGTCGAGTTCCTGCAAGCCCGAGTCGATCAGGTCGCCGCGACGCTCGTAGAACGTGATCAGGGCCGTATTCCGGGGCGTGATCGTAAACTCGTGCTCGTCGCCGGCGAGGCCGTTGCCGGCGCGGACGAGGGCGATTCGGCGGTAGGAGCTGCTCAGGATCACGTAATTGCCTTGGCCGCGGCCGAACTTCGAGCGTCCCTGCCACCAGGTCAGTACGGGCCGGCCCCGATAACGCTGTACCCGAAAATCGGCCACCCCGAGCCGCGACGGCTGGAACCAGACGGTGCGGCCACGTTCGTCCACGATCAAGGGGCCACGCTGGCGCACGGCCTTCTTCGGCGCGATGAAGACGTATCCCGCTGCCGCGCCGTCAGAGGCGACGTCGAGCGTCACCGACGGCGGCCGGAGGTCGGGCCGTGAGACGAAGTGCTGGAATTTCGGCTTCGACGCGGCCTTGTCCGCGCCGCCGCACCCCCCGGCGGCGATCGCGAAGCCGACGAGCGCGCAGGCTGATGCTTTCCGCAGAGCTCCTCCCGTTTCGGGCGGAGACTATCCGTGGACGACCGCTACGAGCGCCGCGACGACCTGCGGGTCGAACTGCGTCCCGCTGTTGTCTCGGAGTTCGGCGAGCGCGGTTTCCAGTGGGAGAGCCTTCCGGTAGGCCCGGTCGCTCGTCATCGCGTGGAACGCGTCGCAACAGCAGACGATTCTCGCTACGAGGGGAATCTCGGTGCCGGCGAGGCCGTCGGGATAACCCGCGCCGTCATAGTGCTCGTGACATGAACGGACGAGCCGCCCGACCTCGCCAAGGAGCCCGCCGACCTGTTCGAGCATCTTCTCGCCCTCGATCGTGTGGGCGTTCATGATCCCGCGTTCCTCGGGCGTCAATGGACCGGGCTTGTTGATGATCTCGTTCGGGATCCGCACCTTGCCGACGTCGTGCAGCAGCGCGACGAACTCGGCCTGGCGCAGCTCGTTCCCGTCCAGCTCGAGCCGGCTGGCGACCTGGAGCGTCAGCTCGACGACGTCGCGGCTGTGGCTGCCCGTGTAGGCGTCGTCGCCCTCGATCACGTCGCCGAGCAGATAGGCCGTGCCGCGATAGGCATGGCTGAGCTCTAGCGTCCTGTCGATCTGGGTCCGATGCTCGCGCGCGAACAACGACAGCAGGGCGACGAGCGGTAGCGCAAGCGCGAAGGCGAGCGACGCTCCGTTCGCGGCGATGGCGACTGCAAGCCCGATCGGCGCGAGCGCCGAGTCCATCAGCCACACGGGCATGAACGAGCGGAGCTGCTGATGCGGCGCGATCCCGAGCGCGACACGACCGCGAACAGCGGCGGCGGCGAAGTCGACGAGGAATTGAGCGCCAAGCGCCACGACGTACAGCGGCCAATGGTCGATCCGCGGAGATGTCTCCCCCGCGGCAGCGAGCACTGCGACCGGGCCCACCACATGCCAGGCATCGGCGAGGCCGAGCAGCGTCCTCTCCACGTGCAAAGCGCGCCGTGCTCCGTCGACGATGCGCGCCAGCAAGATCGCGGCCGCCACGCAGACCGGCACGAGCCCCAGGGGCAGGATGAAGAGCATCGGCACGAGCATGAGCTCGGTCGGGATCTAGAACCCGGCGCCGACCTCGAAATCGAGACGAAATGCCGCGGCGTACGCAGCGATCAGGCCGAGAACGACCAGCCCCGACGGCGACCGCCCGCTCGGCAGGAAAAGCGCCAACGGCACGGCAACGGCGAGGAAGCCGCCGCCGAGGACGATGGCGAGCAGAAGATCGGCACGGGGGAGCGGGCTTGTCTGCCGGGCGCGTTGCGCCTCGATTGGCGCATGCTCACCGGTAAGCGCGTTCTCCGTCTCGGTGGTTTGGATCGCCGCAGTCGCCACGAGCTGAAGATCGTCCTCGCGCGCGTATCGCTTGAGGCCGGGAACCGGAAATCACCCGTGCGAGGGATCGAGGGGCCCCAGAAGGGGGATGCACGAACGCCTGATTCGGAGAGTCTGTGAATGAGCCTTCGAACGGGGGCTCGCACGAGGTCTACTAGGAGGGTTTTCTGTGGCGTCTGTACGGTCGGTCTTCCGCGTCGCGCTCTGCGCGGCGGCGCTGTTCGTTCTCACGGTCCCGGTCGCACATGCCGGGCTGCTGCCGGGGTTGCTCCCCGGCCTCCTCTCGCCCGCGGACACGCCGGCGACCTGCGACACCACGGTGACGCAGCCCTTTGCGCGAATCGACGGCGACTCTTCGAACTACGTGCTTGTGCCGGGGGGCTCCTTCGAGGCCGGCACCAGCGGCTGGACGCTTGGGCGCGGTGCCGCGGTCGTCAGCGGCAACGAGCCGTGGAAGGTCCACGGTACGAAGGACAGCCATTCGCTCTACATCCCGAGCGGTAGTTCCGTGACGACGCCTCCGATGTGCTTCGGAACGGGCGACTGGCACATGCGGTTCTTCGCCGCGAGCTCGTCGAGCTCCCTGTCGTCACTGCAGGTCCGGGTGCGGGTCAAGAGCCTGCTCGGCATCCTCAGCATCCTGGACGGCGGCACGATCAGGACCGGCACGGCTTGGCAGCCGACGCCGAAGCTAGCGCTGCTGCTGACGAACCTCACCGGTCTCCTGACGACCGATGCGGTCTCGTTCCAGTTCGTCCCGAGCGACCGCGCGTCCTGGCGGATTGACGACGTCTACCTGGATCCCTGGAAGAACGGCTAAAAGCTCGTTTCACAACGAAGCGCTCAGCCGCCGGGCCGCGCTGGACGCCACCGGCTCCGCCTTGGTATTGCAGTCGCGCCCGTATCTCCTGATACGGGCGCTTCCTGCATCCTTGCCAGGAACCGACCATCGCAGCCCGGCGACGAGGCCCCATTCCGAACGGAGCTCTAGCCGATAACGTCTTCGGCTTGGCCTTGGCACGGGCCCAGCGGGCGCTCATCTTCGATCTCGACGGAACGCTCGTCGACACGGTCTACGCTCACGTGTTCGCCTGGCAGCGCGCGTTCGACGAGGTGGGACTGCCGATCGACGGCTGGCGGATCCATCGCCGAGTCGGGATGAGCGGCGGACTCTTCGCGCGAGCCGCGGCGCGGGAGATCGGGCGCCCGCTGTCCGATCAGGAGACAGAGGCGATCCAGCAACGCCACGGCGAGCTCTACCGGGAGGTCCTGCCCGAGCGGCGGCCGCTTCCCGGCGCTGCGGAGCTGCTGGACGAGCTGCGGCGCGAGGGCATTCCGTACGGGATCGCCACCTCGGGGCGCCGGCCGGAGATCGACGCCTCGCTGGCGGCGCTTGGTGTCGGCGAGGAAACTGTCGTCGTCGAGCGCGGCCACGTCGCCAGGGCGAAACCGGAGCCGGACCTCTTCCTCACCTGCGCCGAGCGGCTGGGCGTCGCGCCCGTCGACTGCTACGTCGTCGGCGATGCCGTCTGGGACCTGCTCGCCGCCCGCCGCGCCGGCATGCTCAGCGTCGGCCTGCTCAGCGGCGGCTACGGCGAGGACGAGCTCACTCGCGCCGGCGCCTTCCGCGTCTACCGTGATACCGCCGAACTCCGCGACTCGCTGGACGAGCTCGGCGTTCTCAGCTGACGAGCAAGGAGGCAGCATCCGCTTCGCAACCGCGCCCGAGCCCGAGATCCGCTGGGCGCGGCTCTGAGCCTCAAGCGGATCGTTCGTCGCTTCGACAACTGCACTATTGGCGTCTACTGCACGAGATCAATCGCGCTCGACGCGAAGCCGACGACGCGACCAAGCCGCACAAGTATCGGAAGACTCGCACTGCACCTGGGAAGGCCGCCGGAGAGGCGCCTTGACCTTACTCCGGGACCATGCCAACAATGGCTTAAAGCCGGGGCTGCGGCCTTACCCTCTCCCTACCGCCGGCGTTTGGCTTCGCCGCAAGAGCCAAACGCCGCGCCCCGGCTTACGAAGAATCATCACAAGTGTCCTGCTGGGCTTCTTCCCCCGTAGGTCCGACGTTGCCCGAACGTTTGGGGGAGCAGCCTGACTGGCGACCACCAGCCTGGTGAGCCGGGACGTGGCCGCCGAATGCCTGCGGCAAGCTGACGGCCCGCCAGCCCGGGGTAGGAGATAGGCGTGCCCCGGCTCGAGTGAACCTTTCGGCAGCAGCGGCCGACTTCCCGCTTGTCCAAACGGCACTAGGCAGCGCTCCAAGTCGGGGCGTCAGATCCAGCTCGGCCCCACCAACCGTGAGCGAATCAACGCCGCTCGCCGCCTCGGCGAACGCGACTTTGAATGCGTCGACTGCGGAAGCACCGCGCGGCGAGGCACCCGCGCCGTTCGATGTTTCAGGGGGGTTTGTTTAACTAAAAAACGCTTAGCGCAACCTACGCGGCGCGGTTGGATGAGGAGACAAGCTAGGCGACTTCCCGAAACAACCTGGCCCTGGTCGTCCTCGGTCCGCGGCGCAGCTGTATTCCTTGCCGTGCTCGTGCTTGCACCCCCGGCCACAGCGGCGCGCAAGGTCATTTACGGCGTCAACGACGGCAACTTCGCGTCTTGGGCGACGATGGCGCCCCGGATCGCCGGACTCGGTCTCGACCAAGTCGGTGTCTGGGTCCGCTACCGCTGCGCTGACGACAACAACGGTTGGCTTGTCCGCGGCCTCCCAACCGATCTCGGCCAGGTGCCGGCATCTCAACCCGCGCTGGTGCAGCTAGTCGGCTCGCCGAGCTGCTCGCCACGGACGCCGTCGCAGCGGAGTGTTTACGGGCTTTTTGCCCGCGAGCTCGTGCTCCGCTATCCACAGATTCGGGAGCTGCAGGTCTGGAACGAACCCGACCTCGCCTTCTGGTCTGGCTCGGCACGAAACTACGTTCGCCTGCTCGCCGCCGTCCACGATGCCCTGCGCGGGACGAACGTGAAGGTGCTCGGCCCGGGCTTCTCGCCGAACGGACTCCTGCAACCCTGCCCGCGCGTGCAGATGAACACCGCCTCGTTCGCGCGCGCGGTGCGAGGCTTCTACCGGGCGCACCGGCATCGCCGCTCTCCAATTCTGGACGGGTTCGCCTATCACCCCTACCAGGGGTTCGACCACAAAATGACGGCCACGCTCGCGCGGATACTCGACAAATCGTGGAGTCGACTGCCCCAGCCCGGGCCACGCCGCGGGCTCCGCTTCTGGTGGACGGAAACGGGCGCCGAGTCGCTCGTCAGCGGCGCGGCGGTGGACGAGTTCG
>Ga0184605_10000186_pt1 | contig 18033 bp, 17 predicted proteins | sample PLM0_30_coex_FD_132995 | JGI IMG/M metagenome (GOLD analysis project Ga0184605, IMG submission 132995) | Groundwater sediment microbial communities from an aquifer in East River, Colorado, USA - PLM0_30_coex | ecosystem: Environmental > Terrestrial > Soil > Riparian zone | place: USA: East... | reverse complement strand
TGTACGGCAACATCTGCCTGACGGCGTTGCACGCCGGAGGCGAACTGACCTCCGAGACTCGCGCTGAGCTCGCGAAGATGACGCAGGAACTTTCACGCACCTACTCACAATCGAAGCCTTCTCATGTCCATCATTAATTACGCGAGCCGCGAGATTCAATTTAAGATCGTCTATTACGGCCCGGCCCTCTGCGGCAAAACGACGAACCTGGCCTACATTCATCAACGGATTAATCCGCAGAACCGCGGCGACCTTGTCTCGCTCGCCACCGCGGCTGATCGCACACTCTTTTTCGATTTTCTGCCGCTCAACGCCGTCGTCATCAAAGGTTTCGTGACGAAGTTTCAGCTCTACACCGTTCCGGGCCAGGTAATTTACAACGCTACGCGCCAGCTCGTTTTGCGCAGCGCCGATGGACTCGTCTTTGTCGCCGATTCCCAGTGGGAAAAAATGGAGGAGAACGCTGAAAGTTTCAAAAACCTCGTGGACAATCTCGCCCGACAGAATGTCGCGATCGACGATCTGCCCTGCGTGCTCGAGTACAACAAGCGCGATTTGCCGAACGTTGCGCCGATCAATTACATGGAATTCGTCTTGAACAACCGGAAGAAGCGTCTCCAGAGTTTCGAGGTCATCTCGAGCACGGGACAGAATGTTTTCGCGGCGCTCAATGCCGTCTCACAAAGCCTGCTCCACAAATTCAGCAAGCAGAACGAGGTGCCGCAAAACACGCCTCCGCCGGTCGCGATTCCGGTCGAGCCGCCGCCGCCGCAGAAGCAGAGCGTTCCTGTATGAATTCGATTCCAGTCTTAACCGTTAAAGACGTCGCGATGCTCGACGGCGTGCTGGGGGATTTTTTGAAAAAAGCGGAGGCAGACTTGACGGTCGTGATCGATCGCGGCGGCAACGTCATCTCGCAGTTTGGCGATATGAACGTGATGGATGTCACGATCGTCGCCGCGCTCGCCGCCGGTTCCTTTGCCGCGACGCGCGAACTGGCGCGGCGCATCGGCGAGATCGAATTCAATGCTCTCTACCATCAAGGCAATGGCAGCCACATGTTCATGAACTCGGTCGATGACGACACGATCATGATTACAGTCTTTGGAAAAGACACGAACGTTGGCTTGGTGCGATATTATTCTGTCGCGGCGGCGCAAAGCGTGGCTGCGATTCTAAGATTGCTCCAGCGCGCCGGCCCCGGTTTCGCCTTCGACGCTTCGGATATTTCCACCGCGCCGATCTTTGCCGATCGCTAAGATCGACAATCGGGCAGCACGACGATTGCGAACGGGAAAGTTTATGTCGGCGCACCAAGCAGCGTCGCCATATCCGGTCTTTTTAACCCGCGACGTCTCGCGAATATATCGGGCGGGCTGCTCAGATCGGTACCGGTGATAATGCGCTGATCGCCGGATTCGTCATTCATGGCAGTGCCTCGAAGCAAGCTGCCGCGCCCAAGGGCGATACACAAAGAAGCTTCAGCCGGTAAATTGCGTCGCGACCAGGGTCGCGTTGTGACCGCCAAAGCCGAACGAGTTGTTTAACACGACCCGCACTTTCTTTTCGCGCGCGACGTTTGGCGTGTAATCGAGGTCGCATTCCTCGCTCGGATTCTCCAGATTGATCGTGGGCGGGATTACGGAATCGCGGATGGCAAGCGCGCAAGCGGCCATCTCCACCCCGCCGGCGCCGCCTAACAAGTGGCCGGTCATCGATTTGGTGGAGCTGATCGAAACTTTGCGGGCGTGATCGCCAAAGACCTTTTTGATCGCGCGGGTCTCGCAAAGATCGCCAATGTCCGTGGAGGTGGCGTGGGCGTTGACGTAATCAACCTGGCCGGGGGAAATCCGGGCGTGTTCGAGCGCGAGTTGCATGGCGCGAGCGGCGCCTTCGCCGTTCGGTGGCGGAGCAGTCATGTGGTAGGCGTCTGCACTAAGTCCGTAGCCTGCGAGTTCGCAATAAATCTTCGCGCCGCGCGCTTTCGCGTGTTCCAGCGCTTCAACGACAACAACCCCGGCGCCTTCGCTCATGACAAAGCCATCGCGATCGCGGTCGAACGGTCGCGAAGCGCGCTCGGGCTCGTCGTTGCGTGTGCTGAGCGCTCTCATGGCCGAGAAACCGGCAAGACCAATCGCGACAATCGAAGCCTCGGAGCCTCCAGCGAGAAAAATATCGGCGTCGCCGAACTTAATCATCCGCCACGATTCGCCGATGGCATTGTTCGAGGTGGCGCAGGCGGTGACGATGCACATGTTTGGACCGTGCAGCCCGTACTCCATTGAGATGAGACCGCTGGCCATATTGCTGATCAACATCGGAATTGTGAAAGGGGAGTTTCGGGACGGCCCCTTGGTCACCAGGACCGTGTATTGATCCTCCAACGTTTTTAGTCCGCCGATGCCGCTGCTGACAATCACGCCGAATCGATCTCGATTAAGCTTTTCAAGATCGATTCCGCTGTCCTCCAGCGCCATCTTCGCCGCAGCCAGCGCGAGTTGGGCGAAGCGATCTGTTCGCCGCACATCTTTAGGGTTACTGAAAAATGGTTTCGGGTCGAAGCCGCGCACTTCACCGCCGATCTTGCAATCGTAGCCGGTCGTGTCGAAAGCCTCGATTTTGCGAACGCCGCTGACGCCCTTCTTAAGATTCGACCAGAACGTCTCCACGTTGTTCCCGACCGGCGTGATCGCGCCCAGACCAGTGATGACGACTCTTCGATCCGTATTCATTTAGGGAAGTGATGAGTGGCGAGTAAGTGATGAGTGAAAAGTGAAAGACAAGAAGTGAACGGTGAAAGGGCAATTCGCTCTTGGACGCTTATCGGTTATTCCTCATCACTTGTCATTCGTCACTTTCTTCACTCGCTGCCCATTCCGACGCTCTGGACAGTTTGAAAAAGTTTCCCTTCGGTCTTGATCGAGGGGGCAATGATGATTTCCGTTTGCTGCAACTCTGCGATCGTGCGCGCGCCCACGTTTCCCATGCAGGTCGTGATTGCACCGACCAGATTTTGGCTGCCATCGTCCACTTCAGCCGGGCCGAAGAGAATTTGTTGCAACGAGCCAGTCGTGCCGACCTTGATGCGCGTCCCGCGCGGAAGGTTCGCATGCGGTGTAGCCATTCCCCAGTGGTAGCCGCAGCCAGGCGCCTCCTGCGCTTTGGCAAATGCGCTGCCGACCATCACCGCATCCGCGCCGCAAGCGAGCGCTTTGCAAACATCACCGCCCTTGCTCATGCCGCCGTCGGTGATGATCGGCACATAGCGCGAGGTTTTTTTGAAATAAGCGTCGCGCGCCGCCGCGCAATCGACAGTCGCGGTCACTTGCGGGACGCCCAGTCCGAGCACCCCGCGCGAGGTGCAGGCCGCTCCCGGCCCGACGCCGACCAAGACCGCGGCCGGCCCGCACTCCATGATCTCGACAGTAACATCGTAGCCGACAGTGTTGCCGACGATTACGGGAATGCGCATCTCGCGGCAAAATTTTTCCAGGTCGAGCGATTTATATTCCGACGAAATGTGCCGGACAGTGGAAACCGTGCTTTGCACAACAAAAACATCGACCCCTGCCTCTTGCGCGATCTTGCCGAATTCAGCCGCCCGCTGCGGAGTGGAGCTGACCACGGCCAGGGCGCCGCCGTCTTTGATCTGGCGAATGCGCGCCGCAATTAAATCTTTCTGGACCGGCTCTTGATAAATTCTTTGCAGCAATGCCGTGATTTCAGATTTGTCCGCCTCAACGATTTTTTGCAAGACTTCCCGGGGATTCTTGTAGCGCGTTTGCACGCCTTCCAGATTGAGCACCGCAAGCCCGCCCAGTTTGCTCATGGCGATGGCGAAGCGGACATCGACAACTCCGTCCATCGCGCTGGCGAGAATTGGAATTTTTAATACGAGCAGGTCCGCTTCTTTGCGCGGCCAGCGGCAGGTGATGTCCACCTCGTTCGGATTGATCGTTACGCGACCAGGCACGAGCGCGATTTCATCGAAGCCGTAGGTCACGCGGGCTTTGCGATTGCGGCCGATCCACATTCCCATTTTTAAATTCGCTCCATTTTAAATCGTTCGTTTAGACTTCCGCAGCGCGGACACCGCGGAAGCAAAGCGTCGGTCCGATCTTCAAATTCGAACGCGCACATGACGCAACGCAGCCGATACTGTAACGCTCGGCGTTCGCGGCGGCGCCGATTCCACTCTCCCAATATCCAGAAGAGAAAAACCGCCGCAAGGAAAAGCAGCAGATAAATCGTAACGAGCGCGGCCAGACTAACCCGAATCACGGCGCACCTGTGGTTGTCGATGTTGCCCGCGGGCGCGCGACATCATTGCCCCACTCGATCGTCGCGATACTCCAAATGAGAGACTTATCGTTTTTTCCCCCGGTTGTAGATCTAGCGGAAAAACGGCAGAGCATGAGATAATGCCTGGCTTGCTCATCCAGCGCAGGATCGCCTGACGAATTCAGTGGAAAGCAATAGCGGATTTCTCCCTGGGCGCCGGCCCCAACGCGAAAACGTACGCTCTCTGGGGGTTCGTTGTTCGACGCGGAAAAATTTGGCGCTGGCAAATTCGGAGCGCCCAAACCATCGAGCTCTTTTGAAAACGAAACAATTGTCGGCGTTGCCCCCATGGCGGGGGCAGATTGTTGGTGGACAATCGGCACGGCGGCTGGCGGCTGCGAACTCGGCGCGCGAAGATCGACAACCAGCGGTGGAACCTCTTTCAGGGCGGGCTCCGTCGCGAGATAGGATGGAATGTGGCGCACCTTCGGCAACGCGTACAGCCTCGGCTCCGGCAGACGTTGCGTCGCGAAGGCAAGCGCGGGGTCTTCCGCATCAACCCAGCGCAGCAGCGTGCGGCCTTCCTCAGAATTGGGCGCGATCAAACTTACGCGGGCCGGCGGCGGCAAGAGCGCGACCGTCGGCGGATAAACAATTTGAAAAATGTAGAAGCAAAGAACGTGCGCGATTAAGGACGCCATGAGAAAAGCCGTGATCGCCGCTTTGCGTTGTTGCGGTTGCTCCCAACTAAAAAGGAGCGGTGTGGCCGCAGACGCGGAGAAGGAAGTGTTCATCGCGGCGGAGTTGTGGCCAGCGCGACGGACGTGATCCCGTGTTCGAGCGTGGCGTTTGCCACCTCGATAACCATTTCATAGGGAGTCAAGCGGTCGGCTTTAATGATGATCGAGCGGCCTTCGCGCTTGGCCGCGTCCAGTAACGGCCCGAGCTGATCGAGTGTGATTTTTTGATCGCGGAAATAAATCGCGGGCGCTGCGCCACCGGTGATGCTGATGATTTGCTGGTTGATCTGCGGACCAAGCGTGAACCGGGAAAACGGCATCGAAACAGAAATGCCCGGCTGCAAAATAAAATTCGAACTGAGCAACAAAAAGAAAAGCAACAGGAAAACGACGTCGAGCAGCGGGAAAAGGACGAGCCAGCCGAAGTTATATTCCTTCGTCCGGCTGAGCTTCATGCGCGCTGAAGTGACTGTCGATCCAGGAAATTGTCGATTTAGCGATCGAGACCTGTTCCCCGATCGGCTGCGGTTGCTTCCGCGGGTTGTTGGAAGCTGATGATCCCGCTGAGCGGCTGGCTCTCCGTCAACATGTGCACGATCTCAATGCCGGCGCGTTCCATTTCGTGCAGCATCGTGTTCACGCGCGCTGAGAGATAACTGTAAGCGACGAAAGTGGGCGTGGCCACGACCAGGCCCGCCGCGGTCGTCAAAAGACTTTTGTAAACGCCGCCGGAAAGTTCAGTCACCGTGGCATATCCGCCATGGGACGCGATTGTGCCGAACGCATCGATCATTCCAGCAACGGTTCCAAGCAACCCGAGCAATGGCGCGAGAAAAGCGAGCGTGCCCAGCACGCCGAGAAATCGCTCCAGTTTCGGGACCTCGAGCTGTCCGGCTTCCTGCACAATCTCGCGCAGCTCCGAGCGCGGCGCATCGTGTCGGATGATCGCAGAATGAATCACGCGCGCCACTGGGCCAGGTGTGCCGGCCGATTCGTGTAACGCTTCGGCAAAGTTGCGGCGCTGGATGAGATTGGAAAGCCCCTTCAAAAATTCACCGACGTGGATCGTCGCCCGATGCAAGTAAAAGAGACGCTCGGCGAAGACGGCGATCGAAATAATGCTGCAAGCCAGAATTGGCCACATCAGCAAACCCCCCTTCTGGATGTAGTCGATCACGTCAATTCCTCTAGACGGTAATAATATACTTGACACACCTGTCTAGAGGTGTAAAGATGGTTACATGAAAGCGAAGAAAAAGACAAGTGGCTTCCCTCAGACTCTCCAAGACGCGATCAAATACTTCGCGGACGAAGATCGGGCGCTGGATTTTATGAAGGCGATTCGATGGCCTGACGGGACTGTGAAATGTCCCGCTTGTGGCTCCACGGACGTTTCCTTTCTTTCCACACGCCGAATTTGGAAATGCAAAAATGCGCACGAGAAACGGCAATTCAGCGTAAAGGTCGGAACGGTTCTTGAAGATTCGCCTATCGGCTTGGACAAGTGGCTCTGCGGTTTCTGGCTCATTGCCAACGCCAAGAACGGAATCAGTTCTTATGAATTGCACCGCTCGATTGGCGTCACACAGAAGACCGCTTGGTTCATGTTGCACCGGATTCGTTTGTCGATGCAGGACGGCTCGGTTGAAAAGATGAAAGGCGCGGTTGAGGCCGACGAAACTTTTATCGGCGGACTCCGCGCGAATATGCACAAGAACAAAAGGGAGCAACGCAAAGCAACTGGTTCGACTGGAATGACGCCTGTCATGGGATTGCTTGAACGCAATTCGCCTGACAGACATTCGCGTGTGCGATTGAAGGTTGTTAAGAACACGCGCAAGGGCGAGTTGCAGTCGCAAGTCCGCGAACACGTCGAGAAAGGCTCGGAAGTTTTCACAGACCAGCATCTTTCCTATATGGGCTTGTCGGATGAATACGCGCATCAATTAATCGACCATTCCGAGTGCTACGTGAAAGGCCGCGTTCACACGAACGGACTGGAAAACTTTTGGGCGCTCCTCAAGCGCGGAATCCACGGAACGTATGTGAACGTTGAGCCTTTTCATCTCTTCCGGTATCTGGATGAGCAAGCATTCCGGTTCAACGAACGCAAAGACAATGACTCTGGCCGATTTGTTAAAGTCGTGAGCCGCATAATGGGGAAGGGATTGCGATATGCGAAGCTCATCGGCAAGGACGGTGAGGGTCTTCCAAAACCGTCGTGGGCGACGGCGTGGATGATAGATGACATTCGATTCGGCTATCAGAGTTAGTGTTTTGGCCGCAAAAGATTTCGGAACCCGACTAACAATCGAACAAAAATTCCGGTACCAACGTATGCCGGGACGATCTGACCGATTTCCCCGTCGAGTTGCAGCCCTAGCTTTGCGGCTCGTTTTTCTGCATCGCTCCAGTCGTATGCCGACAGGTTGAGCGCCCACCACGAACCATCGTGGAAATACCGACAAGCGAACTGCTTCGTTGAGCGTTCGACCATCAGATTTTCGCTGGACTCTGTAGTGGTCTTGCCATATGGTCAACCACAATATGTATTATGTGATCTTCAAAGACCACATTGGGCAGTGGCGTTGGCACTTGCAGGCCGCGAACAATAAAATCATCGCGACCTCTGGTGAGAGCTACTGGAACCAAGCGGATTGCGAGCATGCAATCTCGTTGGTGAAGGGCTCCGCTCACGCTCCTGTTTACGTGCGGTAGGCCGGGCGCGTGTCGCTTACGTGAGATTGTGACATGGTTGCGCAAACCGTGGCAGGGACGTATTCTCGTTTGATGCCAGAACGAAAATCTGAGCGCGAGGAAACGCCTTTCGAGCAATTCCGAAAATTGACCGCGACCGTGATGTCGGTCCCGAAATCGAAGATCGACGAGCGAGAAGTGAAGTATCAGGCAGCGCGCAAGAATAAGAATCGAAAGCGGCATCGTTAGGGCGCTTCCTTTAGTTTCGTCGCCAACTGGCGCATGAAACTTCTGATCGTTCGATAAATATCCAATGTCTCTTCGGACGTGTATTTATCCCCTATTTCGTGCGCGTTGGGATTTCGCCAAGCATCTTTGACGGCATAAAGTTTAGCCGTTGCTGCCGCAAAGAATTGTTTGTCGGATTGCCAAGCAGGCGACATGTCCTTGAATTCCTTCTCAGATTCCTTCGTGCATCTGCGCAAGACGTTATCCCAAGTTAGATTGTGAGAGGCATCGAGCGTGGGTTCACTCAAACTTTTGCCCATCGCTTTGACTCCGGCGCCCATCACTCTCATCAAATGGAACACGACAGCCGTGTTGCGTTGTAGGGCGAGGCTTTTGCTTGCCTCTTCTATGTCGTATCGAGTCGAAGGAAATGCCGTAATCGTATCGCCCCATCCGTCGAGTGGCTTATTATAAAACCCTGCGTCATCCCTTGAAACGCAGAGATATGTGTGTGCTTCCAGTTCGACCGCAATCCGTTTGACTAATTCTGTGAGCAGAGATTGAATCTCACCGGAGATTGGCATTGGACTTCGTTTGCTAAGAGTCTTTACGAGTTCGTCGCAGCTTTGCTTGGACGCCGGTAAGTCCAAATACTCGCAACCTGATCGAATTCTAGTCATCACCTCGGTCAAGTCGGTACAGTGGTCCTCTTTGAGATGCGCCTTCGGTTTATTTATTCCTTCCATGAAGGAGGCCAGTTTTTGGATACGGCGTCCGTCGCTAAATACTGCGTGCGCCAGAAATTTCTTCATCGCGTGAAAAAGGCTTATCAAGCGGCCTCGACAATTCCAAGAAAGGAAGCCTGCCCTATCATGTAGGTTTAAGCCGCCGCACCACCATAGCACGAATACCATTGCCGCCCTGTCATTGTCTTCAGTTACATTCATGGTCTAGGTGCGTCAAGTATATTAATACGCTCTAGACCTCTTTGTTAACGCTGGCAAGCCATCAGCGACTGCGCGGCCGTTATTTGCGCCCTTTCGGTGAAACAGAAGCGCTCGGTAACGGCGCCGATGTCCGGCCGATCAGTTTGCCGGAGGCATCAAAAATCGAATAGCCGGCCTGCTTTCCTGCTGAATCGTAGCTGTAAACGATCTTGTTCAGCGGCGCGTCATTTCTTCCAAGTTGCGTCTCCTCTTGGAGCCGGCCTGCGCCATCATACTTATACAAACTCTTGAAACGCAGTTGACCGTCAGGGCCGAAAATCAGACTGCTGGAAAAACGACCTGCATCATCCAGTTCATAACGAATTTTCTCGCGGACTTTGCCATCCGGCCCCGTGGTGGTTGCAACCGCTTTGTGCCGCGCGTCATTCAGTGCGTGAGCGATCCGCATTCACCGATACTGTCATGCGGACGATGCCATTTCCGATATTGTCCGCAGCCTGGCCCCGCAGTTGCGGGGTGATCTGCGCAACGGAAAGGCTCAAGGCGCAGGCGATTGTCAATCTTGCAGGGCAGCCCGAGGCTCATGGCGAGGGCAGAGTTTACGGGCGGACAGAGTGGCTGCAAAGGGGCATTAGTTTTTTGTTGACACGCTGGCATGAAAGGTGGTTAGAAGTGGAGGAAAGTGGATCTGAATGGACCAATTCTCCACTTACCCATGGAGCCTCTTTCCCAAACTCAACTCCTCTATGCCGGCGAATTTCGTCACTTCATCGACGATAAAAATCGCATCACCATTCCCGCACGCTGGCGTCGCGACGAAAGCGGAGAGTTCATCATTTTGCCGGAAGCGACGCATCAATTTCTCCTCGTCATGTCGCCGGAAGAGTTTGCTCGCATGAGCTCAGCGGCGGAATCGAACCCAAATGTATCCGCGCCCGACCGTCGCGTTTTCTTACGTCAACTGCACTCGCGCGCACAGCACGGGGCGGCGGATCGACAAGGTCGTCTCGTTTTGCCCGAGGAGCTTTGCAAGAAAGTTGGATTGAAAGGCGAGGTGGCGCTCGTGGGTGGCCGCGGGCGTTTTGAAATTTGGAATTTGCAACGCTGGAAGCGGGCGCATGAAGAGGAAACGCCCACCTACCAACATGTCGCGAATGTGATCGGTTTGTAGCAGGCCATCGGCTAGGAAAATATGAATGCATTACTGTTTGAGCGGCCGGTCTGGTTCGCATCCGGTCCGCTCATTCTCGAAGAGGAGGCGCAGGAAATGGAGGACTTTACTTATCACCGCCCGGTGCTCGCGGCTGAAGTAATGGAATTGCTCGCGCCGCGGCCGAGTTCTCTCGTGGTCGATGCAACCTGCGGCGGCGGCGGCCACACGGAAACAATCTTGAGAAGTGGCGCCGACGTCTTGGCTCTGGATCAAGATCCCGAAGCGATCCAACATGCGACCGATCGACTGGCCAGGTTCGGCGGGCGGGTCACGTTGCGGCACGCGAATTTTCGCCACGCGAACAAAGTTCTCGACGAGCTCGGCATTACAACAATCGGCGGTGCGCTTCTCGATCTGGGCGTGTCATCCCGGCAACTCGAAAATGCGGCGCGCGGTTTTAGCATGATGCGCAATGGGCCGCTCGATATGCGCATGGATCCGCGCAACGTGCTGACCGCCACCGATATCGTTAACAATTACAGCGAAGAGCAACTCACTCGCTTATTTCGTGATCTCGGCGAGGAACCGGCTGCACGTCGCATCGCCAGTTTGATCGTCAAGGCGCGCAAGAGTGCGCCTTTCCGTGAAACTCTTCCGCTCTCGCGCGCGATCGAAAAAGTCGTCGAGCGGCACGGGCGTCGTCATCCGGCCACGCAGGTTTTTCAAGCGTTACGCATGGAAGTAAATGATGAGCTCGGCGCACTCACCGAGGGCCTGCGTGTTCTGACGGGCCGACTGGAGATCGGTGCGCGCATTGCCGTTATCGCCTTTCATTCTCTGGAAGATCGGGTCGTGAAAAATTTCTTTCGCGATCGCAGTCGCGAATGGCTCGACCGGCCGGAATGGCCCGCGCCACGGCGCAATCCTGAGTACGATCTAAAGTTAATTACGCCGAAACCGGTAGAGCCGGGCGAAGACGAACAGCGCGCCAATCCACGCTCCCGCAGCGCGAAATTGCGCGTCGCCGAAAAAATCGCATGAACCGGTCGCGTCACAGAAATTGGAACAGAGTCGACGCGGCGTCGTTGGTGCGTTGGATTGTGCTGACCGCGTTTCTCGCACTCGCCGGCCTGAGTTACGTCTATTTGACGCTGCAACTGTACCGCCTCGGCGACCGCAAGAAGGCGCTCGAGAATGCGTTGGCCAGTCTCCGCACCCAGAACAATGTCGCCAGCATCCAAATCGCGGCCTTGACCTCACGATCCGCTTTGCAGCGCCGCCTGAAGGAGGGCTATTTGAAAATGATCCCAATTTCCGAGCATAACATCGTGCGACTCACGATGCCCGTGCCACCCAACAGGGAAGACGCCATCCAACCTGTAATCAATCAACGCGCCGGCCGATGAACTGGAACAGCCGAATCCGTTGCACTCTGGTTTGCCTCGCCTTCACCGCCCTCTTCAGCGGGTTTTCTTTTCGATTGATCTATCTCCAGATGATCAAGCACGACGAGTACGCCGGACTCGCTGCTGAAAAACACGTTTACAAACAAATCATTTACGCGGAACGCGGCGCAATTTTCGACACGAACAACGAAGTCCTCGCGCACAATGTGCCCGTCGAAACTGTCGTGGCCGATGCGACGCATCTAAACAATCTGGATGCGATTGTCGATCTGGTCGGCGATGAGCTGAAAATTCCGGCGCGCGAGCTCGCGGCAAAATTACGCGGTGACCGCCGTTACATCGTGATCAAGCGCGAAGTGCCGGAAGCGCGTGCCGCGGCGCTGGGCGAAAAACTGCGGGCGCGAAACTTGCGCGGCATCTATTTCGAACATGACGCTACCCGCATCTATCCAAATGGCTCCATGCTTTGCCACGTCATCGGATTCACGGACTTCGATCATCGCGGCATCCAGGGTGTGGAAGCTTCCATGGAAGAATATCTGCACGGGCAGGATGGCTACCGTTACATCGAACATAATCGCGCCGGCCAGGAAATCGTCCTCTATCGCGGCCAGGAACGCGCCTCGCGTAATGGTTATCAGGTGCACCTGACCGTCGATCTTAACCTGCAGAATATCGTCGAAAACGAGATCGACGCCGCCATGCGCGAATACACGCCGCAAAAAGCCACCATCATTCTCATGCGACCGCAGACGGGCGAAATTCTGGCCATGGCGAACCGCCCCAATTTCGATCTCAATCTGCGCGCGGACGCCAAACCGGAGCAGATGAAAAACCGCGCCATCATCGACATGATGGAGCCCGGTTCCACTTTTAAGATTGTGACCGCGGCCGCTGCGCTCAACGAGCACAAGGTCTGTCCTGATTCGACGATTTTTTGCGAGAATGGCGTTTGGAATTTCGGAGGATGCGCGTTGCACGACCATCGGCCTTTCGGGGAGTTGAGCGTGCGGGACATTCTGGTGAAATCGAGCAACATCGGCGCGGCCAAACTCGCCTGTAGCGTCGGCGAGCAAAAATTCTATGAGTACATCCGTCGCTTCGGTTTTGGTGAGCGCACCGGAATCGAGCTTCCCGGCGAGATCAGCGGTCTGATTCGGCCGCCCCAATCCTGGAGCAAGATCTCGATCACACGGATTCCGATGGGCCATGAAATCGGAGTGACGCCATTGCAGATGACCGTGGCGATGGCGGCGATTGCCAATGGCGGCAAATTGATCACTCCACGCATGGTGAAATCGATTACCAGCGACGACGGCAAAACGCTCAGCTCCCTTTCGCCAGTCGTTTTACGTCAGGTAATTTCTCCCCAGACGGCCAGACAGATAGGTGATGCACTGCGCGGTGTCGTGAGCGATCGCGGCACCGCCGCCGCCGCCGTTGTTCCCGGCTTTACGATCGCCGGTAAGACCGGTACCGCCCAAAAAGTCGATCCGAAAGGTGGCTACGAAAAAGGAAAATATGTCGTCTCCTTCAGCGGCTATCTGCCGGCCGAACAGCCTGAGTTTGTCGGCCTTGTTGTGCTGGGTGATGCGCACACGAGCAAGCCGGAATTGAACTATGGCGGGCTCGTCGCCGGTCCGATCTTTTCGCGGATCGCCGAGCAAGCGGCGCGCTATCTCGATCTTCAGCCGCATGAGGAAATTCGCAAAGCCTTGCCGGTGGAGCGAGTTGCCCTAATTAACGTCCCGCCCCATTGAGCGCCTTGCGCCCGCATGCTGAACTCTCATGCAGCTCAAAACTCTTGCCGGCGCAATTCCAATCCGCCATGTCATCGGGCCACTTGATCGCCCAGTGGAAGGCATCGCGTATGACTCGCGGCGAGTGCAAAGGAATGGCCTATTCGTGGCGCTGCGTGGAGAAAAAAACGACGGGCACGAATTCATTGGCCAAGCCATCGAAAAAGGCGCTTCCGTGATCGTCGCGGAGCGCGAAGAGAAAAATCCGCGCGCTACCTGCCTTCTCGTCGAGAACACGCGCACCGCACTCGCCGATCTTGCCGCAACTTTTTACGGAATGCCGGCGCGGCGATTAAAACTCGCGGCCGTCACCGGCACCAATGGAAAAACTACCACCACCTTTCTCATCAAACACATCTGTGAAAAGGCCGGCTTGCGTTGCGGTTTGATCGGGACGGTGCGCTATGAAATCGGTGAGCGCGTTTTGCCCGCCGCGCGGACGACGCCGGAATCGCTCGACCTGCAAGAGTTGCTCGCGCAAATCGCGAACGCCGGTTGTCGCGCCGCGGCCATGGAGGTTTCGTCCCACGCGCTCGCGCAGGAGCGTACGCGCGGCCTCGAGTGGGACGTCGCTGTCTTCACTAATCTGACGCAAGACCATCTCGATTATCACGGCACGATGGAAAATTATTTCGAATCGAAGGCGAAATTGTTCACTCAACTGGCGCAGCAACAGACGAAAGGAAAGCCCGTCGCAGTCGTGAACATCGACGACCGCTACGGCGAGCAACTGCTCGACAAGATCGACAAGAAGATTTCCGTGATCACGTTTGGAATGGGCGCGCGCGCAGATTTTCGCGCCTCAAATTACCGGATGGAATTTGGCGGCACATCTTATCAGCTGGATGCGCGCGGCAAAAGTTATCTCGTGCGTTTGCCGTTGATCGGCCGGTTCAACGTCGCCAACTCGATGGCGGCGCTGGCCGCGGCGAACGCTCTCGGCATCAACCTGCGCGAAGCGGTTCGTAGTCTTGGCAAATCGCCGCAAGTTCCTGGCCGGCTCGAGATGGTCCCGGCAAAGCGACAATTTCAGGTGTTTGTCGATTATGCGCACACGCCGGACGCACTCCTCAACGTTCTCAAAACATTGCGTGGACTCGAGCCGCGTCGCTTGATCGCCGTGTTCGGTTGCGGCGGCGATCGCGACCGGCAGAAGCGGCCGCTCATGGGCCGCGTCGCCGATCAAAATGCGGACTACTCGATCATCACTTCCGATAACCCGCGCAAAGAAGATCCCAACGCGATTATATCCGAGATCGAAAAAGGGTTTGGCTCGGATCGCTACGAAAGAGTGGCCGAACGCCCCGAGGCGATTGCCCGCGCGATTGCGCTCGCCCAGCCGCGCGACATTATCTTGATCGCAGGCAAAGGGCACGAAACTTATCAGGAGTTCGCCGATCACACCGTGCCCTTTGATGATATTCAAGTCGCGCGCCGTGCGATCGCGGACCGCCCCGTGGAATTTAGATGAAAAAATTATCGATCTTTCAAATTGCTGAGTTTGCCGGCGCTTCCGTCTCATCCGGAGATGGAAATGTTTCGATCGACAAGATCAGCACCGATTCGCGCACGCTAAAACGCGGGGAATTGTTCGTCGCCTTGCGCGGGGAAAATTTCGATGGACACAAATTCGTCGAAGCCGCTGTAAAAGCCGGCGCTGCGGGTGCGATTATCGATCCTAATTGGAAGGGAAAAGTTCCAAACAATTTCACGGTCATTCGCGTCGAAGAAACTTTACAGGCCTACCAAACTCTTGCCGCGAACTACCGGAAATCGCTTCCGCTTCGAGTTCTGGCGATCACCGGGAGCAATGGCAAAACCAGCACGAAAGATTTTGCCGCGGCCGTGCTCGGCCGCCGTTTCCGTGTGACCAAGACTGAAGGCAACTTCAACAATCACGTCGGGCTTCCGCGCACCATGCTGGAGGCGAAGTCGCAAGACGAGGTCGCCGTTTGGGAGATCGGCATGAATCATCCCGGTGAAGTTGCCGCACTCGCGAAGATCGCCGCGCCGGATGCGGCGCTCGTCACAAACGTCGGCATTGCGCACATCGAGTTCATGGGTTCGCGCGAAGCGATCGCGGCCGAGAAAGGCGCGCTCGCAGAAACCATCGGGTCGCAGGGCTCGGTCATTTTGAATGCGGATGATCCGTTTAGTAAAAACATCGCGGCGCGCACCCGCGCCAAAGTCATTTTCGCCGGGACAACTGCGGGAACAATTCGCGCCGACGAAATTACGCAGAGCGCGCATGGATCGGATTTTACGATTCTCGAAGGCGCACATCGCTGCCGCGCGCAATTACCCGTGCCGGGTTTGCACATGGTGCAAAACGCCATGTTAGCCGTGGCGGCTGGTCGCGTCTTCGGTCTTTCCCTTGAAGAAGCCGCGGCCGGTCTTGCCGCCGCGCCGCTGGCCAAGGCACGTTTGCAGATCAGACAAATTCACGGCGTGCAATTCATTGATGACAGCTACAACGCGAATCCGGATTCGATGAAAGCGGCGCTGCGCACGCTGGTGGAGTTGGAGGCCGATGGAAAACGGATCGCCGTGCTCGGCGAAATGCGCGAGCTGGGCGAAGAATCTGCGCGCGGCCATCGCGAAGTTGGCGAAACAGCGGCGAAGCTTGGCGTTGATCAACTGATTGCGATTGGCGACATGGGCGCGGCGATTGCGGAAGCCGCGCAGCAGGCCGGCTTGGAAAAAACTGCCGCAGTTGGATCGACAAGCGAAGCCGCTGAGATGTTAACCGAGATCACAGCGCCGGGTGATCTGGTGCTGATCAAGGGAAGCCGCGCCGCGCGGACTGAACTTGTGCTCGAGGAATTCGCGAAGCGGCAACCGGCAGAGGGCGTTCCCTTATGATGTATTACCTCCATCGGTTCAGTGACCAGTTCATCGGCTTCAACGTCTTCTCTTATGTAACGTTCCGTTCGGTGGCGGCCGCCGTCACCGCTTTCGCAGTTTCACTGATCTTCGGGAACTTTGTCATCCGCAAACTCACGGCGCTCAAGTTGGGCCAACCGATTCGCGCGGCGGAAGAAGTCCACCGGCTCGCAGAATTGCACTTCGGCAAGCAAGGAACGCCGACCATGGGTGGCGTGCTCATCATCGGCGCCGTTTTTCTTTCGAGCATTCTCTGGGCGCGTCCGGACAATCGCTTCGTCTGGCTCGCTTTGTTCAGCATGCTTTGTCTGGGTGCGCTCGGATTTGCGGATGATTACTTGAAGGTTACGAAGAAAAAATCGGCCGGCATCAGTGGCCGCTCCAAGCTGGTCGTCCAAATCATTCTCGCGGTCATTGTCACCGCGGTTTTTCTTACCAGTCCACTGCTTGAGGTGCAGGCCCGTTCGCTTTACCTGCCATTTCTTAAGGCGCCGGTCATCATGAACATGGGATGGTTTACCTTTCTGTTTTTTGCGCTCGTCATTGTTGGATCGTCCAACGCGGTCAACCTGACCGACGGCTTGGACGGTCTCGCCATCGGATGCACCGTGACGGTAGCGTTTGCCTATGCGCTGCTTTCTTATGCGGCCGGAAATTTTCGCATCGCGGAATACTTGCAGGTCCCGTTTTATCCCTTCACCGGCGAGCTGACGGTTGTTTGCGCGGCACTGGCTGGCGCCGGCTTTGGATTTCTTTGGTTCAACTGTCATCCGGCGAAAGTTTTTATGGGCGACACGGGGTCGCTCGCCATCGGCGGCATGATCGGTGTGGTCGCGATCTGTTGTAAGCAGGAACTGCTCTTGATGGTGGTGGGCGGCGTTTTCGTGATCGAAGCGGTCTCGGTGATTTTGCAGGTGCTCAGTTTCAAACTGACCGGCCGCCGCATTTTTGCCATGTCGCCCATTCATCATCATTTCGAGCTGGTCGGTTGGAAGGAAAACACTGTGATCGTCCGGTTCTGGATTCTCTCTGGAATCTTCGCCTTGCTTGGCCTGGCGACGCTGAAGTTGAGGTAGAAACGTGCGCTACAAAAACCAGAAGGTCGCGGTTCTCGGGGCAGGTCTGAGCGGAACGGCCGCTGCCCTTCTGCTCAAAGCGGAAGGCGCTCAAGTCACCGTTCTCGATAACGCCGAGGAAAAAAATTTACTCAAGTCCACCATCGACAATCTGCGCGCGCACGGCATTCGCGTAATATGCGGGCCGGCGGCAGACGGGGATTCAACGATTTACCAACTGGCGGTCTTGAGCCCGGGGATTGATCCGGCTGCTCCACTGGCGCAGAGTTTTTCTTCGCGCAAGATCGAGATGATTGGCGAGCTCGAGCTCGGCTGGCGATCCTGTGGATTGCCAGTCATCGCCGTGACGGGCACAAACGGTAAGACGACCACCACCGAGTTGCTCGCGCAAATGCTGGACGCCTGTGGCCAACGGACGATCGCTTGCGGCAACATTGGCAAACCGCTTTCAGAAGTCGCGCTGGAAAAAAAGCAGTTCGCCGCGCTCACGGTCGAAGTGAGTTCGTTTCAACTGGAGACGATCCAAACCTTCCGGCCATCGATCAGTCTCTGGCTTAACTTCGCTCCCGACCATCTCGATCGTTATCGCTCCGTCGCCGATTATCGCACGGCCAAGCTGCGGATTTTTGAAAATCAAACAGACGATGATGTCGCGATCGTAAATGCCAGCGAGATCCTACCGGAAATTCGGCCGCGCAAAATTACGTTCAGCGCTTATACCGACCGCGCGGATTTTCGTTTGGCGGGAGGAGCGATCGTTTATCAAAACCAAATCGTTTTGCGTCTGGCCGAGACCAAACTGCGCGGCTCGCACAACATCGAG
>Ga0184605_10000184_pt1 | contig 18113 bp, 20 predicted proteins | sample PLM0_30_coex_FD_132995 | JGI IMG/M metagenome (GOLD analysis project Ga0184605, IMG submission 132995) | Groundwater sediment microbial communities from an aquifer in East River, Colorado, USA - PLM0_30_coex | ecosystem: Environmental > Terrestrial > Soil > Riparian zone | place: USA: East... | reverse complement strand
CTGAGCATTCGATGAAGCACACTCGACTTACGGCGGGGAATCGCTTGAGATCAGCGAGCGTGAACTTGAGCGGCCGCTCTACCATACCGTGAATTAGGAGCGTGTACCGCGCAGGATCGATGACTGGCACTCCGCCATGATGGCGCTCGAAATGAAGGTCGGCTGGCGTGATCGTGCCGTACAAATCCTGGAGTGGACTCTCAGATTCCCCCGATGGCGCCGGCCGATTTACCCGACGGCGCGGGTGTTCAAAAGGGGAGCGTTCGCCGAGCTCGGTCGGAATGTGGCCTTGCACCTTGCCCGGGTCACCCAGCGCTGGAGGAGGCGGTCCGGGACCCTTCGTCTGAGCGGGCAGAGCGGATGCGTGGTCAAGCAGCGTTGCGCTGATCGCGCCGACAGCTCCGGCAAGCAATGTTCGGCGACTCAATGATGGGGCAGGTACTTCCGCGCTCTTATCGGTAAAGGTGCTCGAACCTGTAGGTCGTGCGGTCATGGTAATCCTCCTGCCATTGATTACCTGGGTCGTTACATCATAGCTCGCTGACGCAACAACGGACGCACTCCGTTTGGTGGTGTGTCCGCCTAACGCCCGAGTTAACCCGCGAGCGAATTCATAAAATGCGGCGGCGCAGCCGCCGCTTCCATAGTTCGCTCGTCGGGTTCAACGACCGTTAGGTAGCACTTTCGACATCGGAGTGCGCTCGCGAATGTACGGACTTCCATCGATCGCCGGGCTTCAACAAGTAGTTCGCAACGACATAGGGCCAGGGGATCACTAAGAGGTCTAGCACCACGCCGCTGACGAACGGCTTGACCGCACCTGCAAGCTCCGGAGCCAAGGTGCCGGCCGATGACAGTGGGATGGCGATGGCCAGCAGCCATGCCGATTTGTAGAACAACTGTGCGAACAGCAGCGGCACCATCTTCAGAGGATAGCGAAGGCCTAACAGACTCAACGTTGAGAGCGCTGCGTAGAAACTCAAAGCGACGCCCTCCATTAACGGCAATGGCTTGGACGGCTTTATGAGCTGCGGCCAGATGTTGGATCCCACCAGCACGAAGTTCAGCAAGTAGAGAGCCCGCATAGTGTAGAGCCGGACAGTGGAAACATCGTCCCTGCTGCTAGGTGACCTCGTGCTGTGCTCGGCCATACCGCGCCTCCCATAGATGGTTAACAAACAGACGGCAATCCATTTCCGCCATATGGGGTCATGCCGACTACTCGCTGTGACCACACCTTTCGCTCTCGACCCCAATTCGGTGCACGGGGGGCTGCATTGCACGAATGAGTGTGCACCTAACGCCTTAGTTCAGCTGCAAGCACAGTATCACCATTGCGGCGAAGCCGCATCCGAAAAGTGCTTGTCTGCTGCAACGTTCGTTAGGCAGATCGCACACGAGTCTGTAACCAGTGCCCGACCAGCACCACGAGACCAATCGCTATTCCGACTCCGAACAACTTGAGAAGGGCCTCGACCATACCTCGTGGGGCGTCAGTGCCGACGTACATGACCGCTCCCGACGCTTTTCCCGAGAGGATTAGCGCCACTTTCTCTTGTTTGTAAGAGGCATATAGGAAAAGCCCGAGCACTTCTCCAACGACTGATGCAACAAGCGTATGAAGTATTCGGTACCCAAATCGGCCCGTAGTCCATGCCATGAGCACCAACGGTATTACAACGAAGGAGATGAGGGCTGCCTTCATGTGATCTCTGGATTCTGCCTAACGCTCTAGTTCAGCTGCAAGCACACAATAACCATTGCGACGAAGTCGCATCCGAAAAGTGCTTGTCAGCTGCAACGTTTGTTAGGTAGCAAGCGGCGCAAACCCCAGGATTCGATCGCAACGAATTTGTCAGCTTCACAAATCTTGAAACAGTGGTACGGATCTAACAGCGCGCGTTCAGCCAAACTCCTACGACTATGCCCCCGGCTTGGAAAATATGCTGCCGTACCTGGTGACGGTCTCGCTCTCTCCTATCGCGAGGAGGGCCTCCCATAACACGACTTGGTTCGCCGACAGCACGGGCTTGTGCAGCCGCGCCTCGAGCGCGCGAATCGCCCCAACTGCCCGCAAGCCGTTCCCACCAATGAAGACTGCCTCCGCCGCACGCGGGGTGTGATCGTTCACATATTCGAAGACCTCGGCCGCGGCGACCTCGCTGAATGACCGGAGTGGCTCGAGGCGCGTGCACTGCAGAACATCGAAACCTGTGTCGCGCCAATACTTCATGCCCTCGTTGTTAGACGCGTCACTCCACCAGGGTGGATGCACGATGCTGATGCGGCGGACATTGAGATGTCGAAGGGCGGTCGTCGCGGCCTGACAGGTGAAGATGACTGGGATGCCCTTCGCGCGCTGTTCCAGACGGGCACGCACACGGCCGTCTGCTTCCGCGCCGAGTGCGTAACTACTGCTCGTGTATCCCAACAGGATCGCACGCGGGGCTAATTCCACGAGGCGATCGACCGCATCATCCACGTGGGGCGGCTCTACGAAGCGCGCACCCGGTGCGCCGCTCCGCGCGACGCGCGCAGCGTGGATCGATACGCCGCGCGGAACCATCGCCCACATCTCCGATTCGGGAACCGGATCGAAGTCCGGTGTCAGAACGCCGAATCGCGCGATTGTACCCTTACCGTCATACTGCCAGCGAACGTCCTGAGCCTCTACCGACCGCGGCCGCGCGGTCGATGCACCGAAAGCACCGAGACCAGTCGAGATAATGAAATCCCTGCGCTGCATTGCCCTCCCTGGTTGAGCGGCCTTTGCTACCTAACGCTCTAGTTCAGCTGCAAGCACTACAATAACCATTGCGACGAAGTCGCATCCGAAAAGTGCGTGACAGCTGCAACGTTGGTTAGGCCTCAAGCGCGCGACGGCTGCGGTAACAATTCGGCGAGAGTAACCACTTGGCCGTGGCCCACAATAATCCGCGCGGCGCGATTCCGAGGATCTACCTGCCACATCAACTCGCGACAGCGCCCGCAGGGCGCGAGAATCCCGAATGTGGGGCTGACGGCGACAATTAATTCGATCGCTGATTCTCGCGCCTTTAGCATCTCGGCGATCGCTGCGTGCTCGGCGCAGAAGCCCAGGCTGGATCCGGTGTCAATACACACGCCCGTGTAAACACGTCCGGAAGTAGACACGAGGGCCGCGCCCACTCCACCCGCGACGCAGCTTTCACTCGTACGAAACTCACCCGCAAGTGCGCTCGCTGCCGCGACAAGCTCGGCTTCCGTCACTCCTACTCCATTTTGATGCTCGTTGTAGGCCTAACGCCTGAGTTCAGCTGCGGCGGTCCATCATAAGAGAGCTTGCGCGAGCGCAGCCCGCGCAAGCGCACCATAGCCCCGCCGTCTGCTGCAACGTTCGTTAGACCGCAGCGGACGATTCTGAAAGGAAACATCTCTCGAACATGCGTCTGGTCCGATTGCCCTGACGGCATCTACTGTCATTAGGGGGAGTAGGACCTAGCGCAGGAACATGGTAAGGGGATGACCTCGGATTCCACCAAGGCTGCACGGCATCGAGCCGACGGCTGTCTATCGCGGGCGGGACACTCGTAGCCGCACACTTGACTCAGGCGCGCGGTTGGCTGGCCCGACCACCAGTAGGAGATCGCCCGGCTGGTCGGGCGTGAACTCGAAGTCCGCAGTCTCTCCCGGCAGCACGTCGGCAATGCTCGGTCGCGCCGTCGCCTGAGATCGCGGCAGCGTGAACCCGTCCTTCGCGATCGGCCGCCACGCCGCCAGCGCCGAGTCGCGTAACAGGCGCACGGACATCGTCAAACGGTAGACCGCGATGTCGGCGATGCGGAGGCGATAGGTTCTCCCAACCTCCAGCTCCTTCGGCGGCGGCGCGAGCGAGCCGTTGATGAACATGCGCTGTGGCACGCCATCCGAGAGGAGGAAAACGAGGTCGTGCTCGGGATCCCATTTCTCTCCGGGCTCCAATACAACCAGTGGTCCGACGAGTCCGCCGTACTGTTGGCGCAGCTCGTCGAAATGCGTGTGGTACATGAAAGTTCCCGCACGCCTCGGCGTTATGCGCACCTCGAAACTCTTGCCTGGCCTAACGGCGGGCGCGGGCCGATTGGCCGTGCCGCTCCAACCGGCGACGCCGTCGAAGTAGCTCTCGAGTTCGATGCCATGCCAATGGACTGTGGTCGGTTCGGGGGACCGGTTGACCACCTCGATGCTCGTCGGCTCGCCGCGCGTTAGCACCAGCAGCGGCCCCGGATACTCGACCGAATCTCGTCTCGGCTCGGCGCCACGCTGAAGGACGTAGCCGAAGCGACGCTCGCGATCGCCGCTGCCAGAGTCGGACTGCACGAAGAGACGGAGGCGGCGCGCTGGCCGCCCGGCGTCGGACGCGGGCGAACGTCCAGTGACGGTGATGCCCAGGACCAGGCCGTTCATTCCAGTGAAGGCGTGCCGATCAGGATCGCCTTCGTGATGCGTCGATGGGTACTCGACCTCGTCACGGCGGCCGATGCGCGGGAACTTCACGACGTGGTTCGTCAGATGGCAGTGGAAGAGCCAACCTCCCGGCCGTTCCGGCGACCAGACAATCGACGCCGTGTTCCGAGAGGCGATCGTCTCTGTCACCACCATGCGTCGCTGCTCCGGCGCGTAGATCGAGTCCGCGGCAGCCTGCCATGTCCCGTGCGAGTCCACGCGGAGGTAGAACCCGTGAAGGTGCATCGGGTGCGCCTCGGGGCTGGCGTTGACGAAACGCCAGCGAACTGAGTCACCGAGCGCGTAGTGCAGGCGTTCGCTGCGCGGCCATGCCTTGCCATTGATGGCACCGTATTGCCGGACCGGCGTTCCGTGGCGATCTCTGGCTCCTTGCGCCGCAGCGCCCAGCTCGCGATCAGCGATCTGAGTAATTACGAAGATGCGATCGTCTGGCACCCTCCCCGGCGGATCGACGACGATCGCGCCGCCAAGCTGGGAATCGTATCCGCGCCGTGTCGACGGGAGACTGCCTAGCGCGTGAAGGCTGGCGGCGACGGCCCAGTACAAATAGTTGCCCGCGTTCCGCGCTACGAAACTGATTCCCGCGGTTTCGCCGGGCAGCACCAAAATCGAATCACGGAATGCGACGCCCTCGCCGAGGCCACGCACAATGAGCGTGTCGTCAAGTGGATTGCGCAACCACACGTGGACAGGCGTGCCGACACGCACGCGGATCAGCGGCCCGGGGACGGTCGGTGGCTTTCCTTCTTCGGCGAAAGCGAGGACGGTGAACGCTGGCTCGTGCTCTCCGAGAATGTGCCAGGAGGCTGGCGTCACGGTCAGACGCAGCACAAGCGTATCGCGCTCCATCCGGCCAGCTGGCCTCCGGTTGTCATTCGCGACGACACGCTGAGGAGGTGGCGCAATATGCGGGCGACTGTCAGCGAACATGGCGGCGAGGAACAGCATCGCGAGTTGATGCAGTACGATCATTGGGACCTCCCCGGCGTTTCATAGCCAGCTGCGCACCGGCTGATCGATGCGTCCAACACGCTGGCACTCGCGCCACGTTTGGCCACGAGCCGTCGGACGTGTATCAGAGTCTGCACTTCGCTACTCATAGGGTGCGGTCTAACGTCCAAGCTAAGCAGCAAAGGGGTCATATACGAGTGATGCCGAAGGCATCACAATTTAATAAACCCTTTGTCAGCTTCAGCGTTAGTTGGGCCGCCGCGTCGCGATGTGGGGCGACGGCGAAGTCGAATGCACGATTTGCCTGTCCCTGTAGAACCGCCGCTCGTTACCAGAGGCCGGGCAGCAACCGATACGGCACGCGCGCTGCATACTCACGATAGCCTGGCAATTCGCGTCGCAGAAAACGCTCCTCGAGTCCAATCCTCACCATCAAGAGCCCAAGCGGAATCGCTGCGAACAGCGCCGCGGTATACGATCCCAGCCAGAAACTCAGACCCACATTCACCAACGGATTTGCGGCATACATGGGGTGCCGGACGACGCTATAGATCCCGGTATTCACCACGGTATGCTGTCGCTCGTTTTGGAGGCGAACCACCGTAACCGCGAATGGGTTCTCCCGAAGAGCCACGGCTATGATCGTCCAACCAAGAGCGAACAAGACGAGCCCCACACTGGCAAGCACGAGCGGTGGGCTCGGTAGCAGGTGCCAGTGGAACGCATCGAGCGCCGCAATAGCGGGCACCCCCACGAACGCCGTCGCCATGAAGGCGAGCAGGATCAGCCTGTCGATCCAAGGTTGATGTCGGTGGATCAGCACCGTGGCGCGTTCACGGAGTAGGGCGGGGTTGACACGGAACACCGCGATTGCGCTCAAAGTCCTGACGACGAGCAGCACGGCGACGAGTACCCAAGCTCGCTGCCACGCGAGCGTTCCGGCCGCGACGAACAACACGATCGCGACTACCACAGCGTCGGCGATGACTCGTGTCAGTACTCTGAACATCGGCGTCGCATTTACAGAGAGATTCGACGAGGTGTGTGGCGGCCTAACGCCCTAGTTCAGCTGCAAGCACCTATAACCATTGCGGCGAAGCCGCATCCGAAAAGTGGTTGTCAGCTGCAACGTTCGTTAGACCGCGCGAGAGTCACCTACAGTCCGTAACCTCACTGCGCTCGGCGAAACTCACTGCACCGTCACGCCGCGGCATGCGGGCTATGTCTACCGGCTGAGTAAACGCTGCAGTCACTCCGCATCCTGCCCCGGGAGAAATAGAGCGCACTGCGATCGAGACGTTGCCCGATGCTGCTTCTGACGCTCCGTCGATAAGGATTCCGTACCCGCCAGACGAATGCGAACCGAGTGCAACCACTACGAGCATCTCGCGCGAGAAATCCACGACCGGAATTGTGGGAACCGAACCGCCCCTGCGGCGTAGACCCGTAACGCCCATCGGATGCTACTCTCAGCAGCCTGGACACCGACATCGAGAGCCGATTGCGAGCCCGGCGGCGTTGGAATTTTTCAGATCCTCGGCCGCATCGATGAAACGGTCCATCGTTGGTACGCCCATGCTGACCGAGGCGCCAGCACCGAAGACGATTACGTGCTTCATATCCTGAGAAGTCTATTGGTCGATCTAACGCCTTAGTTCAGCTGCAAGCACACTATCGCCGTCGCGGCGAAGCCGCATCCGAAAAGTGCTTGTCAGCTGCAACGTTCGTTAGACCGCGGACCTGTCGACGCCCGTAGGCTTGGCGTCTCGATCTTTAGGATCGGACGGTAACGCAGCAATTCCGAGCCTTACATTGATAACCGCAAGCACGGCCAACACGAGCCATATGGCGAAGTCGACATAGTCATGCCTAGTGGCGGCCGGCGTGAATATGCGCTCGTAGATGTTTCCGACGCGAAACGACGTGAGGCCAAGGAGGAGTGCACCACTGCCAATATTTCTTCGCGGGTATTTTGGATCGCCAAACCATCTCATACGTGTCCTCTCCGGTAACTCGGCGTCGGTCTAACGCCCGAGTTCAGCTGCAGCCGGATCAAATAAAGCGAGCGCAGCGAGCAATCAATAGACCGGCTGTCTGCTGCAACGATCGTTAGGTTGCCCGCGCGCGGAAGTTCGCGTGGGCTATGGCAGGCCGCGACACCCAAAGTCGCCGCGCCGAGCTGCCTCCAGCATGAAACTCTTGTGCTGCATTTTGACAGCTGCGAAGTCGCGGCTCATTGTGAGCGCGCCGTCGGCTGCAAGCGCTTGTTAGGTTGCCGCTCGCCACAGGGTTGACTTAGTGAAGGCGTCCGCTACGGAGTTCCGCCTCGGCAGCGTCGATGTAGGCACGGTACCCCTCAGGGTCGATGAACGGCTCCACTGCGTTCTTCGCAGCAGCGCTCGCGAGGAATTTGCGATATCTGCCCCACGATCTCGCATGGCACGTCACCCAGATGTCAACGGGGAGGCCTCGGAGCACTCTGAAGCTGCGCTCGAGATCGGCCTTTTGCTCTGGATACTGCGATGTTGCCAACCGCCCCAAGTCGCACGCGCTCACGACGTTCAGCACGCGATCACCGTCTCGAACGGAGAACGACCACGAGGTGCAACCGCGCGTGTGGCCGCCAGTGATGTGCGCGGTGAGTGCGAGCGGCCCGAGGCGGATTGTGTCGCCGTCCTTGAACCGGTGGTCGACCCGCATGGCTGGGTACCCGACGACCCCGATCCGGACAAGGACTCGGAGCGGCAGGATCGCGTCGGGGTCGTCGCCACCGGAGGCGAGGCTATAGGCGCTCGCTTCGCTCGCCCACAGTTCGGCACCAGACGCCCGCTGAAGCACGCCCAACCCGCCGGCATGGTCGGGATGAGGCTCCGAGTTCAGGAGCACTTTGACGTCCTTGATGCTGAAGCCGAGCTTCGCGATGCTCGCGATGATCATCGGCGCGGTGCTGGGATAGCCGCCATCGAGCACGATGTGGCCCTCGGGCCCGGTGATGAGGAAAGCCGCGGCATCGGTCGCGCCAACGTAGTACAAGTTGCCGGCGATGCGGAACGGTTCGGCGGGTCCCTGCCCGCCTCGCTTTGTCGCATTCAGCCACCTGCCGACGAGTACCAGCGCCAGAATACTCACCAGTCCCAGGAGGACGACCAACCGGAATCGCTTGGTGAAGTGGGGCAACCGTCACTCTCCCAGCGCGAGTTCGCTCAACCGAATTGCTCTTGGCAACCTCTGGCAACCTAACGCCCTAGTTCAGCTGCAAGCACACTACAACCATTGCGCGTAGCCGCATCCGAAAAGTGCTTGTCAGCTGCAACGTTTGTTAGACGGCGTCGCGGTGGAGTGGCTTGTAGTACACAAGCTCCGGGTCACCGACATCAAGATTGTGAATCACACCGCTCGACTGAAACCCCGCTTTTTCAAGCAGGGCCCGCATCGGCCTGTTCGACTGATTCGTTGAAGCAAACAGTTTGGGCGTGATACAGTTCTGCTCGAGATGGGCCAAAAGGGCAATGCCGATGCCGCGCCGCCGAGAAGCGCGGGCGACATACAACATATCGACCCAGCCGTTTTGGTAGAACTGATATGATAGGACGGCGTAGGCCACCAGGTCAGAGTGATTCAAGGCGACGAAGCATTGCTCTGATGCGACCGCGCGATCGATGTACGCCTGCCGTGACGGTTCGTCGCGAGCGACCTCGTCAAGGGTCTTGAGTACGGCTGCATCCAAAGATCTCGCTGGTCGGATGTGCACGGGAGGTGGGAAGCCGTCTAACGCCCAAGTTCAGCTGCGAGCGATTCTACTCTCATTCGCGCAACCTAATGACTTTGGCGCGCTCGTCTGCTGCAACTACCGTTAGGTGGCGCGTAGTCGCGGGCGGGTTCGAGCACTGATCTATGACGACTTGAGTACTCGTATATGTGAGCGCGCCGGGCGGACCCTGGACAGGACCGTATCCATCCGGCAGCGATGTGCGCGTTCAATCCAGATAGCTTCGATACGTCCGCTGATTGATCGAGATTCTCCGCTCGAACAGCCTACATAACGTGAGTTGGGGTTTTTTCTTCGACTGGCCGCGAAGGGCTACTTCTTCGCGGCGGTTGCCGCCTGGACCGGCTTGAGATCAAACCTTCCTTTGCTTTCGACAAAGAAGACACACTCCGAGTTCGGATCGCAGCTCGTCGTGTGTCGATAGTTGCCGCCCGGCTGCAGTAAGTACGACCCAGGTCCCAGGCGGAATTCTGGCTTTCCTTCGGGCGCCTGAATGTATGTCCCTGACAAGATCACGACCTTCATATCATAGGTGTGCGTGTGAAGCGGAGCTGCGAAACCCGCCGGCAATTTGAAGAGCGCGCCGAATGCGCCCTTCGCGTGATTGCCCCACAGATCCGCAACCTTGACGCCGGGCGCCCCTGAGAGGTCGGTCCATTTCACGTCGTCGGTTGGCATAACGAGGAGTCGGCTTTCCGCAGTTTTCGCCGAGGTGTTGGCTTTCGTCTGTCCGGCTTCCTGTCCAGGAAGTAGCGCCGGCAAACCGAGCGTGATTACAAAGGTCAGGAAATTTCTTGCCCTCATAGAGCCTCCTCGTAGTCGACAAATTGCCACTGAGTCAATTGTTCTTATGAGACACTCTCACGCCGCACGCAAGAGTAGGGAGTGGCCTCGCAGGTTTCGCCGAAAGGGATGGAGAGGCTAGCGGCCACCTAACGCCCTAGTTCAGCTGCAAGCACCTATAACCATTGCGGCGAAGCCGCATCCGAAAAGTGGTTGTCAGCTGCAACGTTCGTTAGGCGGCGTGGCATAATCGGGCCAAGCCATTGGCTCGCAACACTCAGTCGCCGCGAGGTTCCGGGGTTGGAACGCCGGGTTTTATGTCGATGTTGTGGTAGGCAACTATTTTCCACTCGTCACCTTGCCGCGTCATTACCTCGAGCAAACGAGTGCGCAAACGTCCCTTAGCATCCGGCGCAACACCTGGCGGCATTTGTCCGAGCCCGCTCACTGCAGTTACAGTTTCGACGACTGCCAGCCCCGGCTCCGGAAAGCGTAGCACATCGATGTCCTGTTGAAGCTTAGAGTTTCTAAAAAGGCTTCCGAACAGGAATTGATGTTGTTTCAGGAACGCGTCATAGCCGATAAATGACTGACCACGGAGATTGGTTGAGACCCCGTCCGCGGCGAAATGGCGTGAGAACCCGACGGCGTCGCCGCGATTCCAAGCCTCAGCCTGCTCGCTCACAATCTGGCGAATGTTTTGTTCGTCCGCGGCAGAAGTGGAGGTTCGAGTCTGTTTTCCCATTCGCTCTCCTTTGTCGGAATTGGACTAAGTCCGCCTAACGCCTTAGTTCAGCTGCAAGCACGTTAACCATTGCGGCGAAGCCGCATCCGAAAAGTGCTTGTCAGCTGCAACGTTCGTTAGGTGGCAGGCACCAGATGCCGAGTCACTCGGTGATCTCGCAAAGGAAGCGCATGGATTTGGACGGATAGTGAGCGAGGAACGTAAACAGCGCGTCAAAGTCCTTCGCGTACTGCTCGTTATGGGCTCTCCAGATCGCTCCTCGATCGCCCACGACAAGCGTAATCCGACCAGCGAGTCGTATTTTCACGTGCTTCTGTTTAGTGACTTCGCCCAAACGCGCGGAGATATCAGCGGAGGCTGCCGTGTAGGCAATCTGGCGCTCCTTTTCACGCGGCCCTCTAGTGTAGTCGAGGACAGCTGTAGTCACAGCGAGCGATATCTCAGCCACATAGAATCTGACCGGTAGAAGTGAACGGGTGCAACCTTACGATCAAGTTGGGTAGGCACAATGTAAACTATGCATTCGACGTCATTGCGCGCTCTACTTTCGCGAGCTCGCTTCGAACGCGAGTCACGTTCCCCGTGAGCCAGGTGAGTGTCAACTCTTCGCTAGCGGTGACTCGCACTTTGCCCCGCGAGGGGCGATCGAACTTCACCAATCGAAGAGGCGGACTTGGCGATGCTGCCGATAAGCGGCCGTGTGCTAGCATGTCGCGAAGGTCGACAACGGAGCGGTCGATCAACAACGTCGGATCCACGGTCTTCACGATCCGGTTGTAGCGATCGATGAGCTGACCTAGCGACGACCAATCGGTGAACGCGTTTTCCGGAAGAGTCTCGCTGACGGCTGGAGCCAGCAGACTCACGCCGGCCGGTGCTGGATTGTGTGGGGGATCGGCGTTGGGGTAGAGGAACGATCGCAATGCCAACTCCAGCGACTGGAGGTTTCCTAGGAGCTTTCCTAGCTCACACGCGTGTTCAACGAGTTCCATGCTTTCACATTACTTTGTGCCCACCTAACGCCCTAGTTCAGCTGCAAGCAGAGTACAACCATTGCGGCGAAGCCGCATCCAAAAAGTGCTTGTCAGCGGCTCACTGATACGAAAACGCCCCTTATGCGATATGAAATCGGCATTGCGGAAACGGATCTGGCGCCCATCCATTATGCAGGGCCGCGCTACCGGGAGGTGCGATATGAATTTCCGGAAATTCCTTGCACTGGGATCCCTTACCGTCGCAGCGTGCAGCTCGACGCCCCGAGGGGTGCCCCTGTCGCTGACTCCGCGCGAAGACCGCCCAATTGCGGCCATCACCATTGGCGATGCGACCGAAGTATCGCTCCTGGTGCAGGAACTTTCGCTGGAGACCATTCGGGCGGAAGGCAATCGGCTTTACTTCGTCGCCGACTCTCGCGTCACACAGCGCCTCCGTGACCTCGGCTACACGCCTGAGTCCGCGGACATTCTGCAAGTGGAGCGGCGGACCGTGCGCGTGTACCGGCGTGGGGATGAGGCCGAGATGCTGCGGAGTGGCGTAACGCTCATCAACCGGGAACCCGACTATTGGATCGTGAACGGCCCGCTGCGACAGGTCGCATCGCTTCGCACGCGTGGGTACACAGTCACCGCCCTGGGACCCAACGAGCCGCTGCCAAGAGAGGTGCGAATCCGCCTACCTGCAGGCCAAAGCTCGCTCGTGCTCGGCGCATTTGAGCTGGACATCTACAGCGTCTATTCCGCGCCCACAGGGGTGGAAGTCACTGCCGGGGCCTTCGACGCGCAAATCGATGGACTTCGCGCGGCGGGCTACAACGTCGAGCGCATTTCCACAGTCCCACCCGGAGGGAGCTGACATGCGCATCATCCCCTGCCTGACGCTCGCTGTGGGACTGGGCACGACCCAGGCTGCGGCGCAGGCGATCGACTTCACCGCGTACCATACAGCCGCGCAGGTCGACCTGGAAATCAACCGCTTCCAGACGCGGTTTCCCGCCCTCGTGCGGGTCATCTCGCTCGGCAACAGCCTCGAGGGCAAGGCGATTCGCGCGATCAAGATCTCTGACAATCCAGCCGTGGACGAAACCGGTGAGGGCGATATACTGTTCGTCGCGCTCCACCACGCGCGCGAGTGGCTCTCAACCGAGACAGCTCTCTATCTCGCCGAGCAGATCCTGACGCGGTATGCGACCGATCCAAAAGTAAAGTTCGACGTCGACAATCTGCAGATCTGGATAGTGCCAGTCGTCAATCCCGATGGCTACCTGCACACGGATGTCGTTGCTACACCTGCGGGCTACAGGTACTGGCGGAAGAACCGACGCGCCAACAGCGACGGCACTTTCGGCGTGGATCTGAACAGAAACTGGGGATTTCAGTGGGGACTGATTCCGGGAGCTTCCAACACCCCGTCGAATGACACGTACTACGGGACCGGACCATTCAGTGAGCCGGAAACACAGGTTCTGCGCACGTTCATCGACTCGAGACCTGGACTGAAGGCGTTCGTAAGCTATCACACGTATGGCGAGCTGTTCCTCCGACCCTGGTCATACACCACTTCCGATCCGCCGGGTGAAAGCACGCTGCTCTCGCTGTACGAGCGCAGCCGTGATGCCATTTCTGCCGTGCACGGACACGTTTACGTGCCGGACATCTGGTATACATCGTCAGGAGAGGCAACGGATTATTTGTGGAGTGAGAGACGAATAGCGGGGTTCACTCCGGAGCTGCGTCCGACTACGGCACAGGGAGGAGGTGGTCTCTCAGGATTCTCGTTCCCTCCGTCGATCATTATTCCCACCGGGGAGGAACAGGTCCCCGCTGCGCTGGCGCTCGTTCACGACGCGGCTGCCCGCGAAGTCTGGATTCGTGACCACGCTACGGACACTGGCGCGGAGCCCTCGGCGGTGTGGACAGCAAGCGGGTGGTCGACGCCGTTCTGGGTAAGCCCCGACATCTGGACGACGCCGGCCGAGCTTACGGAGGGGACGACTGTCACGCTGCATGTGCGGGTGCACAACAATTTTGGCGCTCCGGTTTCCGGCGTCCGGGTCGAGGCATACTGGACGGATCCTCGAATCGCGCTGGAGTTCCCCGCATTGAGCTCGACGCTCATCGACGCCCAGACGGTGAATGTACCGCCTGTCGGTAAGACTCTGACGATGTCCTGGACCGTACCTTCAGGAACGAATTCATGGGGCGAGCGACACTGGTGCGTGGGTGTCGTAATCAAACATCAGCGGGACATGCCGCTCACCACCCAGGCGCAGCGCTCGAGCAACATAGCGGTCCGCAATTTCACGACAGTCGCCGCCGCGGCAGCTGGAGCAAACCGCCAGGTGGCGGCGACGAACTTCCTCGACACCGACGCCGAGCTGCGCGTGCTGGTGAGCCCGCTGCCGGCTGGGTGGGCGGTGCGCATGCCGGATATCAGGGAGTTGAAGCCGTACGCCCTGGATCGCCGTGAGCGCGCCAGGCCGCAGCCGCTTGACCCCGCGGCAATCGTGCGCAAGGGACGACTGCTCAAAGCGACCGGCGCGGTCCTTCGAGCGGGCGAGTCCGTATTGATCCCGTTTACTGTCGTACCGCCCGCGGGCGCACCGACGGGCACCGCAGCGGACATCAGTCTCCAGGGATTGCTCCTGCCCTTGGTGGCGGGGAAGCGCGAGCCGCAGGGCAACGGCTACACCTTTCATGTGGTCGTTCGATGAACGCGGCTCCGCTTGTTAGGCGGCAGGCGCAGGTCCTCTTATCTCACGAGGCCAGCGGTGTCTTCAACAGCTCAATGTTTCTGAGCCACACCGTGCCCGCGCCCTCGATCACAAGGTTGAGCTTGATGAGGTCGGGCTTCTGGCCCTTTTGAAGGTAGAATGGGATCTCGTAGCGAGCCCAGGTCGCAGTACCCGATACCGCCTGGTGATGGCCCTTTGAGAAGAACTCGCCTCGACCCGGCAGGCGGCACCACATTTCGAGAAAGGCGCGACCTTTGAGACCTTCTGCCCTGAGTTCAGCTCGATAGGTGAGCACACACTGCTCTACGGCGGGACTTTCCACCTCAAAGAGTCGTATCGTCTGCTTCTCGGTGGCGTCGATCCGCCACGCACCTTGGTCGGCGCGGATGCCGCTCTGTGTGATGGTGGCCTTATCGGGCGCAAAGGCTCGCAGCACCTGCGGAGGCCCGGCCGGCTGGGGGCCAGAGAACAACGACTTGAACCATGTCAGCATGACCATCCCTCTATCATCGTGTTGCCAGCTGCATCGCTAGTTAGGTAGCTGCGATGGAAGGAGGATGTCTTCGCACAGCGAGGCCTGTTCAAAGGCCCGGCAAGCGCCAGCCCGCACCTCTCGCGACCGCGCGCTATTTCCTGAGAATCTTGCCCTGATTCGAAAGGATCTTCTTTTGGTTTTTCAAAATCGCCCGCTGGTTCCGCAGGATCTTGTTTTGGTTCGTGACAATCACTCTCTGAGTTGCGATGATCCTCTTTTGGTTCTGAAGCGTCGCTTGTGCCACTGCTGCCTCCTTGTTGTAGTTCCCGTGACGTGTAGTACCACGTTCCCGCGGGCGTACGATCGCGGTTTCGGACGTGACGCGGTCGGTCGCCGAAATTCTGCTGTCTGCCCAACGCCTTAGTTCAACTGCAATCACACTACAACCATTGCGGCGAAGCCGCATCCGAGTTTTCTCGAAAAGGTGTGTGCCTCTCTGCATGGCTGGCGCTATTGACCTGAGGCGAATGGGTGTGGTACTACTCGGCAGGTCTTCATCGCGGTAACGTAGCAAACGTAGCAGTCGACAACGTCGAGGGGAGATCGTCCCTATGAGTCCTCAAGGAAAGCGCGCGCGGCAGTCTCGAAGCACACGGACCGTGATTAAGGGCAACGCAAAGATGACATCGGCTCGGGCTCACGACTTAGTCCGGAATGCCGAGCTCCTAATGGTCGATCTCAAGTTCGTCGATCTCCCGGGTACCTGGCAGCATTTCACCATTCCGGCGGACCAATTCACAGACGAGTTCTTTTCGGAAGGTATTGGCTTCGACGGTTCGAGCATCCGCGGCTTCCAGCACATCCACGAGAGTGACATGTTGCTCGTCGCCGATCCGTCCACCGCGATCGTCGATCCGGCGTGCACCGTTCCGACACTGAGTCTCGTCTGCAACGTGCTCGATCCGCTGACGCGACAGCCGTATACGCGTGACCCGCGCTATGTTGCGCAAAAGGCTGAACGGTATCTGACTGATTCGGGCGTCGCTGACATCAGTTACTGGGGACCCGAGGCGGAGTTCTTCATCTTCGATAGCATCCGCTTCGACGTGGGCGCCCAGTTCGCCTATCACTTCGTCGATTCCGAGGAAGGCATTTGGAACAGCGGCGCCGATACCGAGATGCCGAACCTCGGCCATCGTCCACGGTGGAAGGAAGGCTACTTTCCCGTGCCGCCAGTGGACACGTTGCAGGACCTGCGGTCTGAGATCGTGTTGAAGATGATCGCGGCCGGCATCGATGTCGAAGTGCACCACCACGAGGTGGCGACAGGCGGCCAGAACGAGATCGACATGCTTTTCGGGCCGCTCACCCAGATGGCCGACCATCTGATGCTTTACAAGTACATCATCAAAAACGTCGCCCGAGCGCACGGTAAAACAGCGACGTTCATGCCCAAGCCGTTGTTCGGTGACAATGGGTCGGGGATGCACTGCCACCAGAGTCTCTGGAAAGGCGGAGAGAACCTCTTTTTCGACGCGAAGGGCTATGCGCTCGTGTCACAGGTCGCGAAGTGGTACATCGGCGGACTGCTTGCGCACTCACCCGCCCTGCTCGCTCTCTGCGCGCCGACGACCAATTCGTATCGCCGACTGGTGCCCGGCTTCGAGGCGCCTGTAAACCTCATCTACTCGCAGCGCAACCGCAGCGCCGGCGTGCGCATCCCGGTTTACTCGACGAGTCCGAAGTCAAAGCGAATCGAGTATCGCTGTCCGGACGCATCGTGCAATCCGTACCTGGCGTTCGCGGCGATGCTGATGGCGGGGCTCGACGGCATTCGAAACCGAATCGATCCAGGCGAGCCGCTGGACAAGGACCTCTACGATCTCGAGCCAGAGGACGCGGGCGCAATCAAGCAGGTGCCAGGTTCGTTAGGCGAGACGCTCGCCTCACTCGAGTCGGATCACGACTTTCTGCTCGCGGGTGACGTGTTCACGCCCGATCTCATCGAAACCTGGATCGATTACAAGCGCACGAAGGAGGTGGATCCGATGAGACTGCGGCCGCATCCGTACGAGTTCTATATGTACTACGACACATAGTCGACCCAGCCGGGAGCGCTCACAATCCGCTAGGACTACGCGGGAGGTGCTGCCTCCGCGACCAACTCTCTCGGCGCTGAACTTTCTGCGCTCGCCGTAGGCGACGTCACAACATCAGCAGGAATGCTCTGCCCAAGCCGCTTTGCGAAAATCAGCTTGTCGTCCCCCGGCTTGTAGTAGTCCTTGATCTTGCCGACGAGCTCGTACCCTGTGCGCTCATAAAACTGAATCGTGCCGCCGTACGTCTCCTGCGACGACGTCTCGATCAGCAGCATCTTCCCACCCCTCCGCACTAGCTCTTCCTCCGCGAACTTGAGCAGCCGCTTCCCGACTCCGCCGCGATGCTGGGATTTGTCGACCGCGATCCAGTACAGGTCATACGTTGACTCCGTGAGCGGCGTCGAACCGAAGCACACGTAACCCAACACCTCCGAGTTGTTCTCGTCCCGCGCGTCCAGGACGTAGGTGAGATATCCACTGTGCTCCCCTAGCTCGAGCCACTCGTCGATCAGCTCCAGCGCTGTCGCGACTTCCTCGGGCGTAAAATTCCCTGCGCTCTCGAGAATCCTGAAGACGCCGCTGCGATCGGCCGCGACCATCGGCCTGATTGTCCGGTTCATCGACTTCTGCCGCTACTTGTTGGGGAGCTGCAGCGAGGCCGGACTTTCGCGCCTTGCACTCATATCTGAAGCGACCTGCCCAGCACGCTGAGCGCTGCTTCCTTCACGGCTTCGCTGAGCGTCGGGTGCGAGTGCACCGTGATCCCAATGTCCTCAGACGATCCGCGATACTCGAACGCCAGCACCGCCTCCTGAATCAGCTCCGACACGCCCGGCCCGATCATGTGCGCGCCGAGCAGCTCGTCGGTCTCGGCGTCGGCGATGAACTTGACGAAGCCCGTCGTCTCACCCGCTGTGCGCGCGCGAGGATTCGCCGAGAAAGGAAACTTCGCCGCCTTGTACGCGCGGCCGCTCGCCTTCACCTCGTGCTCAGCGAGTCCAACCGTCGCGATCTCCGGCCAGGTGTACACCACCGACGGCATCGACTTGTAATCCATGTGCGACTTCTGCCCCGCG
>Ga0184605_10000182_pt1 | contig 18152 bp, 18 predicted proteins | sample PLM0_30_coex_FD_132995 | JGI IMG/M metagenome (GOLD analysis project Ga0184605, IMG submission 132995) | Groundwater sediment microbial communities from an aquifer in East River, Colorado, USA - PLM0_30_coex | ecosystem: Environmental > Terrestrial > Soil > Riparian zone | place: USA: East... | reverse complement strand
TCGCACCCCCGCCGTCAACCATGCGTAGGACAACCTTGCCGCGGACAGGCTTGTGCTGATACGCCTGCCGCGCCTCGGCGAGCGGGAACACGGCGCCAACGACCGGGCGGAGCGTGCCCCCGTCGATCAGCCGTGCGATCTCCGCCAGCTGCGTCCGGCTCGGCTCCACGATGAAGTACGCGGCACGGATGCGCTCGTCGGTCGTCTGTTCCCCTGAAGCGGCGACGGTGACCAGCCTTCCGCCGGGCTTGAGCACGCCCCAGGACCTCTCCAGCGTCTCCCCGCCGACCGTATCGAAGACCACGTCCACGTCCCGGACCACGTCCTCGAACCGCTCGGCCCGGTAGTCGATCACCTCGTCGGCCCCGAGGCTGCGCACGAAGTCGAGGTTGGCTGCCGAAGCGGTGCCTGTCACCCGCGCGCCGCGCCAGCGGGCAAGCTGCACGGCAAAGGTGCCGACGCCACCGGCCGCGCCGTGGATCAGCACCCGCTGGCCCGCGGCGAGACCGGCACGCTCGACCAAGCCCTGCCATACCGTCAGAGCGGAAATCGGTGTGGCGGCTGCGTGAACGTGATCGACGCCGGCCGGCTTGTGGGCGATATCGGCGACGCGCGCCACGCAGTATTCGGCCGAGGCGCCGTCCCGGTACCAGTCATTGAGTCCGTACACCAGGTCCCCCACGCCCACGTCCCTGACCCCGGCCCCCAGGGCGGCGATCTCGCCGGAGAATTCGTGTCCGGGGATGACCGGCAATGGGCGCGGCTCTCCCGCCTGAGTGGTCCAAGTCGGGACCCAGGAGAGTTCCGTATGGATGACGCCGGCGGCGTGAACCCGTACGAGTACCTCGCCTTCCCCCGGACGGGGCTGCTGCGCCTCGTCGTAGGTGAACGCCTCCGGTCCACCGCGAGCATGTAGTCGGATCGCCTTCATGATTTACATCCACCCGGTTTCTGCGGTCTAACGAGAAGTGGGCCGAATTATTCGGCAATTAAAGGCGGAATTATTCGGTCTAATCCGCTCGCCTTCGAGGGGACGACTGGATAAAAACCGAATCATGCCATGTTTCTACCTCTCGATCCCAGTTTGGGCCAGCCGAAAAAGTTGCTCGATCAGGTGCGCGACGTGAAAGCTTCGCTCACGTGCCAAGGCGGAATAGGATTGCGGAATGTTCTATCTGGACGTGGCGCATTCGGCAGCGGACTTTTCGCGCAAAAGGCTTCGCCTCACGCGGCTGCAGTCAGTAAACGTTGGTTTGCGCTCGTAGAGTAGTTACCGTCGGTCATGCACTACGTTTACGTGCTGCGCTCAATCAGCGATGGCGGGTTTTTACATTGGTTATTCAGCAAACCTTCGAAGAAGAGTAGCACCGCATATTGAAGGCGCTGCGCTTGCAACTTCTTACCGTGGCCCATGGAAGCTAATCTATTATGAGGCTTATCTAGAACAAGCAGACGCTGTAGGTCGGGAGAAGTTCCTCAAGAGCGGCGGCGGCGGGAGGCGCTTCCTTCGTTCCCAACTCAAGCATTATCTTCAAAAGCATCCACCGTGGATGACCGCGTGAGCAAAGCCGCGTAACACGGCTTCGCTTTTACGCGGCGGGAGTTGTTAGACCATTCACCCCCGTGAGATAAGATCATGCAAAAATACTGTTACGTTTATGTCTTACGTTCCCTTAGAGACAAGCAATTCTATGTCGGATTCACCACGAATTTGCCGAGAAGGTTGCAAGCTCATAACAAAGGACTGATTCGTTCAACTAAGGGCAGGGTTCCTTTCCAGCTTGTTTATTGGGAGGGCTGTCTCGATCAGGCGGACGCAACTCAACGGGAGAAATACCTCAAAAGCGCGTGGGGCAAGCGATACATCAAGAACAGACTGCGAAACTATCTCACGGGGTAAAGGATGTCTCGACAACGATGATTTACACACATGTGCTGAATAAGCCGGGCATCGGCGTGCGCAGTCCACTCGACCACGCGCACAGCGCGCCTGAGCCGTGAAGCTGCCCGGTTATTTCAATTCGTAAGTGGTGATTTCGAGTTCGTGACCGTCGGGGTCGCGGAAGTAAATCGAGTGGCAAATCTCGTGGTCCTGGAAGTGGAATTTGATGCCGCGACGTTTGAGTTCGTCCTGCGCGATGAGAAAGTTTTTGCGATCGGCGCGACAGGCCAGGTGCAACATACCGATCTCGGCGGCGCGCGATACGGATGATGGATCTGCGCTGCGCACAGGAAAAAGCGCAATCGCGGTTGTGCCTTTAGCAATAAAAGTCGGAATACCATTCCACATTCCTTCGTGTTTTCTCTCGAACCCCAAGACATCGATGTACCATTGCGCGGAGCGCTCAACGTCGCGCACAGACAGCGCCACGTGATCAATGCCCTCGAGTTGCATGAAAGAAGGACAGAATTAACAGAATTAACCGGATTATCGATTAAGAATCTTATTTGTTAAGCGTGAGGAAATTGATCTTCCATCGCGTTGTCGGGAAAATAAGATCGAGCTTGTGAGCGGTTGGAGCAGACGCGAGTTTTTGAAAGCGGTTGGCGCGGCGGGACTGCTAGCCGGTTTTCCAAGGTTCGCACGCGCGGTTGAGGCGCTCGATGCCGATACAGTCACGATCTCGATTTTGCACACGACCGATTTGCATGGCCACATCTTGCCCACGTTCGATTACAATGGAAATCCGGATCTCGGTGGAATGGTACGTTGCGCCGCGCAAATCCGGCAGTGGCGTCGACAAAATCCGAACTCGATCTTGATCGACGTGGGCGATGTTTATCAAGGCACCGATGTCGCTTTGCGCAGCATGGGCGAGTTGATGATCGACTTGTTCAATCATTTGAAATACGACGCCTGGGTCGTTGGCAATCACGAGTTCGATTGGGGCGTCCAGCCGTTTTTGCGCGCAGTGGAAAGATCGACAATGCCGGTGCTGGCCGCGAACACATCGCTGGAAGGAAGATCGGCTGGCGAAATTTCGGATGCGAAAAATCCTTTCGCGAAAATCCAGCCCTATATCATGAAGGAGGTCGGGGGAATCAAGATCGCGATTATTGGAGTCACGACGCCGGGCATGCCGTTTTGGCTTCGGCCGGAATTTACTCGCGGGATCGATTTCCAATATCCGGTTGAGCCGGCTCGCCGCGCGATCACGGAGGCGAAAAACGAGGGAGCGAATGCGATCGTGCTTACGGGTCACATGGGGCTAAAGGCGCGCACCGGCGGCGATGATTTTGCGAACAATGTGATGGCGTTGACTTCGGAATTCCCGGAGACCGCTGTGTTCATAGCCGGTCACACGCATCAAGCGATTCCCAGTCGCATGACCAACGGCGTTCTTTTGACGCAAGCGGACCATTTCGGCATTCACGCCGGCCGTGTCGATCTTGTCTTCGACCGCAATTCAAAAAGACTGCTGCGCCGAAAAGCGTATTGCGAGTTGATGGACAAGCGTTTTCATTTCGATCAGGTGGTTATTTCACGGGCCAAATCACAGTTGGCCGAATCAGAGGCCGCGCTCGCGCAGCCGATCGGTGAATTGGCGGAGACGTTACGCGCGCGGAGTCAGCCCGCGCATCCCAGCGATGTCGAAAAACTGATTGGCGCGGCGATTCTGGAATCGCTGCGAGGCAGCGGCGTGCCTTTGGATGGCGCCATGCATGGCGTGTTCGATGAGGAAACCGATGTCGCGGCTGGTCCGAAAACCGTGGGGGACATTTGGAACATCATTCCGTACGAAAATTATTTGGTCACGGCAGAGCTGTCGCCCGACGAAATAAAAGTCATCATGGAGGAAGTGTATGCCAGCCACGAAGGGCGCAATTTGCTCGGATTCGAAGTGAAAACAGAAGGCCGCGGCTGTGAGCGCCGGATCACATCCATCGTTTTGGCTGACGGGCGACCACTCGTTCGCGACAAAAAATACGCGATTGCTTTCAACACGTTCGACTCGCGCAGTGCCGGCCATCGTTTCATGAAACTGCGCGCTCTACTCGAGACGCCATCAGCCAATTGCATCATGCACCAGGTGCAGACACGCGATGCTTTGATCGAGTACTTCCAGCGGCATAAGGTCGTGCGCAAAATTGCGGATGACCGTGAGTGGCCAGTCGCAGCCTAGTCGGCGCGACTTTGCCCTTGCAAAGGCCGCGCGCTCCGCTTGCGTATCTGCCCATGCGCTCGTTTGCCCTTTCGCTGGTCGGATTGTTATCAATTGTCGATCTTGCATCGTCGCAGGTAACCGATGTTCCATCCGAGCAAACTGCCAGTTTGCCGGCCTATCGTCCGATTTTGCTCGGGAAGGGTCCAAGCTCTTTGGTTGATCGCATCGACACACAGGACCTGGTCAAGAAAGGCCAAAAAGATGCGCAGATCATGTTCATCTGCTCGGTGAAGAAAAACGGCGAAGTGGAGTGGAGCGGCGTATATGGCGGGACACTAAATTCGGATTTGCTCGGGCAAGAGTTGCAGAGAAGGCTCTCGCCCGCGTCGGATCCCAGATTCATTTCGGCCATTTATGATCATCGGCCGGTGGACGCCATTTATTATGGCACGGTCACTTTCGCGCTAGTCAATGGGAAACCGCGGCTGCGCATTTTTTCCAATCAGGAAGCCGAGGAACTAAAAAACGAAGCCGACTTTATTGGGCCGCAGCCTTTTTTTGGGCCGGAATCGAAGTTTAGCGGGTTCCATTATCCGAATGAGAGTACGCCAGTAGTGGTGGATGGTATTGTCCAGCTTCAGCTAAAAATTGATGCCGCCGGCAATCTTCAGGACATGAAAATCCTTTCGGAGAAACCTCCCTTCCTCGGTTTTGCGGACGCGGCCCGGGTTGACTTTCGCAATGCCAGATTTATTCCCGCATTCCGCGACGGCAAACCGGTGGCATGCGACGTGACATTGCCGGTTCTTTACAAAGCAAAAACTTTTTGAGACAGCCAGCTGCATTGCGCAGTTCGGCTCGAGAGAAACGGTCGGGCGCTGATGAAGGAAAAGATCGCTGGACGGGCGTTTTTTCGACGGGACCCGCTTAGGTGTGCGCGCGAGCTAGTTGGCGCGAAGCTCATCTGGGGAAAATGCGCGGGGATGGTGGTTGAGACCGAAGCCTATTTTGCAGAGGACGATGAGGCATGTCATACCTTTTCGCGCCCGAGCGCACGGATCTTCATCGAGCGAAACAAGGCCGGAGCGGCTTACATTTATTTCAGTTATGGTGCGCACTGGATGTTGAACGTGCTCGTAAAAGGCGAGACGAATGGTTTTGTCTTAATCCGGGCGCTGGAGCCGGTTCGCGGCATCGAGTTGATGAAAAAAAGGCGCGGAGTTGAGGATGAGAAACGTCTTTGCTCGGGGCCGGGTAAACTGACGCAGGCACTCGACATCACGGATCGACATCATGAAATGGATTTGTGCGCGGACGCGCGGAACTGCTTCGTTCATCGCTCAAATGAGGTTGAGGCCTCGCCTCCCGGCTCGTCGCCCTCTCGGGCTGCCCGTTTACGTCGCTCGGCTCCGGCCGGCTCCGTTGTCGATGTCATGGCCGATCAACGCATCGGGATTACGCGCTCAGCCGATTTTCCATGGCGATTTACATTGCGTGGCAGCCAATTTATCAGCGTGCCAGTGCGCAAGGAAGTTGTGGCCGGCCGTTGACCGGGTCTCATAACTCATTGAGTCTTTTGCTTCGATGAGGCCGAACAAGCAACGCGTTCTCCTGGGAATGAGCGGTGGGGTGGACTCCAGCGTGGCCGGATATTTGTTGCGCGAGCAAGGTTACGAGGTCATCGGCGTGACGATGAAAGTCTGGCCGCAGGATTGCATCTCGCGCGCGGAGGACAAGTGCTGCGGCCCGCAAGCGGTGGCGGATGCGCGCTCGGTCGCGCACTCGTTAGGCATTCCGCATTACGTGGTTGACGAAGCCGATCAATTCGAGCGGCTGGTGATCGATTATTTCTCGAGCGAATACCAAGCCGGGCGGACGCCGAACCCATGCGTGATGTGCAACGAAAAACTCAAGTTCGGCAATCTCTGGAGCAAAGCGCAGGCGCTCGGCTGCGATTACATTGCGACCGGGCATTACGCGATCATCGAGCATCATGCCGATCGCGCTGTTTTGCGTAAAGGTGTCGATCCTCGCAAGGATCAGTCGTATTTCCTGTTCAGTTTGCGGCAGCCGCAATTGCGTCACGCGCTCACTCCGCTCGGCGCCATGTCGAAGCCGCAAATCCGCGAGATCGCACGCTGGTTAGGCTTGAAAGTCGCGGACAAGATCGACAGTCAGGAAATTTGCTTCGTGCCGGGAAATGATTACAAGGCATTCCTCCGTTCGCACCTGGGCGAGAACGAATTTCATCGTGGCGAGATTTACGATGTCGATGGTAATTTCGTAGGCGAACACGAAGGAATCGAGCTTTTCACCATCGGCCAGCGCAAAGGATTGCCGGGCGGCTCGCCACGGCCGCGTTACGTCGTCGATCTTGATGCAGAAACAAATCGCGTCATTGTCGGCGACGCGGACGATTTGATTCGCGACGAATTCGAAATCGATCGTGTGAACTGGTCGAGCCGCGACAAGATCGACAGTCCTTGCGAAGTGACAGTGAAAATTCGCTACAGCCATCCCGGCACACGTGCGACGCTCACACCGCTCGATTCTAATCGTGCGCGCATTCGATTGCATAAGCCGCAGCGCGCAGTCACGCCGGGACAGGCAGCCGTTTTGTATGACGGCGATGTTGTGATCGGCGGCGGGTGGATTTGCCGAAGCGAGGCGCTCGTTTCAGCCTAACGAATGGAAGTTCTCATCGCGTTCTGCACCTTTCCGGACGCGGAGGTGGCGCGTAAAATCGTAAGAGAAATTGTCGATTTTCGCCTGGTGGCGTGCGGCAACATCATTCCGAAGATTCATTCAATTTATCGTTGGCAAGGCAAAGTGGAATCGAGCGATGAAGCGCTCGCCATTTTTAAACTCGACGCCGCGTGTTACGCCAAGTTCGAAAGCAAATTGCGCTCGCTCCATCCGTACGACGTCCCGGAAATTATTTCCTGCAGGATCGATAAGGGCTTGCCGGAATACTTGAGCTGGGTTGCACAGAATTGCGCTACCTGACGGCGGCGCGTCGCCTCTTGGCGAGCACAAAGATCGCCACGCCGACCACATTCGCGATAACGCTCACGCCAATAATCTTTGCCGCGAAAATCAGCCGACTCGGCACGTCGATGATCGGATAGACGGTGAAGCAGACCGCGAGCAAGGAAACGGCAAAGCCGCAGAACGCGGCGACGCGGAGCCAGATTGGCGCGCCGGAACGAATCGCGCCCGCGCCTGCGATCGGAATGGCGAAGAGGACGAGATAAACAATTCCATAGAAAACGTTGGCGGCGTTGTCCACCAATTGAAATGCCTCCTGGATTCCGGCGCCGATCTGGCTCGCAATCGCAATCGCCAGTGTGAGGGCGCCGACGAAGATGATCGAGTTGATTGGCGTCTTATATCGCGGATGTAAACGCGAGAACCAACCCGGCAAAAGCTGGTCCCAGCCTGCGACCATGGGGAGACGCGAGCTGCCGGTCAGATGAACGCTCGTCGATGAAATCGATCGCATGGTCATCAACAGAATCCCCATGGAAGCGATCGCACCGGCGATCGGGAAGGAACGCAGGCCCAGCCGCAGTGTTTGCGGCACCGGGCCGATAAGATCGATTTGATCGTTTCCGATGAATGCTAAAACCGAGCTAGTGCCCAGGATGAACATCACCGCGATGACGGGAGAGGCGATGATGACGGAGCGGCCGATATCGCGCGCCGGGGCGCGCGTTTCGCCGGCCAGAATGGCGACGTACTCAAATCCGCTCAGCGCACCGACCGCCAGTTTGCTAAAAATATTGAAGCAGTAAAAGATCGATATGGTGGGCGCGACGATCTGGAGCGGCTGATATTGTTTTAGCTCGCCGCGCGCGAGACTGATGAAAGGCAAGGCAATCAGAGCGCCGTAAACCAGGAGCATGGCGAATGCCCCGATGTTGTGGACCCATTTGCCTAACGACAAGCCGCGAATACCCGTCCAGCCGAGACCGGCGACGAGTGCGCAACTAATCAACGACACGCACCATTTGCTGTTCGGCATCCAGGCTGCGGTTTCTCCGAGGGCGTAGGAAAGATTGGTCGTGACGAACATTCCGCCCAACGCGATCACGGTGATTGACAGCAGCCAGAGGTTCCAGGCTACGATGAAACCGACGAACTCGTTGAACCCAAGTTTAGCCCACTGATACAGCCCGCCTTCCAGTGGCATCAAGCGATTCAAATAAATCACGACCGCTGCTTGCGGAATGTAGAAAAGCACAATCGCGAGCAGCCAAAAGAAGAGATGCGAAGGCCCAAGCTTCGCGGCCGTGCCGACCCAGCTTGATCCGACGACAAAGAGGATTTGGGTGAGAACGAGATCGCGCAGCCCCAGCGGCTTCTTAAGGGCAACACTGTGGCTTTCGACCTCGTGCTCGGCGCGATCTAACTCGGAAGTCATGGAAACTGATGTCTAAACGCTCAATTCAGCGCGAGTAGCGCAGGTGGATCGAGCAGTCGTCGCCGCGGCGACCTCGATGCCAAAAATAATGCGCCTTGGCGCCACATTTAACATCGCGCGACGAAGGGCACGATACACCGCCCTGTCGTCGCCTAACGTTGTTCCTCTTTGACAGATTTCTTCGGTGGCGGCTCGTTTCGAAACTCGCGGTGGCGAATCTTGCCGCCGGCATAAGCGATATAGCCACCAATTCCTAAAGTCAGGGCACCAAACAAAAGCACCGTGATAACGAGGGGCATGGAGGATCTTGGCCATCTAATTGGCGCCGCTATCGCGACCGCGCTCAAAGCAGCCAGCGCGTAGAAAAAGTAAATGAGTTGCTCGGCGCGATGTTGATGTTCATCCAGCCAAGCGTGACCATCTTCGTCCGTCATTGTCAGTACGCGGTCGTAAGCCTGGTCACCGTACTCGTAAACCGGCCAGGCCGAAGCCGCGCTAATAAGGACGATGGCCAGGGTCGCGATTTGAGCGCGTCGGCTGCGCAGCAGGATCGCGATGAGCAATCCGATCCAGCCCATGGCCAAGCCGTAGGTCGGCAATGGGTTGATCAAGACATGGACGTATTCCGGTTGGCGCAAATCACGGAGCAAAGCGTCGATCATAATTTACTCTGCCAGTGTGTTCCGAAAGCTTGTGCGGTCCGCGGTAGATTTTCAGGAGGAAGATATTTTTGCCAGTCGGCGACCACAAAATGCCACCACTCGGTTCGCACGCCGCAAAACCCAGCGCCCGCCATTGTCGCCTGCAAAAGGCGCAAATGCGCGCGGACGCCGGGGGCGGTCCCCTGATAGCGCCACACTGCCGCCGGCGTGAAATCGTCAAAGTCGGTGGGCATGTTGACTGAATTGTTTGCCGTATCGACCAAAGTGGCATCGACCGCGACGCCCCAACTATGCAGGGAACCGGCACCGTCTCGAGGGTCCGCGACATAATCGGTGTTGCGGGCAAGTTGCCAAAGCCGCAACTGGACGGACCTCGGCCGGTACGCATCCCAGATTTTCAATTGATATTGATAGCGCCGCAGAAACGCCTGGGCCGCGGCCAAACGTGGCGCCACCTCCGGGCGGACAAGGGCAGATGTTCCAGGAGGATAGAATGCGTGTCCGGAGAAATTCTTTACGCCGGCATAACGCAGGTCAACGACGATCGTCGGGTCGACCGTTCTAACGTCGACAAGCGGAATGGTGGTCTGCGCCATTGCGGATTCCAAGGTTGCGATCGCCGCCGCAACGATAATGACGCGAGCACTAAAGAATCTCATTGCCGCACAAATTAATGGGCCGCGATTTCGGCGGGGCTTGTCTTTGCAATGCGCTGGAGAAGAAGTCGAGCACTATTCTCGGGCACGCTGAAACGCAGCTCCAGGTTTGCGCCTTGTCGCTGAATCTCGGGCGGCTGCGCGTAGAGCAACAATTCGGAATCCTGCAAGCGCAGCCAGCGCTGCGGGTCGTCGCGCAAATTGCGCGCAAGCTGGGAGGCGCTCTCGAACGAATTCAATTTCAAGAGGAGCTTCGCTCGCACCGGGTTTTGCAAGGTAAGCGCGAGCCCGAGCAATTGCGAAGTATCAAGCAATTCAGGCGTGAAGATGGGATGGAAAATGCGTGCGAGATCGGATGGATTGCGCGAAATCACGCGGAGCGCATTCTCGCGGTCGAGCGCCTGAAAACGATCGAAGAGTTGGCCGGTGATCTTCAGGTCCAGTTTCATGCCGAGCCGAACGCGCACCAATTCATCTACTTCGGTTGAGGCTCCCACAGCCAAAGTAGTTGGGCCAACGCGCGCGACGGCGAGATCGGGACGCTCCCAAACCGGCAAACCGCTGATGACGCGCTTTTCGAAGCGCTTGTCGTTTTCAACCGAGTGAATGACGCGAGAAACATCACTCCGCGCTTCAACCAGGATGAACTCCCGCGTCTTCCCCGCTTCGTCGGTGGTGAGGGCGCGCGTGATCCGCGTCGCGTCGCGAGGCAAATTCAACATGGGAGTTTGCGCCGCAGCGCCAATGAGGCCCGACCAGATCTTCGGCCAAATGTCCGGCTGATCTTTCCGCCAACGTTTTGGGAGATCATCCCGTTCAAACTGGTCGGCATTGATCGACAAAATCGCCTCCGTCTCTTGCGGCAACCATTCGCGTTGCCGTGGCGATTGAAAAACCAGTGGCAAGATAATCGCCAGCAGCGCGAGCGCGGAAACGACACTGAAGTAGAATTTCCGCAGCTCCTGTTTGTCGATCTTGCTGGAGAGCAGCGCCAGTTCCGCTCTGTGCTGGAGATGTCGATCCACCGCGCCGCGGCGGCGGTGCACCTCCGTGAGCAGGTGCGGCGCGTTCGGCGGCGCAATTCTTTGCGACGCGAGATGACGCCCAATGTTCAGGTAAGCGGGATTTTTTCGCTCTTCGACAGTCTGGTGGTGCGCGCGCGCTTCCCGAACTGCTTCCTGCTGCGCGCGGCTGTTTTCGCTGAGGGTCCGGTCGCGCGCTCCGAATTCGCCACGGACGCGCTCGATATTTTTTTCCATGACAGAAAGTTCCGCTTCAGCGGCGACCAGTTTCTCCTTGGCAAGACGGGATGCGTCTGCGCTTCCGAGACGTGCGCGGACAAGTTCGGCGCGTTCCTCCGGCAGCCGGGCACGGCGCGCACTGATGCTCGCCGATTGCCTTTCGAGGTCGGGCGGCGGCGGAGCCAGGGCTTGCAGCTCGGAAAGCTGTTTCAACAGTTCGCGGTCCGTCGCGTCGTTTCCCTGAATGCGGCGTTCCACAGCGATCAATTCGCGTTCGCAAAGATCGACGATGCTCTTTGCCTCATTGCGTTGCTGGAGGAGCGGCTTTTTTTCCAACTCTAGTCTCGCAATCGCTTCGTTTTGCTTACGGGCATTTTCTTGCCGTTCCGCCTCGATTTTCTTGATCCCTTCCTCGATTTGCGCAATCCGAAGCGCGACTTCCTTCTGTTCCTGCTCCAGCTTCTTCAGCGCGACGATTTCGTTGCGCAACTCGGGAAAATTTCCCGCCTGCGAAGTGCCTTCGCGTCCGAGGTTGATTTCACTTTTTTGCAGCAGCCGTTTCTCGTGACGCAGCGCGATGCGCGTTCTTTGGCGCTTCACCTTCAAGGCGATCTCGCGCAGGCCTGTCCGGATGAAACTCACAAAAAAAGGCTACGCGACTTCCGCGTTCGACAAATGAAAAAATTACTCTTCCGATTCGCGCAACTTTGTCAGCACGCTAAAATCTTCCAGCGTCGTCGTATCGCCGGTGACGTTTTTTCCGCTCGCAATCTCTTTGAGCAGACGGCGCATGATTTTTCCGCTCCGCGTTTTGGGCAGCGCTTCGGCAAAGCGAACTTCGTCCGGCTTCGCGATCGCCCCGATGTGTGCGCCGACGTGATTGCGCAACTCTTCTTTCAGCTCGAAAGTTGGGTCGACGCCGCCCTTCAGCGTCACGAAGGCGACCACGGCCTGGCCTTTCATCTCATCCGGCCGCCCCACCACCGCCGCTTCCGCCACCCGCGCGTGACTCACCAGCGCGCTTTCGATCTCCGATGTGCCGAGCCGATGCCCAGCCACATTCAAGACGTCATCGATGCGGCCAACGATCCAGAAATATCCATCCTCATCGCGGCGGGCGCCGTCGCCGGTGAGATAATTACCCGGGACCTCGCTCCAATATTGTTTCTTGTAACGCTCCTTGTCGCCGTAAATCGTGCGCAACATCGATGGCCACGGGCGGCGAATAATTAATTTGCCACCGACATTCGCTCCGACTTCGCGTCCTTTTTCATCGACAATCGCCGCATCAACACCAAAAAACGGCAGCGTTGCGCTGCCTGGTTTTGTCGGAATTGCGCCCGGCAGCGGCGTGATCAGGATTGCGCCCGTTTCCGTTTGCCACCAGGTATCGACAATCGGACAACGGCCGCCCCCGATTTTCTTGTGATACCACATCCATGCCTCCGGATTGATCGGTTCACCCACGGTGCCGAGCAGGCGCAGTGAAGAGAGATCGTGTTTCGCAACCCACTGATCGCCCCAGCGAACAAAGGCGCGGATCGCGGTCGGCGCGGTATAAAGAATGTTGACGTGATAATCCTGGACGATTTTCCAGAAGCGATCCGGCTCCGGCCAGTTTGGCGCGCCTTCGTACATGAGCGTGGTGGCGCCATTCGCCAGCGGCCCGTAAATGACATAACTGTGACCAGTGACCCATCCGACATCGGCCGTGCACCAAAAAATATCTTCATCCCGGACGTCGAAGATATACTTCATGGTTGAGTAAATGCCGACCAGATAACCGCCGGTCGTGTGCAGAATTCCCTTCGGCTTCCCCGTTGAGCCGCTCGTGTAGAGAATGTAAAGAGGATGTTCGCTGTCGAGCGGCGCGGGTGGACAATTGGCATCGACATATTCCAGCTCACGGTGCCACCAAACATCGCGGCCTTCTTCCATGTGGATCTCGTTTCCGGCGCGGCGAAAAACGATCACGCATTTCACGGAAGTCTTTTCCCGCAACGCATCGTCCACGTTTTTCTTCAGCGGAACGATCGCGCCGCGGCGGTATCCGCCGTCCGCCGTGATGACGGCAACCGCGCCGCTGTCCGCGATGCGATCTCGAATGCTGTCCGCGCTGAATCCACCGAATACAACCGAATGCACCGCGCCGATGCGCGCGCAGGCCAGCATCGCGACGGCCGCTTCCGGAATCGTTGGCAAATAAATGATGACCCGATCGCCCTTGCCGATCTTGTTCCGCTTCAGCGCATTCGCGAACCGGCAAACTTCGTGATGGAGTTGTTGGTAGGTGAGTGTGCGTTTGTCGCCCGGCTCACCTTCCCAGAGAATCGCTGCTTTATTGCGGCGCGCGCTGGTGAGATGTCGATCCAGACAATTTTCGGAAAGATTGAGTTTGCCGCCGACGAACCATTTTGCGAATGGCGCTTTCCATTCGACCACCTTTTTCCACGGCGCGCGCCAGACCAGCTCACGCGCCTCGCGCCCCCAGAATTTGGCCGGCCGGTTGATCGACTCGCGATACATTCGCCGATATTGATCGAGACTTTTGATTCGCGCTTTTTTCGCAAAATCTTTCGGCGGTTTGAAGACGCGCTTCTCGATCAAATGCGACTCAATGTTGTCGTGCATAAGCAGTCCCTAATATGCGCACGAAATCGATAGGGCAAGCGCGCTGAGTCCGTTCAATCGTGAATCGTGAACCGTGATTCGATATAACGGTGTAACGTCTTTACGATTCACGAATCTCCGTGACGTTTATTTCATTTGTCTTCCACCGCCGCGTCGCCGAGAGATGAATTTATGAGCGAGCACATTTACAAAAAGATTGAACTGGTTGGTTCGTCTCCGAATGGCTTCGAGGAGGCCGTAAAAAATGCGCTGGCGCGAGCTGAGAAAACCATTCGCAACATGCGCTGGTTTGAAGTGACCGAAACCCGCGGGCATATCGAGAACGGCAAGATCGATCATTGGCAGGTCACACTCAAAGTCGGTTTCACGCTGGAGGGATGAGGTGGATCGAGCGCTCCGCGCTCGATGTTAAAAGTGGCGGCGCGCAGCCGCATAATTGGTGGCATCGCCCGACGGAGCAGCGGATCCACCTATTCCTCTTCTTGCGCCGCCTGATAGAGTTTGGTCGCTCCGTAAATGAGAATGGCCGGCTTCAACGCGACCGCAAAGAGGCGCAACGCGCCGCCGAGAACTCGGCCGATGGGTAGCCGATTTAGAATAAATCCGGCCACGAAAGCATAGAGGAGAGACTGTGCCGGCTTCTCGCGCACGTAATCTTCGGTTTGATTGAGCACCGCATCGAATTGCTCTTTGGTGTAGCGAAGACCGCGCAGTGCGAGATCCTCGGATATTCCAGCGGATGATTCGTCCATGTTACTTAGGCTTCGGATTCCAATGGTTATTCGCGTGCATCGGCTTGGTCAACGCAAAGTCATCCAGACTGTGCTGGCTCCGGCGCCGGGAGGAAAATCGGGCAGGGGAGGTTGTCGATGAAACATTCCGGCACGGCGCGACATTTTCAGACAATAGCGCGCCATCACCTCGAGCGCGCGTTCGTGCAGATTCGCGCAGTTCGTGGAAAGTAAAATGCGGGCACTGCGCTCCGACACTTCGAGCGCGCTGAGAAGTAATTGCTCGAAATCGTTCTCTACTTGAAACGCTTTGCCACGAGGCGAGCGAGAAAATGTTGGGGGATCGAGAATGATCATGTCGAACTTCTCGCTCTGGCGGGTGAGCCGCGGCAGCACACTGAGAACGTCGTCGGCAATGAAGCGGTGATCGTTGGTTGGCAAGCTGTTCTGGGCAAAATTCTCCCGGCCGCGCGCTAGCGATTTTTTGGAAAGATCCACATTTACCGTTTTCGCTCCCACCGATGCCGCCGCCACCGCAAATGAGCAGGTATAGGCGAAGCAATTCAACAGGCGCTTCGGCGGCGCTTGCCTGATGTAGCTTCGATTTTCTCTTTGATCGAGAAATAAGCCGACGGAGTAACCCGCGCCGAAGTCGATTCCAAATCTTAGGTGGCGCTCCATGGCAATGGTCTGCAAATTTTCCTCTGCATTTCCCAAAAGAAGGCGCGGGGTTTCGCGTTCCTCGTTTTTCTTTGGCAAAAATCGAGTAAAAATGCGCCCGAACCTGAATCCCGCCGCTGCGCTCCACAAATAAAGTTCCTGGAACAAACGCTCTCGCGACGCGGTCGTTTTGAACGAGATGAGGATGTCGCGCCCGAAGCGCTCCACCCAGCCGCCGCCGATCGTGCAGAGCCGATGCGCATCGGTTCCCTCCGCTTCGAAGTTGCGAAGCAGCCCAGCCTCGATCCATTCGGATCCCATTTTCATTCGCGGCAAATCGTTATCAACGCGCTACAGTTGCGCGACGTTCCACAGCATTCCGAATCAATGCAACAAGCCACCGTCCGCGTTCCGGCGAGCACTTCCAATCTTGGCCCCGGCTTCGACTGTCTGGGTGTCGCGCTGCGCCTTTACAATTCCACAACGATCGTCCGGGGAGGCAAGAACCTTTCACCACGCATAGTGGACGAAGCCGCGCGGTTATTCTTCAAACAATCTGGTGCGCGGCTGTTTCCATTCTCCTGCGTTATCGAGGGAAATGTCCCGCGCTCGCGCGGGCTCGGCAGCAGCGCCACCATTCGTCTCGGCGTTCTCCATGCGCTGAATCGACTTGCGGGAAATCCGCTCGATCGATCGTCGATCTTTCGATTATGTGCGCAGTTGGAAGGCCATCCGGATAACGCCGCGCCCGCAAGTTTAGGCGGCTTCACCGTAGTTGGAAGACAGGCGTCCCGCCTGTCACGGCAGACGGGCCTCCGGCCTGTCATTACGCGCGGATACGAAGTTCAGCGTTTCGAAGTTTCACCGGCATTATATTTTGTTCTTTTGATTCCTGACTTCGAAATCAAAACATCGACTGCAAGAAAAATTCTGCCGTCGCGAATTGCGCGCGCACCGGCGGCCGAAAGCTGTGCGAATGCGTGTGCGATCACAGCGGCATTTGCGTCGCGTAATTACTCTGGCTTGCGAGGCGCATTCGCCGATCATCTTCATCAGCCTTTTCGCAAAAGACTCATTCCATTTTTGCCGCGCGTGATTGCCGCGGCCGAGAAAGCGGGCGCGCTCGGCGCTTTTCTCAGCGGCAGTGGCTCAGCCATCGCCGCGGTGACATTGCGTTCACCGGAAAGAGTTGCTGTCGCCATGAAAGGCGCGGCAAGGTGCACAGGCGCGCGCACGATTATCACCAAAGCCGACAACCGCGGCGCGCGTCTTTTCCGATCACCGATCACTAATCACCAGGCTTCATGGGCCAACGGCTTGAAAACTTAGAGCAGTTCGCGATCGACGTCATCCTCGAGCGACGCCACGGAGTTCGCGCCAAAATTCTGCGCGGAATTCTCTACGCGCTTTCGTTTATTTACGAGCGGCTCGTCCAGTTGCGTTTGTACGTTTACCGAAAAAGAATCTTCCGCGAACGGGCCCTTGGCTGTCTCGTCATCAGCATCGGAAACTTGACTGTCGGCGGCACGGGCAAAACTCCGATCGTGGAAAAATTCGCGCGCGCGTTGCAATCTGGTGGCCGGCGCGTCGCGATTCTCAGCCGTGGCTACAAAAGCGTTCCGCGCAAACGCAGTTGGCTCGATCGACTCCGAAAGCAAAATCTCAATCCACCGCGCGTTGTCTCGGATGGGAAATCGTTGCTGCTCGATTCGCTCACGGCCGGCGACGAGCCCTACATGCTCGCGCACAATTTGAAAGACGTGATCGTGCTGGTGGACAAAGACCGCGTAAAGAGCGGCCGGTTTGCCATCGATACGTGGAAAGTCGATACGCTCTTGCTCGACGATGGCTTGCAATATTTGCATCTCAAACACCGGCTCGACATGGTGTTGGTGGATCGGCAAGCGCCCTTCGGAAATGAGTTCTTACTTCCGCGCGGCACGTTGCGCGAGCCGCCGCGGAATATCCGGCGCGCCAGCTACATCTTCATCACCAAGAACACCGGCGAGCCTAACGACGCGCTCGTCCAGCGCATCCGCCGTTACAACCGCACCGCTGAGATCATCGAGTGCGCACACAAGCCGCTCTATCTGCAGAATATTTTGACGGGCGAACGATTGCCGCTCGAACGTTTGCGCGACACTTTCATCGGGTCGATCTGCGGCATCGCCGCGCCGGAGAGCTTTGAAGACGGCTTGCGAAAGCTCGGCGCGCGCATCGACTTGGCGAAACACTATATCGACCATCATCGTTACACGGAGGCCGAGTTGCAGAGTTTCGTCAATCGCTGCATCCGGCGCGATTTGGAAATGATCGTGACAACGGAAAAAGACGCTGTGCGCATGCCTCGGTTGCCGGAAGCCGAAGTGAAAGTGCCGATTTATTTCCTGCGCGTAGAGATCGAGATCCTCACCGGCCACGAAAGCTGGGAACATTGCGTCGCGCGCATCTGCAAACCGCAGCCGCTGCTTTCGCCGGAGCGCTTCTTCGCGTGAGGATCTCGCACGAAGTCCACAAAGGGCACAAAGGACGCAGACGAAAGAGGTTCAGAATCTTTGTGACCGTTGTGTCCGCCGTGCGAGGTTTTCTGAATTCGATATTGGACGTTGGACGTTGGGCGTTGGACGTTTGCTTCAATGCCTGACAAAGCCGAACTCGTTGTCGAACGAAAAAAGCTTTCGGTCTCCAACCTGAACAAGGTGCTTTATCCGAAGGTCGGATTCACCAAGGGGCAGGTGATTGATTACTACATCCGCGTCGCGCCGGTGCTTTTGCCCCACCTGAAAGATCGGCCGCTGACGATGAAGCGTTATCCAAACGGGGTCGATGCCGAATTTTTCTATGAGAAGAATTGCCCGTCGCATCGACCGAAGTGGGTGAAAACAGCGAAAGTTTGGAGCGAGGACAACCAGCGCAACATCCATTTCTGCCTCGCGCAGGATTTACCGACACTCGTTTGGGCCGCGAATCTCGCCGATCTCGAACTGCACACCTCGCTCGCGCGCAAGCGCGATGTCACGCGGCCGACCATGATGGTGTTCG
>Ga0184605_10000181_pt1 | contig 18238 bp, 18 predicted proteins | sample PLM0_30_coex_FD_132995 | JGI IMG/M metagenome (GOLD analysis project Ga0184605, IMG submission 132995) | Groundwater sediment microbial communities from an aquifer in East River, Colorado, USA - PLM0_30_coex | ecosystem: Environmental > Terrestrial > Soil > Riparian zone | place: USA: East... | reverse complement strand
TGATCTCAAGCGATTCCCCGCCGTAAGTCGAGTGTGCTTCATCGAATGCTCAGGGAATGGCTATCGTGGATTTCAAACGACCACGATGAAGCGTGAAGCCACGCCTTCGTGGATCGATGGGCTATTGAGCACGAGCGAGTGGACCGGGGTCTCTCTTGCTACTCTGTTCCGCGAAGCGGGGGTAAAGCCAGACGCAAAATGGTTTCTAGGAGAGGGATCGGATGCGGCGCACATGACGCGGAGCATCCCGGTGGAAAAAGCTCTTGATGACGCGATGATCGCGTACGCTCAGAACGGCGAGGCGATTCGTCCCGAGCAAGGATATCCTGCCCGGCTCCTCCTTCCAGGTTGGGAAGGAAATACACAGGTGAAATGGATCAAGCGCATCGAGCTGGCGAAGAAACCTTTCATGACGCGAGAAGAGACATCCAAATACACGGACCCGCTCGCGAATGGCACGGCGCGGATGTTCAGCTTCGTCATGGATGCCAAGTCGCTGATCACTTTTCCCGCATACCCGGACACCGTCAGCAGGGGTTGGTGCGTGATCACCGGTCTCGCCTGGAGCGGACGCGGGAAGATCGCACGCGTAGAAGTGAGTACCGACGGTGGACGTGCCTGGCAGAGCGCCGAGCTGCAGGCGCCCATTCTATCGAAGTGCACGACGCGCTTTCGACACGCGTGGAAGTATGACGGGGGCGAGGCCCTGTTGATGAGCCGAGCAATCGATGAGACCGGGTACGTGCAGCCGACGCGCGCGCAGCTCGTTGCGGCACGTGGTGCGGGCACGTTTTACCACATGAATAACATCCGTGGCTGGAAGGTCGAGCGTAGCGGTAAGGTTTTCTTTCACGTGGAAGGCTGAGCGATGCGTCGTCCCGTCCTCGTTGCAGTCGTTTTGTCAGTGCTTGTGGTGGGTGCCATCATCGTCGACGTGTGGCCGCGGGTCCGACGATCGCAGATGCCGGAGCGATTCGGATTCGGCTACCCGGCGACGACCGAGGAGATTCGTCAATCGGATACCGACGTAACACTGGATGGTGGGGGACTGCCGCATGGTAGCGGAACGGTGGCGCAGGGCGAATCCATCTACAGATTGCGTTGCTCTGGATGTCATGGAGTCACAGGCACCGAGGGACCGTTCGACCGCCTCGTGGGACGTGAGCCCGGCGACAGCTTCAATTTTGGGCGCGACCCGAAACTTCTGGGGAAGCGAACAATAGGGAACTACTGGCCATACGCGACCACACTATACGACTACATCAATCGGGCGATGCCCTTCGATGCGCCGGGCTCTCTCAGCTCGGACGAGGTGTACAGCCTGGTAGCATATCTTCTCTACCGCAACCAAATCATTCCCGAGAATGAAGTAATCAGCGATCGTACGCTGCCGCTCGTCCGCATGCCAGCGCGTGATCGCTTCGTCGTCGATAGCCGCAGCGGTGGACGGACAGTCCGGTAGTCGTTTGCTTGACCACGACGCGCACTGCCGCCTAACCAACGTTGCAGCTGACAAGCACTTTTCGGATGCGACTGCGTCGCAATGGTTGTAACGTGCTTGCAGCTGAACTAAGGCGTTAGCCAGACCTCGATGATTATTTGTGGATCCTGAAAAGGAGCGCGATTTATGGCTGCGGCGCCTAGACGCAACGGGCCGAGCGCAGTCGCGCTATCTATGGATCACGCTGCTCGCGTGTCTGTTTTTTCTGACATTGCGACTCTCGGCGCCCAGTACTCAATCTGTGTCAGTTCCAGTACTTGATCTCAAGTTGAACGCGTCGGCCGTTCTCGCATCGGGCGGAACTGTTATCGGACTCCTCATAGTCGCCTCGCTTGGAGCGATCTTGGCTTGGTCGCGCGCTTTGCAAGAATACGGCGGTGAGTCATGGCGCGATTACGCAGAGCGCTTAGACATGCATCCAAACTTCCTTGACCTAGCGATTTACGCCGGACCTGGTAAGGCCAATTCGTTCGGGAAGATTGCTTACTTCGTTTACCCGCTCTACTTCACCCTCGCGCTAGGCGAGTCTGCTTGGCTACAATGGTGGGTACTGAGCAATCGGCCATCGGCATGGTGGGTTTTCGGCATACCTGGAATCCTGGCTTGGCTTCGCGCCATCTTTCTGCTCGTCCCTGTTTGGAACCAGCGTATTGAACGTTCTCGCGCGGCCAAGACCGCTGGCTAACGAACGTTGCAGCAGACGGGCACGACCAAGTCGTTGGGTTGTGTAGGTTCAAAGTAGAATCGCCCGCAACTGAACTAGGGCGTTAGGTGGACAAGAAGGTATCAATGCCCGTTGAAGCCCATCAAAAACAACAAGTCGCGCTCACCCAACTCGAAACAGCACTCCGAATCTTCGCCGAGGGCACTGACTACTATTCGGTTGTCACGCTTGCAGGCGCGGCTGACGAGATCTTCGGGAAGCTCCTTGAATCACAGGGTGGAATAAGCGCTTTAGCCTCACTAACGCGAGCCTCAGTGGCCATTCACCAAATCGTTCACGGAGTACCAGGGAACGAGAAGGCTTACGCCGACCGCGCGAACCTCGCCCGCAACGCTCTTAAGCATCTTCGAGCTGGAGGGGAGCGAGTTGTGGATCTCGACATATACCAAGAAGCAGTCGACATGCTGGATCGAGCAGTTTCGAACTACTGGGAATTGACGAAATTCCTTAGTCCGGCAATGGAGAGCTTCGAAAGCCACCAGCGCGCTACCTAACGGAAGCATTTTGGTAGACAAAGCATCTTCTTCGCGGCAATGTCGAGCGGCTTCGCCCACTGCCACCTAACGAACGTTGCAGCTGACAAGCACTTTTCGGATGCGGCTACGCCGCAATGGTTATAGTGTGCTTGCAGCTGAACTAAGGCGTTAGGCAACATCAATCACTATTGCGAGGAGTGAGAGTGCCTGACAGGCGTCGGATCCAAAGGACTCTTCGCGTCTCTGCCGTCTTGGTGCTTCTCTTGGCGCCAGACTTGTTTGGCGCACAAGAGTCGGCGCGGATGGGAGCTCCCGCTGCACCGTGGACACGAGTGGTGATGCTCGGTACAGGCACACCCGGACCGTCCCCCGAACGTTCCGGACCCGCAACCGCCATCGTGGTCAACGGAACCGCGTATCTCGTAGACATTGGTCCCGGCGTAGTAAGACGTGCCGCCGCCGCGGCCACGCGTCACCAGCTTCCCGCGCTACAGCCAACCGCGTTACACGTTGTATTCGTTACGCATTTGCATTCCGACCATACTGTCGGCTATCCGGATCTCATCTTCACGCCGTGGGTCGTCGGTCGCCGCGTGCCGCTGGAAGTGTTTGGCCCTCCTGGGCTCCGTGCCATGACGGACCACGTGCTGGCTGCCTGGGCCGACGATATCCGCATTCGAAACGAAGGACTGGAACGGGGATTTCCCGAGCACAGTCAGAGCGGTTATCAGGTGGTTGTGCACGAGATCGCTCAGCCCGGTGTGGTCTACCGCGACTCCAACATCACTGTGACGGCGTTCGCCGTGAAGCACGGGGAATGGAAATATGCGTACGGATATCGCTTCGACACGCCAGATCGCCGCATAGTTATTACTGGTGACACAAGCCCGACGGACGCTACGGTGGACGCGTGCAATGGCTGTGACCTCCTGATTCACGAGGTATACACTGAGAAAGGTTATGCGGCCGCCTCGCAGGCGTGGCAGAACTATCGCCAGAAGTACCACACATCGACCCGCCAGCTCGCGGAACTTGCGGGACGCGCGCGACCAAAGCTGTTGGTACTCTACCATCAGATGTATCAGCTCAATGCGTCGACTGAAGCAGATCTAATTGAAGAAATGCGGCGTTTCTACAAAGGGCGGTTCTCGTCGTCGAAAGATTTGGATATTTACTAGCGCGCACATGTCCTCGCCCGTTGCCTAACGAACGTTGCAGCAGACAAGCACTTTTCGGATGCGGCTTCGCCGCGATGGTGATAGTGTGCTTGCAGCTGAACTTGGGCGTTAGGCAGACACAATCATCGAGGGAGCGTCAATAAAAATTCTCACCCTAATGATTCTCACGGTAACGGCAGGTTGTCGTCGTGAGATTCCGCCAGCGCATTCCTCGACCGACTCGCAAACGTCAGTGGTCGCGACTACTTCCAGCCCTGACTCCCAAGCGTCTAACATCGCGACAACGTTAAGCGCCGCCGCCAGCGCAGCACCCATTGCCCCTGCTGATACCGCTCCTGCCGTACATTTTTCTTCCGCCAAAGATTCGCTTTGCGGCGAACTCGCCGAGAATGGACTTAAGATTCCCAACACCAGGCGCAGCGCAGTCGCGGCTCAAATCGGTCGACCAGATAGCACGCGGTCACAACCGACTCCAAACCCGTACACCGCGGGTCAGATAGATTCAGTCGTAGACGTGTTTTATCCCGCATTGCGACTCCACTACATCGTGCTGGGCAAACCAACCGGCGAAACGGATATGCTCTTGGAAGCCGACGTTTCAGATAACCGGTTTCTCAAGTATCCCGCCCTCGGAGTGGGAGCGACCGCCGAAGCTATTGTCACTGCTTTGGGGAAGCCGGAGGAGCGTACCAACGACACTCTCAGCTACACTTGCGGCCTTCACATCATGTCCGGATCAACGGTCCATTTTCATCTCGAGAGCGATCGCGTCAAACTTGTCCAGTATACGTTTGAGGTTGATTAGGCCTTGCCTCGGGGTACCGCTGCCTAACAAACGTTGCAGCTGACAAGCACTTTTCGGATGCGGCTTCGCCGCAATGGTTGTACTGTGCTTGCAGCTGAACTAAGGCGTTAGGCGGACCATCCTAGGCGAGACGTAATGATACAGGCCGGAATTCTTGCTAAATGCCGTCGACTAGAGCTCCGTGCAACGCTGTCTTGCATTGTACTCCTTGTCCTTTCGGCGCCAGTCGCCGCCTCGCAGACATTTGTCGATTTCGACGATTTCGCACACCGCCTTGAGGCGTCAAAGCCGGAATCAACACAAGCACTCGTTAACTCGTTTGTGCGGTGGCAGCAGGACCACGGAGGATTTCCCATCGTAGAGCATGACGGGAGCGTGGTGTTTTTCTTCCGAGGAGGCGCCGACGAACGAGAGGTCCGCGTAACTGGAGACTTTCGTCCAAGCAGTTTTTTCAGTGTCTATTGGGACAGTACCGGGAGCCCTATGACGCGGATGGGAAAGATCTTCTACGAACGCCTAAAGTTTGAACCCGACGCGCGATTCGACTACAAATTCGTCTTCGATGGCCGAAGTACTGTGGACCCACTAAATCCTCGCCACGTCATTAGCGGTCCGGGAGGTGGTGAAGTCTCTGAGCTCGTTATGGCAAGACACCGAGTGCACACCGAATTTTTAGTGCGGCCGGATATCCCACACGGAACATTGAACGTCGTGCAGGAACTATGGGCCACACCGAAGGTGACGATTTATCTTCCACCGGGTTATTCTCCGTCGAAACGCTACCCGACCCTTTACACGGCTGACGGAAGCGCGTGGATCGAATTTGTACGGCTTCCGACTATCGTTGACAATCTGATTTTGGACGGGGAGATCCAGCCGATCATTGCCGTGATGATTGACGCGACTAGTGATCGGCGGAGTTGGTATTACTACAACCCTGACTATCTGAAATACTTGGGGCGAGTCACGGATTATGTTGACAGCCACTATTCGACCCGACCGAGTGTCGATCAACGGGTACACGCTGGAACCTCTGCAGGCGGGCGGGCCGCTCTTTATGCTGGGCTGGAACTCCCGAAACTGTTCGGAAAAATAGGGATGCTTTCCCCATCGCTGGATGCACCCGCTTATTACTATGAGCCTTATTTCAGTGAATCAAGGCGGCCGAATCGCAGTCTGCGAATATGGCTAAGCGCGGGGACCTACGAAGGCGCTATTTATCGCGATGCTCAGACTATCGAAGCGTACTTCAAGAAGGTTGGTGTAAAAACGAGAGCCGTTTATGTGCATCAGGGTCACAGCTTCGGCGCGTGGCGTGAGCTCACTCCAGACATGTTGAAATACTTTTTCCCTCGGAACCAGCGATAACCGCCATCCTATTGGCATTTATCAGAGCCGCCTAACGAACGTTGCAGCTGACAATCACTTTTGGATTGCGCGCTTCGCGCGCATTGTTAGATGTGCTTGCAGCTGAACTAAGGCGTTAGGTGGACCACCCGCACCGACCAAGCTAATCGATCAGTCATCACTGTTCCCGCCCCTTTCGAAGAGATCCGCCCAATGAGAACTGAAATCCGTTACACCCTGGCCGCGACTGGATTAATCGCAGCTCTCGCCTTTACGGCTTGCTCACGGAATGATTCTAAGGGTTCGGCGACCGCCTCGGACGGAGCACAATCGCAAACGCTAGGCGACTCCGCCAAGATGATCGCACAAAACCTGATGAAGTTCGACACCTTGGATTTCGATGTGTTCAGCAATCAGAAGTGGGATCGCCTTAAGGAATCCCACGCGCAGGACATAATCGTAAGCTGGCCGGACGGCCACGATACCCACGGCATCGACAAACACATCGAGGACTTGAAAGCGATGTTCGTCGCGATACCCGATCTCAAGATAACGGAACACCCTATCAAGATCGCTAACGGGCATTGGACTGCGGTCACCGGCCGGATGGTTGGAACATTCTCGAAGCCATGCCGATCGGCAACGGAAAGTTGATCCAACCGACCGGCAAAAAGCTTGACATAACCATGGCAACAATCGGGCACTGGACGGATGCCGGCGTAATGGATCACGAGTGGCTGTTCTGGGACAACCAGACGTACATGAAGCAGCTCGGCCTCGCTCCCTAAATCAGTCGTACGAGACCGCATCGCACGCGCGACACTATTCTCGAACGCCGAAACGGGTTCAAATCACCGCCGTTGCTGGACGCATTGCGCAGCTCTCTGTCGCACAGTCAGATCATGGCCGTTCCGCGCCACCTAACGAACGTTGCAGCTGACAAGCACTCTTCGGATGCGGCTTCGCCGCGATGGTTGTAGTGTGCTTGCAGCTGAACTAGGGCGTTAGCCTGACAACCGAGCCCCTTTGCTATTCGTCGATGCAGCTTGTTTGGCCCGCTGACCAGTACTTGGCCGGTTACGTCGACGCCCTTAAGCGCGGCTGGTCTCCCGACAACCTTCGATCAGAGGCGGGCCAAGAAGAATTAGCGCAAATCGTCGCTGATCCGCATGCGTTTCTGGCGCTGCAGGTTGATCGCGCGGGTGGTGGCCCGCCAGTCACACTTCCCGACGGCTCGATGGTGACGCGCCTTCCGGGGTACCACAAGTGGCTCTGGGACGGTGAGTTCTGCGGCGTTATCGATTTGCGCTGGCAACCAGGTAGGAGCGATCTCCCGCCCTACTGTCTCGGACACATAGGGTTTTCGGTTGTGCCATGGAAGCGCAGGCGCGGCTATGCGACCAAGGCACTTACGTTAATGCTCGCCGAAGCTCGGCACGAGGATTTGGACTATGTTGAACTGACGACAGACGTTAGTAACATTGCCTCACAGCGCGTGATTGCGGCGAACGGTGGCGAGTGTGTAGAAAGGTTTTCTAAGCCCGCCGCATACGGAGGCGCCGAAAGCTTACGGTATCGCATTTATTTTGTCCCGCCTGCAGGCTAACGAACATTGCAGCAGACGAGCGCGCGTGTTAATGAACAGATATGAACGCCTGTCAACTTCAGTTTAGACAATCGCGTCTTGTACGCCCGGTAAGTCGGTCGCTCGCAGCTGAACTAAGGCGTTAGGCCGCTACAGAGTTCTCACACGCGCCGGAACGTTGCTCCAAGGTTGTCCAGCTCGCGTCTCCAACCGATCTTGGTCCGGTGTTGCCATCCCCGAACAGGTGCTGAGGATCGCGCAGCTGTAAGCGTTCTCATCGCCCTTGAAAACGTCAAAGACGCAGGGCATCATGCCGCATTGCCACGAGATGCCGCCATGCAGATGAAACGCCAGGTGCTCTTCGTGCAGGGCGGCGGCGAGCGCGTTCATGATGACTGGGACCGCAAACTTGTCGAGAGCCTGAGGGCCGCGCTGGGGCCCGACTTCAAGATCCGCTATCCCCGGATGCCCCATGAAGACGATCCGAGCTACGCCACATGGAAGGCGACGCTTGAGAAAGAGTTTGCCGCCCTAAACGATGGTGCGATCCTGGTCGGTCACTCGCTCGGCGGAACCATCCTGATCCACACCCTCGCCGAGAACCCGCCAGAGCGCGAGTTTGGCGCGATTATCCTGATCGCGGCACCTTTTGTCGGCGAGGGTGGCTGGCGGAGCGATGATTGGAAGCCCCAGCGCGAGCTCGGCAGGAAGCTTCCCGAGGGAGTGCCGATCTATCTCTACCATGGTCTCGCGGATGACACCGCACCACCGTCGCACGTTGAACTGTATGCACACGCGATTCCACAGGCCCATCTTTGCCGCATGGCGGGCCGCGATCATCAGTTCAACAATGATCTGACCGACATCGCCGCCGTGATCAAGTCGTTGCCAGCTGAGGCGTGACCGAGCGATGCCGCATCGCTGGCTTGCTGATGGTGCGACCAAGACGCGGTCTCAACGCGACTTACGCAAGCTCTCCATCGCGAGCGGCCTAACAATCGTTGCAGCTGAACTCGGGCGTTAGACCGCAACTCCGCTCCGGGGTAGCGGATCGTCCAGCCAGTTGGCCAGCTGAGTCTCCGGCGGGGTTATTCCTCCTCCGCCAATTCCTGATCCTGCAACGCCATCCACGGCGTGAACAGCTTCGGGCCGCCCTTTGCGAGCTGCTCTTTCATATTCGCGTTCGGCGTTCCCAGCACTTCGCCCGTGACGGAGGCGGTGGCCATGAGCGGCTCCATCAAATGGCTGATGTTGGAAAAGTGCTCGATCGCGGCGTCGGCGTCGCGGTAGCGCTCGAACACCACCGCCTCGGTCTCATCCTCGTTGAAGAAGATTTCGTACTGGAGCGTACCGCTGTCCCTGGTACGCACGATCTCCATGGCCTCTTCCGTCAGGTGCTTCCATTCCTCGACCTTGCCGGGATGAAACTTGACCCGTGCGATTCCTTTGATCTCATCCATTGTTGTTCCCTTTCGCAGTGCCCGGCTCAACGGTTTGGGAGCCGCCTGGTTCCGGCCCTAACTTCGCCAGGCAGCAATTCGGTTCCCAACGCTACAGGCCTCGCCGAGGATGAGCAAGCCTCAGAGTCCGTTAGGGCGGCGGCGGAAGCAGCCGGCTCAGAGGTTGCGATGCTGCGCGAGCAAAGGCGCCGGCGAGAGGAATTTCATGGCAAAACGGTGCCGGCTGAGTTCTACAAGGAACACCTGCATAGCGCGGGTCTATCCAAGGTCGTGTTCACCTTCGAAACGGCAAGGCACGCCCGCAGACGCGCCGCGGTAACCGCTTTCTTCGACACTCCTTTCGATGCGGTGGCTCCCCGAGCACGCATCTCCGCGCCTGCGGTCTAACGATCGTTGAAGCTGGCGAACGATCGTCGGATTGCGCGGTGCTTCGCAGCGCGCTCTTATTGGCTCGTTCGCAGCTTAACTCAGGCGTTATGTAGCTCCCATGCTTGTGGAGACCGATATGCCTCGTCGCGGCCGCTCACGACGTGCTTGCCTTTTGAGGTTTGCGCCAAGTACTTTGTAGTACAAAGTTATCTGGCAAGCGGGGTCGGTGGCCGCTTCATCCTCAAACGGTAGTAGAGGCCACATGGAGCTACGGATTCTCGGCGTCTCGAAGACGTACGCCAACGGCGTGCAAGCGCTGAAGGACGTGACGCTCACCATTCCGGCCGGAATGTACGGCCTGCTCGGTCCCAACGGCGCGGGCAAGTCCACGCTGATGCGCATCCTTGCCACCCTGCAGGATGCCGACAGCGGCAGCGTGACATTCGGTGAGATCGACGTACTGACCCGCAAGAACGAAGTGCGCGAGACGCTCGGCTACCTGCCGCAGGAGTTCGGCGTGTATCCAAAGGTGAGCGCGGAAAGCCTCCTCGATCATTTCGCCGTACTGAAGGGCATCACCGAGCGCCGGGCGCGCAGAGAGGTCGTCGAAGCCCTCCTTCGAAAGACGAACCTCTGGGACGTACGCAAGCAGAGGCTGGGCGGCTACTCGGGCGGCATGCGCCAGCGGTTTGGGGTCGCCGTGGCGCTCCTGGGCAACCCGACGCTGATGATCGTGGACGAGCCGACGGCGGGGCTCGACCCGGCCGAACGCGTCCGTTTTCTGAACCTGCTGAGCGAGCTGGGAGAGAACAGCGTCGTCCTGCTCTCCACACACATCGTCGAAGACGTGAGTGAGGCCTGCACGAGGATGGCCATCATCGACAAAGGGGAGATTCTGCTCGAAGCCGAGCCGCTGCGCGCCGTCGAGGATCTCCACGGACGAATATGGCGCCGAGTGATTTCAACGGACGCGCTCCCTGCCCTGGAGCGAGAGCACGCGGTGATTTCGACGAAGCTTCTCGCGGGACGCACTGTCGTGCACGTCTACGGCGATTCATCACCGGGTGTCGACTTCGAGCCCGTCAAGCCGGACCTGGAAGATGTCTACTTCAGCACCATGGCGCGCCACGTCGGTTCACGGCGCGCCACGGGCGAGCGAACGCGAATCGACGAGTCGTGAAGCTCCGGGAGATTTTTCGCTTCGAGTTCCTGTACCAGGTCCAGCGTGTCCGCACTTGGCTCTATTTCGCAATCCTGTTTGTTGTCGCGTGGCGTCTTGTGATTACTTCCGGTGGTGATCCAGGAAGCGGCCATGCGCTCGCCACTTCACCTTACGACATCGCCATCGATACCGTCATCTGCAACCTGCTGTGGGTCCTGTTGGCCAGCGCGGTGGCCGGGAGTGCGGCATCGCGTGATGTGCAGACCCTGATGGATCCGCTCGTTTACACGACTCCAATCAGCAACGCCGACTACGTCGCGGGACGGTTTCTCGCTGCATTCGCCCTCAATGCGTTGATCCTGCTCATGGTGCCTGCGGGAATGCTCCTCGCTGTCCTCTTGCAGGGAGCCGAGCCTGGGACGCTGGGCCCATTCCGCCCCGCGTCATACCTCAGTGCCTACTTCATCCAAGCGTTGCCGACGGCCTTCGCCGTCTCGGCAATCCAGTTCTCGCTGGCGGCACTGAACCGCCGAGCGGTGATGAGCTACGTCGGGAGTGTCTTTCTCGTCATCTTCGTATCCATCATTGGCGGGGTGGTCATCAACCTTCTGCAGAGGCCGACGCTGGGGAGGCTTCTCGATCCAATCGGGTACATCACCGTCATCGGCGTCCTGTCGAAGACGTGGACGCCAATCGAGAAGAATACGCTCCTCATCGGGCTGCAGGGCTGGATGCTCGCGAACAGGATCCTGTGGATCGGCATCGGGCTCGCCGTGCTGGCATTGACGCACCGCCGCTTTCGGCATGTCCGGTGAGCGGCAGTTCGGTTTTGCTGCGCACGCTCGACAGACGCTGGCCATTGCCGGGATGTCGTTCGGGACGATCGCGAAGAGTGCAGTCGGTCTGCCGCTATTGACGGCGATCGCGATGCTCCTGGTCCTGTTCCTCCCATTCGTCATTGCTGTGCTGGGAGTTTCTATCGTCCCGAGAACAGCGCAGGTCGCAACCCTCCTGGCCGCGCCCATCGCGAACAACTTCCAGCTGGCGCGTGCGCTCATGCCGCTGCTCATCGTGTTCTACGCCGGAGAGCTGGTCTGGCGGGAACGGGACGCGCGCCTGAGCGAGCTTGTCGATACGACGCCGGTGCCGGAATGGGTCCTATTCCTCGGCAAGTTCCTGGGACTCGCTCTCGTACTCGTCGCCTGGATGGCACTCCTGATGACGGCTGGCGTGCTCTCTCAGGCGCGCATCGGCTATTTCCATTTCGAGATCGGGCTGTACGTGCGGATCCTGTTGGGGATTCAACTCGTCGACTACCTCCTTTTTGCACTCGCCGTCTTCGCAGTGCACGTGGTGGTGAACCAGAAACAGGTCGGTTACCTGGTTGCGCTCATGGCGTATGCATTCATCGCCTCTGCCGGGAGGATCGGGATTGAAGACAAGTTGCTGGTCTACGGATCCGATCCCGGCTGGACATATACGGACATGCGAAGCTTTGGCGCGGCGCTCGGGCCGTGGCTGTGGTTCAAGATTTACTGGTCAGCGTGGGCGCTTCTGTTGGCCGTGGCCGCGAGGCTCTTGTGGGTGCGCGGCACAGAGCGCGGTGTGAGGTCGAGGCTTCTCGCGGCACTCCGTCGCTTGACTCGCCCGACAGCCACTCTGATCGCAATCGCGGCGACGCTCATCCTCTCAGTGGGCGGTTTCATCTTCTACAACACGAACGTACTGCACGCCAGCGAATCGTCCGCGAACCAAACACAGCGCAGCGCCGAGTACGAGCGGAAATACCGGCGGTATTCCGGGATTCCGCAGCCGCGCCTGAAAGCAACAGCACTGCGCGTCGAGCTCTATCCCGAGCGGCTGGAAGCCGAGATCCACGGCACCTATCGGCTCGTGAACGACAAAGCCGCAGCGATCGAGTCGATCCATCTGGCCACCGCTGCAACGGTCGACACCAGAGGCGTCTCTTTCAACCGGCGCATCGCCCGCACACTCGATGACAAGGAACTGGGCTACAAGATCTACACCCTGGAGGAGCCGCTCCAGCCTGGCGATTCGGTGCAACTGAATTTCGATGTGCATTTCGAGCCACGTGGCTTCAGTAACAGTGGAGCCGATGCCTCTGTCGTGGCCAACGGCACGTACTTCACGAGGCAGGATTGGTTGCCGGCAATTGGATATCAGTCGAACCGCGAGCTCAAGGAAGCGGGAACGCGAAGAGAGAATGGACTGGCCCGACGGCCCGCGTTCGCATCACTCGACGACGCCGGGGCGCGACGGATCCGAGTTGGTGGCGATCCGATCACGTTCGAGGCAATCGTGGGTACGAGCGGAGACCAGATCGCCGTTGCGCCAGGCGCGCTCCGCCGAACGTGGACGGAAGGCGGGCGACGCTACTTCCACTACGTCACGGATGCACCCATCAACAACGAGTATGGTGTGTCATCCGCCGGGTACGCCCTCTACGAAGAACAGTGGAAGCCGTCTTCAGGTTCGGGGCCAGCCGTCGCGATCCAGATCTTCCACGACCCGAGACATGCCGAGAATCTCGCTCGGATGGTTCGAGCCGTTCGCGCGTCGCTGCAATATCACTCGGAGCGTCTTGGTCCGTACCCTCACAACTACATCAAGCTGATCGAGACTCCAACGCTCGGCATGGGAGTACAGAGTCAAGCCGCGACCGTTGCCTACGGCGAAGGATTCTCCTTGCTGAATCCAGGCGACGGTCCGCAGGACTTCGATCCCGTGTTTGCGGTCGTGGCACACGCGACGGCGCGCGAGTGGTGGGGAATGCAAGTCGCGCCAGCTGATGTCGAGGGCGCGGGACTGCTCACCCGAGGGCTCGAAACGTACTCCGCGATGCGCGTCGTGGAGGAAACGCTCGGTCCCGAACATCTGCGCCGATACGTGCGCTTCATGCAGGAGGGAACCAACTCTCTCCGCTCGCGCGCGGCTCCGCCGCTGCTGCGGGCCACCAGCTCGTTCGCCTCCTCCCGCAGGGCTCCGCTGGCACTGTATGCGATGCGCGAATACATCGGCAAGGAGTGGATAGACGATGCACTCCGGCGGCTATACGAGAAGAATCGATCTGGAACGACTCCGCTGCCGACGTCGATGGATCTCTATCGGGAGCTGCAGGCGGTGACGCCGGATTCGTTGCAATATCTGCTACGCGATCTCTTCGAGAAGAACACGTTCTGGCAATTCACCACGGACCGAGTCACTGCACAGCAGACAAAAGCTGGCGCGTGGCAGGTGACGCTCGACGTGCAGGCGCGCAAGGTAGTGGTCGATGAAGCAGGTGTCGAAACCGAGGTGCCGATGGATGACTGGGTGGAGGTAGGAGTGTTTTGTGCGGGCGAGTCTTACTTGCAGAAGCACCGCATTCGCTCCGGCACGCAGACGATCACGGTAACGGTGCCGCAGAAGCCCGCCCGCGCCGGCATCGACCCGCGCCACCTACTGAGCGACATAGGGGAGACGGACGACAATATCAAGGTGGTCAAGATTGGCAGCTGAAGACGCAGCCGACCGGCACAGTGATGCGCGACGCGACCCGCGACCCGCGACAACGGCCTAGGCTTACCAATCCCGACACAATTCGACCGCGCCAAGCGACCTCAGTGAACGTGACCGCTCGCGCGCCAAGCGATCCGCGGCTTGTGCAGGCCAATACCTCCGGCATCCCAATGCCATGGTGGACGTTGCTGCGTAGCGATGCGCGGATCGTCGACTTCGTCGAGCCGGCGCTCGGGCGCTGAGCTACATAACGTGCGTTGCAGCAGTCAGGGCGGCTATTGATGGAGCGCGCTGCGCGCGTTCTTTTTGTTTGATCGCCCTGCAGCTGAACTTGGGCGTTAGGCGGACAATAGACAAATGCGCTGTCTCGTTCTGATTATAGGGTTCATCCTCGGCGCGCGTCCCGTTATCAGCCAGACGCCGGGCGTGATTGAGGGGCGACCGAGACTCTATTACGAATCCTTGGGCAAGGGACCCGAGACTATTGTAGTCGTGAACGGCGGCCCGGGGTTGACGCATGATTATATGCGGCCCGAGTGGGATCAGCTCGCAGCGAGCGGACGCGTGACTTACTACGATCAGAACGGGTGCGGAAAGAGTGAGCGGGTTCCACCCTATGGCTGGCGTTCGCACGTAGCAGATCTAGACAGGCTCCTCAATGCGGTTGCGCCCAGGAATCGCGTGGTGCTCGCGGGTTCGTCCTGGGGATCGATGCTGGCGCTCTACTACACATACCAACATCCGGAGCGCATCAAAGCCTTGATCCTGAGTGGTGTTCCGCTTGGAGTTGTTGGCGTCGCCCCCAAATCATCAGCACCATGGTTTCAACAGCAGAACAAGAGCCGCTGGGATTCGATAAATCGCAACATGCCGGTATTGAGCAAAGGCGACCCACGCCCACCGCTCGAGTCCAAGCTTCAGGAACGAATAAAGGAAGACTGCGGCGACGTTGCAGGCATCATCAACATGAGCCTCGGTGATGCGCCGCGGGCTCAGCAACTTGCGAGAATCAGCGCTCCGGTTCTGATCATCCACGGTTCGAACCCGGAGCAGATGTCCGGCGACGGGGGACCAGGATTGGCAGAGATTCTGCCGAACGCAAAGTTAGTTACAGTTCCAGACGCTGGTCATGACCCGTGGCTTGATCAACCCAAGCTGTTCTTTACCGCAGCAAATGGTTTCTTAATGCGTCTCGCGACACACAATTCGACGGCTCACTGACAGACGTGGACCCATTTCTTCGTTATACGTTGCGCTGCCGCCTAACGAACGTTGCAGCAGACAAGCACTTTTCGGATGCGGCTTCGCCGCAATGGTGGTAGCGTGCTTGCAGCTGAACTAAGGCGTTAGATAGCGAACAAGCCCTCACGTGAAGTAAGGGCTTCGAGCTATTGTGGTGGCCTCAGATCGGACTCGCCTGAGTCCGCAGGATCAGACCCGCATTTCCAGTCGGAGTTCAGTGAAATGAACCTTCTGTCAACCCACCGACCACGGCCTCCTCGCATCCAACCACCTTCGTCGTCGGCATCCACTTGTAACTTGTACCACCACTCTCCCCGCGGCTTCAATATCGCCACGCCTGGTCTCTGATCGTCTTCGGGACCGTACGAACGCTGGAAGGCGCCGGTCCAGAATTCATCGTCACTGCCCGGTTTGCCTCGATACCACCAATTCCAAGCGCCTAGCTCGAGGTAATCAAGAACGTAAACTGTATCCCCAGCGAAAAATCTAAGAGTGTCAGGCCGAGGCGCCTTGTAATCGCTGCTCTGATCAATGATGTCGGTGATAGCATAGTCGCGCTTCATCACAACAATGCCAGGCTCGAGCAAGTGTAGGTTCCCAGTTGCGAGCGTGACAGTGTCACCCTTATGGACAATGAAGCCAGTCGGTTTCGCTCCAATGGAATCCGTTGAGACTAGGGGCAGATCCTCACAGGCAGTTACGAGATTCCCATAGCTGCAATCCTCTCCTGGGCAGGATCCGACACGGACCATCGGCATTCTTGGCCGCCATTGAGACCGATCAGGAGTCGGGAGTGTGTCGGCCCGACTTGCCGACTGCGCCTTCGCTGGGGCCTTCAGCTCGCCAGCTGTTTCAACAGGAGTGTTTCCAGCGCCGACAACTGTGCCGTTCTTCGAGGCGGGTACGCTGCCGCCCTGAGCAGGCTTTAACTCGTCGCGCGTGCATCCAGCAAAAAGGAGCACACACGAGGTCAGGACAACCGGCTTGAAAAGGACGCTGATGGTCATGTTTGCTAGACGATTCTATCTGTACACCCGTCTCAGTACTGCTTGCTTTACCCGAGCCGCTACCTAACAAACGTTGCAGCTGACAAGCACTTTTCGGATGCGGCTTCGCCGCAATGGTAATAGTGTGCTTGCAGCTGAACTAAGGCGTTAGGCCGACGAGCCGCACAGCCGCACAGTTCTACCAATCATTGGCGCTTCCCATGCACAGAATCATGGCCCGGCTTATCGCGGACACAGCGCTGGTCGGGATCCTCCTGTTCACGACGGCCCGGACGCTCGCGTGGGGGAGTGCCTGGGTGCTGCTGGCGGTATTGCTATTCGTGAGGGCTGTCGGTGCCCGCGCCGTCTACCGTGTCAACCCCGCCCTGCTTTACAACCGCGCTAAGCTTCCGATTCACGCCGATCAGCCGTGGACCGACCGGCTTCTATTGATCGCGGTACTATCGACGGGGATACTCGGGCTTCCAATCGTTGCTGCCCTCGATGCGTTCCGCTGGCACGCGCTCCCTCAGCCTGCGCCTCTGCTTAGAGGCCTCGGCCTCGCGCTGTTCGCGCTAGGGTGGGGCCTCAAGAGCCTGGCGCTCCGGGCGAACACCTTCGCGGTTCCCGTTGTCCGCCTGCAACGCGCGCACGCGCTTGTCGACTCGGGCGTTTACGGCGTCATTCGTCATCCGTTCTACGCCGCGGATCCGCTGATTTTTGTCGGCCTCGGATTGTGGCTCGAGTCCTACCTTGCAGTCCTAGTCGCGGTCATCCCGCTCACATTGATGTTCGTCCGACTGTGCTTGGAAGAGCGCTTTCTCCGACGCGAGTTGCCGGGTTACAACGCCTATGTGTTGCGGGTGCCCCATCGACTGATTCCTGGCGTCTGGTAGAAAAGCCTGGTGCGCGGTGGCCCGCTGACGGGATGGAGCGGCCTAACGAACGTTGCAGCTGCCAAGCACTTTTCGGATGCGGCTTCGCCGCAATGGTTGTACTGTGCTTGCAGCTGAACTAAGGCGTTAGGCCGACATTCGCGACGTTTGCAAGACAGCTGACCACTCACCGCAGAACGTGACTCATGTCTTCCATCATCCATTCGCAGGCAGCAGACATTCCGGCCAACATGACAACGACCGGCTTCGACGTCCCTGGATTCCGAATCGTGGATAATCTTGGCGTGGTACGTGGTGTTGTCGTCCGATCCCGATCGGTTTTCGGGACCGTCGGCGCCAGCTTGCAGACGATGCTTGGCGGCAATATCTCGCTCTTTACGGAACTCGCTGAACGAACGCGCAAGCAGGCTTTCGACACAATGTTGGTTCAAGCGCATATGGCGGGGGGCGACGCCGTGATCGGCATCCGCTATGACGCGAACGAGTTAATGAAAGGCGTGACAGAGGTATTGTGCTACGGGACGGCCGTTCGCGTCGAGCCGCTGGAAGCCTGAGGAACATCGCGACGCGATCTCGCCGCTATACGAAGCGTCGATTTCTCAGTGCCCAGCTCGATGCGTTTGGAATTGATCGAGCATCCAATGGCGTCGTTCGCGACTTCGATGCCGACCGCTATCTTCTGAACAATCGGGTCGCCAGCGCGATCTCAAGATACCGTAAATCCCAATCGCCTTCGGCACATCTTTCATGCCTGCGAGGTTGCGGCGTTCCGGTATTCACTAACGATGTCGCGTCGTCGAACTATCCGGTCTTCAAAGGCCCGGCGACCTTGTATGCACTGAGGATGATGCCGGACGGCATTGCGTTCGTGCTGACTAGAGCGAGTTCGCGCGGGTCAACGCTGTCCGAAAAGAAGCGTTTCCCCCGTCCCAGCAAGAGCGGGTAGACGGCCAGCACCACCTCGTCGACCAGGCCTTGGTCGAGCAGC
>Ga0184605_10000179_pt1 | contig 18310 bp, 26 predicted proteins | sample PLM0_30_coex_FD_132995 | JGI IMG/M metagenome (GOLD analysis project Ga0184605, IMG submission 132995) | Groundwater sediment microbial communities from an aquifer in East River, Colorado, USA - PLM0_30_coex | ecosystem: Environmental > Terrestrial > Soil > Riparian zone | place: USA: East... | reverse complement strand
TTTCAATTCAGCCATGAGACCCTTCCCTCTACTTCCCTGAATACAAAGATGGTAACGTTGATGAAATTGTTGCAGTTCATATTGCTGAGCCGACTTTGACTACATTGGGAACGCCTGCTATTCGAAAATTGACATATAGAAAAGTAAACAATTCAGGAGGTCCGTCGCCTATCCATATGACAGATGCTCTTTTCCTTGTCAATGAATGGGGGCAGCCTCAAACAGAAATGCGAAAGGGTCCTCCGCTTACCACTTATGCTGATGAAGACTTGTCACCAGAAATTGATCAAATCCCGATTTATCACATAAGTAATGAGTTTGAACCGGGAGAGGAATGGGGTAGCAGCGAAATGCGCGGCATTGAACGACTAATGGTAGCGATCAACCAGGGGATTACCGATGAAGAAGTCACTTTGGTTATGGAAGGTTTGGGAGTATATGCAACGGATTCTGGACCTCCTGTTGATGATGAGGGGCAAGAGGTCGCCTGGAACATTGGGCCCGGACGTGTTGTTGAGAAACCTCCCGGTAGTGATTTCGAGCGGGTTAGCGCAGAACAAAACGTTCAACCTTACCAAGATCACTTGGCTTACCTTCATGGGCAACTGGATGAATCTGTAGGCATCAACGATGTTACAGCCGGTCGTGTAGACGTTATTACTGCACAATCTGGTGTTGCATTAATGTTGCGTATGGCTCCTCTTTTTGCCAGACTGGATGAGAAAGAACTCCACATAACAGACGTTCACAACAATCTTCTTTATGATCTTAGGAAATGGTTCAAGGCATATGAAAGCATTAATCTTGATTCAATTAGATGGATGCCGTCTTACGGTGATAGATTGCCCATCAATAAATCAGAATTGTTACAACAGATCGTACAGATGGTCCAAACGACACCACCAATGATCAGTACATCCGAAGCTCGTCGTATGTTGACAAGGGCTGGATTTAAGTTTACCGACGACACAGAATTGTTTGCCGAAATTCTTCAGGAGCGTTCGGACTTCATCAAGGTAGTGTCCGACGCCGAAGCTACTGCGCTCCGGGCAGCTGCGGCAGAAGGTGCTGTTCCCGAGGAGGCCGAAGTGCCTGAAGGAATGTCTCTACCTGAATTCAGTGATCGTGTTGATACAGCGGTTAAGCTCATCCAGTTCGGATTCGATCCTGAAGCCGCGTTGGAGGCTGTCGGGCTTGACCCAATTAAGCACCTCAACCTCATACCTGCTCGTTTGGCCAGACTTCCGTATCTCGCTCAAGTTCCTGAGGCGGAAAGGCGACCGATCAGTGGCCCGACTCAACAGTAAGATTTGGCAAGAGGTTATATCGAGGATTAATAGGAAATTGTTCCTTAGAATAATTGGGCAATTTGATGTCGAAGTATCTTCAAGAATGCAAAAGTTGGCACGATCTATTAGTAACGTCGCATCGAAAATACCAAATGCTAGACTGAACCCGTTTATAAGACGCATGTTTTACTATTCTCAACTTCGACCCAACATATACACTCAATTAGCGAATTTTTGGTTTTACCGTTTCCGTTCAATTTTTGAGAAGTATCGTGATGCAGAGATGGAGATAATCGTACACCAACATGAACAAGTTCTTGGTCATTTGATAGGAGATTCCGGGTTCGAATCATTTGTCGCACAAGCGGTAGATTTTTGGAAAGAAGTGATAAATCACAACATAATATTTATGGATGTTAGTAATCTCATAAGAATCAATCTTATTGAATCAATGTCGAAAGTTGACAAGGCTGTCATTGAAGGAGTAAAGAACAAGAATGATACAGAACTAATTGCATCGAACGTGTTTGCCTTATTCGATCCTAGAATTGCTGGTGGAATTAGCTATCAGTCTTTGAGATTGGGAAGAACCGAATTAGCTGAAGCGTTCCACAACATAAATAATACAATATGCCAAATGACACCATGGGAAACTGGTGGCCTGTGGAATGTTTCTAAATCACACGGGTCAAAAGATATATGCAACGATCTTGCTAGAAAGACATTTGTAGCAGGGAGTATTCCTCCCCTGCCTCACCCACTATGCTTGTGCTATACGACAACAATAACTGTAGACGAATCCACATTTACCAGGAAACTTAATCAAGGTACGTTCGATCACATTATGGCGTAGAATCCCGACAATGTTAATATAGGAGTTAAGGAGGAGCGAGAATGCGTAAGCTATTTGATCGGATTCTTAGTTTCATCTCTCCATTTATGATTATCCCTATTTTCTTGGCGACTCTTCTATTTGATGAAGGAGGAACCGGGGACGGTAGCCCCGCCGGAGCAGGCGGTGATAACGGAGATGAAAATGATGATGATGATAACGATGACGATGATGACGATGATGGTGATCCAGAAGAGCAGATAAGGAATAAAGATGCTAGGATTGCATCTCTTGAAGATGCTAACAAGCGTTTGTCTAAAAAGATTGGCAGAAAAGATAAGACTATTGAAGATCAAAAGAAGGAAATTGATAGGCTTAAGGACTCTAACAAGCCTACTGATCAAAAGGTTACAGAGGAATTGGATGGACTCAAGACGAGCGTTAGTGATCTTACGGGTAGAGTCACTGATTTGACTCTTGAAAACGTCATTCTGAAACACGAAGGATTGTCCGAACTCGTTCCTCAACGTCGCCTTCACATTGGCCGGATTATCAGGCCTGATTTGGAAATTGACGAAGATGGGGATAGCAATGTAAACGAGCTTGTTGATAAACTAAAGAACGATGATCCAGATTTGTTTAAGATTGAAAAGAAGTCTGGCGATGATGATGATGAGGGAGAAGAGAAGCCTCCAAGAACAGGACGACCTGTGCGAAGGACTAAGAAAACAAAGGGGATTGACCGTGCAGCTATGGAAAGTAGGTTTCCTGTACTAGCCAAGAGAACGAGAACCGGCTAGAATCACGTTTGCTTGAAATGCTCTAGTCAGCGACTAGGGCTTGAGGATGGGCCTGCGGCCTTTCCTGCCTGCGGCGAGGGCGTTGCCTGCGGCAGCGTAATGATTATCCTTATTGGACTCGCAATGGAGGAGGCGCATGGCTCATTTCGATAAATATGAGCCGCTTGCTAACGGCTTTCGCGCCAGACTCGCTGCAGCCTGGGGTAACGAGACCAACGATCAACGTGACGGCGTTCCATTTGGCGTCGGACTTGATGCAAGCGGTCACGTAGTCCGAGGAGCAGGAGTCACTGGTGTAGTCGGCGTTCTAATCTTGATCAAAGAAAGTAAGAATGCTGGCGAAGTTGTAGACGTTATGACAAGCGGAGAGATTGTTGAGGCAGAAGGATTTACTGCCGGCGATCTTGTTTTTGCTGCTGCGGCAGATGGTGCTCTATCAACTACGAACACTGGAACACCTGTAGGCTTTACCGTCGAGGCGGATCGCATTGTCGTCCGCATGGCTGCTTAGGGGAGGTGAGAGGTAGAATGGAATTGTTTGCAGCAAAACGTGAGCCTCTCTTTATCCCTTCCGCAGCGATGGGAAGGCCAGAGGGGATCACCGTTCGTGAGCTTCTGAAGATGGGGATTATCCCCGGAATCAGCGGTGGAGCGACCGGGTTTAACCAGGCTGGCGACATTATCACCCAGACTCAGGATGGTATGGACCTGAATGATCTGTGGAATGATTACGTCGCCTTGCTTACGACATATAACTCAGAGCGCGACCGTCTCATGTCTGTGTTGACTTTCCCCGTCACCCAAGTGGTGGAGTCTGTCTTCCAGGGTTCTGGAGAACTGGTCGATTTCGAAGAGGCGTCTGAGTTTGGTGTGCCCAGGGGCGTTCGTGTACCGCCACTGGAGACTGCCTTCTCTCTCGCTTATGACTTCAAGTGGTACGACGTTGGCGCGAGGTTCACTTGGAAGTTCTTGGCCGATGCCGAGGCTCGTCAGGTGGACATTCTAAACAACGCGATCCTTGAAGCTGATAACCGATTGATGTTTACCAAGTCGATGCGAGCAGTTTTCAATAACGTAACTCGTACGGCGAACATCAAGGATCAAAACTACAATGTGTATCCTCTCTATAACGGCGACGCAACTGTGCCGCCGATGTACAAGAACGTTCAACCATCTACTCCTCACCAGCACTATCTTGTCAGTGGTGGGGCTTCTGTGGACTCGGGCGATCTTGATGAGATGGAGACACATCTCCGTCACCATGGCTTTTCTTGGCAGAATGGGACGCAGCTAATCCTGCTTGCAAATAGCCAGGAAACTGCTCAGATTCGGACATTCCGAGTTGCCGACGGAGACACATATGACTTCATCCCGAACACGCAAGATCCGTCTTGGGCCTTCAGCATCGAACAATTGTTGGCCATGCAAGAGGCGGCGGGGCTTCGTCAGACTCCTCCGACTACCTTCCAGGGATTGACCGTAATCGGTCGTTATGGTCCTTGGTTGATCGTTGAAGAGGATCTGATCCCAGCTGGATACATGTTGGGATTGGCGTCTGGCGGCGACCTCAACCCTGGTAACTTGGTTGGTATTCGCGAGCACACGAATGCCGGTCTACGGGGTTTGAGGCTCGTCAAGGGTCCCAACCCAGACTACCCAATCATCGAGTCCTATTACCAGCGCGGTTTTGGTACTGGTATCAGGCAGCGTGGTGGCGGGGTAGTTATGCAAGTCAAGGCCTCAGGAACGTACGACATCCCTGCGGCATACGCCTAACAAGGAGGAAACCTGGATGTCCAGGAACGTTAAGGAAAAGATCCAAAACGGCGAGTCACTTACGAATGATGAGGTGCAATATGCTCTGGATCGGGGCATCACGGTCCCAGAGCAATTCCTCAAATCATTTAGAAAGATTCATCCGGAATCTGAACCAGTTGAATCTACTGCACAAAGTGAAGAGTTTACAAAAGAAGGTCTTAATGAATTGAAGAAGGATGATCTTGAAACAATCGCTTCAGACAAGTTCGATCTAGAATTCGATTCAAGAATGAAGAAGAACGAGATGATTAATAGCATCTTGGCAGAACAGAGGAAACGTGGCGACTGAGGAGCAAATAGCCGAGGTTCGTCAGAATACAAACGAACCAACAGAAGAAACGTTTGATGACGTATATGTTGAAAGTCTCATTGATTCAGGAGGAGTGGAAAAGGCTTCAGCAATCATTTGGAGAAAGAAAGCTGCAAAGTTTGCTGAACTTGTTGATGTTGAAGAAGCTGGGGCACGGCATGACTTTAGTGACCTTCAGAAAAACGCACTAAAAATGGCAGAGGTGTTTGACGCCGGTGTTGTGGCTCCAATCACCATAAACAGAACAAGGGTGAAAGTAATTGAGCGTAATTGATATTCATGTCGAGCAAACGGAAGCATTTATCGAGGCAAATCCTGTTGATTTGCCTATCACAAGGGCGATTCGAGAAAGTGATGATATGGGCGGTCAATTGATTACTTCGACTGAGATCCTTAGCGATCAAACTGTCAGAGTGATTGAATTGAATCCGCCCCAAGTTCGACTTACTCCTGATGGTCGTGAAATTGCTATTAATGCAGCAGTCGTTGGATTGCCCGATCTTGATATTTCTGCTGATGATGTATTTGAGTACAATAGTAGAATGTATGAGGTTGCGTCAGTATCTAAAAGTCCATTCTGGCATACTATGGCTGGAGCAGTGAGTCGTGGCTAGTAGTTGGATCACGACTGATACGTTGTCTCCAGGGCTAGATCGTTTGGCAAAACGTTTTCCATCTGTGTGCGCACAGATTATTGATGAAGGTTCACAATTAACCGAGCAGTATGCAAAAACGAACGCTCCTTGGGAAGATCAAAGCGGCGAGGCTCGTAGAGAGCTTCACACGGTAACAGAACATAGTAAGGCCGAACATATCATATTTCTGACCCACGGAGTTGATTACGGTATATATCTTGAAACTCGTTGGGAGGGAAAGTTTGCAATTATACTGCCAACGATTCGTGCTATGACTCCGCAGATTATGCAAATGTTATCTCAAGCTTTGTCACGTGCTGCTGCATAATGAATTGGAGAAAATGGTTGTACGATAAAGTAACAGGTTTAGCGTTGGCCGATACATATATGGCCGGCACATTAGATCAAACACCAGCTACAAAACCATTCATCGCTATTCGGCTAGAACTTGAATCTCCTAACTCCCCAGGTTTGTTTCAAGACGCTACTATTTGGGTGCACGATTCTCCAGGTAGTTATGCTAGAATTGATGATATCATATCTGATTTGAAATCAGGTATCATTGGACAGATTTCCGATGCGGGAGCAATTGGGGCGACCTGGCAAGGCAATAGCGGTGATCTAGTTGATGATGCTAGAGGCACGATAGTGAAGAATGTAGGATTACGTCTTGTTGGATCACCATGAGTCGAGGTACTGAACTTAGATGTCCAAACACATTACATGGAATATTGGCTGATGGATACTTGGAGGTTAAATGCAGGAACCGTCGATGCGGTGCAGGGATGGGTCGTGTTGTTATCCACAAATTCGATATCGAAACGGGCAAATGTGTATTTACTCAAGTGTATCAAGACCCGGTGAAAGGAGGTAACGGGTATGACAAGGAGACTCCCATACGGCGTCAGGGACATAAAGCTACGGTCAATCTCTAGCTCAGACGTGGTTGGTGCTTCAGTAGACCTTCCAGTTGGACGTACGCTTTCTTTCCATGAGACCGAAGATTCAACAGAACTTCGTGGCGATGATACAGCCATTGCTAGCCACGGAGCAGGAGCGCGAGTTACTTGGACATTGGAAGCAGGCGGAATTGATATATCCGCTTTGGTTCTAATGACTGGTGGCACATATGCTGCGGGACCGCCTGAGTCATTGCTCAAGAAGGATGTGGACGCACGTCCATATTTCCAAATTGAGGGACAGGTCATTTCTGACTCTGGCGGTGATATCCACTGCATAATATACAAAGCCAAAGCAACTGGCGACATTGGCGGGGATTTCTCCGAGGGGGCTTTCTTTCTAACGGGAGCTACTGGCCTCGGATATCCTGACCCAACTGGCCAGGTTTACAAGTTGATCTACAACGTTGCTACAACAGCTATCACAGCCGGACCACCTACTGCTGGATCCATGGAAGAGGCATTCCAAGGGATGAGCAAGGCCCAGCTTAGTGAAGCTATGGGGTTACGGGGTATAGACCTCCCCGGCAATCCCACAAAAGGAGAAATGATCGACGCATTGCTTGATGTAGAATCGGCCTAACAGAAAGAAGGAGTGAGCCATGGAGGCCCAAGAGGCCCAAGAGGCCAGTGTTTCAGAAGAATCAAAGGTATCAGAGGTATCAGATTTCAAGACCAAGTTATCTCCAAAAGTATTGATACCTCTTGGTCTTGTTATGAAGATTCGTCGTCGTCCATTGTCGGTCATGTATATGGCCGGCATGATCCATGATCCGCTACTCCCCATAGTTCAAAAAACGTTGTCAACTGGAAGAGCACTTCGCCCTGACGATACATGGTCAACGGAACAACTTGATGCAATCATGGATCTTATTAATGAGATAATTGTTCAAAACGTTGAAGAGCCTAAAGTTCAACCTGTTCCTCAATGTAAAAAGTGCCATGTGACTGATATGGCACATGCCGGGGCAGATCACGAATTTGAAGGCGAATCTAGATCTGAAGACAAGTTGTACGTTGATGACTTTGATGATGAGAACAGGACGTTTATCTACGGATACGTCATCGGGGCGGTTGATGACCTAAAATCCTTTCGCAGCCTCCCCTCACCTCCTGTGGAGCCTGTACCAGATGGCAACGAAGTTCGGGATGAGGCCGAGTCAGCTATTGCAGATAAGGGATGAATACGTGGAGTTTTGCGTAGATGAAGTTGTGTTCTATTTTGGGTCATCTGTTGAGGCACGATTGGAAGAGGTACCTGGCGACACTCCTGAAGCCAAGCAATTCAATGCCGAAATGGAGTTTGGACGGATATTCGGAGTTAAGCCTAAGTTTGCTGATCCTATGGCGATGATGAAAAAAGATGGCTGATCTCGGTTCTACCACTGGCGAAATTCGTATTATTGATAAAGCTACAGCTACAATTAACCAAGTTAAGGCTTCACTTCAAGGCTTAAAGGCTTCGAATATTCCACAAACATTTGCAGCTTCTTGGACTTCTGCTTCTGATCAGATGACAAAAGGCCTTGGTAAGTTTCGTTCAGCATTTGCAACAATTGCCGGTGGTGGTTTGGCGCTTGCTGGTATTGAAGGTCTTTCTAGAAAAGTTGCTAACTATGGACGTGAGATTCAACGAATTCAAGCTCTGTCGGGGGCTAGTTTTGAAACTGCTTCCAAACTAAATTTCATGGCAAAATTGGTTGGCGCATCTGCCGATGTTATGGTTATTTCTATGATTCGTCTTGATAAACAATTATTGCCTGTTAATGGTAAAATTAGTGCACAAGGGCGGGCTATTCAAGCTCTTGGAATTCAATTAAAGGATGCTAGTGGAAATTTTCTTCCATTAGATATGCAATTGAAAAATATATCTGCAGCATTTCAGCGCTCAGGCGACAAAATGAAATTTATGGCAACAGTATTTGGTAATAACTTTCGTGCTGCTAGATTTGCGCCTATCATCGCCCAATTTGAGGAATTAAGTAAGCAAGCTGATAAGGTTAGTTTCCCGCAAATATCCCAAGAGGACATTCACAATTTTGAGGCTTTTCAGCTACGTCTTCAATTGCTTGAGATAAGTATTGGTAAGGTTCTTTTGCCCACTTTAGTTAAACTTGCTCCTGCATTTATTTTTGCTTTTGGAGCTATTGCTTTAGGTAAGACTATTGGTGGATTGGTTAATCTTACAAAAGGTGCAATTGTTGCTGGAAAGGCCATTAGGGATTTATATATAGCATTAAGGATTTTTGCAGCTGGTGGTGGTTTGGCGGGAATCGGTGCAGGATTGGCTATAACTGGTGGTGCTATTATTTCAGTTGCGGCTGCATCAAGATCGTTGCCTGGTGCTATTGATTTAGCCACAACTTCTTTAGGCGATCTTCAAAAAGAAATGTTTAATACTTCGCATGTTTCGTTTGCAGTAACAAAGGAGTTGAATACTCAATTAGGTGGATTCATGGGAGGATTTCTTGGATCAAAGTTAGATCAAGCTAACAATCGGGTTCGTCAAGCCGGTAAGATCATTGGGCAAGTATATAATGATTTGATTGCACGTGGAGTTTCTGCACCTAAAGCGTTTCAGCTAGTAAACCAAGCTGCAATGAGGACTGCTGAAATATTAGGGGGTACAAGTGGGGGGTTTGGTAAATTTAATGCGGCGTTGCGAAGAATTTTGGCCCCTCTTCTTACAACAGATCAAGCTCTTAGAAAAAATAAGAGTTCATTAGCAGGGGTAAATTCGGAAGTTGAGTTAGCGCAACGAGGATACGATCAATTCAAAAATATCATTGGTGCAACAAGTGGTGTAGTTGGAAGATTTGATGCGGTTGTGGGAACGAAACTTCACGATTCTCTTGCCCTTGTTGCGAAAGATTTACAATCGAGTAACTGGCAGAAGGCCTGGGATGATTTCCAAAAAGGTGCAGCAGACGCTGTAAAACAATTTGTTGAATGGCAGTCACAACTTGCTGATAGTCTTAACTTTGTTAAAGCATCAATCGGTGATCTTTCTAAAAAACAAAATCTTAGTAGTGCGGATATCATAAAAACATTTAAGCAACAACTTGGGGTTATGAAACAATATCGAAGTGATTGGTTAGCTGTTGCTAGAGTAGGAGGTCCAGCGGCTCAATCTCTACTTCAACATATTTCTACACTTGGCCAAGATGGAGCGAAATTTCTTCACGCACTCCGTACGGCAAGTGCGAAGGATCTTGGCCAAATTATCAATCTTTTCAATCAAGGTGGCGATGCTGCTGCAATAATGGCCGGAGATATTGCCAAGACTCTTGGCGTGGGATTCAGTGATCTTCAAAAGGTCATGAACCAATTCGGTCAGATGCTGGGTGCCTTTCTAAATCAAATAACTCATACTCAAGACTTTAATTGGAAATTTATACCTTCAGGGATAGATGAAGCTCACGCACAAGCAAAATCGTTCGTAGCACTGCTCGGTAAAGTTCCGAAGAAAACTGCTATGCAATTGCTAACACCAGGGGCTACGCTTTCAAAGAAACAAGTTGATGATGTTGCAACGGCGATTAACAAGATGCCCGGTAAGAAGAGTGCGCTCATTAAAGCACTTGGCACTATTCTCTCTAAGAAACAAATTGATGCTGTTAGACACGCTCTTGGTTTACTACCAAGCAGAAAAAATATATATGTTACAACTCATTATCAACAAGTTGGTCGTCCCGGTACTTTTGGATTATCTAGTCATACGGGAGGTCTACTTACTCCCTTTGGCCCCATTACTAGAATGCACTCGGGAGGTTTGTTGCCTGGTGAAGTAGACATTCGTGCTCGTCTTGGAGAGTTTATGTTCCAAACTACTGCTGTCAATTTCTGGGGCGGGCGTTTGCTATCGCTCATGAATAACATAACATCAGGGACTGCAACAAGGAAAGATGTTACAAGAGAACTTATGGGTGCACTTCAGGCTCGTGGCATGCTTAACGCCGCTCCTGGCCCTTCTCCTAAATCCCAACCACAAGGCCGTGGGGGAACTATGTCCAGTGATCAGTTGGAACATCTGGCGAGGATTGGGGCTAAGTTCGATGTGCATCTTCACGGTACAAATCCTGATGCCGTAGCAGCTGCGCTTCAGAGAAGAGTTATGCGTAGGCGACCAAGATTGCAGAGAGAAACCTAATGCCTCCAACTCGGAAAGTCCTTCAAGTATGGAATCCGGCAATGGCGGCTTTAATTTTAGAATTGAATGGTGCAGCGTCTACAGATATTAAGGCTATACATTTTTGTCTTGGCGAGCCACAAATCCAGGAAAACATTCGAACGACTTGGGATACTGATGGAGAATTTGTTACAAAACGAAGAGAACGACCGAGAATGGGGCATTTTATCCTCCGCATTCCCGATCAAACAACAATGCCAAATCTTCGGGCAAAGGTAGAGGCCGTTCGTGATGCTTTCTTAATCACCGATAACAAGCTCAAGGTTCAGTACGCTGGTGATGCTGTTAAGTTTTACAAAATATACTCAACGCATCTTGTTACTCCACGTCAGCAATTGGAAGAAGCTAGAAATTCAGAATATTACAAAGCTATTGATCAATGGGAGTACGAAGTTAAACTAGAGCACAAAGCCGTCAGCGACACTAATTACGCCATTTTTTAATGCTAGAAGTTCCAAAGGTCGATGTCGTATTTGGGCCGCTACCTCCTGATGGTGCGAATTATGTTACAATATCAGTCAGTGATCTTGAATATTCGTCAGGTCATGGCGGTTACTTAGAGCTATCGGGGAAAATTTCTGCTGATGATTATGCAACTAACGTGCAATACCTAAAGTCTTGGTTGCCGGTGAAGGTGGTAATTGCTGAAGGGATTGATATTGGTGACGTCATTTGGGATGGGCTTTTATTCGACCCCGCTCCAACAGAAACAGGAGAATTTGAAATAAAGGCTCAAGGTGGAAAGGCATTTCTTGAAGATGGGCGCATGAGTCTTTGTTATATGATGATTACAAGCCCTGGTGACTGGGGTGGCAGAGATGGTGATCCATATAACTTTGATGCAAATGATCCGCAATATGAAGTAACGACAGATACAGCAATTAGATTCCGTCGTGAAGGTGGAGGAGCCGCATATTCAACGAATACAAATTCGGGCGTTTGCTTTTGGATGCCTGGATTCACTTTCAATAGAATAAAATTCCATGTTCATAAAACTTGGACGACGCCTAACACGGTGTTAAAAGTTTTCAACTTTAAGGGTCCAACTGGGGCACGAACCCTTATAAAGCAGATTTCTCTTAATGGCGCCGCTGATGATTTCGATCAAAATATAATATTTGCAACTCCAAAGGACGGTATAGAGATCATGATGGATTGCTTGAAAACAGTAACTGCGAATGGTAGGTCTGAAAAATGTGTTGTATCAAATATACGACTTTATGATATTGCTTCTACTGATGATTGGGTATCAGGTGGTTCGGTAAAGGGTGTCGTTGCAGATTTTGTTACAAGGATGGGCGTTTATACAACCGATGATACAATTAATCCTTCGACTGTTGGTAGCGTTTTACCGGCATTTTGGGATAGAGCAGATTCACTTGATGGATTTATGGATGGATTATCAAATTGGGAGGCTCCTCATTGGTGGGGAGTATTTGAAAGAGATGTCGTTGGGAAATATCGAGTAGCATTCTCTCCTTGGGGCAGTGGAGCAGGGCGAGCTTGGACAATAGACATGAGTGAGGTAAATGATAGGCCTGCTGCAGAAGATGATGTATATAATAGAGCAAGAATTTTCTACACTTCAGTCCATGGGAAAAAGAAATCAATAACAATAGATGCCAATCCTGATCCATTGGCAGGGACATCAAGATCAATTGCTTTTGGAAAACCTAGAGAATTTCCTTATGAAATTGATGAAGAATTGAAACAAATGGATACAGTTTTTGCAACAAAAATCGGGAATGCTGCGCTTGTCGATCACGCTGAATCTAAATGGTCTGGTCAGATCAATGTCAACTCTCTTTGGCTTGACGGCGTAGAGCACACTTCCCTTTTGGCCCGCCATGGAGATACACTAACGATTACCAACTGGCCAACTGGGGGATCTAAAACGTTTTACATAAATGAAACAACCCATCACCAAGCCGAAGATTCGGGGATCAGTGTGGGAGCGAAGGCGCAAATGTGGGAGAGTTTCTTTCGTAAACACCCTGGAGGAGATTAACTATGGCCGATGGTCGATCAACATATCTGCTAGATGCTGAACTGAACCTAATTTTCAGGAATACGGCATTTTCTCCTCTTGCAACCGTTTATGTATCTGCGCACACTGATGATCCTGGTAGAACAGGAGCAAATGAATTAACGTCAGGAACTGCTCCAGGGTACAGTCGAAAAGGAGTTAGCACGACTGGAGAATGGAGTGCTCCAGCCGACGAGGAAGGTGGTAGGTTTACTTCAAACATTAATGATATTTTGTTTGATGACGCGACTGGTGATTGGCCAGCAGTGAAATATGGAGGGATTTGGTCGGTGGTAAGCGCCGGTAATTTCTTCTATGGAGGATTGATTGATTTGAATGGCCTTTTGGTTGTGACTGGTCAAGCCTTGATCCTTTCTGTTGGTCAATTGAAGATAATTGAAGGATCAAACTTAGCATGATATCAAGAACACGGTCACGATTAACAGGTAGCATATTCACAGATACAAAATTAGCATCTATGACTGGTAGAACAAAAACGAGAATAACTGGATCGTTCCGAATTGATGCTCCGCAATATGTGGGAGATTTTGAATCGGAGGGCGAACTCCCATCGGGGGGTATTCAACCTGATGATTGGGCCACCATCAAGTTGCGTGAAGGAGAGTCTGGATTTTACGCAGCTAGATGGACAGGGTCATCGTGGGTTATTGGTAGAGGAGTAGAACAGGGTGTTGTTGCATTCCCTTCATCAACAGGTTGGAGGATTGAGTTTGGCGATCTGAATTTTCCTGCTCGGTATTGGGATGGTGACACGAGCAAGTTTGCTGTGGATGATTCTGGGCGTGTTATCGCAACAGGTTTGGTCGCGCCAGCTACGACAGGTTGGCGTGTAGAAATTGGCGATCCTGATCATCCTATTCGCTACGGTGATGGAACTACGTGGCCGTTTGATGTAGACAACTCCGGGAACGTGATAATTATTGGCACGATCAAGACAGGAGAAACAGGAACGTACTGGGAGATCAGCAGCGACTATTCGGACGAGATACGCGCATTCCTTTCGGGGTTTTCCAACCCCGGCCTTATTTATGTTCAAAGTCAGCAGGGGGGAACTGAGGCGGCGCTTGTTCTCAACCCGCCTGGAGATGTTGGGTGGCCGGGCGCTTCCATCTCTCTTGCGCGAAATGATACGTTCGGAAGAATCGTAATTGATGCTGCTTCTGTTCAACTGAACACGGGTTATATCTTTGCAGGTGTAGCAGGCTCCATAACAGCACCATGGAGATTTTACGCAGATGGTCAAGCTCTTTTACCGCGTTTTACCGTCGCGCAGCGCCCCGCTTCTCCTGCAAAAGGCAACTATGGGTGGGATGAGACTAACGGTCAGATCATAGTCTACGATGGGTCGGCATGGTTAATGTCGATTATGGGGACATCTAAGTTTCTTACACAACCATCATCTACTGATGCTCTTTGGGATATAGATGAAATACGTTTGGCTAGTAGTAGACAAGCTCGTGGATATTGTGCCCATAGGTCGCCAGCAATCGGCGCGGCTAGCGCGGTTTGGGGGAATGGTGTCACTTATGGCGGGATAACTAAAACTACTAACGTGCCAAGTTCAATAACATTTACTCTTGTCGGCACTGATGCTAATGTTTCTTCAGTAGCTGCTGGGGATATAAGCAATCGTGGATTTCGATTTGATGTAACTCAAACATCTGCTAATGTTGTTACTAGAGCATCTAGAACTTACGTTACAGTGGGAGCTTAGCAATGCCATTACTATCAGCAACTGTAAAATCTGCCAAACACTTATGTTTGAAGTGTAGAAGGGAACGAACAATTAAGGCAAGTGATTGGATTCGTTCTTCGGCTGATCAATCTGTTTTTTCTACTCCTCCTTGCCCTTCATGTCACGAAACTGAAACATTCACTTGGCATAATTGGGTATATGTTGGGGCAAATGGAAAACCTGACAATACAAATTTTGGGGCTATTCAAATGTCATTGATTGCAGTAATAGCAAAAGGGATTGGTAGAACTCGTCGATTGTTGCCTGACAGACCTAAAAATTTGCGGTATAGGGAATCACCAAAAATCCCAACTCCTGCAAAAATCAGAAAATCAACATTATTGAATTATCCAATTGAAAAATTAGATGACAAAAGGAGGTCAAGTGGGGAAGGCAAAGTCGAACGAAAAAGAAAAAAGCAAAAGCAAAAGTAAATCGGCTCGCGGTCTAGTTGTAACAGTCGGTGATGACGGAGCTATCGGTGTTGAGCCACACGGAATATCACCAATGGAAACTCCAACGCTATTACGTCTAGCAGCAACGGCCATAGAACGTAAAATGGGGATACGTGACTGATTTGGGTTTAGACTTCTTGCTTAATATGCTGAAAGGTATCTTTTAATGGCCAAGAAAGTATTCAAAAACGGATTCCCGTTTGATTGGGATATAGCTATTGAGCAGGGTACTTCCGTTGATTATCGCTGGCGATGGAAGAATGTAGACCTGACTGGCTGGACGGCAAAGAGCCAATGTCGAGAATCTACCGACGCTACAGAAACAATTTGGGATTTGAATACTGAAAATGATGGGATTACATTAGAGATATTAGATGATGATGATGCAGAATCAGGTAAATCTACAAACATATTTCTTCACATTGATCCAGATGTAACTGCAGATATGGATTTTCGTAGAGCTTCATATGATCTGAATCTAATTAGCCCTGATGATCAGGTTAAACAATTCGTACAGGGGAAGGTTAAACTACATCCGAGCGTGACACAATGAGCGTAGAAGTTAATCCGATAGAAATTGATGTCATTGATCCATCACCAGTTGAAGTTTCAATTGTTGAAGATCAAGTTGTCGTTGAAGAGATTTCCGCCATCGATACTATTCAGATAGGGGAAGTTGGCCCGCAAGGACCGTTGGGGCCGCCAGGACCAGAAGGACCAGAAGGGCCAGAGGGGCCACCTGGTGAAGGTGGCGCGGAAGTATTTACATTTGTCCACAATCAAATGGTGCCTTCTGCCATTTGGACAATTTCTCATAATCTTGGGGGCTTCCCTGCCATCACTGTTGTAGACTCATCAGGTAGACAAGTTGAAGGATCAGTTGAATATGTTGATCTAAACACATTAGTGGTTACATTTGAAGGTTCATTCGCCGGTCAGGCCTACATGAGTTAGGAGCGATTATGGCAAAATTGTTTCTGGTCTCAATAGATCTGAACAAAAACGAGCTTCAAAACGCTCGTGTACAGAACCTAGCTTCAGCCCCATCCTCTCCAGTGACGGGGCAGTTGTACTACGACACGGGCACCAACCGTTTGTACTGTTGGAATGGATCTATTTGGGTTGCTGCCGACGGCGGTTCGATATCGTTTGGATCGCCAGTAGCTTCAGCAGTCGGTGATACATCTAACGATGGATCTTCCGGCAACTCTTCCCGTGCCGATCACCGGCACCCACGTGAAGCATTTGCCGCTGTTTCTTCTTCAACTTCATTTGGGCAAGCTGCTGCTAACGGATCAGCAATAACACTTCCTCGATCAGATCACCTTCACGGAACGCCAACTCACGATAATGCCGCCCACGCTGCCGTTGCTTTGTCGGCATTGGGAGTTCCGACTGGATCTGTTACGTTAAACTCTCAAAAGATTATTAACCTTCTTGATCCAACGTCTGCACAAGACGCAGCTACGAAGGCTTATGTAGATGCAACCGCACAAGGTCTTGATGTTAAGCTATCAGTTCGAGCCGCCAGCACTGGTAACATCAATACCGCCTCTCCTGGTACGACTATTGACGGAGTAACGCTTGCGAACGGTGATCGTGTTCTTCTAAAGGATCAATCAACAGGATCTCAAAACGGTATATATGTTTTTAACGGTTCTGGTTCAGCCATGACTCGTTCAACGGATGCTGATACAAGCGTCGAAGTAAACCCTGGAATGTTTACATGGGTGGAAGAAGGAACTGTAAATGCTGACAGTGGTTGGATTCTAACAACAAATGCTCCGATCACACTTGCTACAACTTCACTAACCTTTACACTATTTTCATCAGCATCAGCATTGGTCGCCGGCAATGGTCTAACAAAATCCGGTAACGCTATTGATGTTGGGCCAGGCAACGGTATTTTGGTTACCGCAGATACTGTTACAGTTGACCCCGCAGTAGTCGTTCGAAAGTTCGCTGCTTCTGTTGGGGATGGCTCGGCTACTTCATTTAACGTTGATCATAACCTAAATACTCTGGATGTAACTGTAGGAGTGTTCCGTAATTCGGATGGCGTAGAAATGATCGCAGATATAACTCGATCAACCGTCAACAGAGTGGTGATTGTTTTTGCTGTTGCACCGTCCAGCAACCAGTATCGCGTAGTCGTCCACGGATAATGCCCAAAGAGTATTTAGTTGATCTTGACCTAAACGGTCGCAAAATTACCGATGCCGGAAATGCTTCGGCAGATACAGACGTGCCAACTCGCCAACAAATTAAAGAGTTTCAACGCGGCGGTACAATATTAACTCCAACTGGAGCATTGAACATTATTGTTTGGCGTGCTCCATACGCTTGCACAGTTACGGCTATAAAGGGGTGGCGTACGGGAGGAACAGGAGCGACCATTAATGCAGGTAAGGGAACGATAGCAACCCCAACAAACAAAATACGATCTGCTGACTTGTCTCTTACTTCTGCTGATTCATGGATGGACGGTGGAGGAGTTCAGAATACAGCGTTTGCTGCAGGCGATCCTTTAATCATAATTTTAGCATCAATAACTGGTGCTGTTACACAAATTGCTATTCAAGTTGATTTCACGAAAGATCCGTAAGATTGGCACTTCCACTCGCTTGGTCGGCCGAAGGCGGGTCGGACGGCACGACCCTGACCACTGGCAACTCTGGCGGCGCTTCCGGCGATGCATTTGATGCAGTAACCATTGGGTCGGGCGCGGTCCTGCGATACGAAAGTGACCAAGCAGCACACGAGTCGCTGTCATTGTTTCTAGACCAGCCTGCGTCAGCATTGCCCACATACGCGGCCTGGACGACAAAACTGAGTTCGCCATCGGAGTTGTGGGGACGCCTCTACCTCTACATGGCGACCACGCCGCCAGGAGGTCGCGTAATGGAACTGTTGAGCGGCGGCAACGAGCGGTGTTCAGTACGGATTCTCCCAACGACGCGGGAGGTCGCTGCTCGGAATAGCTTTGGTTTGGCAGAAACCAGCACTGGGGTCGGGCTGCCGCTGAATCAGTGGAACCGAATCGAGTTCCACGCAAGGGCCGACTCGACGAACAACGGCATCATCGAGGTCCGCCAGTATCATACAAAGGACGGCACATCCATCGACGGTAGTGCGTCACGCACGGCCCAGGATTTCGGGACCTCGGGGGCGGCGACGTTTGACACGATACGGTTTGGTGATTCTCAAGGTGGAGCCAACGATTGCCTGAACTATTTTGACG
>Ga0184605_10000178_pt1 | contig 18352 bp, 18 predicted proteins | sample PLM0_30_coex_FD_132995 | JGI IMG/M metagenome (GOLD analysis project Ga0184605, IMG submission 132995) | Groundwater sediment microbial communities from an aquifer in East River, Colorado, USA - PLM0_30_coex | ecosystem: Environmental > Terrestrial > Soil > Riparian zone | place: USA: East... | reverse complement strand
CGCTCGGACTGGCGCCGGGCCAAGAGTTGCAGGGCATTGGCGCGACGGAATGGGAATACAAAGGTTCCAAGCATGGGAAAGGGAAGTGGAAAATCAAAAAACATCATCACCGATGGCGATTGTTCTAGCACGGCCGCGATGACTCGAGTCCGAGGGACGGCACGCGGGAAACCGGACGTGCCGCCGAGCAGCAGATAGCTGCTGAATTGCGTCTTTTCCTGCTTTTGCTTCTCTGCCACCTTTGCCCCGATGTTGGCAAAGATTTATTCCGCCGCTGTCTATGGCGTCGATGCTTACGAGATTGAGATCGAAGTGAATGGCGCTGGCGGCGATCCAAACATCGTAATCGTTGGATTACCTGACGCGGCGGTGAAAGAGAGCCGTGACCGCGTCACCACCGCGATTGCAAATAGCGGGTATTACTGGCCGCGCGGCCGCACAACAATCAATCTCGCGCCCGCCGATATTAAGAAAGAAGGCCCAAGCTTCGATCTCCCCATCGCGCTCGGGATGATTGCGGTGGGCGAGGAGATCAATACGACGGCTTTCGAAAAATTCAGCTTCGTCGGTGAGCTCGCGCTGAACGGCGCGGTGCGTGCCGTAAAGGGCGTGCTGCCAGTCGCTTTGGAAGCGCGCCGGCGCGGCAAGCACGCTATGTTTGTGCCGGAAGCAAACGCGCGCGAGGCCGCCATGGTGGACAAGATCGACATCTACGGCGTACAAAATTTGCGGCAGACATTTCAGTTTTTACGCGGCGAAGTTCCGCTACTTCCGACCCGCGGCGATCTCAGCGTATTTTTCGCCACCCACCAAAGCTACGATGTCGATTTTAGCGACGTGAAGGGCCAGGGCCACGTCAAGCGTGCGATCGAAGCGGCCGTCGCCGGTGGTCACAACATCTTCATTGCGAACTCGCAGCGCGCGACATCGCCGCTCTTGCTCGACACCGGCCCGCCCGGCGCGCGAAGTTTTGCTGAATTGATTCTGCAGCGGAGCATCCTCGCGCACGCTCCGCCGGTTTCCGCTTAGATCCAGCGTTGTAGCGGCGGCTGTGTCAGCCGCCGAATGCTGGCGCGGCGCTTGGCACGAGCGCCGCTACACCAGCTGCACCGCGTTCACACGCGAATTTCATCTCAAGTCAATTCCAACATCTACATGAAAAAACAGATTTCAATTTTGATCGGCGCGGTCGCGCTCGGAACGAGCGTCGCGATCGCGCAGCAGACCGAGCACGCGAAGCAGAGATACACCTGCCCGATGCATGCCGAAGTGGTGATGGATCATCCGGGGAAATGCCCGAAGTGTGGGATGACGCTTGTTCCGCTAAAACCAAAAAGCAAACGTTCAACGTCCAACATCCAACGTGCAACCCCGAATGAAGCGGACATGCAGCACATGCATGGTTCCGATCATCAGCACGAGATGTCGATGGAACATATGTCGATGCAATCGTCGGTGAACATTGCCGACCCGATGAGTCGGGAGAGTTCCGGCACAGCGTGGATGCCGGATTCGACACCGATGTATGGGAAAATGTTCATGATCGGCGGCGACATGCTCATGTTGCACGGCGCGATTTTCCCGCGCTATGTCAATGCGAGCACGCGACGCGGCGACGACCGGATCGATGCGCCGAACTGGATCATGGCGATGTATTCGCATTCGTTAGGCGAAAATACGCAGCTCGGCTTGCGCGCGATGATGAGTCTCGACCCGCTCACCGAAGGGGGGCGCGGTTATCCGCTTCTATTTCAAACCGGCGAATCGTGGCACGGCCAACCCCTGCACGATCGACAACATCCGCACGATTTGTTCGATGAGATTTCGATTTCGCTTTCCCAAAAGCTCGCGCCCGATCTCTCCTCATATATATATGTGGGTTATCCGGGCGAGCCGGCGCTCGGGCCGCCGACGTTTATGCATCGGCTTTCCGCGATGGACGATCCCGACGCGCCGCTCGGACATCACTGGCAGGATTCAACCCATATCACGTTCGGTGTCGCGACCGCAGGTCTGCAATGGCGCAATGTGAAAGCGGAAGGCAGCATCTTCACCGGGCGCGAGCCGGATGAAGACCGTTACGACTTCGATCGGCCGCGCTTCGATTCATTCAGCGGACGGGTTTCGTGGAACCCGACGCCAGATCTCGCGCTCCAATTTTCGCACGGTTACATCAAAAGTCCCGAAGCGCTCGAGCCGGACACGAAACGGCATCGCACAACTGCGTCGCTCATCTATAACCGGCCACTCGGAAAAGAGAGCAACTGGTCGAACAGTTTTGTCTGGGGCCAAAATCACGACACCGGCGAGGGAAAAACGCAGTCATTCTTGCTCGAATCAAATTATCAGCGCGGTCTCGACACGGTTTATGCGCGCTGGGAGCGCGTGGAAAAATCCGGTCACGAGCTCGTCCTGGCGAGCGTGGATGAAGAGAAAATCTTTCCAGTTGTCGCCTACACGATCGGTTTCATCCGCGATTTGTCGCACGGCAAAGGCATCGACATCGGATTGGGCGGCCAATTCACCCTCGACTTCTGGCCTAACGAACTCAACCGCTACTATGGCGACGGCCCCGGCTACGGATTCGAGATCTTCTTGCGCATCCGCCCGTCACGCCATAGCCATGGTGCGGGTGAAATGGAGGGCGCCGCGTCACCGGCGCCAAAGTAGTCAAACGCGCAGCATCGCCCTGACTAGCTAAGATTTTTCCTCATTCGGACGATTGGTAAGCTCAAATCGTTCGGCAACGGGACCTCTGATCGCTCGCCGAGAACATAACCGAGCGCGGCGTAGAAAGGGACGCCCGGTAACGTTGCTACAACTTCGATGGATTTGAATTTCGCGGCGCGGATCAGCTTTTCGCACTCGTCCAGCATCGCGCGCCCGATGCCGCGGCGAGCCCACGCCGGATGAATAAAGAACGCGCGGATGCGCGCCGAATCGCTCGCTGGATTCAACTCGGCATCGTCGCGGTTTGTTTGGTGGTCGCTGCCAAAAAGTGTTTTGCGTTTGCTCCAGCCGCCGCAGCCGATGATGCAGGGCGGAGCTCCGCGACGCCGATCAGCGCCGGGCTCGCGGAGGCTCGCCCCTCCAATTTCAACAATGAAGTAGGTGCCGTCGAGAATCAGTTGTCGATCTACGCCGAAGACAGTTCCAAGCGCAGCGTCCACCTGCGCCTTTGAATAATAATCCCCACGCAAGCCGAGCACAGACAGCGGAATTAACTTTTCGAGCACAGGAATATCATCTTCGCGCGCGAGACGTACCATCCACTCCATCTTCACGAGATCGACATCTAACCGGTCAGCGATGAAAAACCGAGCGCGATGATTCGGACCCTGGGGAGCGCGCGCGGCTCGCGTTCGCCCGATAAACGAAAAACCTCGTTCCAGCGGGGCCGAAGCCAGCACCGGGCGCGTGTGCTCCCTTGTCATCCTCGCTGACTGCGTGAATCTTATTCACGCCCGACATGCCCCGGTTGCCGAAACAAAATTATTACGATATCGAGCGCATCATTGAGTTCGATTTCGTCCGCGCAACGGAATCTGCGGCGCTCAATTCGCTGCGCTGGCTCGGCCGCGGCGACAAGGAAAAAGCGGACGAGGCGGCCTGCGACGCAATGCGAGGCATGTTCGATCTCATGAACATCTGCGGCGAAGTTGTGATCGGCGAAGGAATCAAGGACAATGCGCCGGGCATTTGTAAAGGCTAACAGCTCGGTACCTGGATTCCGGGCTCGCCGCAGTACGACATCGCGATCGATCCGATTGATGGCACAACCAACATTTCCAAAGGCGCACCGAACTCGATCAGTTGCATCGCGGCGGCCAGTCCCGAGGAAGGGGTGAAAGTGGCGCTGCGCGACGTGCCTTCGTTCTACATGATGAAGTTATCGTACGGACCGCGCGTCATCCATTACATGCAGAAGCGCGGCGATACGCTGAACATTGACAGTCCAGTTCCGGAAACGCTCGCCATCGTCGCACGTGCGGTGGAAAAACGAGTGCAGGATGTCGTCGTCATGATGCTCGACCGGCCGCGACATAAGGAAATTGTCGAGGAGATTCGCGCCGCGGGTGCGTCGCTGCGCATGATCGGCGATGGCGATATTGCCGCCGCCATGGCGCCATCGTTGCCGGAGAGCGATATCGATCTTTACATGGGCATGGGCGGATCACCAGAAGCCGTACTGGCCGCGGCGGGAATCAAATGCCTGGGCGGCGAGATGCAATGCAAGATGTGGCCGCGCGACGAAAAGGAACGCACACAACTCATCGAGGAAGGTCATGAAAAAGATCTCGACCGCGTTTTTGTCGCCGACGATCTCGCCCAAGGAGAAAACATCGTCTTTTGCGCGACTGGCATCAGCGACAGCGCGCTTTTGCGCGGGGTGAAATCAAAAGGCACAACTGCCATCACCCATTCCATTTTGATGCGGGCAAAGAGTAAAACCGTGCGCTTCATCCGCGCCGCGCACAATTTGCAAAGCAAAACCATCCGCCTGCGCTCTGATAACCGTGAGCACCTCATCTAAAAATCTTAGAATCGCGAATTACGCGGATGGCGCAGATTCAGAGTACTCATCACCGATTCATCCGCGTAATCCGCGGTTTAGAATTTCTCTGACCTCTCACTTCTGATCTCTGATCATGCTCGACACCGCGTTTGCCATTTGTTCTAATCAAGAAAACCTGCTGCTTATGAAACAAATACCGAAAACTGAACTTTCGCCGGATAACGGCTGTATCATCGACACGAAATGGAAGCTCGGCCCGCTTGGTTATCACGCCTCGGCCGTCGGTAAAGTGAAAGTGGTGGAACCGTCTAGAGAGATTATCCGGCTGCCGGAGCTGGTGATTTACGATCACATTGGTTTCAAGGGAGCCTACGCACGTACCAACCTGAGTTTCCATTACATTGGCGATTTCTGGAACGATCGGATCAGCTGTCTCATCGTCGTGGGCGGCGTCTGGCGATTTTATCGCGACGAATATTATAAAGGCGATTACTGGGACCTCGGCCCCGGTTTTTACGAAAGCTTCTTCACCGCCAAAGGCCCCGACGACGTCATCAGCTCTTTCCAGGCGATCGCGCTGACGTAAATTTCACGGCGCGTATTTGCTTGGGTAGCGCACATGGCTCGCGTGCTGGTTGCGGCGGCTCGCCGCAACTGTCTTTTTTCAGCTGACACAACACAAGGGCAAACCTCATCCAGCAAAAGTCGCGATGGCGGGCGCCATCGCCAGCACGCGAGCCGCGTGCTACCCAGACAAGCCTGCGAGATCGAAGACCTTTCTCGCGCAGCCCCAGGAAATGGTAAAGCCGGAGCCGCCGTGGCCATAGTTGTGAATGACGGTACGGCCGTCGCGGAGTTTTTCACGTTCGACGCGAACGCCTGATTTGCGAAACGGGCGAAGTCCGACGCGCTCGGCGAGAACTTCCGGTTTGCCAATCTTTAGAACACGGCTGCACTCGACGACGATGCGCGATGTCGATGTTGGATCGACATCGCGATTGTCGCTGGGTTCGTTTGTTCCGCCGAAAACGCAATCGTTCGCGCGCGGGATCGTGTACATGAGCGGAGCATCGTCGCAAACGGTCGCGCATGAGATGTCGATCTTGGGCACGATTGCGACTTGGCCGCGATGCGGCTCAAGATCGGCATCGGGAACAAGAGTCTTCGCGCCGATGCCGGCGCAGTTGATCACGAGATCGAATTTTGGATCGACATCCTCAAGTTCTTCGAAGCGGACGTTTCCGTTGATTGAGCCGCCAGCTTCAACAAACCGATTCGTGAGATAATCGAGATAGATTGTTGTGTCCATCAGCGGAACGTTGAGCGTGAAGCCGCTTGTGAATGCGGCAGGAATCTCATTCAGAGAAACAGCAAGAGATTCCTCCACCCCGGTCGGAAAGGCAGAAACTTCAAGTCGCTTCGCGCCGAGCGGAATGGCCCATTCTGGAATTTGAACCTGGCCGGTGCGTGAAAAGGAGCGCAGCTCCAGCATCGAAACTCCCGTGTACGGCTCGCGGATAAGATTGAAAAGCACTCTGTAAGTTTCGAGCGCCCACGCGATCACCGCATCAGCCGGTTCGGCGTCGTACGGAAACCAAAGTGCGGCCGCCGCCGCAGACGTTGTGCGCTCGCCGGTTTCCTCCGCGAAAATCACGGTGGGATAGCCGCGCTCGGCAAAAAGAACTGCGCAGGTCAGCCCGGATACACCAGCACCGACGATTGCCACATTTTTGATCATCAAAATGATCTACGTGCAACGCGCCGCTGCGTCATATAAAATGCGGGGGAGATGGTTTCGCTAAATCGAGATGCGCTGACAGAAAAGATTTTCGCGGGCGAAAGAATTTCCGCCGATGACACGCTCGAGCTTTATCGCTGGCCGCTGGAGGAGCTGGGTGTGCTGGCAAATGCGCGGCGCGATTTGGCAAAGGCGAAATCGTACAACGGGCGCGGGCGCGAGATCGTGACCTACATTGTCGATCGAAACATCAATTATACGAACGTCTGCAATGTTTACTGCAAGTTCTGCGCGTTTTATCGCACGGAACGCGATGAAGATCACTACGTGCTCGCGTTCGAGCAGCTCGATGAAAAACTTGAGGAACTCTCCGCCGCGGGCGGTGTTCAAATCCTGATGCAGGGCGGGCATCATCCCAAATTGGGGTTCGAGTGGTATCTCAATCTTTTGCGGCACATCCGCGAGAAATATCCGCACATCAACATCCACGGGTTTAGTCCGCCGGAGTTTCAGCACTTCGCGGAAACTTTCCAGATGCCGCTGCGCGAGGTGATTTCGGAATTCAAGAAGGCGGGGCTCGGATCAATTCCCGGCGGGGGCGGGGAAATTCTGGTCGATCGGGTGCGCAAGAAAATTTCGCCGTTGAAAATTAACACCGATCAGTGGCTGGAAGTGATGCAAGTGGCGCACGAGCTGGGATTGAACTCGAGCGCGACAATGATGTTCGGTCACGTGGAGACGATTGAGGATCGTATCGAACATTTGCAACGCATTCGCAACCAGCAGGACCGGAGCGGTGGGTTCACCGCGTTCATTTGCTGGACCTTTCAACCACAACACACCGTGCTGAAGGTGAAGCACCCGACGGGCGTGGCGGAATACCTGCGCACGCAAGCGCTGGCCCGGATTTTCCTGGACAACATCAACAATGTGCAAAGCTCGTGGGTGACGCAGGGGCCAGGCATCGGACAGATCGCGCTCAAGTACGGCGCGAATGATTTTGGATCGGTGATGATGGAAGAGAACGTGGTGAGCAGCGCGGGCACGACATTTCGCTTGAATGCCGCGCAAATCGAATCGCTCATTCGGGATGCCGGTTACGAGCCGCGACGCCGGAACAATTGGTACGAGCTTTTGAACTAAACGCCGTCGCGCGTTGTCTATGGACAAACCGCCTGCACCCGCGAAAAATCGCGCCTTGACGATTGCCCGCTTCTTACCCATCTAATAGCCGCTTGTCCCGCGCCGGTTCGTCGCGCGCGACTACGCTTCTTAACTCATGAGACAATTTCCCGGATCGCTGCGCCGCCCCGCCTCTTCAATTTTTCTCGCGTTCGTTTGTGCCCTGCTCGGCGCGGGAGCCGCCCGTGGGCAAGGCCCTCCGCTGGTCCGCTCAATCGACGTGCAGTACACCGGACCTGCCACGGTGAGCAAGGAGCGGATTCTAGCGCAGATGCGGACGGCGGTGGGGCAGCTGTACTCCGATCAAGTGGTCGAGCAGGACATCCAAAATCTCTATAAGACGGGCGTCATTCTAAATGTTCGTATCTTTGCTCAGCCGGAAGGGGATGGGGTGAAGGTGATCGTGGCGGTGCAAACGCGTTCCGTGGTGCGCGAGATCGAAATCGCTGGGGCTCAGCGAATCAAAGCGAAAAAGATCCGCAAAGAGATCGGGATAAAAATCAACTCGATGGTGAACGAAGAGGAGTTCGAAAAAGGTCGCCAGAAAATTGTCGATCTTTATAAAGGACATGGGTTCAACGACACCGACGTGCAGTTTCGGGTCGATCCCATCGATGAGAGGCGGGGAACCTCGCGCTTGGTTTACACGATCAACGAAGGGGTGAAAGGCGCGATTCGCTCGATCCGTTTCGAAGGCAACGCGCACTTCAGCGACAAGGTGCTGCGCAGGCAGATGAAGACGCGGGGCAAGACGCTCATTTCGTTTTTCGACAAATCCGGCCGGCTGGACGAGACGCAGTTACAGCAAGACCTCGATAGCGTAAAAGAATTCTATCAAAATCACGGTTACATCGACGTGGAAGTGAAAGGGGTTCGGAAGGAGCGCGAGAACGGGCCGATGATCATCACAATCGCGATAACGGAAGGGACGCAATATCACGTCGGCAAAATTTCGATCTCGGGCTATCAGGCCACGACGGAGCAAAAGATTCGCGCGCTGCTCAAGATGAAGGAAGGCGTGGTCTATTCACCAAAAGCATTGCACGACGATGCGAAAGCGATTGCCGATGCCTACGGCACCGGTGGTTATGTCGATCTTTCGGTTGTGCCGGAAGGTTCTCCGTCCAGTCCTGGCCGGATCGACGTCCATTACAAAATCGAAGAAGGCGACCGCTTCTTCGTGCAGCGGATCAATATCGTAGGTAACACGCGCACGAAGGACAAGGTGATCCGTCGCGAAGTGCTGATCGTGCCCGGCGACGTCTTCAACACCGTGCGGGTGGAGACGAGCAAGAAACGGCTCGATAACCTGGGCTACTTTTCCAAAGTCGAAACCTATCCGGAAGATACCGGTGTGGCTGGTCGCAAGGATTTGACCGTCCAGGTGGAGGAGAAACGGACCGGTTCATTCAGTTTCGGCGGCGGTTTCAGCACGATTGATCAGTTGGTCGGTTTCGCGGAGCTCACGCAAGGCAACTTCGATTTGTTGAATTGGCCGGGCTTCACCGGCGCCGGTCAGAAGTTCAGACTGCGTGTGCAATTCGGCACGCAACGCAAGGATTTCCTTCTGGCCTTGACAGAGCCTTGGTTGCTCGATCGCCCTTTGTCGCTCAGTGGCCAGGCATTTTATAGCGAGGCAAACTTCCTCAGTTCGCTTTACGATCAGCGCAACTACGGCTATGCAATTGAGTTACGCAAGCCGCTTAGCGCGTTTGTGTATGCGACGCTGGGCTATCGCCTGGAAGATATCGAAATTTACAACGTAGCCACGGGAGTCTCCCCATTGATTCGCGCTGAAGAAGGAGCGCGTTTGAAGAGCGAAGTTCTCACCAGTGTCGTTCTCGACCGTCGCGACAGCCCGATGCTGACACGTCATGGACAACGGATCAGTTTGGCGCCTTACATTGCCGGCGGTTTCCTCGGCGGCGATACACAAATCTACGGATTCGACCTGGAGGCATCGCAATATTTCCACCTTTGGTGGGATAATATCCTGCTCTTCAATGTTGAAGCCGCGACCGTTAATACGTGGGGCAATGGCGATCGCGTTCCGATTTTTGATCGACTTTTTCTCGGGGGCTCAAACAACCTCCGCGGATTTAATTTCCGCGATGTCGGCCCGAAAGATGTCAACGGCGAGCCGCTCGGCGGCAAATCATTGGCACGCGCGACGGTCGAGTATACCTTTCCGATTGTGGCGAAAGCGCGTGGTGCAATTTTTTACGACACCGGTGTTGTCCACAGCGATGCTTACGATTTCAATCGACATCACCTCGCCTCTGACGTCGGTATCGGGATTCGACTCGATCTGCCGATTGGGCCGCTGCGCATCGACTACGGCATCCCAATTCGACGTGACGGGAACAGCAGCGAGGGTAAATTCAATTTCAACGTCGGCTACCAATTTTGAACGAATCTCAATCACTACGGTCTAAAGCGTTTCCAACCACTCTTATCTCTGTCTTATGAAAAAACTTCTCTCGATGGCCCTGGCTTCCACGCTCGCGCTTCCAATCGCGGCCTTTGCTCAGGGCACACTTAAAATCGGCACGGTCGATATGCAACGCGCGTTCAAGGAATATGGTAAAACCAAGGAGGCGGAGGCGAAGATTAATGACGCTAAAAATGCCGCCAAGAAAGAGTACGACGATCGAGCGGATGGCTACAAGAAGGCGCTCGATGAAATCAACAATTTGAACAAGCAGCTCGATGCGCCAGCATTGAGCGCCGACGCCAAAACGCAAAAAGCGAAGGAGCGCGACGACAAGATCGCCAACATTAAGAACATGGAGCGCGAAATCACCGAGTTCCGGCAAACGCGCGAGCGGCAGTTGCAGGAGCAGGCATTGCGCATGCGCGAGGGCATCGTGAAAGAGATCACCGACGTGGTGATGGATAAAGTAAAGACCAACCACATGGACCTGGTGTTCGACAGATCCGGCATGAGCCTCAATGGCGTGCCGGTTTTGATGTACGCGCCCGAGAATGTCGATTTCACAACCGATATCATCACCGTCCTGAACAAACCGGGGCGCGCCAGCAGCTTAAGCCTAAGTGAGAAGACGGCGACAAACCCGTCCCCCAGCCCCGCCAAAGCTTCCAAACCCTAGCTTCAACTTCGACAATTCAGAGACACACGCGGGTCAAACTCGCGTGTGTTTTTTCGTCCAGGTGAAAATCGGACGCGCACGGCACCGGACAAAGACGCGCGCCCGTTTGCAGGCCGCAGAGATCGCCCTACTTTTCGTTCTCGCTTCGTGCTTCACCCCGAAAGCCTTCGCGGGAAGCTGGCAGTCAACCCTCACCAAAGATCCACCCGGCACTTTCCCCGAGCTCCGACCACTCCGCGCCACCTATCATTTCGGCTGGGGCGGATTCACCGCGGCTACTGGCGAAGTCCATTTTACAAAACCGTCCGAAAGCCGCTTCCAACTCGAGGCAACAGGGCGCACGATCGGCTTCGTCCGCGCCTTATGGAAATTGGACGTGAATTATCGAGCGCTCGCCGATGCGGAAACGCTGCGCCCGGTCGAAACCAGGCAGACCGAGAGCTATCGATCAAAAAAAATTACTACCCGTCTCACTTTCACCAACAATGGCGTCACGCGCGCGAGGACCGAAGGTCGGACCGGCTCTGAGCGCGCAAAAACCCGTGAGTTTATTTTTCCGAGTCTATTCGATTTGCACTCGGCTCTGCTTTATTTGCGCAGTCAACCGCTCGGCGATGGCGGCGTCCACCGGATCGTCGTTTATCCCGCGACTTCGAGTTATCTTGCCACTGTCACTGTGATCGGTCGTGAAAAAATCTCGGTGCGCGCCGGCACTTACAACGCAATCAAAATCAATTTGCAGCTCTACCGAGTCGGCAAGAATCTTGAATTGGAAGCGCACCGTAAATTCCGGCGCGCCACCATCTGGGTATCCGACGACGCCGATCGAATCCTGCTGCGAGCCGAAGCGCAGATTTTTATCGGCACAGTCTTCGCCGAATTGCAGTCGGTCCGCTTCGAAGAAATGAAACATTAGGTGGATCGCCCCGGCAGCTGCCGGGGCGATGCTGAAACAAGTGCGGCTTCGCCGCCTAAATTAACATCGAGCTCGCCACCGGACGAGTCCGTCCACTTGGCGGACAAGGGACTGCTCGATCCACCGAAAGACCGATCTCTACGGCCGAATCCATTCGCCGCGGACGGACGGTTCCCATTCGGGACGGGGTCGCACCACTCGCCGACGGGGAATGAAGACCGGCGTGTGCGCGCCGGGCAACAACTCAAGCGCGGCCAGCGTTTCCAAATCGAACCGGCCCGTGACTGGAAGCCCAATGCGCGCCTGATAAGCACGCAGCGAAAATTCCATGGCCGAACCATAAATTCCGTCGATCTCGCCGCGGTAAAGATCGTGCCGCGCCAGCGCGGTTTGCGCAGAGACGACGACATTGCGTTGCACGTCGGGCGACGCATTCTCGTAAGGCGTGCCGGCGAACAACCCGTCCGCCGGAGGCGCAACCGTCGCTGGATTGATAGGCGCGGGCGCGGTTTCCGGCGAGGATTCATCGCGTAATTCGGACGTGTCCTCATTCGCCGACGGCGCGCGCGTCGCGGCTGGTTGCGAAGAAGTAGACGGAGCGCCGCGGAGTAAGCGAACAGTTTCCTCGTTCAGCTCGCCGGTAATTTGCAAACCGTGGCGGATTTGAAAGCGCCGAATCGCGGCGGTCGTATCCGCATTTTTCTCGCCTGTGATTTCTCCGTAATAAAACCCCTGCTCTTTCAGCGCCTGCTGCACGCTCTCGATGGTTTGGTCCGCGCGAATCGCTGCAACGGAAGCAATCAAAATCAGAATGGCGATTCTAATCCTCATCTCGATGTTGATCGTTTGACGCGCCAGTTGGGCGGTTATTCGGCGTCTTCCGGCGTAGTGACGGCGAGCGGCGGTTGACGCTCTCTTAAGAGATCGCGATAACGAATGATACCTTCGCTGATCGCCGCCGCCATTTGCTCACGATAATCATCGCTGGCCAGTTTCGCCATGTCCTGCTTGTTTGTGAGAAATCCGCCTTCCACCAAGACTGCGGGGTGCCGCACATTCGCGATCACAAAGAATTGCTCGGCTTTCGTTCCGCGATTCGCCGCTTGGGTTCGCGCCGCCAACCCTTCCTGGATGAATCCGGCCAGGTTTTGGCTTTCCCCATTCGGCGATGCGGAAATCGCTCGCCACAAGAAAGGAAACCACGACGCCACGGACAATCCCGGCGTGATTTGACGGGCGGCGTAATAAGTTTCCACCCCGTTGGCCACCGGCTTGTTGTCTTCGTTAAAGTGAATGCTGACGAAAACGCAGTTCGGCACGCGATTGGTCAGCGCTGCTCGCTCGGCCAGCGAGACGTAGGCATCGCCCACGCGCGTCATCACGGTCGCGAGACCCTGCGCCTGCAACAATCGATCGACCCGCTGCGCCACGTCCAGCGTGAGATCTTTCTCGAGCATGTTCCCAACCTTCGCGCCCGAATCCTGGCCACCGTGGCCGGGATCGAGAACCACCACCGCGAACGGTTCGTGTGGCACCGGCGCTCGCGTGAATGTCGGGGCCTTTGATTTCGAAGTCCACTGCAACCAGGCAAACGACGCGATCATGAGGAGCAGCCCCACCCAGGCCACGGCGTTTCGCAGCGCCCGCGGCATTCGAAATCGTGGGAACATCGTTTGCTCCGCTACTGGTCAATCGCAGAGCGCACTTCTTCATCTGATAAGGCTCGATAACGAATCGCCGTGTTCGCGTCGCGCTCGAGGATGGCTGCTTCGATGCCGGCGACGGCGAGCTGTTCTTCTCGATGTTTCGTGAGAGCTGCGCGCTCCGGAAGTTCTTTCGCGTCGTTTTTTTGCAACGTCATATGCCCGATACTCCACGCGTCGAGCGCGACTTTCAGCGCCGCTTCGAATGCTGCGCCGGGCGCGTGTTCGACCTTGAGAAAAGATTCCATCAGCTCCGTCGATTTCCCTGTTCCGCTCAGAACCGCGAACCCCTGCCGCGCTTGCGCGAAGGTTGCGCCGTTGGTTGCGATCGCTCCATCATACTCCACCCGCAAAAACAAATCCTCCCCCGGTTTGGCGCCGACCTCGGCAAAGAGCATCCGCGCCAGAAAAGGCGCGCCATAAACTTGTTCGAAAGCATTCTTCATGACGGGGCTGAGCGAATAATGCGCCAGGCGTCTCAGTGAAACGTCCCCCGCCGATCGCGTAAAACCTTCCGTGCTGGCCAGCTCGATGGCGGCCATGCGCAGCCGCTCGATGTCCCCCGGATGACCGATCGCGCCCATGGCGATGCGATCGTAAATCTCAAAAATTTTCTGGCGCGCCTGGCCGAGGGTGAAAAACAGAATGCCGCTGCGATAACCCACCGCCGCGATCGGACTGCCGGAAGCCAACTGCGTCTCAATGTACTCGCGGCGGTTTGCGATCGCTTCCACCCAACGATACGGCTCTTCGATCATGCGACCGTTTGCTTAAAGACCGCCGCGATCCTGCGCTCCGCCAGCGTGGTGATGCCTTCGCGCGAAACAACTTTAATGAGTGGATAAATTTTTCCGCTGCGATCGACCCCTCCAGTCGCCGTATCGGATTCGGCCGCCGTATCGAGCGCGCGCAGTGCGATCGTCACTGCCTCGTCTTCGCCCAATTTTTGCAACCGCTTCGCGCCCCAATTATTTTCGTAATAAAGGATGCCGCGCACAGCAGGCGATCCCGACCCAGTGGCCGCGTAATCCGCCACTTCAAATTGCGCCCCCATCGCATCGTAGAAATAAAGCCGCGACCCCGGGTTTGAATTGAAATCGTAAGTCGCGAAAATCGGGACGACCATGCCCACGCCTTGCATGACAAATCCAAAATTGTCGCGCAACAGTTTCGAGAGCGCGCGCACTTTCCCATCGACACTCATCTCCTGCAATTGCGTCCGCCGGAAGTATTGGAATGAATGTTCGAGCACGCGCGCCATTTCCCAAGCCGTCGCCGGCACGCCTGCGATCGCCATGATCGAATGTCGATCGATCTCCAGGACTTTGTCCGCCCGATCATAAACCACTGTATTGCCCGAAATCGCGCGCCGATCGCCCGCCACCAGCACGCCGCCGGAAAACTTAAACGCCAAAATCGTGGTCGCCTCCGTCGGCTTCCACGATGGCTCGCGAGAATTTGGCGGCCGCGCGGTCGAACCGACCATCGCCGCCGGACTGAGCAGCCCTTTGCGTCGCAGTAGCGCGGGGAAATCTTCGCTCGCGCCAGAAAAACTCGGCTCGAGCGCCACCAGAGACGGTTCCATTACTGGCCCGTGCGCTGGCGGTAGCGCTTCGATTGATTGGGATCGACCTTGCGCATCTTTTTTAGAAGATCTTTTGTGTCCGGCCGCGAAACGTCCGGCGAGCGCGGCCCGCCGCCATCGCCTTGTTTCGGACCCCACGGAACCGGATCGATTGGTTTTTGAATGCGCTCGGGCATGCAAAAAACTTAAGAAGAAATACTGGAAAGGCAAACTGCCGCGCCCCACCGCCCTCTCTGGTTCCGGCAGGCTTGCCAGAGAAAGCGGCTGGTGCCAAGATTTGGAACGATGAAGCTCTTCGCGATAAGTGTCGTCGGCTTTTTTTCCGCCGTGCTGTTCGGCTTGGTCCTGTGTCCGCAAACCCCGGCTCAAACGCCCATCGCCTCATCTGACGCGGCCCAACTCGAAGCATTGGCAAAAAAAATCGATGCGCAAAACGCCAAGATCGACACTCTTTCTCAGCAAATTCTCAAGCTCGAGCAACAGATCGCTCACATCCGCCCCGGAGTGATGATCGGTGAAGGCGCGCCATCGCCGACTACGGGCGCCACTTCGGCCGAGACGCCCCGACCCGCCAACGGCAACACGCACACCGTCACGCGCGGAGAGACGCTCACTTCCATCGCCAAGATGTACAAAGTTGGCGTGGAAGAACTGCAAAAGTTCAATCAAATCGAGGACGGCCGTAAATTGCAGGCCGGACAAACGATTATGATTCCGCCTTCTCCGGCACCCACGCCCTCCGCACCCTGATCGACGAATCATTAATCGAAATCGCAGCGAGCCAGGGCCGACCACGCTCGGCGAGATCCAGGAACTTATTCGGTCGGCGAAATCAACGCAGAAACTTTCCTGATCAATTCCTGCGACGGAACGCGCCTGCAGAGCGCCGCGCGCTAATGGAAGCGAAGGAACGTTGCCGCGATCTCGAGCAAAAGTATCAAGCGCTCCCAGGAACGCGGTTCTTAAGCTCGAGATCGAAGTATTAAGTGCCGGTAGGGCGACGCTCCGCCGGAGAGCCGACGAAATATTTATTGTCGATCCAACGACGAAACTTCCTTTTCGATTTCAGTCGGCTCGACGCATTCTCGCCCTACCACAACTTCATCGACCTCGCTGGCCACGCGCTTCTCGCGCGTTTCGAGTAAACTTTGCTGGCACAGCCGCGCATACTTTCCGCCACGCGCGATTAGCTCATCGTGCCTGCCGCGCTCGATGATCCGTCCGCGATCCAGCACGAGAATTTGGTCCGCGTGCACAATCGTTGAAAGCCGATGCGCGATCACGATCGAGGTGCGATGGAACATCAGGTGTTCGAGCGCTTCCTGAATCAGCCGCTCCGTCGCCGTGTCCACACTCGCGGTCGCTTCATCCAGAATCAGAATCGGCGGATCTTTCAAGAGCGCGCGCGCAATCGACAACCGCTGTTTTTCGCCCACGCTTAACTTCACTCCGCGCTCGCCCACAACTCTCTCCAAACCACCCGGCAACCTCTCAATGAATCCGCGCGCATTGGCCGCGTCCGCCGCGCGCCACAATTCCACCTCGGTCGCGCCTGGTTTTCCCATCAACAAATTTTCACGGATCGACCCGTTGAACAAAAAACTTTCCTGCGTCACCACGCCGATCGCTTCCCGCAACGCGCGCTGCCCGTATTCCCGGATCGCCTTTCCATCGACGTAAATCTCGCCGCTGCTGAACTCGTAAAAGCGAACGAGCAGATTCACCAGCGTTGACTTCCCGGCGCCGGTCGCCCCCACTAGTGCGATCGTTGCGCCAGGCGGGGCGTGAAAAGAAACGTGATTAAGCGCGCGAAGTCCTTTGGTGTAACTGAAGCTCACATCTTCGTAGCGAATATCGCCTGCGATGCGCGCCGAAGTCTGCTTGTTCGCCGCAGCGAATCCGTCCTTTGGCGGATCGATCCAACCCGGCTCGATCGGTTCATCGAGAATTTCAAAGACACGCTCGCCGGCTGCGCGTCCGGCTTGCACAAGTTGATTGAGCTGATGCAGTCGGCTTGCCGGATCGTAGAGGAATGCCGTCAGCATGAGGAACGCGACCAAATCGCCAATTTGCATCGTGCCCGTGAGCACGGCGTGACTCCCGAACGCGAGGACAATTACGGCGCCAAATGCTTCGACCATCGACATCGACGGGCTGTACATTGCCCAGACCCGCATCACCACCAATGTGGCGTGGCGCAGTTGATCGCTCACGCGGTTGAAGCGCGCGTGCTCTTCGTGCTCGCGCACGAAACTTTTGATCTGGCGAACGCCGGAAAGATTATCGTGCAACAGCGCGTTCATGGCCGAAGCGGCGCGACGTTGCAGCCGATAACGTCGGTGCGCGGTGAGCGTGTAGGTGAGCGCGCCCGCAATGAGCAACGGAAACGGCGTGAGCGCGAGCAACGCCAACTTCCAGTTCAAATAAAACATCACGCCGATGACGATGAGCACTTGCAAGATCGCGACCACCCCTTGCTCGATGCCGTCAATCAACACGCGCTCGACCGCGTTCACGTCTTCCAGAACGCGCGTCATCAAGTCCCCGGTGGCGCGATTGTCGAACCAACGCAGCGGGAGCAATTGAATGTGCGAGTAAAGATCGCTGCGCAGATCGAAAATAACTTTTTGTTCGAAAGTGTTGTTCAACAAAATGCGAAGCGCGTTGAACGCGTGTTGAAGAAGAAACGCCAGCGCCGCAAGCAGGACCAACGGCACCAATTTCTCCGGATGATGCAGCCGCACCACGTCATCGATGATCCGCTTCGTCACCGCGGGAAAAACGATCACCATCAACGTGCCGATGATCGCGCAGCCCAGCGTCCCGGCCGCGAGCCATGGGTAACGCTTTAGATAAGCAAAAACGCGCCAGACCGTTTTCATTTTCGATGGAGAATATTATCACACGCAGCACCTTCCTGCATTGGACGTTGGTGTGGCAGTTGAACGTTAAACGTTGGGTAAGGCGTAGGTGGATCGACCGCTCCGCCGGTCGATGCTAGATAAATGTGGCTTCGCCGCCTAATTTTGACATCGAGCTCGCCGATGGACGAGTCCGTCCGACTGGCGGACAAGGGACTGCTCGATCCACCCTTGCTCACACGCGATCGCCGGAGTGTTTATGTCGATCTTTGAACGTCAGCTCGGCAATGCCGGACTTGTCGAGTTCGCCCAGTCCTTCCGCAATCATGCGATCGTACTGCTCCTTGGTCGTACGTGCGAGCGGCAGATCAAGACCGGCATCGCGCGCGAGATCGAGCGCGATGCCGCTGTCTTTCGCCGCGTGCGCGGCGGAGAAGAAACAAGTGTGCTCGCGGTTTTGCATATCTTCACCGTCGGTTTCGAGCACGCGCGAGGCCGCGCCGGTTTGCGAAAAAACTTCGCGTAACATTTTCAGATCGAGACCGAGCGCGGCGCCGAGTCCGAGCCCGTCAGCCAGACCGGCAGTGTTGACGTTCGTGACCATGTTGACCAGCGCTGTTACTTTCGCCGCTTCCCCCGCTTTGCCGATGAAGCGCACGGAAGCGCCGAGCGCTTTCAGCACCGGTTCCGCTTTGCGAAACGCTTCTTCGCTTCCGCCGCACATCAAATAAAGCGAACCCT